>Ga0172368_10000976_pt1 | contig 39941 bp, 39 predicted proteins | sample Lak11m_FD_114540 | JGI IMG/M metagenome (GOLD analysis project Ga0172368, IMG submission 114540) | Freshwater microbial communities from Kabuno Bay, South-Kivu, Congo - kab_022012_11m | ecosystem: Environmental > Aquatic > Freshwater > Lake | place: Democratic Republic of the Congo: South-Kivu... | reverse complement strand
TTTATTTTAATTTAAGGTAGGAATCGAACGGGCAGAAGCGAGACAAATTCCGAGCCGAAATTCTGTCGGCGAGGAATTAAGACGAGCGTCGATGAATGCGACCTAAAGGAGCATTCAGCGCTGCCCAGGGCAACGAAGTTTGAGCGGAAGCGAAAACGAGGCGGAATTCCTACATCCCGTGCAAATAAAATTACCGACTAAATGGTTGGTAATTTATATGTCTGGGGTGCAGTTATGAGAAACCACTCTTGGTAAAAATATTACTAATAATTTATAAGATGCTTGAAAGTAAATACTTTATTAAATTTATTACATTTTCTATTGAAGAAACATGCGATAGCCCTTCGATTTCTACATCCCGTGCAAAATAAAATAATCCTCTAATGAGGATTATTTTATTATATTTTACTTATAGTTGCAAGAAAAATTAACATTGAATAATTGACAAAAAATAATATTTAGTATATTCTAATATATATTAGAATACTTTTATGAAATTTACATGTTGTGTAAAAAATTCTGTAGACGAAAAAAATGTTAGCCAAACCTATGCATTTCTACGCACGATATCAGATCCTAACAGGCTAAAAATTATTTGTGTTCTTAGGGACGGTTCAAAATGCGTTTGTGAAATAGTTCAAATAGTCGGAATTTCCAATAAGCTAGCTTCACATCATCTTAAACAGTTAAAAAAAATTGGACTTTTGGTTAAAAAGCGAAAAGGTAATTTTATTTACTATTCCCTGGACAGGAAAAATTTAAAACTTTACAAATCGTTTTTTAATAAAATAATCAAATAAATATGGAGAACGACAAAATTAAGAAAGTGGTTAAAAATGCTTACGGCAAAATTGCCAGCCAGGGCATTTGTTGCAGTTGTAGCTGTGGCAATAATTATAATAAAGATGAAATTGCCAAAAGTATAGGTTATTCAGATGGGGAAATTAATATAGCATCAGAAGCCAACATGGGTTTGGGTTGCGGCAATCCAGTTGCAATGGGGAAAATCAATGCAGGAAATATAGTTTTGGATTTGGGTTCAGGGGCGGGATTTGATTGTTTTCTGGCTTCTAAAAAGGTAGGTACATCCGGCAAAGTCATTGGCATAGATATAACTAAAGAAATGGTTGAAAAGGCAACTACTCTTGCAGAAAAATATGGTTACAAGAATGTAGAATTTAAACTAGGTGAAATAGAAAGTCTCCCAATTGCCGATAATTCTATAGATATAGTTATCAGTAATTGTGTAATTAATCTTGTGCCTGATAAGGAAAAAGCTTTTAAAGAAATCTATAGAGTTCTTAAAAAAAATGGCAAAATTTATCTTTCAGATATTGTGCTATTGGAAAATATATCAGATGATATTAAAAATAACGAGGAATTGTTAGCTGGCTGTGTGGGGGGAGCATTACTTAAAGATGATTATATAGGAATTATCAAGAAGATAGGATTTGATGTAAAAATTTTGGGTGAAGATAAAGACATAAGCAAAAGACAGTATCAAGGCATATCGCTTGAAAGCTTAAAAATAGAAGCAAGTAAAATTTAGGAAAAAAATTGTAATCTTTGTATATTCAATTTTTGTATATTAAAATATTTATTCCTAATTTGAAAGTATGTTATGTTTAAATTATTTATATATAAAATTTAAAAATAAACAAAATAAAAAGAGCCGAGAGGCTCTTTTTTACATAAGTATTTTGATTGATTTTTTTAGCTAAAAATGATACATTATACATTAAGAACTTATATTTTAATTATAGTTATATGTTAAAACAAGAAGAAATAACAACTGATAATATTAACGAAAAACCAATATTGACGCGTACGTTAATGATAAATATGTTTTGGTGCTTAGGCCTATCTTTATATTGGGTAATTTTTCTTTGGCGGTTTTGGGAAAAAGATGTTTACGCCCTAGGTTTAAATGCATGTATATTTTTTCTCGGTTTGCTCACTATGTTTATTCTCCCTCTTTATTATGAAAAGAAAATTGTTAAAAAAGATTTATATTGGATTATACCCTTATTTTTAATTCCCTTCAGCTATCTTTTTTACTCCAACCCTTTTATAAAAGCGATAAATATATTTATTTACCCGATGCTCGGTTTTCTTTTTATAAATTATGGCTACTTGCATGATAAGGAAAAAAGATATTGGGGTATAAATTTTATATCTAATTTTATTTCAAGATTTTTTTCATTTTTTGGTAAGATTATTAATGCTATAAATTACTATATAAAAATGTTAAGTCCCAGAAAACAGGGAACAACTTTAAAAGTTATTATAGGAATTATATTATTATTATTAATTGCTTTGACCATAATTTTTCCGCTTCTTTCTTCCGCTGATCCGGTCTTTGGAAACAAGTTAGCGGTAGTATATGATTTTATTAATAAATATATCGCAGAAATTGTTATAGCCAAGATAATATTTTTTATAATTTTTTCAATTCTTTTATTTTCGTTCTTGCTCGCTTGGGCAAAAATTTTTAATTATCCTGAAAAACAAGAAAATGAGAAAAAAGTTGACTCTATTATTTCCGGTATTGTCTTAAGCGGAATTTTTATTATTTATCTTCTTTTTCTTTGGATACAAATAGAAAGATTATGGATCGGCAGTTTACCTTTTGAATTCCGTGAGACTGAAAATTTAGTTAAAAGCGGTTTTTGGCAATTATTTTTTCTCTCCGGTTTAAATACGCTTATTTATTTTTTTACCTATCGTAAGACCAATGCCTTAGTTCAAAAGATACTAGTAGCTTTTACTTTAGCTTCTTTACTTCTCTTATTTTCAGCCGGACAGCGTATGGCCTTTTATGTCGTGAATTATGGTTTTAGTTATGAAAAATTTTTTGCTTCTTATACTGTTATTTATTGTGCTATTTTATTTGGCTGGCTATTCTTTTGCTTATTTAGAAAAGAACGAGCAAATATATTAAAATTTCTAGTATTTTTATTTTTATGGATGTATGCGATTATTACAGTTTTGCCAATAGAACAATTTATTCTGCATGCAAACGTAAACTTATCTAAACGTTCGGAATCACGCATCCATTTATTTGAACTTACTATGCTTTCTACCGATGTTCTTTCTTCCGTTAAAAAATATAAAAGCGAGGGTGTTCTTAAAGATGACTGGCAGCCATGGATTTTAAAGCAGGAAAAGAGGCTCGCAGAAAAACGCTGGTATGAATATAATTTTAATTATTAGATTAAATTTAAATAAAAAATTATTTATGTTTATTGAAAGATCAAATTTTTCTAATACTCCTAATAATAAAGTTGAAAAAGAAAAAAAGATTGGGAAAAAAGTAATTCAAAATCTTTAGGCATGAGTCTTTCTCCGCGCGGTAAAAATGAAAACGAAAGGAATTTAATATTAACATGCCCCATACCCCGCCCTTTTTTGCGCGAGAAAATGAGTTAAAAAGATTATATAAATTAGCTTGCACACTTGAAAAAATAAATTATAAAAATTAATAATAAATTTATGAAAATTTCTAAAATTTTAATTAGATTATCGGTCTTAGCCGGACTTTTAATGGCCTTTGTAAGTTATAAAGGCATTTTTGGACCGAACAATTACACTAACGAAACTCTTAATTGGGCAGGTCAGGCTATGGGTCAGGATATAATAAATTTATTTTTAGTTTTTCCGGCTCTCTTAATATCCGCTTATTATCTTTCACTAAAATCATTTCGGGCTTTTTTAATCTGGATCGGACTTTTAATTTATATGCTCTATTCCTATATTCTTTACGCATTTTTTATTCATTTCTCACCATACTTTTTAATATACGTTGCCATATTAGGCATTTCTTTTTATACCTTACTTTTTAGTTTAATTAATACTGATTATAAGGAGATAGAAAATTATTTTAATTATATTAAAAATAAAATAGTAAGTTTATTTTTCTTTGTTGTCGTCATAATCTTTTCCGTTCTCTGGCTAAGCGATATATTTAAAGCGTATTTTTCCAATACATTACCAAAATCAATAATAGATACTGGTTTATTTATTAATCCTGTTCAGGTTTTAGATTTAGCTATTCTTCTGCCAGCAACGGTTATCATCGCTTATTTATTATTTAGAAAAAAATTAAGCGGATATTTTTTCTCTCTACCTATGATAACTTTTTTTACGGCTATGGGTATAGCCATAATTTCTATGGTAATAGTTTCATCTTTAATTGTAGCTTCTGGAAATTCCGAGACATTGACATTAAAAATGATAATTTCTAAAAATTTATATCAGTTAATAATGATGAGCTTATTAATTATAATTAATATTTATTTAGGTATAAATTTATTTAGGCAAATTAAGAAATAAAATGGAAGATGTAATTAAAAAAATTTGTAATTCTTTAGATAATTTAAAAAACGCTATTAAAGAAGCGGTTGATAATTTAGGCGGCTTTAAAATATTTATTAATAATGGTGATAAAGTATTATTAAAACCGAATTTTAATACGGCCGATCCTTTTCCTGCTTCAAGCGATCCCGAATTTATTAAAGTAGTAATTGAATTATGCTATGAAAACGGAGCGGGCGAAGTAATCGTCGGCGAATCATCTACTTTTTCCCAGAATACGAGAAAAAATATGGAGAAGCTCGGTATCTTTAATTTTGAAAAAATGAATCCTCCGGCTAAAGTAATTTCTTTTGATGAAGGGAAATGGATTAAGAAAAAAATTCCGAAGGCAAAATATTTAAAAAGCGTATATGTTCCGGAAATTTTAGAAAAGATTGATAAAATAATTTTTCTACCCTGCCTTAAAACTCATTTTATAGCGAAATTTACAGGTTCGCTAAAATTATCGGTCGGTTTAATGAAACCGTCCGAAAGAATAAGGATGCATATCAGGCATGTTGAAGAAAAGGTAGTTGAACTCGCTTCTATTTTTAAGCCCGACTTAATAATTATGGACGGCCGGAAATGCTTTATTACGCGCGGTCCTGATAGGGGCGAGGTAAGAGAGCCGAATATAATTTTAACTTCAACTAAGCGTTTAGCTCTAGACATAGAAGCTATTAAAATATTAAAAAGTTTTCCGGGAAATGATTTAGAAAAAATAGATATAGAAGATTTAGTTCAGATAAAGAGAGCTAAAGAGCTAGGAATAGAATAATATAATAAAAACTATCTATAAATTATAAGGTTTTTATTGTATTATTGACTAATATTAAAATATGTTATACTTATATAATGTACATTTTTAAATTTAATATTAAACATACAATAAATATAAACCTTTAAAATAGGAGGAGATAAAATGTTGTATATAATTATTTTAATAATTTTCTTTATTTTTGTATATATTTTTGCGCTAAGTCTATTTAAAGTATCTGCTCAGAGAGAAAGGCAATTTCTGCTTTTTCATTCTAAAGAATTTGCGCGTTGCACATCATGCAAAAATATTTATAACATTAAAAGAAAAATTATAGTAAAATATTATTACAACAAAGAATTTATCAGGGTTACATATCATTGCCCTGACTGTGGAAATATTGTGTATGTATAAATTAAAAGCGGGTAAAGGTAATGGCCAATGCCCGCTTTTCATTTACTTAATTTTTATATTGACAAAATAAAATAATGTTGCTACATTTTCATATACTCGCACATTTAAAAGAATTGGTTGGATAGGGCCTAGTACAGAAAGGCAAAAGGTGATCTTATGAGCTACAACAAAACAAGCTACAAGGGCAGTAAAAGAATCGATAAATCATTCAGTCATGGCAAGATGACAAATATCCGTCATACGGATACAAGAACAGGGAGGTCACATGACCATAAAGTTGGCCACGGATGGCTCGGCCCCTTCACAGGCAAGCGCAAAAACTAACAAAAAGAATTACCCCTACACCTTCACATAATCAAAACCTATCCAATCATTATAAGCCAGGCTCACCCCCTGGCTTATTTTATTTAAATTATAATTTTTTGGTTGGCATATGCTGAATAAATTATTTCTTAATTTCATATCGCCTGGCATTGGCAGTATTTTTTAAAAAATAAAACCTGTCTTAAATGACAGGTTTGTTAATAGTTAATTATTATCTTTACTTATTTTGAATGACGTTATTATAACGCCGCCTTTTTTTTCGTCTATCATTTTCTGCAAATTTTTTCTCATTTTTATAATTATTTCTTTGGCTTCATTATCTGAAGTAGTTTTTTTAATATCAATATCGCTAATAATATAATTAATTACTGCATCATTAATTTTTTGAATAAATTCACGGGTAATAAATATTACTTCGTTGTTATCTTTTCTATTATCAAACCAGGCTTTGACGAATTCATCAGCATTAGTAATTTTATAAGTTATTTCAAAAGATTGAATAGAAATAAATCTATTAAATTTTATGCCTCCGACATAATCTCTTGATTCAATTCCCGGTAAGGGCATCCTTACAACTATTCCGTTAACTAATGGCTCGATAACCCCATAAGGCTTGTATGATACATTATTATTTTTTATGACAGCAACAGCCGCGTCGTATGAACCGGGAAATTCGATATACATCGGAGAAAATATAAAAATAATAAAAAATACAGATGTACCAATTAAGGTAATAATGTTAGGTCCGCAAAAGAAATTAATAATTCTATTAACGATAAACGTAAAAATAACAAGAAAAATTAAATAAACGATAATTGATAAAAGCATAGCTCTCCTCCTTGTTTGAATTAATAATATATCAACTATTTATATAATTTATACTAAAAATTTTAAAAGGCCATTAAAAAATATTATCCAAAAACAAACTTTTTGTCAATGAATATATTATTTAAAAAGGTAGAGGTGATACACAAAAACTTTGACAAAATAATTATTTACTGTTAATTTAATTAATCATTAAAATTGTACTTTGATAAATTTTAAAAAAAATAACTGGAATGAAATTATTATAAACCTATGAAAAAGGAGATAATTTATGAAGAATCAAACAGATTGGTTGCCAGATGGGGTTAAAGATAATTGTTATTTAAGTAAGGACAAAGAGTGGCCTTGCCTTGAAAAACGAATAGGTCAGCCCAGAATATTAAATCATGCTTTTTTTAATGAAATTCTTGACTGGGTATTTTCTTTGCAAAATAATGACTTTTCTTTTTTTGAAGCCGGTTGCGGTCATGGAAATGATTTTAGGATTATGAGAAAGGCATTACAAGGAAGGGGCCGTTTTTTAGGTGTTGATTTCAGCAAGGCTGAAATATTGCGAGGACTTGATTTCTATCAGAGAAGGGATTATGAAAATCGTAATAAAGCGATAAAATTATTTGCTCAAGGTGATCTTAGGGATTTAAAGAAAATATATATATGGGATAAAGAAAAAAAAGATTTTTCTAAACCTTTTAGTATTAATGACAACGAATTTGACCTTCTTTATATGGAAGCGATTTTGCAGGGGATGGGTCATGGCAAAAAGACTTACAATGAAAAAAAGGAATCGGGACAGAAATTTTTAAATGAAATGTTCAGGATCTCTAAAAACGGAGGAAAATTTTTCGGCCGAGCAAACACCTTTAGTAGTAAATTAACTAAAGAACAACAGATAGAAATAATGCGTGAATATAATGAATGGCGGTTTATGCCCGATGAAGATGAATTTATCTCTATGTTCAAACAAGCCGGATTTTCTAATATTAATAAATCTGTAAGTTTGCATGAACATGCCAGCGTTAAACCGAACCGAAAATTTGTTCTAAAATTTTCATTTTTAGTTGAAGCTCTGAAATAGTAATTATTTCAAAATAAAAAGCCTGTCTAATAAACGACAGGCTTATTTATTATCCTTGACAATTAAATAAATTATTGTTATTTTATTTTATCCAACAAATAAACAATGATCTTTTAATAATAGAAGAGAAAGGAGAAAATAATGATAGATAATATATTTTTTAAAGCTTGTGACGGAGATTTTGAAGGTGTAAAAAATTATATTTTATATGCAGATAAGGAAACTGGTAAGTCTCATGATATAAATGAACGAGAAAGTGATGGTGGAACAATTTTACATGCCGCAATTTTAGGGTTGCATTATAATATAGTTGAATTTCTTTTGGATCATGGGGCAAATTGTAATTTATATAATGAATGGGGAGTCACACCTTTACACAGAGCAATTCTTGAAGGTTATACTGAAGAAAGAAAAATAATCGGAGAAAAAATAGCATTACTTCTTATTTCTCATGGGTCAGAGCTTTTCAGCTATTATAAAAACGAATACAATGAAATGTCTTTGGGTGTTTTATATCCATTTGCTAAGAAACGAGGTTATGAAGAAGTAGTTAAAATTATGGAAAAGCGAAAAGCAACAAAAATATTATAATAAATTTATAAATCACAGTTTTAAATTATAGACTGTGATTTTTTATTTTTGCTTGATTTTTAACGAGTATTAGGGTAAAATAAAGCTAATTATTGTTATTATTATGGGAACAAAATCTTCAAATAAAAATTTGCATAAAGCAAGTAAGGCCAAAAAAGACGAGTTTTATACCCAGATGGCGGATATTGAAAAGGAGCTGATGCACTATAAGAGTCAGTTCCGGGGCAAGGTGGTTTATTTGAATTGCGACGATCCGTATGAAAGCAATTTTTTCAAATACTTCGCCAGCAATTTCAACGCGCTCGGGCTAAAAAAATTGATCGCGACCAGTTTTTTGCCGTCACCGATTATTGCCACGCAACTGACACTGCCCGGGATGGAAGCGCCAGAAAAACCTTCGCCAAAATCTAAAAGCGCTGCTAAGGGCGATAAGCATGCTTGGAAAATAGAAATAAGCCAAGTACGAGATGAAGACGCCGACGGCGCGTTTGATTTGAAAGATATCGCCAAACTATTGATTGCCAATAAACATAACGAATTGTCCGCGCTGAAAGGCAATGGCGATTTTAGGAGCGACGAGTGCATAGAACTATTGAAACAAGCCGATATAGTCGTCACTAACCCGCCGTTTTCTTTGTTTCGGGAATATGTCGCCCAGCTGATGGGATATAAAAAGAAATTTTTAATTCTCGGCAATGTTAATGCCATTACCTATAAAGAATGTTTCAAGATTATTAAAGATAATAAAATGTGGCTGGGAGTAAGTATCCATAGTGGCGACCGCGAATTTCAAGTGCCGGACGACTATCCTCTAAACGCGGCTGGCTCCAGAATTGATAAAGATGGTAAAAAATATATTCGTGTCAAAGGCGTGCGGTGGTTTACAAATTTCGATTACAAAGAACGTCATCAAAACTTTGATTTGTATAAAAAATATAAACCTGAAGAATATCCAAAATACGATAATTATAATGGTATCAATGTCGATAAAACTTCCGAAATGCCAGCAGATTATAAAGGAGCAATGGGCGTACCGATTACTTTTCTTGATAAATACAATCCGGAACAGTTTGAAATTATTGGCCAAGGGAGACAAGATTTGTGTGAAGGTATGAGTTGTATGTCAAAAAAATTTGTTGAAGATTATTATAAGAGTGGTGGCACTGGTTTCTATAGAGAAGGCAATCCATTATTGGGATATTATAATAGTGATAGCAAAGCCGTCATTCCTTATATGAGAATATTAATTAAAAATAAGAAAGTAAAAAAATAGCCGGTTGGGAAAATTTGAAAATAAATTTATGCCAAAAAAGGAATCAAAAAATAAGTCAATAACGATTTTTGAAGGCAAAAAAATTCGCCGGCACTGGGAAGAAGAAAAGGAGATGTGGTATATTTCAGTTATTGATGTTGTTGAAGTTCTAACTGGAAGCACGATTCCGCGCCGTTATTGGTCGGATTTGAAAAATAAGCTGAAAAATGAAGGAAGTGAAGTGTACGAGAAAATCGTACAGTTGAAAATTACCGCCGAGGATGGCAAAAAAAGGGAAACAGATATGGCTGACACCGAAACGATGTTCAGAATAATCCAATCAATCCCGTCACCGAAAGCCGAGCCTTTCAAATTATGGCTGGCGAGAGTTGGTTATGAAAGAGTGGAGGAATCGGCTGATCCGGAAAAAGCGATCCAGCGGGCGATGGCTATGTATTTGAAATTAGGTTATTCAAAGGAGTGGGTGGATCTGCGGCTGAAAAGCATTGAGATCCGCAAAGATCTGACCAATGAATGGCAAGAACGGGGCATTATGGCGAATGAAGAATTTGCCATTTTGACTGATGATATCACTTTTGCCTGGGCGGGACTGAAAACCAAAGACTATAAAAGGCATAAAAATTTGAAAAAAGAAAACTTGCGGGACAATATGACGAATTTGGAATTGGTTTTAAATATGCTGGCGGAAACTTCCACCACGGAAATTTCCAAGGCCAAAAGGCCGGGGACTTTTCCTGAGAATCGGCAAGTGGCGAAGGATGGCGGAAGCATTGCCGGTAATGCCCGCCGGCAGATTGAAAGTAAAACCGGCAGAAAAGTCATCACCGGTAAAAACGCGAAGCAATTAAGAAAAATAAATCCGCGCCGGCTAAAATAATTTTATCTAAAAAAATATTAAACTAAAAAATTTATGAAAATTGAACTGCAGCGAATTCCCATCAGCAAAGTAATCGCCGGCTACAAGGACAGCGACGAGGAAGGTGTGGTAGCTTATGACGGGAGGCTGGATATCCGCCCGAAATATCAGCGCGAATTTGTCTATACCGGCAAACAGCGCGACGCGGTGTTGGAAACCATCAAAAACGGTTTTCCGCTCAATGTGATGTATTGGGTTAAAACTGATCAAGGAAATTTTGAAGTTTTGGACGGGCAGCAACGCACTATCAGTATCGGGCAGTATGTCACTGGTGCTTTTTCATTAATGTATGGAGATACGCCGCGTTTTTTCCATAACCTGACCAAAGAAGAGCAGAAAAAAATTATGGATTACGAATTGATGATTTATTTTTGCCAGGGTACAGACAGGGAGAGATTGGATTGGTTTCGGATCATTAATATCGCCGGCGAAAAACTCACCGACCAGGAAATTCGCAACGCCGTTTATACCGGAGAGTGGCTTTCGGATGCCAAGCTCAAATTCAGCAAATCCAACTGCGCGGCCTATCTTTTAGCCAACGACGGCGGGAAACTTTTGAGCGGAACGCCGATCCGGCAGGAATATTTGGAAACCGCGCTTTCCTGGATAAATAGTGGCGCCATTGAAGATTATATGGCCAAGCACCAGCACGACAAGAACGCCGAAAAGTTGTGGGAATATTTTCAGGAAGTAATCGCCTGGACGAGAAAAATTTTTACCAATTACCGGCGGGAGATGGCGAGTGTCGGGTGGGGAGAATTATATAATCAATTCAAAAATGAGAAGCGTGATTCAAATAAATTGGAAAAAGAAATTTCTAAATTGATGCAGGACGAAGATGTTACCAAAAAATCGGGCATTTATCCGTATGTTCTTACTCGCAATGAAAAATATCTGAACATCCGCGCTTTTACGGTCAACCAAAAACGGGAAGCTTACGAAAAGCAAAAAGGTAAATGTAGAAAATGCGGCAAAAAATTTGAAATAGAAGAAATGGAGGGCGACCATATAAAATTATGGAGTGAAGGCGGAAAAACAATAACCGAAAATTGCCAAATGTTATGTATAGAAGACCATAGAGAAAAAAGCGGAAAATAAATATATTATAGAAGTAATAAAAAAATAAAATTTCTGGATTTCTCCAGCATCTTACGGGACGGGAATGACAAAATATTTATGTTTAATGAAAAAAATAATAGAATAAATAAGACTGATACAACTCAGTTAAAAGAAAAAGAAGAACAGAGGGAGCTTTATTATAAAAAAATTGAAGCGAAAATAAATATTATTAATGATTCAAGGAAATTTATAGAAGAAAATAGATTTACAGAAAGTGAAAAATTAGAGCCGATTATAAAAGATAAACTGAAAGGAATTATAATGGAATTGCTTAAAAATAAATTTATTACCGACGAACAAATAAATAATTGTTATAAGCAATTATCCCTAATTTTCAAAAAAGTTGATTTAGAAATTAAGCAAAGCATTAATCGCAGAAGGCTTCAAGAGGAAAGTCATAAAACGGGAATTTTAGGCATTGACGAAGAAACAAAAGAATTATGGGGAGAATTTAAAAAAGTAGAAGAGGAATATAACAAAATAATTGATAATGAAGATTTAATATTTTTAAGGCAACTTAATTTTTTTTATAATCATCTGTTAATGAAAAAATCAGTAACTGAAGATTTAAAAAATGAATATGAAAATGATAAAGTTAAATTTTACAGCTCAACAAAAAATTGTTGTAGATTAGATCTAAGCCAAATACCAGGAGATAAATATTCAATACAATTTTCAGGATATAGTATAAATATAATATTATCATCCGAAGAGTTTGAAAAATTTTCGGGAAAAACAACAAATACGGGAATACATATCGCAAACACCCCCTATATAATAATAAAAGGTGAAAATAATTCAGATTCTATTAGACATGAGGAAAATCATAATTTATCAGAATCTTTTACTGATGATGTAATTTATGCAAAAAGAAATTTTAATTATATAAAAGATAATTTTGCATTTTTGAATGGCAAAGGTATTAATCCTGATTTTAAAAAGAATGAATATGAAAAAATAAAAAAGGAAATAGAAAATTATTCAAATCAAAATTTTAGTGAGATTATCGCCGATATTGATGAAATCTCCGAAAGAAATATAAATACTTTTTATGTTAATTTATTAAATTTTTTCAAAAATCTTCAGGAATTTTCGAAAGAAGTTAATAATGAAGAAATAAAAAAAATATTGAACGAGTCGATAACTAAAGGGCAAAATAAATTTATTAATATAATAAATAAATTGTCAGATATTTTTTTCGCTTCGAATGAAATAGATTTGACCGAAGAAGCTAAAGGATCTGTTATTCTTTTTAAGCATAATAACATAAGAAAAGCTGAAAAATATATTAAACATAAGGTCGGAGAAGAAAAATATGATTTTTATAAAAGAATAAAACCATTAATTTGTAATGGAAGTTATTTTATAGATCAAGATAAATATTTCAATGAACATATTATTGATAAAGCAATGGAGAAATTTATAAATAATGATTTAAATAGTTTTGATGATGATAAAACTATAGAATTAATGAAAAATTATTTAGAAAAAAATGAATTAGCTTCTTTTTATAGATTAGATAATTTAAAAAATGTTATTGCATACTTGGAAAAAAATAATATTTTAGATAATAAAGATAAGGACAATATTTTTAATTCAATAAAAAATTCAGGTACAAATGATTTTATAAAAATTGTTGATTATAATAAATTAAATTTTGAAAAGTTACAAGATTTAATAAAAAATATTAAGGATTTAGGTAAAATTACTGAAATTGATGATTTTGAATATATATCTTACGGTGTTAAGAGATTTTATATCTTAAATTTGTTTATAAAATGCTTGGGAGGCGGAAACTATCAAGAAATAGAAAATATATATAAAGATTGGCCATATGAAAAAAAATATTTTATTGAAGGCGTGAAAGATGGGTATGATAAATTTAAAAATAATATACACATTGATAAACTTAAATTATTTGGATTCCTTGATAAAATAAATATAGAACATGAGTAATAATAAAAATAGGGCTCTACATGAGTCCTATTTTATTTTTGATTTTCCGCTTAATTTAGTGTAAAATTATAGTAGATATTATTATTTATTTTTCTGGATGCCGGATCAAGTCCAGCATGACAGATTGAATATATATGCCACATATTCACAAAGAAGGAGGGAGTGCAGTTTATGGATTGGGGCTTATTGGTGCAGCGATTTATTTTATTATGCATGCTACCTCATTTTGGATGGGTGTTTTAGGATTTTTAAAAGCTCTTGTTTGGCCGGCGCTTCTAATTTACAAAGCGTTTGAGGTTTTGTATAGGTAGATTTTTGAATTTCTTTATTGTCATGAAGAACGTACTTATCGGAAATATAAATTCCTTTTACCATTTTCCTATATATAAAAAATAAATATTTTATATTACTTTGATTTTGTAAAAATGTTCGTGGTACCTGGATTCCCGCTTTCGCGGGAATGACAAATAGCAACGATTATTATTAATTAAAATAATATGAAAAAATCAACAAAAATAATTTTATACGGATTTTTGACCTGGCTTATACCTTTTATCGCTTCTTTTCCTTTCGTTGATTCAAAAGGAAATTATCGCATTGACGAAACTTTTTTTAAAACTATTATGATCGTGGTCGGTGCGCTCGTCGGTACTTTTTTATTAGTTTTATATTTTAAGAAAGTTGAGAAGAATTATTTATGGGAGGGGATTAAAGTCGGTGTGGTTTGGATTTTAATAAATTGGATTATTGATTTAATGCTCGTCTTTGGAGGTTTATTTAAGATGTCGATAGTAAAATATTTTACCGATATTGGTTTAAGGTATCTGATTATTTTAATTTTCTCTGTCGGATTGGCAATAGCGCTAAAAAGTAAAGTTAAAAAAGAAACCGAAAAAACTATTAATAATACAAGTATATGAAGAAAAAAATTATTATAATAATTTTTTTATTAGCTATTATTATATTGGGATTTTTTATATATAAATTTTATTTTAAAAAAGAGACTTTTAGAGATGTTATTTATGATATGAAAGATACTGCCTGCGAAATGCGCGGAGAAATACATAAGGCTGAACGTTTAAGTTTATATCCGAAATTAGAAACCGCCAATAGCGTAAAAGAATGTAAACAGATTTCCGAAAGATTAAATAAATTAGGACCGCTTGAATGCCATCTTATTCCTGATGATATGGGCGGAGGTCCTTTATGCGGTTGTGATGAAGCTTATGGATATGGGAATCTTTTAAATGAATGCTTAAGCAGTTTGGCGGTTAAAACTAATAATATTAGCTTATGTAACGATGAAGCGAGAAGAAAAGAAATTTGTGAAAGAGATAAAAAACCGGGGGTAAGCGATGAATATTTTCCGATTTGCGAAGAGAATTTAAACGAAGATTGTATTTTAGATTATTTAGTAAAGGCTTCACCATCTAATGATTTAAATATTGACTGTAATGCTTTTAATCCGGTTGTGTCTAAATATTTTTGCCTTGAAAGACTGGCGATTGCTAAAAACGATATGAATGTCTGTCTGGAAATTGATGATCAGGTTTATCAGGACGGATGCATTTATAATTTCGCTTTGAAGAATAGGGATTTTTCCCTTTGTGAAAAAATAAAAGATGAAAATAGCTATCGGACAGCCCGAGATTGTCGCGATAATTTAGGATTATTAAGTGATGAAAAAAATAAACCGAATGAATCTTCAAGCGATATGTTTGAATTCGCAATAATTCATAAAGATCCATCGCTTTGTCCGCAATATGAAGAATGGTCAGAATCTCAGGATAATATATGCCAAGCGCTAGCTAAATAAAAATATGGATGGTACAAAAAGAGAAAATATAAAACAGGGAATACGAGTGTCTATTGTTAAAAAGCAAGATCAGCGAACAGGTAGTCTGACCGAAGGTATAGTCTCTGATATTTTAACTAATTCATCTTTTCATCCTCACGGAATAAAAGTACGTCTTGAAACCGGAGAAGTAGGACGGGTGCAGATAATTAATGATTAAGTAATAAAAAATAAAAATAAAATGTCATCTCCGCGAAAGCGGAGATCCAGAAATAAAAAAAGTATGAGTTATGAGAAGTTATTTTATGTCTATATTATGGCAAGCGAAAAAAACGGTACATTATATATCGGAGTAACTAGTAATTTATTAAATAGAGTTAGTCAGCATAAAAATAAAGAATTAAAAGGATTTACGGAAAAGTATAATATTAAAAAATTAGTTTATTATGAAATATTTTCAGATTCATTATCGGCTATTACTAGAGAAAAGCATATTAAAAAGTGGAACAGGGAATGGAAAATAAATTTAATTGAAAAAGATAATCCTGGTTGGAAGGATTTATATAAAAAATTAATTTAATTTTTTCTGGATTCCCGCCTTCGCGGGAATGACGGCTATTTTTTTCTGGATTCCTCCCGCATCTTGCGGGACGGGAATGACGGAGTGATAATGTCAGAATGACGAACTTTTTTTCTGGATTCCCTTCTGCAAGGGAATGACAATAGATGTTGACACTTTTATTATTTTATGTTATTATTATAGAATAATACTAAAAAGACTTGAACTCGTGTCATATTTATAAGTGGCCTGTAGAATTCGGGTCACTTATTTAATTATGGAAAATATAATAGAAAACAATGTAAAGTTCGCAGAATTAGGCGTAAGTGCGTCTTTATTAGATATGCTTAAAAGGCTAAGAATTGAAACCCCTACGCCTATTCAAAGAAAGTCAATTCCGGTAGCGATTTCCGGTGAAGATTTAATCGGAGTAGCTCAGACAGGAACTGGTAAAACTTTTGCTTTTGGCATACCTATGATTATGCGTTTAGCGTCAACTAAGGGAAGAGGCCTAGTGCTTTTACCTACCCGTGAATTAGCTATGCAGGTTGAGGATGCCTTAAGAAAATTAGGAGGACCTCTAGGACTTAAAACCGCATTATTAATCGGCGGAGAATCTTTCGGACGCCAGATATCGGCCTTAAAAAGAAATCCTCATATAATAATTGCTACCCCGGGAAGATTAATAGATCACCTAAGGAGAAGAACAGTGCGCTTATTTGAAACTAAAGTTTTAGTTTTAGACGAAGCAGACATGATGTTTACTATGGGGTTCGCTCCTCAGGTAAAGGAAATATTATTAAACGTTCCTAAGGAACGCCAGACTATGCTTTTTTCCGCTACCATGCCACTAGTAATTGTTAAACTTGCAGCTGAACATATGAAATTGCCGGTTAATATAGAAGTATCTCCTTCGGGCACAACCGTTGAGGCAATCGATCAGGAAGTTTATGTTATGGGCAGGGACGACAAATTGAATCATTTAGAGAAAGTATTAAATGAATATAATGGTTCGATTTTAATTTTTTGCAGGACTAAATTCGGCGCTAAAGCTTTAACTAGAAAAATTATTGACATGGGTCATAGAGCAACGGAGATTCATTCCAACCTATCCTTTAAACAAAGAAAGGAAGCGCTGGAAGGATTTAAAAATGGAAGGCATAGAATTCTTGTTGGGACTGATATCGCCGCTCGCGGACTAGATGTTAATGGCATTGAATTAGTTTTAAATTATGATCTGCCTGATAATTCCGAAGATTATGTCCATCGTATTGGCAGAACAGCCAGAGCCGGAAAAAAAGGTAAAGCAATTTCTTTCGCTACGCCTAATCAAAGAAGAGATATATTAAGTATTGAAAGATTAATTAAAAAAACTTTGACTTTAACTAAATTTGCGGAATTAGATCAGCCAAAATCAGTCTTTACCAGAAACGGCCGAAGTTCAAGATTTAGAAAAGCAAATGTATTTTCATACAAAAGCAGTGGAAATAAATTTAGAAGAAGAGGATCGAGCTTCGGTTCATTCTCTATGTCAGCAACAGCTAGGCCGAGAAGGCAGTTCTCAAGACAGCGTAGAAGCTATTAATAATAGAACAAAAAAATACAATTTTATTAGATTGTGTTTTTTTATTTTAAATTATTGTTATTTGTGATATAATATAATTAATATAAAATAATGATAATTTTATGAAAAACAATAAAATAATTATTTACGCTTTTACCATTGGCATTTCATTAATTGCCGGAATTATTGGAATGTTATTTAACAGTTTATCTTTAAAAACTTGGTATTTATTTTTAAATAAGCCCTTTTTTAACCCGCCAAATTGGATATTCGCGCCAGTCTGGTTGATACTTTTTATTTTAATGGGGATATCCTTAGGTTTAATTTTAGATAATAAAAAAATAAAAATTAAGGAAAAGGCAGATGCGGTATTTATTTTTACTATCCAGTTAGTTTTCAATATCGCTTGGTCTATGTTTTTCTTTGCCTTAAGAAATCCAATGTTGGGCTTTATGGATATTATACTTTTATGGTTAGCGATTATCGCCAATATGTTATATTTCCAGAAACTTAATAAAATATCAGCCTGGCTTTTATTTCCATATTTTCTTTGGGTAAGCTTTGCCTCTATTTTAAATTATTCAATCTGGATGCTTAATTATTAGAATTAGTTTAAATAATAAAAATGATACTTTTATAGGGCATTATTTTTTTTATTCTAAATTCTTATATCTTTTGATTTTTGAGTAAAAGGTTTTTTAAAATAGATTATCCAGAGATGATTAATTACATATTTGCCGGCCATATGGGCAATGCCTTCTTCTTTTAACCTCCGTCCCGAAGTATAGATAGGCAATAAAAAAGTAAATTTTACTTTTCCGGTCTTCATCATCCGACAGGCAATATCAGTATCTTCCCCGTAAAAATCAATATTAGTATTAAAACCGCCGATTTTATCAAGGGCGTTTTTTCTTAAGACGAAATTTCCGCCCTGAAGCATAGCGCCTAAGTGAAGAGTTCTATTTATTAGATGAAAAATAAAACCGATAAAGTAATAAAAATGGATTAAGATATTAGAAAAATTAGATAGATCATAATAGATATACGGACCGCTTAGAGCAACTAATTTTTCATTTTTAGAAAATTCCTTTAATACTTTATCCATCCATTTTTCCGTCATAATAATATCAGCGTCTAAATTAGCGATTAGATCTCCGGTGCTGGCTTTATATCCAGCCTGACGGGCTTTAGTAATTCCCTTATTAAATTCATCAACAACTTCTACGCCAGGAAAAGTTAAGGCAACTTCTTTTGTCCTGTCGGTGCTCGCATTATTTACGACAATAATTTCAAAATCATAGTTTTTATTTTTAAAAACTTTTAAAATTGAATCAAGGCATTTTCCTATGTTTGATTCTTCATTATACGCCGGAATGACAATACTTAATTTCATAATTTTATTTTTTAATTTTATTAAAAATAGCTTCCCATTCTTTGGAAATATATTCTACTGAATAATTTTTTACAAAATCTAATGCATATTTTCCCATCTTATTTCTCTTTTCCTTATTTTCTAGTAAATCAATAATTTTTTCTGACATCTCTGTATAATCTCCTGGAGTTGAGAGTAGTCCATTTTGTCCGTTAATTATTTCCGGCATGGTATTAATATTAACGCCTATCGCCGGAATTGAGCAAGCATAGGCCTGAAGTATTGTCATCGGCTGAACCTCGGAAGTGCTAGCTGTAACAAAAATATCCGAGGCGTTTAAAGCCAAATTCAGTTCATTTTTATCAAGTGTGCCTAAAAATCTTACATTATTTTCAATTTTTAATTCTTTGGCTAATTTTTTTAAGTTTTGCTCATCACTACCATGTCCGGCTAAAGCTAGTGTAATATCAGGAATTTTTTTCTTAGCGAGACTTAAAGCCCTAAATACTATATCAACGCTTTTTTCTTTAGCTAACCGCCCAGCGTAAATCAAAGTATGATTATTAAAATTATATTTTTCTTTTATGATTTTTATTTTAGCTTGATTTAAAGTAGTAAAAATATTTAAATCAATAGCGTTAGATATAACTTCATGGGGCCGTTTAAAGCCATGAGTTTTCATTTCTTCATAAATAAATTTTGCCGGTGTCGTAACATAATCACAGCGGTTATAATACCAGGACATAAATTTTAAAGATAAATTTTCAAGATAGCGGCTTTTAAGAGGAAATTTTTTTATAAATTCGGTAATGGCGGTATGATTAGTTCCAACTAAAGGTATTTTTAAAATTTTAGAAGCCATTAAAGCTTCAAGGCCAACGCCAAAAGGTAATTCTGTATAAATTATATCAGGCAAATTTTTTTTAATTTTTAAAAATCGCCAAAAAGAAGGTATAACTAAGCGCGCTTGTCCCGTACCAGAAGCAAATGGAAAAGAAAAAAAGCGATAAATTTTTATATTTTCGCCTAAATTAATTTCTTTTTTTTCTAATCCAACTTTTTTATAATTTTTTTTGCTATAAGCGGGAACGTAAAAGTCTACTTTATGGCCGAGCTTGGCTAGACCTTCTGCGATTAAAATAATTGAATCGGATATGCCGCTTATTTCCGGAAAAAAATTATCTGAAAAAATTGCTATTCTCATATATTGTTAGATTTTTTCTATTTTTTTAGAAATCCAGCCAAAGAATTTTCTATAAATAAAAAATACTAAAACAGCCAGTATGATGATAATAAAAAGCGAGTATTCCCCGTATTTAACATATTTGGTAAAATTATATGCCCGGCCGAAATAATAGCCGATAATCATAAAAGTCGCGGTTTTTATTAAAGTGCTGGTAAAACAAATAGTAAGAAATCTTGAAAATGAAAAACGGGCCGTGCCCACTAGCATAAAACCAAAAAAGGGAAGCAAGGGAGTAAATTTCATGGCAGTAACGGTTTTTATAGCATGATTTTTTATAAGATTTTCAATCTTATCCATGCGTACAAAAGTAAGTCCAAAACGATGGCCATATTTTTCAATAACTTTTTCACGGGAAAAATATCCTATGTAATATAATATTGTATCAGGAACGATATCTCCTAAAATAGAAAGAGCAATAACCGCATAAAGATTAAAATAGCCTAAAGCCACAGCGAAAGCTCCAACTGCCGTAGCCAATGGACCTTCTAAGCACATCATTAAAAACATTAATATATAACCATGAGCAATGAATGATGCCAGGAGTGATGAAAAGCTATTTAAATCCATAAAAATATTTATATAATAATTTTATCATATACTAATAAATTTTCCAATTTTACATAAAATTATTAAACCTATTTAAAAAAAATTTTTAATTTTTAAGTTAGCCTATATTGAAATTTAATATTAAAATTATTCTTTGACACCCACCTATATATTTGTTATATTTTACATATAATTTAATACTTAAACTCATTAAAAATATGTCAAAAAAGGTATATTTATGGATATTAAATTTAGGTATTTTAGCCTCATTTTTTTCCGTTTTTTTAGTAAATAAAAATTTTCTTTTTCCTTATATATCTTCAAAGCAGATTTATTTTAATATAGTTATTGAAGTTCTGACTGTATTCTTTATTATGGCTTTAGTAAAATTTCCTGAACTAAGGCCGAAAAAATCCTGGATAACATTCGGATTATTATCTTATTTTTTTATTATTTTAGTATTATGTTTTACCGGAGTTGATTTTAATTTAAGCTTTTGGGGTGATGTTGAAAGAATGTTGGGATTTTTTCATTTAGCTCATTTTTTAATTTTTTATTTAATTATAATTACTGTTTTCAGAACCTGGAACGACTGGCAGATATTATTCAATATATCTATTATTGCCTCTACTTTAGTTGCGCTTTATGGAATTACTAATAAAATAGATTATAGTACTATTGGCAATACGTCGTATGTAGCGGGCTATATGATATTCAATATCTTTTTCGCGTTTTTGCTTATTGCTAAAGAAAAAAACTGGTTTATAAGACCGTTTTATTTTATAGCCATAATTTTTCTGCTCTGGGCATTTAAAATTTCAGATTCGTCAGGTGGTTATGTTGGTTTCGGTATCGGTTTAATAGTTATGCTTTTTCTTTTTTCTTTATTTATTAAAAATAAAACTAAAAAGATTATTGCCTTATCATCATTCGCTGTTTTTTTTATATTAATTTGTTCTTTATTTTATTTTAGAAATAATGAGACCTTAAAAAGCACCTGGGTCGGGAATGTTATAAACCAGATTTCAGTCGGAAAAAATACTTTTCAGACAAGACTTCTTTCCTGGCGGGCAGCAGCTAAAGATTTTAAGAATCATCCTTTGTTAGGAACAGGTTTTGGCAATTACGCTATTACTTTTGATAAATATTTTGATCCGACTTTTTATAATTATACAGCCAGTGAAACTTATTTTGACCGGGCTCATAATAATTTAATTGATATAACTTCTACTACGGGAATTTTTGGGCTTATTACTTATTTATCTATTTTTTGCGCAGCTGGCTATTATTTAATAAATGGTTTTAGAAAAAATAAAATAGTATTAAGCGATTTTGTTTTAATTTCATCATTGGTAGTCGCTTACTTTATACAGAATCTAGCCGTTTTTGATTCGCTGGTTACTTATATTTCTTTAATGGTTCTCTTAGGCTATATATATTATCTAAGTCAGAACAAGGAGGAAGAAGGTGTTTCTTTGTTAAAGAATTATGATGAAAAAATTTCATATGATACAAAAGAGATTATTGGTTTATTAGGATTAGCTTTGATTATGTCCTTTATAATTTTTCAGTATAACTATAAAGTTATTAAGATGCTAAATTACACTATTCTAGGTCAGATTTACTTAAATCAGGGAGACTTAATAAAAACATATGAAAGTTATAAAAAAGCCTTAAGCTATAATACCCCTCTAGACCGTGATTCAATAACAAGCTTAATGAGATCAATATATAGCACATCCGTGTTAAACGGTTTGGATATTGCCAAAGGCAATGAAATATTAAATTATGTTATAGATTTAGCAGAGAAAAATGTAGATTATAATCCCAAAGATTCTTTAGCGCAATTGCAGCTAGCTCAGCTTTATAATACAGCTTCGCAATACAATTATACTGATCAAAATAAATTTTTTAATTATAACAATAAAGCATTAGAAGCGATTAATAAATCAATTGAAGCCAGTCCCCGAAGAATTCCTAATTATTTTTCTAAGGCCCAAATATACTTAACTATTGGAGAAACGAAGAAAAGTTTGGAAACCCTTGAGTATGCATTAAGTTTAAATACCGATTATCCAGATTCTTATTGTCAGTTAGCCCAACTACAATTTATTTTGAAAAATGAAAATGATGGCTATAAAGATATGAACGTTTGTCTTGAAAAAGGGGGAGCAAATTTAATAAATTCCCAAACTACGCTTAATAAAATTGCTACTCATTATAAAGAAAAAAAAGATCCTAAGCATTTAGCATATGTGTATGAAAAATATGCGCAAATGTCTCCTAACGACGCCAATATTTTAGTAGAATTATCAAAAATTTATTTAGAAGCAGGCGATAAAGAAAACGCTATTAACGCCGCCAATAGAGCAGCTGCTATTGACCCTAGATTAAAAAACTCAGTAGAAGATTATATTAAGAGTTTGAAATAATAAAATTTGTCATGCTGAGCTCCCGTCTACAACTCAAGCTTGCAAGTGGGCAGGTAATTCAGCAACTAAGTATTTAAAACCAAGATCCTGAAACAAGTTCAGGATGACTATATAATTTTGAAAAATTTTGTATTACTATGCGTTTTGTACATCTCCATATCCATTCACATTATAGTTTATTAGACGGGCTCACTAAAATTGATGAGCTGATTGAATTTGTAAAAAATGACGATGGTGAGGCAGTAGCTTTAACTGATCATGGTGTAATGTATGGAGCAATTGAGTTTTACCAAAAATGTAAAAAGGGCGGTATAAAACCAATAATTGGTATAGAAACTTATTTAGCATCGGGCTCAAGGCATGAAAAAACTTTAAAATCGGATGAAAAAAATTATTATCATCTTATACTACTTGCAAAAAATAATATAGGTTATAAAAATTTAATTAAATTAACCAGTTTAGCCCATTTAGAAGGTTATTATTATAAACCAAGGATTGATTGGGAAATTTTAAAACAATATAAAGAAGGCTTGATAGCTTCTACTGCCTGCTTAGCCGGAGAAATTCCAAGATTGATATTGGCAGGAAAAATTGAAAAAGCAAAAGCAAGAATCAGGGAATATAAAGAATTATTCGGAGAAGGAAATTTTTATTTAGAACTTATGCCTCACTGGAATCTTGAAGGCCAGAGAGAAGTAAATAATAAATTAATAGAATTTTCTCGGGAGCTTGATATTCCTTTGATTGCAACTAATGATGTTCATTATTTAAGAAAAGAAGACGATGAAGCCCAAGACATTCTTTTATGCTTGCAAAATAAAAGAAAATTAGAGGATGCAGACAGGATGAATATGACGGGTAATAATTATTCTTTAAAGAGTGCTAAGGAAATGATGGAAGAGTTTAAAGATGTGCCGGAGGCAATAGCTAATACAGTAAAAATTTCAGAAATGTGCAATCTAGAAATTGAATTAGGAAAAATTCAGCTTCCCTTTTTCCCAGTACCTGAAAATTTTGATGGTAATAGCTATTTGAGAAAATTATGCTTAGATGCCTTTTTAAAAAGGTATAGCTTTACTTATGAAAATGCCAATTCGGAAATAAAAGAAAGATTAGACTTTGAGTTGTCTGTAATTGCTAAGATGGGCTGGCCTTCTTATTTTTTAATTGTTGCTGATTTTGTTAATTGGGCTAAGAATAACGGTATTGTTGTCGGCCCGGGAAGAGGTTCGGCTGCCGGCTCTATAGTATGTTATTTAACCGGTATAACTAATTTAGATCCATTAAAGTATAATTTACTGTTTGAAAGATTTTTAAATCCGGATCGTATTTCTATGCCTGATATTGATCTTGATTTTGCTGATGACCGGCGTGACGAAGTTATTAAATATGTTGAAAAAAAATACGGCCATGATCATGTTGCTCAGATTATTACATTCGGAACTATGGCCGCTCGGGCTGCTGTCAGGGATGTTGGCCGGGTATTATCTTATCCTTATGAATTTTGCGATAAGCTGGCCAAGCTTATTCCTATGTCTACAAAAATTGATGAGGCTGTTAAAAACGAGAAAGAACTTAAAGATTTAGTTAACAGCGATCCGGCCGCCCAAAGAATTATTAATTATGCAAAAAAGCTTGAAGGTGTAGCCAGGCATGCTTCAGTCCATGCCTGCGGAATATTAATTACTAAAGATCCATTAACTGAAAATGTGCCCGTACAATATGTTTCCTCATCAGACCGCAGTATAGTATCGCAATTTTCGCTACACCCTATAGAGGATTTAGGCTTATTAAAGATGGACTTTTTAGGATTAAAAAATTTAACTATTATTGAATCAGCAGTTAATATAATAAAAAATACCAGAGGCTTAGTTATTGATATTGAAAAAATTCCATTAAATGACGAGAAAACCTACAAGCTATTTCAGGCAGGCGAAACTACAGGTGTTTTTCAATTTGAATCTTCGGGCATGAAAAGATATTTGCGTGAACTTGTGCCTAATGAATTTGAGGATATTATCGCCATGGTAGCGCTCTACCGTCCTGGACCTATGGACTGGATTGTTGATTATATTTCTGGCAAACATGGCAAAAAGAAACCAAATTATCTTCATCCGAAATTAGAGCCGATATTAAAAAAAACTTACGGTGTCGCTATATATCAAGAACAGGTAATGCAGATGGCTAGGGATCTAGCCGGCTTTACTATGGCGGAAGCCGATGTCTTAAGAAAAGCAGTTGGTAAAAAAATTCCGAAACTGCTTGCTGAGCAAAAACAGAAATTTATTGATGGCTGTGTTAAAAACAGCATACCTAGCCAGCTGGCAGAAAATATTTTTTCTTTTATTGAACCATTCGCCGGCTATGGGTTTAATCGTAGTCACGCCGCCTGTTACGCTTTAATTGGCTATCAGACAGCTTATTTAAAAGCTCATTGGCCTACGGAATTTATGGCAGCCCTCTTAACTTCTGATCAGGAAGACATAGACAGGATTGCGATCGAGATTGAAGAATGTCGCAATATGAATATAAAAGTTATGCAACCTGATGTTAATCAGTCTTTTTATTCTTTTACAGTTGTAACTTCCGGAACTGAAAAAAATGAAATTGCCAAAGCAGATGAAAAAGTTCACACTATTCGCTTCGGGCTCAAAGCTATAAAAAATATCGGCGGTCATATTTCCGAAGTTATAATTAAAGAGAGAAAAGAAAATGGAAAATATAAAAGTCTAGCTGATTTGTTACAGAGAATTATTGATAAAGATTTAAATAAAAAATCGCTGGAGAGCTTAATAAAAAGTGGAGCCCTTGATCAGTTTAATGACCGAGGTCAAATGCTCGTTAATTTAGAAAATTTACTTAAATATAATAAGGAAATAAGCGACCGAAAAGATAGGCGGCAAAATACTTTGTTCGGAAATATAACAGGTTCAAGCGATGATTTAAGACTTGCCCCAGCGCCCAAAGTTGACCGACAGGAAAAATTATCATGGGAGAAAGAACTTTTAGGACTTTATATTTCTGATCATCCTTTTATTGATTATAAAAAATATTTATCTGATATGAGTGTTGTTTCTTTAAGAAATTTAAGTTTGGAATTAAAAAATACTTATATTACAATTTCAGGAATAATATCAACAATAAAAAAAATAACTACCGGCTCTGGCGAACCTATGCTATTCGTCAAAATTGAAGACAATACAAATAATACGGAAATTTTAGTTTTTCCAAAGCTTTATAAGGAAACTGCATCAGTCTGGTTAGTATCTAAAGCAATTTTATGTTACGGCCGGGTATCAGACAAAGAGTTGGAAGTAAAAATTTTAGCTACTGCAGTGGAAGAATTAAATCTAAGCACTATTGAAGTTAATAAAGAAAATTTTAGAAAAAAATTGATAATAGCTGAAAAGTCTAATTTTTGGAGAAATAAAAATAAGGAAAATAACCAGCCTGCTTCTAATAAAACAGAGAATACAATAAAACCATTAAAAATAGTTTTACAAAAAGAAGCCAGCCAGGATATTTTAAATAATTTAAAAGAAATACTTTTAAAAAATACAGGCCAAAGCAAAGTTTATTTTAAAATTAGTAATGGTGGAAAGGATAACATTATTGAAACTGGTTTTTCTGTAAAAAATTCTCCTGCTTTAACTAAGATGATCAATGATACATTTAAAGGCATAGTATCAGTAATTGAATAATTATTGGACATTATATTATAAAATTGTTATAATATTAAAATAATAAAAATTTTTTTAAATATTATGACCGCAAATAAAAAATTTAATATCAAAGTAAAAAATTTGTCTGCAAAAAAAACTACCAAAGAAAAAAATTCCTCTTTAAAAAATAGTAAAGATGATATTTTTGATTTACCAGATATTGACGTTAAAAAGTCAGAAGAAATGTATATTGAAAATTCCTTAAATGCTATAAAAAATAAATCAAAAAACATTGATGAATTACCTGAGATTAAAACGAATAAAAAAAAGCCCAGAAGCTTTACTTTTAGGTTATATAGAAATATTGTTATATTTTTTATAATTGCAGTCCTTGGCATTATTTCTCTAGTAGCATATTATTCTATGTCGTCGCTGACTATCAGGGTAAAGTTAAAACAGGAAAAAATTTCCGATAAAATTTCTGTTGATATTATTGATAATGATGAGAGTATTGCGGATACAGATTTTAAAATCAAAGGCATAATTGAGCAGTTTGAAGCAAATAAAAAAGAAAAATTTGCTGCAACAGGTGAGAAAATAGTTGGCGAAGAAGTTTCTGGAACTGTAAAAATTATTAATAATTATATAAAAAATCAACCCTTAGTAGCCACTACCAGACTTTTAACTCCCGATGGAACATTATTCAGGACTAAAAATACTGTTAACGTGCCTGCCGGAGGATCAATAGATGTTGAAATATATGCAGATAAGCCATCCAAAGATTTAACAGTTAAAACAACAAAATTTTCTATCCCCGGACTTTGGACGGGGTTGCAGGATAAAATTTACGCAGAAAGCGTAGGCGAGATAAAATATAGAAATAAAGTTGAGAAATATATACAACAATCAGACGTTGATATGGCTGTAAATAAAATTAAAAATGATCTGATTGATGAATCTAAAAATTTAGCTGAAGACAAATTTTTAGGTTATGCAAAAGTGATCTATAATGTTGATGATAATGTAAACAAAATAGATTTAAGCGCAAAGGTTGGTGATAGGGTTGACGAATTTACTGTTTCTATAAAAACAAAAGTTAACGCCGTGGCCTTTAATGACGACAAAATATTTATTCTAGCAAAAAATAAAATTACCAACGAATTAGATAAAAGTTATAATTTATCAGGTATTAATAAAAATTTTATCTGCAGTCTAACCGAAATAAATATCGAATCTAAAACAGCTAAAACAAGCTGTAATTTTGAAGTAATGACCGAGGCGAAAAGGGGGGATGAAATTATTGATACTGGCATGATTGCGGGCATGACAAAAGATCAGATTGATAGTTATTTAAAAGGCGTTGATAGAATTTCTTCATATAGCTTAGAATTTGAGCCCTCCTTTATACATAATGCGCCCAGACTAGCTGATAGAATAAAAATTATTGTAACCGAGTAAAATTTTGACTTTTGCCTTTTTTTATATTAATATTACATTATTAATAGCGATTGCTAATAGTTACCAACTATCAGATCCGTATAGACGGATTCCTGAGATTACCAGGACTAAGCTATATTAATTAAGTGCCTTTGTTAAAAGACAAGGGAAACTAGGTGGAACCGCGGGAAACCCCGTCCTAGTGTGTTAAATTTTTAGCGCATTAAGATGGGGTTTTTATAAAAATTATTAAATTTAAATTTTAAATTTACAATTATCATTTATAATCTAATATAAAAATATGAATAGTAAAAATGAAAATATTGAAATAATTAGGCATTCATTATCGCATATAATGGCGGCTGCGGTTAAAGAATTATGGCCGAAAGTTAAATTTGCTATTGGCCCGGCTATTGATAATGGATTTTATTATGATTTTGATTTCGGAAAAGAAAAAGTAAGTGAGGAAGATTTAAAAAAAATTGAAGAAAAAATGAATGAATTAATAAATAAAGATTTGAAGTTTGAAAAATCAGAATTAGAAATTGTTGAAGCAATTAAAAAAGAAAAAAATAATAGCCAGCCTTTTAAAGTTGAATTAATCGAAGATCTAAAGAAGGAAGGCGAATCTTCAGTAAGTTTTTATAAAATGGGTAATTTTATTGATCTATGCCGCGGTCCACATATTAATTCAAGTGGGGTGATAAAAAAAGTAGGTTTTAAATTACATAAACTTGCCGGAGCGTATTGGCGGGGGGATGAAAAAAATAAAATGCTTACTCGCATATACGGGTTAGCTTTTGAAACGAAAAAAGATTTAAACGAATATATTGTAATGATGGCAGAAGCGTTAAAAAGAGACCATAGAAAATTAGGGAAAGAGATGGATTTGTTTGTTTTTTCTGATTTAGTAGGCCCAGGTCTCCCTCTTTATACAAATAGAGGCGCGATCATAAGAAGAGAAATAATTGATTATTCAAACCAATTACAAAAAGAAATTGGATATGAGGAAGTGTATACACCAAATATGAATAAAGCCGAATTATTTAAAGTTTCTGGTCATTATGAAAAATATAAAGAGGATATGTTCAAAGTTGTTTCTAATTATACAGAGGAAGAATATTATTTAAAGCCAATGAACTGTCCTCAGCATACTCAAATTTATGCTTCAAAAATAAGAAGTTATAGAGATTTGCCAGTCAGAATTTCTGACTTTGCTAATTTATATAGAGACGAGCGACCGGGAGAATTAAGCGGATTGACCCGTTTAAGATGTTTTTGCCAGGATGATGGCCATTGTTTTTGCCGAGAAGATCAAATAAAGGATGAATTTTTATTAGTTTTAAAAGCTATAAAAAAAGCTATGAAAACTTATGAAATGGATTATACTATTAGATTGTCATTATGGGATAAAACGAAACCTGAAAAATATCTGGGAGATGCAAAAACTTGGGAAAAGTCACAAAAAATTTTAGAAGAAATATTGGTTGAAAATAAAATAGATTATATAAAAGCTGAGGGAGAAGCGGCAATCTATGGACCTAAAATGGATTTAATTTCAAAAGATTCGCTTGGTAGGGAATGGCAGATATCTACAATCCAGCTTGATTTTATTATGCCGGAAAGGTTTAAACTAAACTTTATTGATAAGGATGGTAAAGAAAAATTACCAGTAATGATCCATAGGGCGATAGTTGGCTCACCGGAAAGATTTTTAGGGATTTTACTTGAACATTATGCCGGTAATTTTCCTTTGTGGCTTTCTCCAGTTCAGATAAAAATAATTTCTGTTGGAGAAAAGCATATTGAATATTGCCAAAGTTTAGCATTAGAATTTAAAAGTAATAATATCAGAGTAGAAATGGATGATAATAATGAAACAGTTAGCAATAAAATTAGAAAAGCAGTTAATGAAAAAGTGCCATATATGATTGTTGTTGGAGATAAGGAAATGAATGGAGTCAATTTATTAGTGAGGGATAGAGGGACCAAGGATACTAGGCAAATAGAAAAAAAAGAATTTATAAAGGAAGTAATAGAAAGGATTCAAAAAAAATTATAACTATGAGTAAAAAATATTTCCATATTATAACCATTGGTTGTCAAATGAATAAATCAGACAGCGAGCGCTTTGCCCGCTGTCTTTGCGATTTAGGTTTTAATGAGACAAAAGAAATTAAAAAAGCTAATATAGTTGTTCTAACAACCTGCGGGGTAAGACAATCAGCCGAAGATAGAATTTACGGCTTAGTGCCAAAAATAAAAAAAAATAATCCTGATTGCATTTTAATTTTAACTGGCTGTCTAGTTAACCGAAAAGATGTGCGCGAGAGGTTAAAAGATAAAGTTGATGTCTGGCTGCCAATTTTAGAAATATCAAATTTAAAATTTAAAATTTTAAATAAACTAAATAAAAATAAAACTAAAACTAAAAAAGAGTATAATTATTTAAATATTTTACCAAAATATACTTCAAAATTTTCAGCTTTTGTACCGATTGGCAATGGTTGTAATAATTTTTGTACATATTGTGTAGTTCCTTATGCTCGTGGTCGAGAAGTATATAGGCCAGCAGAGGAGATAATTAATGAAGTTAAAGATTTAGTAAAAAAAGGTTATAAAGAAGTTATCCTTATAGCACAAAATGTTAATTCATATCAAAATAATTTAAAATTTTCAATTTACAATTATCAATTAAGGAAAAATATTAAATATAATAATTTAAATTTTGCCGGACTATTAAGATTAATAAACGATATAGAGGGTGATTTTTGGATAAGGTTTGCTACCAGTCATCCTAAAGATATGAGCGATGAATTAATAAATACTATTGTTAAATGTAAAAAAGTTTGCAGGCATATTCATCTGCCAGCGCAGTCAGGTGATAACAAAATTTTAGCTAAAATGAACAGAAAATATACAATAGAACATTATATAAAATTAATTAATAAAATTAGAAAATCTTTAAATAAAGCTAGTAATAATAATTATTTGCCAGTTTCCTTAACTACTGATATTATTGTTGGTTTCCCAGGAGAAACTAAGGCGGCATTTAATAATACTATTAAATTGTTTAAAAAAATAAAATTCGATATGGCCTATATTGCCAAATACAGTCCACGCTATGGAACGGCTGCTGTTAAATTTAATGATAATATAAATAAAAATGAAAAGAAAAGAAGAGAAGAAAAATTAATGGAAATTTTAAGATTAACAGCCCTAAATAATAATAAATTATACTTAGGTAAAACGGTAAAAATTTTAATTGAAGGAAAAAATAAAAAAGGAATTTATTACGGAAAAACTGGAACTAATAAAAATGTAAAATTTTTAAATACTGAAGATAAAATAAAAATAGGGGAATTTAAAATTATAAAAATTAATAAAGTTCATGATTTTGGCCTTGAGGGTGTTTTAAATTAAAAGAGCCCAGGCAGCGAAAGGAGTGACTCAAACTCTGCCTGGGCCAAAAAGGAGGAAATATATTTAAACAACGAATACCGCATTACGGTAGCCGTTGGAATCACGGCGATACGAAGCAAATAAGAAGGCACCGTTTTCCGCCGTATGGAAGGAACAATATTCTACAGAAGCTATATTTAACTCATTAATACTTGAATAAATTAATTGTTCAGTAATAATATTTTTTAAATTCAATTTGCCATTAATAACTTTATTTGGAAAAATATTATTAAATTCTTCTCCGATATTATAACAATCGCCGCATATTCCCGGCCAGATAAAAAATATAAGATCATCTAAATTGATATTTAATTTTTGAATTTTTTTAATAGCTTTCGGTAAAATTTCTTTTTGCGTTCCGCGCCAACCACTGTGTATTAGACCTGTGATTAAGTTATATTTATGGTAAATAACTACAATAGGGCAGTCAGCACTGTTACAAAATATAGCCGTATTTTTTTTAGCTAGCTTTTTTATATGTATTATTCCATCGCAAAGAGGATAATAATACTTTCCATTTAATTCATTATCAGTAAATATTATTTCATCAGAATGTTCCGGAATAATTTTATAAAATATACTAGCACCAATACCATTTGCTAACTGCAGGCTTTTTTTAATTTCATCACTATTAGAAAAATCTTTTTTAGACAATTTTAATTCTTTAGCATCAAAAAAACCATAAGCATTAGTCGTAATTCCAAATTTTAAATATGTTAAATTATAAAGAACGTATTGGTTCATTGTCGTTCCCTCCCTCGTCTATAAGTTGAAATTTTTGTATATTTATATTAATATAATAAATTAGTTATGTCAAAAAAAAATAATTTAAAATTTAATAATAAAATACTTGTTATTCTTGGCCCGACTGCTAGTGGCAAGACTAAATTATCACTAAAATTAGCTAAAAAATATAATGGAGAAATTGTATCTGCCGACAGCCGACAAGTCTATATTGGTATGGATATTGGTACAGGAAAAGATTTAAAAGAATATGGTAAAATCAAATATCATCTTATTGATGTCGCAGATCCAAAAATAAATTTTAATTTAGCACATTATCAAAAATTAGCTTATTATGCAATTGATAATATATTAAGTAGAGATAAACTTCCTATAATAGTCGGTGGTAGCGGTTTATATTTACAGTCAATTGTAGACGGATATAAACTATCTAAAACTAAACCGAATAAAAAATTAAGAGAAAATTTAGAAAAATTAAACGTCCAAAAGCTCTACATTATTCTCAAAAAAATAAATCCAACAAAATTTAGTAAACTTAATAACAGTGAAAAAAACAATAAGCGCCATCTGATTAGATACATTGAGGTCGCAAGGAGTAAGTATAATAATGAAGTTTCTGTAAAAAAATATAATTCTTTAGTTTTTGGTATTAATTTATCTAAAGAAATTTTATATAAAAGAATTTATACTAGACTTATTAGTAGGTTAGAAAAAGAAAATATGATATCGGAAGTAATTAATTTAAGAAAAAAAGGAATAAGTTTTAAGAAATTAATAAATTTCGGTTTAGAATATAAATATATTTCATTATATTTAAAAAAAGAAATTAGTTATAGCGAAATGATTGAAAAATTATTTATTGCTATAAGGCAGTTTGCTAAACGCCAAATGAGTTGGTATAGGCGCTGGGAGAAACAGGGTAGAAAAATTTATTGGCTAAAAGAAAAAAATGAAGCTGAAAAATTATTAAAAAATTTTATTAAACAATAAATATCTAGACAAATAAAAAACAGCCCCATAATTGAGGGGCTGTTTTTTTATATTTATTTTAAGCTGCCTGTTTCATCTTAATTAATTTTTTAGCTTCTTCTTGAATGATTATTTTTTCCTCTTCTTTATTTTCCCCGTTAAATTCTTTTGCTTTTTCTTTAAGATAATTTATAATTTTTACTTTTTCATCTTCATTGTTAATGCCAGATTCAGATAAAATACTTTCCAGTTCATACTGTCTTATAAAATTTTCAGTTTTACTTTGCTCATTATATAAATTTTTATTTGCCTCCTCAATTTTTTTAGAATCATCTCCCGGCATAGCGGAAAATTGACCTTTAAAATAGTTTATAATTCCCATAGAATTTTATTAATTAATTAATTAATTTATTTTTTAAAATTTGCGTTACTATTTTAGGATTAGCTTTACCCCTTGTTGCTGCCATAACTTGACCTACAAAAAATTGTAAAACATTATCTTTACCGTTTCTAAACTGTTCAACTTGTTTTTGATTTTTATCTAATATTTCAGTAATTATATTTTCCAATTCATCTGTTCTGTCCATCTGTTGCAATCCTAATTTGGCCATAATATCAGTAGGATCTCCCCCATTTTTATACATTACTTCTAATATTTTCTGGGCAGCTGATGAATTTATTTTGTCCTGATAAACAAGTGTAATAAATTCTGCAAAATTCTCCGGTGTAATTTTTATATCTTTAACTGATAAATTATCAGTTTTTAGATGTTTAAATAATTCTGAAAGAATCCAGTTAGAAACGGTTTTAGTTAATTTTTTTTGTTGTCTTTCCCAGTCATCTCCTGTAGAATTTATCCATTCCCTAAGTTCAGAAATAACTTCCTCAGTATAATCAGCCAGATTTTTATTATATATAAAAATTTCTGCTTCATAGTCAGTAAAAAAATATTCTTTTTTAAATCTTTCCTGTTTTTCTAATGGTAATTCAATTAAACTTTTTTTAATTTCTAAAATCCACTCATCACTAATATTTATTGGCGGTATGTCAGGTTCTGGAAAATAGCGGTAATCGGCTGAAGTCTCTTTTGTTCTTTGGCTGAAAGTTATATTTTTATTATCATTCCAACCGCGGGTTTCCTGAATTAATTTTTCACCATCTGCAATAGCGCTTATTTGCCTTTTTATTTCATATTCAATGGCTTTTTCAACCGCCTTGAATGAATTAATATTTTTTAATTCTACTTTTGGATTTAGCTTATAATCTCCTATCGGTTTTATTTCACAATTTCCATTATATTCCCATTTTCCTTTTTCTTGAACACTAACATTAGCTTCACATCTCATCTCTCCTTTTTCCATATCAGCATTGGAAATATCTAAATATCTTAAAATAAGCTGATATGCTTGGCAGAATTTTTTTGCGGTTTGAGCGTCTCTAATGACCGGTTCAGTAACCATCTCCATTAAAGGAGTGCTTGATCTATTATAGTCGACTAATGAATAATCTTTTTTTTCAGGATGAATTAATTTTCCTGTGTCTTCTTCTAGATGAATTCTAGTTATATTTATTCTTTGATCGTTGACTTCTAAATAACCGTCATATACTAAAGGTAGGTCATATTGAGAAATTTGATAACCCTTAGGCAAATCCGGATAAAAATAATTTTTTCTATCAAATTTAGATATTTTATTTATTTTACAATTTAAAGCTAAGCCTGTAAGAATCGTCCATTCTATAGCTTTTTTATTCGCGACTGGTAATGTGCCCGGATGCCCCATGCAGATAGGGCAGACAGTAGTATTAGGCTTTTTTTTATGGGCATCATTATTGCATGAACAAAACATTTTTGATTTAGTTTTAAGTTCCGCATGAATTTCCAGACCGATTATAACGTCATATTTATCTTTCATATTTAGTAAATTTTGGCTAATATATTATATTATTATTCTAATTCATATTAGGCAATTTGGCAAATAAAAAAGCCGCCTATAAAATAAAGCGGCTTATGATTTATATTTTTTAATTGATCAGCGATAAAGTGAAAGAAGAAATATTATTAATCCGAAAAATGCAGTAAGAACAATTTGGGCAAATATTTTGATTAATTTTCCTGAAAAAAATTTGCCTCTATGCTTTTTTCGGAAAATACTAGGATTGAACAATAATACTCCTCCTGTTGACGAACTTATGCTGGGTGCTGAAACTGGTTTGAAATTAATAATTTTATTCATATTTTCCCTCCCCTATAATTTATGATTAAATTTCATAAAATCGTCGCGGTAACTACTAACGAAAGAAAAATAATTTAATACAAAATGCAATTGCTTTTTTCGGTTTTGCTAAAACAGGAAATAAACCCGCCTTTATTTTGTTTATAATATATATTAACCTTTCAGTTAATTTTTTTGATTATTTTGCTATCAACGGAAATTGCCACTGTCTGACCATAAAGTTGATTTTAAAAGATTAACTATTTTTAATTCATTTGTCATAATTTTAAGATCGTTAATAACTGATTGAGTAAGAAGTATTGTTCCGTTTTTTTCAATTTTATGGCAATTAATAAATTCTTTTTCACCCGCAACATATATTCTTTTTTGCCCTGGCATTTTTTTTGAATTTCGCAAATCATTTTTTATATTTGAAACTATTTTCTTAAATTTATTTACATCAATAAAAGATGAAATATTTATTGCAATAAAAAAATGTCCCAGTTTAAGCGGTATTTTTTTCCCTTTTCTAAATCCGGAAAGTTTTTTTAAATAATTTCCATTTTGCAGGGCCGATGAAAGGATTTCAACCATTATGCCTAATCCATAGCCTTTATAACCAGCTGTAATATCACCAATACCACCTAAGGGCGCAAGCGCCGCATCGCCAGATAATAAATTATTTAATACTTCGCTAGAATTGGTTTTTGCTTTTCCGTCTTTGCCTATTACCCAGCCTAGAGGTAGTTCTTTGTTGTATCTTTCATAAACTTCGATTTTACCTCTTTGGGAAAGAGAAGTAGCACAATCTAATAAAAAGGGATAACCGTATGAAGGCGCGGAAAAACACAGAGCATTCGTGCCAAACATTGCTTCTACACCGAAAGTTGGAGCTACTGAAGGACGAGCATTCGTGCCAATAATTCCTATCATATTTTCTTTCGCTGCCATGAGGCCATAATAACCTGCTATACCGAAATGATTTGAGTTTCTAGCAACCACCATGCCTAATCCAAGATTTTTGGCTTTTTTTATTGCTAAATTCATTGCAATATTAGAAATAATCTGTCCCATGCCATTATGACCATCAATAACCCCTGTTGTAGGGCTTTCTGAAACAATAGTTATCTTGGTAGTTGGTGATTGAGTTTTATTTATTAGCCTGTCATAATAGGTAGTTTTAAGCCTTTGCACACCATGCGACTCAATCCCGAATTTATCAGCCATTAGTAAAATTTTAGAGCAAATACACGCTTCTTCGAATGGTATACCGAGTCGTAAGAATATAAAAGTAATGAGTTTATCAAGAGATCTTTCAGTCACTAATACTGGTTTTGCTGACTTTTTCATTTTAAGGTACTCCTTTTTTATTTTTTTGATTTTGTGTTTTATTATATTAATATCTAAAAAATACCTGAACTTCCATGCCTGCCTTCTCCTCGTTCAGTTTCGTCATTTATTATTCCTTCAATAATTTCTGGAAAATCTATTTTTTGAATTATCATCTGGGCAATTTTTTGTCCGGGAGATATATGATAAATATCCTGGCTAAGATTAATAATGTTGATTAGAATTTCTCCTCGATATCCAGAATCAATAACACCGGCTAAGGTATGAATTCCGTTTTTAGCTATTCCACTTTTATCCCAGACTAAACCCGCACATCCTTCAGGAATAGCCATTTTAATACCAGTCCTGATTATTTCTCTCTCGTTCGGCATAATAGAGTAATAATCGTCAGAGTATAAATCTAATCCAGCGTCACCCCTATAGGATCTTGTCGGGATTTTGGCTGTATTAGTAAGGCGTTCAATTTTTAGATTATTAGAGGATATATTATTTATTTTTTCATTATAATTTTTAAAATTATTATAAAGATTTAAACCTGGTTCAATTAAAAATAAAATATTTTTTAAAATTAATTCGTTTATTTCTTCTTTTGGCATAATATTTCCCTGCCTAGTGCATTCAATTAATTGCATGTCAGGATAAAATGAAGCAATTTCCAGATAAACTCTTTCCGCATCGCGTAAATGTTTTAAATCAGCTTCATGCAAATCTCTTCTTTCTCCGCCGATATAATTTCTGTTTCCTTTTGCGTCAACTAATCTTTGTGCGACTTCGGCATCAACATGCAGGATTATATTTATATCAGGTTTCGGAATGCCAAAAATTTCATATTCCATTCTGTTAAGCCATTCAAAATAAGCTTTTCTTTCAAGTGAGTTTTTTATCTTACCGCCTTGATGGCCCATATTGGCAGTTACATAACGGTTAGAAATAACAATTTTTCCCTCAGACAGCCATTGTTTTATTTTAAAGCTTGCATCGTATCTGTCGCAGGCATAAAAAATCGATGCGCGATAAGGCCCGACTTCTTCGGCGTTGCCGTATTTGCCATTAAGGTATTCCTCAACCAAACCAGCACTCTTTTTTCCATATTGAGGAAAATCAGCAATTTCTACAGAAAAACCAAAAGCTCTTAGTTTTTCAGCTAAGAGGGATGTTTGAGTAGCTTTTCCAGAACCGTCAGTCCCGTCTATTACGATAAATTTTCCAATTTTATACATAAAGTTAATAAAAGGAGGGGTATTAGGACCTCCTCCTTTTAATATCTTACCTTATATTTTATTTTTGTAAAGTTTTAAATTATTTTAACAATTTTTCAATATTCTTTCAATTTCATTATATAAATCATCTAGATTGCCTGAATTATCAATTTTGTAATTAGCTGATTCGGAGACTTTTGAAATATCTTTTTCTGCTTCAGCCTGGTTGTCTTTCAAAAATTGCTCAAAAGTTTTATTAACATCATCCTTATTTTCACCTCTTTTTATTAAACGTTCATACCTAGTTTTTATATCAGTTGTTATATATACTAATTTAAATTCAGGTATTTCATTTAAATATTTTATATCAGGTTCTCGTCTAATACCGTCAATAATAGTTAGTTGAGCATTGCTTCCCTTTGCATCTTCGCTAATAATTTTAGCTAATAGATCCTGACCAAATTGTACTCTTAAAATTTGCGACAGGTTTTGCATATTTTCACGGCTAATATCAAGATAGAGTCGTTTTAAAACATCTCTTAACGGTGTTGAAAAACGAATTGTTTCGGCTTTATATTTATTTTCTAAATATTTTGCCACCGTTCCTTTGCCAGAAGCAATCTCACCAACAAAACCTAAAATTATTTTTTTACTAAACATAAAAATTTAACTATTATAAATCACTTTATATTTAATCATTATAGTATTATCGTTTATTTTATTTAAATCCATAAGTTCTAAATTTACATCCATGTCTTTATTGAAAAGTGATAGTCCGTCACCAAAAATTTTCGGTTCAATCGTTAGTATAATTTCGTCTATTAATTTTTTTTCTAAAAACAATGAATTTAGGGTAGCTCCGCCGCCGAGCAAAGCATTTTCATAACCCATTTTTTCTATTTCTTTTAATACTTCTTCCGGTTCCCCGGAAACAAATAAAACTCCTTCCTGCTTTGGTAAATCTTTTTCAGGAGTAAAAACAACATTCAACCTATCTTTTAAGGGCGAGGGAAAGGTGAGAAAAGTTTTATAACCCATAATCAAAACTTTATGTTCTTTTGAAATTTTCGCAAATAATTTTTTATCTTCTTTAGAAGTCCAGTCCGGAAAATGATCGCTTGATTTGGCAATTTTTCCATCGGCTGTCATGGCCATCATCATGGTTATTTTCATATGTTAATATTATTTATTTTTAAAGCCTTCATTTTACCTCTATATCCTCCATACAAACTAATTAGATAGATTATGCTTAATAGAAATATAATTATAAATAAATCTTTTAATATTGTTGTTATAGAATTAAAAAAAATATAAGGATTTATATATGGAAGTAAAAAATAAAATATTGGAATGGCAATATAGAGAATAGAAAAAATTATATAATTTTTTGGATACTTTTTTGATGAATTATAAGTAGTATAATAACCAAAAAAACATACTATAAAATAAGGTATTACTGCTAAAAAATCAGTTTCATAAAGAGAAGCGACAGTAAAAGTAAGAATGACTGTGGCTATGTAGCTAAAAATTAATTGTTTAAGAATATGTATCCACATAATATTTATTTTTTATTTAGTAAATTTAATTTATATTTTATACTGCAATCGGAGCTTTTATAGCCGGATACGGATCGTAATTTTCTAATGTAAAATCTTCAAATTTAAAATCAAAAATATTTTTAACATCAGAATTTAATTTCATGGTTGGTAGCTTTCTAGGTTCTCGCGATAATTGCTCCTTAACCTGATTAAAATGATTATTATAAATATGAACATCACCGAAAGTATG
>Ga0172368_10000972_pt1 | contig 40002 bp, 30 predicted proteins | sample Lak11m_FD_114540 | JGI IMG/M metagenome (GOLD analysis project Ga0172368, IMG submission 114540) | Freshwater microbial communities from Kabuno Bay, South-Kivu, Congo - kab_022012_11m | ecosystem: Environmental > Aquatic > Freshwater > Lake | place: Democratic Republic of the Congo: South-Kivu... | reverse complement strand
AGCTTTGGGCACTCTCATTGGAGTGCTTGTAGGGAGCAATATGTACGATTGGGAGTTAATGAATTTTAAAACTAAAAGTTCAATTGGTTATAATTCAAATAATTCAACTGTAAAACTTAATTTCACTATAAACTTATAGGGCATATATGAAATACTTTCTGGCAACATTGGCAATATTTTTACTGGTTGGCTGTTCCGCAACAAGAATAGCAGTAAATAATGATTTTTGGAGTAAGGAAAATAGTAAAATCGGGATAGCCTTTATTCAAAAGCCACAATCTGGTGCATATAAAGTAGGGAGTCAAGGAATACTTGATATGGCGATTAACGCTGCAATGGCATCCAATTTGGAGAAGCATCTCGCCGCTTTTAAGGTTGATGAATTTTATCAACTAAAGGAAATATTTAAAGAGCGCTTAGCAAAACGTGGGATTACCAACGTGATTTTTGTTGATTCGCTAATTAATTTTAAAATGCTGCGTCCCTATGCAGGGAAAGCAGGGAAAAAAGCTTCGGAAAAAGATTTTACATCATTTAAAGACAAATATAATATCGAGCACTTGATCGTACTTTCAATAGGAAGATACGGTACGTTAAGGGGATACTATGGTTTTTTACCTCTTGGTGCACCCAAAGCATTATTCCAGGGTAATGGAATGATGATAGATTTATCTAACAATGAATATGAGTGGTATATTGAAATGGATGAAGATGAATCTTCAAAAGATGTAATAGGGAGCTGGGATCAAGAACCGGATTATCCTAACTTGACAAAAGCGCTAGGTGAAGCTTTACTATCATCTAAAAAATTTCTTGATGCAAATTTTTTTGAAGCTAAGAAATAGAATATCCGTTCTTTCAATGGTCGAGGATTGAATAAGTTTTCAAATTGGAAAACAGGAGAAAATGTAATTGCAAAAATTATAAAGTGATGTGTGCTACTACACAAATCCTCCAAGGTATGAGGCTTGGCAGCCGATCGATTAACGAAATTAATACGAAAGGTAAACATACATCTCCGGTCAATACATCCAGATTATTCAGATGCTAAAGGAGATATTGAGGAGGGGTAGTTGTAACAACGTTGCTCTAAAGTTTAATCGGTTTAACTTAAAGATAAAAAAGGAAAATATTATGAAAGCCACAGCATCATATACGGTTACAAAATGGAGTGAGCACATGTTCGATCAAATCTCCTCCGAACGGAAAATGACCAAAGCAACAGTTGAATACGCTATGACCGGCGACCTAATCGGTAGTGCGAATGTAGAATATTTAATGTTTTACAAATACTTCAATCCCGAAGATCAACATAAATCATCTGCAACCTATATTGGTTTAATGAGATTTAAGGGCAGCATTAATGGAAAAGAAGGAAGTTTTGTAATTGAAGATCACGGCGCTTTTGAGAATGGAGTTGCAGATTCAACACTTCAAATTATTGCCGGTTCAGGTATGGAAGCGCTCAAAGATATTTCCGGAAGCGGATTTTATAAGGCTGATGAAAACGGATTAGTATTTGAAATAGAGTACGAACTTTAACTATATTAAGTAAAAATATTTCAGCCGTAATTTCGAAAGACTAAAATATGAACCGGTCATTTCTCTTATCCTTATTTCTTTTCACTTCCGTTTTTAATTCTGCTCAATTCAATCAGCAAAGAGCAAAAATCGAAAACATCATTAGCAAAGCAGATGGGAAGGTTGGCGTAGCGGTAATTGATTTACAAACACACGACACGCTTACTGTTAACGGACATGAACATTTCCCGATGCAGAGTGTTTACAAGTTTCCTTTAGCCATTGCAGTGTTGCACCGGATAGATGAAGGGAAATTGAAACTCAATCAAAAAATAAAAATTAAAAAAAGTGATCTCCTTCCGAACACATGGAGTCTGTTACGCGTTAAATATCCCACAGGCAATGTTAAACTTCCCATTGACGAAATAATAAAGTTTACGGTTTCTCAAAGCGACAATAACGGCTGCGATATTTTATTCCGGCTATTAGGTGGAACAACGGTTGTAGATAAGTTTATAAAAAAAGTTGGAATTTCCGGAATGTCGGTTGTTTACACCGAAGAAGAGATGCATAAGGCATGGACTGCACAGTACAGTAATTACAGCACACCGCTTGCAATGGGAGAACTGCTTTACAAGTTTGCCAAAGGAAATATTCTTTCAAAATCAAACCGCGATTATTTAATGGAAGTTATGATAAGTACCACTACCGGAACTGGAAGAATTAAAGGACTCCTTCCCGATGGAACAATTGCTGCGCACAAAACCGGTTCATCGGGTACGAATGAGGTTGGGCTTACATCCGCAACAAATGATGCGGGAATTGTTACTCTGCCGGATGGAAAACAATTTGCAATTGTGGTATTTGTATCAGATTCAAAAGATGAAGACAACGTTCGTGATGGAATTATCGCCAATATTACAAAAATTATTTGGGACGGATACACGGCTCATTAAAAGAGTAGGTGAAATATTTAAATTATCTCTCTAATGATTTATAAAAATGTCGTAACAGTATTCATCAACTAATATAAAATTGAAATCAAACCTATGGAAAAATTTATTAATGGTTTGCCGAAAGCTGAACTCCACCTTCATATAGAAGGGACGCTTACTCCGGAGTTGATGTTCAAGATAGCAAAGCGGAACAAGAAAGAAATACGCTATAAAAGCGTTGAAGAATTAAAACGCGCCTATAATTTTGGAAATCTGCAAGAGTTTTTGAACGTGTATTATCAAGGGGCGGAAGTCCTTTTATATGAAGAAGACTTTTATGAGATGACGATGGAATACCTTGTAAAAGCGGCTACGCAAAGCGTCCTTCACACAGAAATGTTTTTTGATCCGCAGACGCATACCAACAGAGGAGTAGCGTTTGATACGGTAATTAACGGTATCCATAACGCGATGGCAGAAGCAAACGAAACTCTTGGGATTTCTTCAAAATTAATTATGTGTTTTCTAAGAGATTTGGATGAAGCTTCCGCAATCAAAACTCTGCATGAAGCTATCCGGCACAAAGATAAAATTATCGCAGTCGGGTTGGACTCTGCAGAAATCGGTAATCCTCCTTCCAAATTCAAAAATGTATTTGCACTTGCACACAATGAAGGCTTTCTTACCGTTGCGCACGCGGGTGAAGAAGGTCCGGCGGATTATATTTGGGAAGCATTAGAACATTTGAAAGTCTCAAGAATCGATCATGGTAACAGATCAATGGATGACGAAAATCTGTTAGAAGAATTAGCAAATTCAAGAATGCCGCTGACGGTTTGTCCGTTATCAAATTTGAAATTGAAAGTAGTGGATGACTTGAAAAATCATCCGCTTAAAAAGATGCTTTGGAAAAATCTTCTTGTTACCATTAATTCCGATGACCCCGCATACTTTGGCGGATACATCAATGAGAATTATTTAGCAATAGCGAATGCGTTACAACTTACACGCGAAGAGATTGCACAGCTTGCTAAAAATTCTTTCGATGCAAGTTTTTTCGATGCAGATCAAAAGGGAAAAATGCTGGCAAAACTTGATGATTATCTTGAAAAGAATTGCGTTGAGAAGTAACCGGAACCGTCGCACAAAACAATGATTGGAGCGTACTTTGTATGGACATTTTAATAATTCCTTTTGTCGAAAAAGTTGGAATTCAAAAACGGTACGACGGAATATTGCAACTTGAAGTTGACCGTGGAGTTCAAAATCATTTGCAGAGCATTCACGCGGGAGCGCAATTCACTCTTGCGGAAACAGCAAGCGGCGCGTTTCTTCAAACGCTTTTCCCGGATGTAGCAAGTAATGTGATTCCGGTTTTAAGAGGTTCACAAATTAAATATAAAAAGCCGGCGTTAAAGAAACTTTCTGCATTCGCTTCAGTAATTCATGAAACGATAGAACCATTCAAGCAACAGCTTACGCAAAAAGGGCGCGCATTAATTTCTGTACACGTCGTGCTAAAAGATGAAGATGATCTAATAACCTGTGAAGGTGAATTTGATTGGTTTATACAGATGATAAAAGAATGACGACAATTTTACTTGTAAAGACATTTATAAACGGTTCATGTCCTGATTTCTGACGCTCATGAAAAAGCGAAATGAACGAGTCTATAAGTTAATGTTTCAAAGTGAGTTAGTTTTTAGTTGATCTGGTTTTACCGCACTAATCGTCAGAACTCAACAATTAACCATCTATCGCTTCTAAAAAAAATCTTTGTGTTCCTTGTGGTAATACAGACTTTATTACAAAGACATGAAGTGAGGTTCTTCGTGTCTCTTCGTGAAAGCATTCTTCGTGTTTCTTCGTGAAAGGATTTTTTTCTTACACGAAGTTACACGAAGGAGACACGAAGGCACACGAAGCGAATTTTTCTTCGTGCTTCTCTGCCAAAGGCAGACAAGTTCGTGACAGAATTCTTTTGGTTATACGAAGAGCACAAAGGCGCTTCTCAAAGCTTACAAGTCCGTGAGTTACAATTGTAATGGAGTTAGTTTTTAGCTGATCTGGTTTTACCGCACTAATCGTCAGAACTCGGCAATTAACCTTCTATCGCTTATAAAAAAAATCTTTGTGTTCCTTGTGGTAAAACAGACTTTATTACAAAGACATGAAGTGAGGTTCTTCGTGTCTCTTCGTGAAAGCATTCTTCGTGTTTCTTCGTGAAAGGATTTTTTTCTTACACGAAGTTACACGAAGCGAATATTTCTTCGCGCTGCTTCGTGAAAAAAATCTTCGTGCTTCTCTGCCAAAGGCAGACAAGTTCGTGACAGGATTCTTTTGGGTTACACGAAGAGCACAATGGGGCTTCACAAAACTCGCAAGTCCATGAGTTATTAAGTCGAATTCGGCTGTTTCATTCAGATGATAAAATGATGGCGGCAATTCCTTGGGAAGCGATTTGTAACTGAAACATGATGAAATAGAAGAGTCGGCCGAAACAGAATTCCGACCAACTCTTTTGGGGTGTGGGGCAAAAATTAAATATTATATCCTAAAGAAAAACGGAAAAACATATCCGGGAAACCAAAGACCATTACACCAACATTGATGTTTTTCATTATCGTGTACTGGCGCGCTAAACCAAACTCCGCCGGAATTGGTAAATCCATCATATCTTTAAGCGATTTCCTTTGATCCTTATCTGCAAAACCTTCAACAATAGGATTACCAAAACTCATCCCACCGTAAAACCGGTAGTGAGGATTTTCGTATTGCGTAGCTTTCTTAAATAATTGCATGATAAATCCGTCTATATCAAGATAAAAGAAACGGATCGGAAGCAATGCCCAAGCCCATCCTTTCAATTCGGTAGGGAATAAGAAATCAGCTCCGCCCCTTACTCCAACGTTCAACTCTTTACCTATTTTGTATCTTTCAAATTGATACGAGACTTCATTAAAATATTTTAAAATGTTTAGCGAAACATTGTGATTCCCTAATTTCGCATCAATACCAAGTGTAAGTGTAGAAGGCATCTTGATTAAAACTTCGCTTGCAAAATAATTATTGGTAGCCTTTGTTAAGTTTGGTTTTGCAAGGTCCATCGAATCAATTGAAACATCAAACTTGTCGTTTCCTTTGCCGCTGAATCTGCCAACCATAAACCGCGGCTGATAACTTTCCATTAAAGCGGAGTTATCCGTCAATGTAAAATCGGGATTGTAATTGTAAACGAGAGAGAAGTTGAAACGAGACAGCCAATTATTCAAATTAGCCGGATTATAATTTGCTCCAAGTGTAAAGCCGACTCGTGTGTCTTTATAATTTCCTTTTGCTCTGAAAAATAAATTGTTCGATTCGTTTTTTAACGGATCGATACTCGGATCGTTTTTATCATTAAAATAATATTCGTTCAAATTATTCAGCACAACCATTCCCTGGAAATCAAGATCCATATTGATGAAGTTTCTCATGTCGAATCTGTTGACGGTGAAACCAACCGCAACTTGTCCGTTCTGGTTGTTCATCAGCTCTTTAGCAAGTCCGTACGAAACCCGATTAACTTTTATTTTGGTGATTGCGAGGATGGTAGGTTTAAGGATGATGTCAATTTTCGTTTCATTTTCTGCAACAATTTTTGATGAAGCGAGATCGGTTGAAATACCGTTAATTAATAATTCGGAAGAAAAATCAACGGGTGTTGAAAATCCGCCGCAAAGAACAAAATAATTTTCAAACGGGATCGCGCCGGTCAGTGCAGTCATTCCACCGGTTTGCGCGATGTTCTGTTCGCCAATCTGCATGTCTTTCCGGTAACTACCCGATTTAAAAATAAAAGTAGTCGTATCTTTCAACATATCGGTGGTTTGTTTCTTCATGTCGGATTGCGACAAAAAGCTTGACGTCCCGATGCCCATCTTTGATTCGAAAAAGATATTTGATTTTTTCAAATACGCCAGCTCCGCCGGATTAGAAAAAATGGAAGTTGAACCATAATTCAAATTAGGCGAGATCATTCCGCCGAACACACCGTTGCCGCTTCCAATGCCTACCGAACTGTTCATTCCGCCGCTCATGTTGATATTTAATTTACCGCCGATCCAATAGAGCATTTTAGGCGTATCACTTGACTGCGCAACGTTGAATGATGCAGCCGTAAAAGTAATTAAGACAATCAGTAACAATTTCTTTTTCATATTACAACTCCAATCCGATTGAAACGCGTTGAGAGTTAGCAAATTCCTCAATCATGTAAGTGTAATCAAGATGCATTCGTCTCTCTTTACCGGCGCCAAAATTAAGTCCCATACCGATACTATATTTTTCATCATTTTCATTATTCAGAAAGTATTGCACACCTGCGCGAACAACAAATACTTTAAACAACGATGCTTCAAGTCCGGCGCGCAGCTTATCGCTCACATCTTTCCGCACCACGGAAGTATAATCCGTAGTAAGCACAATTTGTTCGGCGACTTTAAATGCAGTACCAATCGTTGGTTCAAAAGGAATTAACTCCGAATACTTTCCTTTAGTTTTTTTGTTGGGATTATCAACCTTTGAATTCCAGTAAAGGGGGGAATAAATGTCTCTGAACATGAGACCAACTTTGATCTGCTCACTCAAAGAATAAAGAACGCCGAAATCAATTCCGAATCCGGCAGCAGATCCTTTTACCTGGTTGAGCATTCCTTCTGCAATTTCATCCGATTCAAATAAAAGATAGTCGCCTGCATTTAAAGAATTATTCCCGAATGAGGCATAACGGAATTTGACTCCAAAGCCGACATACAAATTCTCAAGGAGAAATTTTCTGGAGTAACCGAGATTAAGTGTGTATTCGCGCAGGGCTGCATCACCGGAGACGATTAACGCGGCTCCGGCTCCCTGCCCATCTTTTAGCGGCATTGAAAAGGCTAAGTAGTTGTAATCAACTAAACCTAAAATTTTTGTGTAGGTGAAAGCCGTTTCCATTTTTTTAATAGAAGAAATGCCTGCGGGATTCCAAACGATGCTGTTCACGTCGTTTGCGAGTCCTACGTACGCATTGCCCATTGCGGCAGGGCGGGCGCCGAATCCAATGTCAACAAAAGCGCCTGCAAAGTTGGAAAGCTCTTGCGCTGAAATTTTTGCCAGCCCCAACATGAGGAGAAGAGTAACCGATAGTAATTTCATTTTATGTATCCTCAATAATTTCATGATCTTTTTTTATTAGATGAAAATTATTTTACCAGAACAACCGGGATCAATTCAGTTTTTTCACCGGAGTTATCTTTAACAGTTAGGCGGATAATATATCTTCCGTTCCGTGCAATACTTCCGTCATCCGCTTTACCGTCCCACGAGATTTCTTTCAGACTCGTTCTCCCGCCGTATTTACCGGGGAATTGAATATCGTTATCAAGCACAGTTCGCACAAGTTCTCCGCGCAGATTATAGATACGAATTGTAACCATTGCCGGCGGAATTTCCGAAGTAAGAAAATAACCAATCTTTAACGGCGATATTTCCGGCGAGAATGGGTTCGGCAGAATGCTAACATATTTAATTCCGAGAGGTTCGTTTGAAGTGAGAACAGCAAATTCACCAAAACGATAAACCGAATTGGACTGTACGGAATTGTTGGAAGGAGATGAATTCAAAATGTTCCAGTACTTTGCAGACCTATCGTAAAGCCCGATGGATTTTATTCCTTCTGTAAATTGTAACGATTTATCCAACGGCAGCTCAAGCGAAGAGGCTACCGCAAGCGTATCGCCAGGCAATGCAATAGAAGAAATGTATTGAAAATTATAGAGCCTATCAGATACCGTAAATGTTTGGTTACTGTTTTGGGGAGTATAATTTTTCTTTGCCGGACCAAATTGAGGTTTTCCTAAAAACAATTCAATCGGAAAAGTAACCGCACCGGAATTGAGTGAATAAGTCATTCCTTTTCGGTCTGTAAAAACATAATTTTGATTTGGATTAACTGATGCAAAAACGGAAAGTTCGAACGAACCTTCTATTCCGGAGACATTATCTTTTGCAGAAACAATCACGTATCCGATATAATTTGAATCAGCCGGCTGATAAAATCCCGTGCTTGATATTTTACCTGCTTCCGGCGGGTCTAACGTCCACTCAAGATTGTTTCCGAGCAGCACTTGTTTTGAAGAAGTATCGGTGCTGGTTAAATTAAATTGTAAACCGCCGGACTTATTACTCAATCTATTTACCGAACTCGAAACGTTAATGTCTTTTAGCTCAACGGCAGAAACCATCACGGTAAAAGTTTGTTCGATTGTTGAAGCGCCCAGCTTTACGGTTACTTTAAATTTTGCTGCGCCTTCTTTTAAAGTTTTGATAAGAACTTTCAGACTGTCGGTTGCATTCGGATAACTAAATTCAATCGAAGTCGGATCGTCGGCAATCCATTTTATACTTCCTTTGTGCGCGGCGCCGGTGAATTCACCCGACATTGATTTACTTAATCCATCTCGAATAACCAATCCGACGGGGAAGCTATCATCTTTTCTGAGCGTTGAATTATTAACATCGGGAGTAAGCGCAATTGAAGATAGAATTCCGCTTGCAGAAGGAGTAATTGTAATTTCATCCGAAGAATAAGTTATTTTTTTTGCCGTATCGGCAAGCTCAACGTAATACGTAATATCTTCAAGCGTCAAGAGCGCCGGAATGTTATTCTGGTAAGTTGTGTCGGTTTTTGTTAGCGCAAGAGTAGTGAAAATATCCGACGATTTCAATTTGTAAAATAATTTTCCAACCGTATTTGTATTTGTTTTTGTGTACTTAACATTTACCGGCGATACTTTATCGGAAAGAATTGAAGCAAGCGGAATGTGAGTGAACGGCAAAGCCACATCTTTACTTACTTTCAGAGTATCCGAAGCTAATTCAACGCGCAAGGATATTTCATCCTGAGTTAAATAATTTTCCTTTGAGGCGCTGATGCGATACGTCCCTTTCGATAATTTATTTTCACTTATGTACAAACCATTGGCTGTGGTTATAACACTTGCAGTTTGTCCGTCCGGTTTCGTAAAATCAATTTGAACTCCGGAAATTGGATTATTCCCATCGGTTGCACGAAGCGTTATTTTTCCGCTGGGCAGAATAAACGATGGGACGGTCACCGTCTTTCCTAATTGATTTGAAGGAATCGCTACAATTTTATTTAGTGATGGTAATCCGGTTTGATTAATTTTCACTTCGTAAAATGTTGTGTCGGAAGCGCCGATTTTTATCGGAAGATTTTTAATTGAAAAATTTCCATTTATATCGGTCGTTGCGTTAAACGCATTGTTAGAAGTTGCCGTAATGCCGGTGTTCCCCAGTCCGGTTCCTTCGAATAATACTTTTCCATTTAAAGTTACTGTTGAAGGAATAAGTTTTAAATCTTGATTGGTTTTTGTTTGTCCCGCCAAAAGTGCAAACGACAGTGTATCGGAAATGTAGCCGGCTTTAATAGTTGTAAGTTTGATATTTCCGGCGGCAACATTTGCAAAAGAATAATTCCCGCTCGCATCGGATGTTACGGAAACAGATTGCCCGGTTGATGTGTAAATCAATTTTACATTTACGCTTGCCAACGGAGAAGTTGTGGTAAGTAGTTGAAGTGTTTTACCGGAAATAGTTGAAGTATTTTTCGTAAGCATAAATGCAACCACGGCGTTTTCATTCAATGTTAACGCTTTAGAAAGCTGGTCGGGTGAAGAAGTATAATTCGTTTTATTCGCTCTTAAAATGTACGTTTTGCCGGCAGTTAAGGCGGCAAAAGTGTATTCACCGGACGCATTAGTAATACCGTTGAGAACTATGGTGGTATCCGTGCTAACAAGTGAGATCGATACCTGTTCCAAATTTGCCGCCGCCTGATCTTTTGCAGTAACCTTTATAGTACCAACGTTTGCTGATGGTGTAAACGTAGCTTGAACCGTATCCCGGTAAACTAATGAAATAGTTTGTGTTGCGGGAGAAAATGAATAACCGCTTTTTTCCGGTTTTACAGTATAAGAACCTTCGGCAAAATACCCGGCTTCAAAACTGCCGTCGGATGAAGAGACGACGACGATGGATTTCGTCGGACTTGTAATTTTTACATTAACATTTCCAATGCCGGTATTTCCTTTAATTGATGATAAATTAACGATCACTTTAAGTTCACCGGCATCTGCTTGCGATGCACCTAAGGGAACCGAAAGAGAAAGTGTATCGTTTAGTATTCCTTGTTTAAAAACATCCGTGAAGATATCAAACGTTGCATCATTTTCAACTCCGTCGAAAGTATATTTACCACCGGATGACTCGGTTGTGTAAAGATTCTCATTGCTTGAGACGGCTTGAACTTGAACGGGGAAGAGGGGAACCAATCCTTTTTGAGTTTTTACTGTTCCGGTTATTTTACTTTGATTTTTCAACATCAACAGATTCACAGTTGTCGTTCCCGAAATGACAATTGAACTATCTTTTAACGTATATCCGGATTTACTCGTTTTAACTAAGTACGAGCCGGGAGCTAAATCACTTACCGCATATTCACCGGAAGTATTTGTTTTTGCACTTCCGCTGCCGAGAGTACCGGAGAGATTAATACTTGCGTCGGAAATTGCTGAACCTGTTAAGTCGGTAACTTTGCCTGTCAGTTTACCATTATTTAAAATTAAATCACTAAAGTTTATTGTAGCCGAAGGAGTTGATTTAGTGATGGTAATTTGCTGCGTTCCCGGACTTGTGTATCCGGTCTTTTCAACAATGATGGTATAAGATCCAAACGCAATGGAAGCAAGTTCATAAAACCCTAAACTATTTGTTGCACCGGTAAAAGTTTGATTGTTTGTGTTCCTTGCGTAAACGGTAGCCGAAGGAAGCGGCTTGCCGGTATTATCTTTAATTGTTCCCGAAATTTTTCCATCCAACGGAGAAAGCTGAACAGAAAGATTTTTTGTCTGTCCGTCGGAGATTACAAAATTAGCAATAAGTGAATCGCCGTATCCTTTTTTTGAAATTGAGATATTGTAGCTCCCACCAACTAATCTGGTGATGATAAAGCTCCCATCGGTATTGGCGGTTACGGTTGCGCCTCCTTCAGTTCCCGATAGATTAATTGTCGCTTCACCAATTGGATTATTCAATACATTTTTAACTGTTCCATTTATTATTGCAAAATTTTCACCAAGAGAGAAATTCATATTAGTTAAATTTTCTCCCATCGATAGATTGAGAGCAAGGCTATCACTCGTATATCCTTTTAATTGTGCAATTAATTTTATATTTCCCGGAGCGATGCCGATATAATAATTTCCATCTGTGCCGGATTGAACCGAATCAATTGCCAATCCCGATGAAACATTGTAGATGATAATCACTACATTGGGCAGCGGCGCTTGCAAATTGTTTACCACTTTTCCACTTATAGAAGAAGGACTTGGGAGAAGATTAAAATCATTTTTCGAAACCGCAGATGCACTAAGCGTTGCGGTCACCTGGTTTAACGCTTCGTAACCAACGGCATTCACGTTAATTTTGTAAGCCTTTCCGGCTTCAACGGTAATTGAATACGAACCGGAAACTGTGGAGATAGTATTTATTTTTTTCGTCGGATCATTCACTTCAGAGATAGAGATTTGCGCATCTTGTATGGGATTGGCGCCGCTTGTAATCAATCCTTCAATTGTGGCGGTGTTCTTCACCAAATTGAAATCATTATTGCTGCTTTGTTGTCCCGGTCCAACGGTAATTGATTTTGCACTGCCGCTTATAAATCCGTTTTTAGATACCGATACATTCCAATTCCCCGGTTGTAAACTGAAAGTATAATTTCCGAATTCATCTGTTGAATTTACAAATGATTGAGTTGATGAAACGGCTTGAACCAAAGCATTGGGAATCGGTTGCTGCTGCGAAAGAACTTTGCCCGAAATAACTCCGGCATTTTCCGATAATTGAAAATCAACGCCCGATAAGTTTTGACCCGGAGCTAATGTAACCGTAATTGAATTCGGTCTTGTGTACCCGTCTTTCTGCGCAGAAATTGTAATTGTTGAAGCCGGAACACTGAGTTGATACGTTCCATTTTGTATTGAAACAGTTGACGCGCCGCTGGATGATAAAATTGCTGTGTTTGCTAATCCGCTTCCATCCGGTTTTATTATTGTACCGGAGATGGTGCAAGGATTTGGAGTTAAAGTTAAATTAATTCCCGATACTGTTTCTGCAACGCCAAGATTTAATTGAATGTTCTGAGACGAAGTATAACCTGCGCTGGCAGTGTTGATAATCCATGAACCGCTTTGTAAACTAAACGTATATTGACCGGCAGCATTTGTAACAGCTGTTCTTGTAGGACCGCTGCTCGGGGTAGCGGTTACAGTGATGTTCTCAAACGGTGATGACCCGGTTTCACCCGTTGCAGTTTTGGTAATTTTATAAATATATCCGGTAACTTGATTTGCCCGCGGGATAATCGTAAAGTTTTGATTTTGTAAATTGTCTCCTGTTATGAGCGTATAGATTTTGGGAGAAGGACTGATAAATCCATCCTTTTTAACTTCAATTTTCCACTGCCCGGATGAAAGACTCAAAGAATAATTTCCCGAATTATCCGAAGCAGTTTGTTGAACTACTGTTCCTTGCGTTGCGCTGATGTTTACCATCTGCACCGGTTTCGATTCATCATTTAAAATATTGCCCGAAATTGAAGCGTTATCGGCGCGTATTACAATTGATGATGGTAATATAAGTTGATCAATATCCACGGTAATATTTGTTGGCGAAGAGGCAAGATAACCGGCTTTGCTCGCCTGTAGAGAATAGGTTCCTTTCGGCAATGCAATATTGAATGAACCGTCAACGAGTGTTGAAGTGTTTTGCACATTTCCGTTCAAAAGATTTTTAAATTTTACTAAAGCGGCGTTCAATTGGGCGCCGGTTTGGTCAACTACCTTCCCGGAAATTCTAGAAGGGTAGGGGCGCATAAAAATGGTAAAATCATTTGTGCTGTTTGCTTTGAGTGTAGTTACGTAAGAAGAATCATAAAATCCCGATTTCTTCCCGGTAAATTCGTACGTTCCGAGAACTAAACTATCGGTGTAGCTTATTGAGTTTGTTACAATAAAAGGATTCGGTGGCGAAACGCCGCCGCTGAGCGAGCTTGCGTAAACTTTGAAGCCGATGATGTTTGATGAATCGATCGAAGACTTAGCCTGGACTCTAAATTTGCCTAAGTCGATTACATAATCAAAAATGTTCTCTGCACTTTTATTTCCCGAACCTGTATTATCTCTTGGAACAACAAACCAGATATATTTTCCCTTGGTGAGCATAGTACGTGCCGGAAGTTGGATCGAAGTGTTCGTGGTTGATGAATACCAAATTGGAATATCAATTTGTTGTTCATTTCCGGCGAACGATGAAACTCTCTGGAATAAAAACACCGTGTAGCCGTTGGCGTTTGAAACCGAATTCCATTGAAGCGTAATATTTTTATCTGCATAAAAAGTTGAATTGCTAAGCGGAGAAATTAAAGTTGGGGGTTGAATTGCTGCAGCCGCTTCATACGTAAATGATACTACACCTCCGAACACGCCGCTGGAGTACGTTATATCATATTCGTCATACACATTTAAAATTGTGTAGTGATATTGATTCCCCGGAATTAACGGCGGCGCTTGAACGGTAAACGGAGAATTAGGATTTATGCTTCCATATTGAACGGAGGTTCCGGTTGTTAAATAATTCCATAAAACATTTGCTCCTTCAACTGAAACGTCTCCGTTTGGTTTTGTAACTACTGTAAACGGAGTGCTTGAAACTATCAACCAGTAGGCGCGAACACCCGGAATTGAATTCCATTGAAATTGTGGTGTAGAGTTTTTAATGCTTCCTCTCGGCGCCTCTGAATATGGCGCGTTGGGAGATTCAATAATAAATTCAACTTCGTTTGAAAAATCAATTGTGGTTGGATGTGCGGTATAGTCGGCGTTTATTTCACTTAACGTGTTTTTTGCCGAACTCGTTATTATAGCTCTGTATCTGCCTACGGAGAGATTAGGCGGATTATTTTTCGGTATAAAGGAAAGTCGTTTACCGGAAGCTGCGAGCGAAGTTAACGTATAATTTCCGGTTGAACTTCCGATTTTTAATTTTACTTTTGAAGCGGGAAATGATTTATTCCAATCAACAATTAAGCTGTCCGTCGGTTTAAAAAATATCTTTACTCTGGGAGTGGTGTTCCCCGAGATATATCCCTTTGGGGGATTAACAAGAAATGTTTGGGGAAAAATCAGCGGTGAGCTAAAGATGCAAAAAAGATAGAAGAAAAGGGTTATTCTGTTTGGCGCACTAAACTTGTTCATGCTATACTCATTAATTTAGTGAGAAAGTTGATCTTTTATTTAGTAAGAACTGAGAATAAAAACATAGAAATATCTTATTATAAATTAGGATTAGCTGAGAAGAAATGCAAACAAATTAAAAAAAAATATTACTTAACCTTCTCCAACTGTTTCTGTTCTGGTAAAAAGTATTATGTGACTTTTCTCACCGAGTGACCTCACCCAAGTTGTATCTCTTGCTCTTTCTTTATCATTACCTACAAAAAAAATAATATTAAAGTTGAATGACCAAAAAGTTATGAGAATTGATTGTGGACTTAACGCCATTAGATGAACGATCTTTCGTAAGATCACTACAAGAAAGAGCATTGGAAAATTTCGTCAGAAACATTGATATCCGATGCGACTTTCAAAAACACACGTATCGCGGTATAACGATTGTAGTAGTTAATTTAAGCCGTGCAGTGATGTGTGAATCTGAACAATTCTACAAATACCTTTTTAATCTTATAGATGAAGGAGCGGAGAAATTTGTAGTTGATCTTACAACCTTGGAATTTATTGATAGTTCGTTTGCCGGCGTGTTGGTTGCCGCTTTGAAGCGACTAAAAAATAATTGCGGCGATATCAGATTAGTATTGAACAGCAAAAGTGCGCTAACGAAACAATTATTCTTTAGCGGAGTTATGAAAATATACCGCTCATTTCCTACGATACAAGAAGCGTTGAACAGTTTTGAGATTGAAAAAAATCGAACTACTCAACAAGTTTCCCGTCTTTAATTTCAACAATAAAATCAGCTAACGCCATTAAATCTTTGTTATGCGTAACAATGATCAGTGTCTTGTTAAATTTATCCCGAAGATCAACAAATAATTTATTTATTGCATCGCTGTTTTCGGTGTCGAGATTTCCGGTTGGTTCATCCGCTAAAATTATTTGAGGATCGTTTGCAAGCGCTCGTGCAACTGCAACACGCTGCTGTTCACCACCGGAAAGTTGCGCCGGCTTGTGATCCAATCTTTCCGATAAACCGAGGTTTGCAAGTAATTCTTTCGCCTTACGAGAAGCATTCCCAAACGAGGTATCGCCGATCATCTGCGGGATTGCAACATTCTCCCACGCGGTAAACTCCGCAAGCAGATGATGAAACTGAAAAACGAATCCAATATGTTTGTTTCTAAAAGAAGATAGTTTTTTATCAGACATGGTTGAAATGTCGGAGTTCTCAATAAGCACTTTACCTTTATCGGGTTTATCGAGTCCGCCTAAAATATGCAGCAGCGTACTTTTGCCTGCACCGGATGCACCGATGATTACCGTGATTTTATTCTCCGGAATCTCAAGCGAAATGTTTTTGATGATTTCCAACCAATTGTTCATTCCGGTCTGATATGATTTAAATAAATTTTCGGCTTTTATAATGCTCATAATATTTTCATTTAATATTTTTTATTGCAAAGTGATTGAATAAAAATCTTTCGAAGTACAATTTATAATTTATGTCGTTTAATCATAATTAATGTTATTCCCATTTTATCGCTTCAACGGGATTTATCTCAGCAGCCTTTTTAGCCGGAAGTAACGCTGCAATTGTTGAAAGTAAAATTGAAGCGCCTCCCACCAAAACAAAATCCATCGCTTGCAACTGCATCGGGATCGCATCAATTTTATATTCTAACGGATTAAGGGGATAGAGTTTGTACGTTGTTTGTAAAAAATAAACTACCAATCCCAAAATAAATCCGGAAATCGTCCCAAGGATTCCCACATAAAATCCTTGCAACAAAAAAATATTTTTAATGGAATTTCCCGTTGCGCCTTTTACTTTTAAAACTCCGATGTCTCTTTTTTTCTCAATAACCGACATGCTTAGCGATCCAAGAATATTAAAAACTGCAACGGCAATTATCATCATCAGAAGGGCGTAAGCCACCCAGCGCTCAATATTCATCACGGAGTAGAGGTCTTTATGAAAATCATACCACGTAGAAATAGTAAAATTCTTCCCCAAATTTTGTTGATATTTTTCTTTGAAGGCAAACGCTTCGGTTTCATTCTGTAGTTTAATTTCCAATCCTTGAAAACTATTTTGATAAGAGAAAATGTTTTGTGCCGTAGGAAGCGAACAGAAAATCAACGATGCGTCGTAATCATTATTATTCGAAAGGAAAATTCCTTTTATAACTGCTTTGTAAGTTTTGGGAAGAGAAAAAGTCGCTACTGCTTTTTCAACGGCGGAAGGAGAGACAATTGATAATGTATCTCCAACTGTTGATTGCAATCGATCTGCAAGGTAAGCGCCGATTATTATTTCGTGAACTCCGATAGATTTTTTCGGTGCACCATTCCCTAAAATGATTTTTCCGGCAAATATGGATGCAACGTTTGGCGCAGTAAAATCAATCCCTTTTAACTCAACAATTTGATTTAGACTTTCGTTTACTACAAGAACTTTCCCTTTAATAAAGGGAGTGATAAATATTGGTTTTTCTTTTTCAAGTTTGATTTGAAGCTCAGGTAATTTTTTTTGTGCCGATTCGTTTACCGCTTCAATTCGAACATGCGGATCAAAGGAAATGAGATACGATGTAATGAGATTTTCAAATCCGTTAAATACCGAAAGTACAACGATTAATGCCGCAACACCAATGGCGATGCCCGTAATGGACAAATAAGAAATGATGGTGATAAAGTTGATTTTGTGCTTTGCAAAAAGATACCGCTTTGCAATAAAATGTTCAAACTTCATTATGAAAACCGCAGCGTTGAGACCGGTTGAATTCTTGCTGCTATAAAACTTGGCAGAATTGAAACAAGTATCGTTACACAAAATGTAGTTGAAGAAACCAATATCGAAATCCAAAATTGATAATACATCGGAACTTCAGAGACAAAATAAACGGTGGACGGAAGCGTAATTATGTTGAAACTTGTCTGGATTTTCATCAGCGCCAAAGCTAAAACATTTCCTGTTACAATGCCGAAAAACCCGATAACAATTCCAAGTATTAAAAAGATAAAAATTATCTGCATCTGGTGCGCCCCCAATATTCGCAGCGTTCCGATAAATTCCGACTTCTCAATTACCATCATCAATAATGTACTAATAATATTGAACACGGCAACAAGAATAATCAAAGCTAAGATAATCGGGATTGGTTTCTGTTGAAGCTCAATCCATGTGAAAATGGCTTTATAATTTTGGAAGATTGTTTTTACATAAGCGGGGTAGCGAAGATTTTCCTGAAGTAAATTTGAAAGGCTATCCACTTTGTTTAAAGAAGTGAGTTTTATTTCGTACCCGGAGACGGCTTGCTGCATTGCAAAAATGTTTTGCAGTCTGGTTAAATCTATAAATCCAAACGACTCATCAAATTTCGACATTCCGCTTTCAAAAATACCCGTCACAACCAAATTTTCAACAATAGGGATAGAAACACTACTAAATATGGATTCATTTTGCATGGCAAAAAGTTTTAGCGTATCTCCCACGGTTACAAATAATTTTCCCGCAACTGATCTTCCCAAAATAATTTGATTGGAATCCGGTGCAAAATAGTTCCCTTTCAACAATTTGAAACCCTCATTATCCGTGAGATGTTTCAAATCTACTCCTTGCAGAGTAACCCCTTCTTTCATTCTTTTTTTGCCGAGAATCCCGGGTTTAGAAATAAAAGGATTTATAGAAACTATTTCATTTCTAATTAGTTGCCTCGTCTTATTTTCAATTTGGAAAGAGTTGTCCAAAGGTTTATTCCCAAAACCGGTAATCTGAATATGGGCATCAAGCTGAAGGAGTTTTTTGGTGACCAACTTTTCATATCCGTTTAGCACTGAAAGAGCAATAATTAGCGTAGCCACTCCAATAGCGATGGCGCCAATGGCAATTGAGATAAATATATTAACAAATCTTCGTTCTTTTTTAGAGAAAAGGATATTTTTAATGATCAGAAGATAAAATCGCATAGAAAAATTGTGATAATCAATTGCTAATTAAAAGCTTTCGGCTTATATTTACAATCCTAATATATGAAATTCCTAATTCATTTTAAGATTAAGAGATAACGAATTAGCATTTCTATGAGTAGTTCTTTAGAAATTGAAAAATTCGGGGCGTAGCGTAGCCCGGTTCATCGCGCCTGCTTTGGGAGCAGGAGGTCGTGTGTTCGAATCACACCGCCCCGACAATCGAAATTCCAAATAAATTAGTAAAAATTAAATTTGGATACTCTTGAGTTTTGGAATTTGAACAATCGCGCCCATAGCTCAATTGGATAGAGCAACAGCCTTCTAAGCTGTAGGTTAGTGGTTCGAGTCCACTTGGGCGTACAGAATTAAAGAACTAAAAAACAAATCTCAATTTCTAATTTTGTTTTTTGGTATTGAATGTTTGGAATTTGTTTTTTGTAATTTTTACATGGTGAGTATAGCTCAGTTGGTTAGAGCACCAGGTTGTGGCCCTGGGGGTCGTGGGTTCGAACCCCATTACTCACCCGGATTTGTTCTGCAACAAAAATTAAAATAGTATCTCATGGCCCTATCGTCTAGTGGTTAGGACATAGCCCTTTCACGGCTGTAACAGGGGTTCAAATCCCCTTGGGGTCACTTAAGCCCTTAAATTCGAAAGAGTTTAAGGGTTTTTTTTTATTGTATTCTACTCAAAAGTTTACTCCAAAATAAAATTTACCAACTGTAATTCATCCATCTGAAAGAAATGTAAACCTTGCGATGAAAAAAAACTTTTCTAATCCCCTAAAAAAAAATCTTTATAATATCAAGTAAATAAATATATTAGGAATGCGGATAATGAATTACATGATTCAATCTGTTTCTAAATGTGTGTTTCTATTTTCAATTAAATAAAAGGAGTAATAACTATGCTGCTGCATCAACAGTTTGTGCGGGTTGCTAAGAAGTATGAAAAAAAGCTTGCAATCATTGATAGAACGCTTAACCGGAAAGTGACCTACAAAAAAGCTTTGATTGGCTCATTACTCCTTACCAAAAAATTTAAGAATTATGACCCGGGCTTTTTAGGAATAATGCTTCCAAATTCGGCAGGTTCTGTCTTGGCAATATTAGGTACGCTAATGAGCGGACGGGTTCCCGTGATGATAAACTATTCTACCGGTGCAGCAAACAATTGCCGGTTTGCTCAAAAAAAATGTGCATTTAAAACGATTATCACTTCCAGAGCGCTGTGCGAAAAAATAAATTGTGAGAAGATCGAAGGGATGATTTTTCTTGAAGATATAATGAAGTCAATCTCTCTTTTCGAAAAAATTCGCGGAGCTGTAAAAGCAAGTCTTCCCGTTGAACTTTTATTAAAGAGCATTCATCAAGGGGATGAAAATGATAATTTGCTCATTCTTTTTACCAGCGGAAGTGAAAAAGACCCGAAAGGAGTTCAGCTTACTCATAAAAATATTACCCAAAATTACGAAAGTCTTATTAAAGCATTTTCGTTTAGCGCCGAGGATATTTTCCTCGCAAACCTTCCTTATTTTCATGTCTTTGGACAAACTGCTAATCTTTGGGTTCCTTTTTCTATGGGAATGACGATTGTAACTTACGCGAACCCGCTTGATTTTAAAACTGTTTGCGATATCGTTCGTGACGAAAAAGTTACATTGATGGCAGGAACTCCAACCTTCTTTTGGGGATATTTACGAAGTTCGAAACCGGGCGACTTTAAAACTACGCGTATCTTACTTTCTGGTGCAGATAAATGTCCTGATGCTCTCCGCCAGGGTTTTATTGAGAAGCATGGAAAAACATTACTTGAAGCATACGGCGCTACAGAAACAAGTCCGGCAATTACTGTAAATACGTTAGATTATAATAGACCCGGCAGTGTTGGTCGCCCAATTGAAGGCGTGCAAGTAATGGTTGAAAATTATGAAACCGGCGAGCCTTGCCAGATTGGTGAAATTGGGAAAATTCTTGTAAAAGGGGATAACGTAATGAAAGGTTATTTTGATGATTTTGAACAGACTTCTTTAAGCATCCGGCATGGCTGGTATGATACCGGAGATATGGGCTACAAAGATGCGGAAGGATATTTATGGCACGTTGGCAGATTAAAACGATTTTTGAAAATCGGCGGAGAGATGGTCTCTTTAATTAAAGTTGAAGATGTTCTTGAAAAAATACTTCCGGCAGATGTGGAATGTTGTGTGGTAGAAGTGCCTGATGCAATTCGGGGTGCGCGAATTGTGGCTGCAGTAACGCATCAAATTGATGAAAAAGCAACACTGCAAAAGATGTCCGACCAGCTTCCGAGCATCGCAATTCCGTATAAATTTGTTGTTCTGCCGGAAATGCCAAAATTAGGAAGCGGCAAAATTGATTTCAAAACAATTACGGAAAGAGTTCGAGATATTGTGCAATCGCAATGAGCAATTCAATTTGAATGTAAAAATAGTTTGAACGAATAAATTGAGATGTTTAGCATAAGTTGAAAAGAGAAAAGGGAAGGTGAGTGAGGCGCCGGTCGGATTCGAACCGACGAATAAAGGTTTTGCAGACCTTCCCCTTAGACCGCTTGGGTACAGCGCCAATAAAGTAAGCTCAAAAAAATAAAATCCACGTTCGTGGATTTGTTTTTAGAGCGGGAAACGGGACTCGAACCCGCGACTTCAACCTTGGCAAGGTTGCGCTCTACCAACTGAGCTATTCCCGCATAAATTCTTAAAAGAACTTATTCAATATATGAGAATGAAAAAATTTTTCCAAATAAGAATTCAGAAATATTATTCATACCAGCCAATTACACTCAGTCTTGTTTTCCCAAAACCATAATTCTTTGGCGCTAATCCGGAACTTACGGTACTCACGGCTTGATTAACCGCAGCCTTTGAATACAAGATGGAACCATTTCCATTTCCAAGACAATTTCCTTCGGATGGTGAACTGCCAATTCCAATAACAGCTCCAATAATTGTTGCATGGATATGGATTATGTCATCGGCGATTATTATTCCTTTAAATGTTCCGCTGTTTAAATTTTTTATAATTGCATTGCCGGCTGAATTGTGTACGATCAAAACTCCCGAACCGGAAATACTGCTTGGCTGCCAGGTGCTGCCGCTTGATAATTCTACATACGTTATTCCGCTTAACGGAATAGTTAAGCTTGAAGGATTTGTAGCATATTGACTACCTTCGGAACCGCCGATTGCAATATTTTTTAGCGTTCCTTCTGAAAAACCGGCTGACGAACCGCCGAATATTTTATCGGGTGTATCGGGAAACGTACCTGATGGATAACTTCCTGAAGCTTTTACAACATGACTGTTAGCAGGTTTAGATGGGGCATAGTCAGTACCGCTGTATGTTCCGCCGATATCGGAACTTCCACCTTGGCTGATTGATGAAGTTGTCCAAATTCCATACGTCCCATCTGAGGAAATTAGGGCGCCGTTTTGATCATGATTTCTGCCGTCAACTTGCATATTGCCACTTGTTGCAACTGCGTTCCTGGTTGAAACGCCTCCTTGAATAGCAGTTGGAGTTGTTGCCGTAGGTACATTCAATGCAACATACGTTGTTAAGGTTTTTGAGCTTCCGCCGTAGATTCCTTGTACTATAATTTGAAGTGTATCGTTACCAGATTCGTCGCTATCATGGTCATCACTTTCGTGATCGTCTCCTTCATGGTCATCACTCTCGTGATCACTTTCATCATCACTGTGTTCATCGGAATCATAGAAAGCGTTTAGCATGGATGCGGAAAACATTTTTGAGTTTTGCGCTAATGCTGATGGAGAAAATAACATCGAATGTTCATCGTCTCCATGATCATCGCCGTGGTCGTCGCCCTCATGATCATCTCCTTCATGATCATCACCGTGGTCATCTCCTTGATGATCATCATTTAAACTATTTCCAATCGCATTGACTGTTGTAATTGAATATGTTACAGTTCCACCTAAAAAGGAGGTAGTAACCGGCGTCTCAATTCTTAACGAAGTACTATCTGCTATTCTTGCCAAAAGAACGCTGGTCATACTATTACAGATATTTCTTGCTCTTGAATCACTCATATATGAGATTGATTGTGTGCCGGCATAGTCAACACTTTTGCTTGCATTTAATAGGGCAACAGATAAAATGATAAATGTTCCCATAACGTATATTAAAACACTTCTTCCCATAAGAACCTCTAGTTTAAATTTCTTGGGTTAAATGATTTTTTCCATTGAACTTTTTGATAATTTCCATCAACAGGATATGGAGATTCGAAAACATAATTAAAGCTAATTTTTTTTATCCGATTTCTGGCAGATTGGCTGCTGAGTGAAGCGTATTGAAGTTGATTTCCAATCGAATCATAATAAGCGATGTCTAATGAATAAGCTGTCCCGACCAAATTAAGACTACCGGTGCCAACTCTTCGGTAAACCGGGCGGTCGTGTGGATTTGGCGTGCCGGAAAGGGAAGAAGTATCACCGATGGTATAGTAAATTTGTTCTGCTGTTGTATCGTTATCAATATCGGCATAAAATTGAATGGTGTTTGAGGTTGCCGCCGTAATAATGTTTGATGTAGAAGGTTGAAATCCTATTTTATAAATATCATTTTCAACAACGCTTGCAAAATTTACAACTTCAGTCTGAGAAATTGAATTGAAGAAATTTTCCCGCTGGGACGTTGTAATTTGAAAGTTCAAATTCATAATTACCAGGATAATTGTGGCTCCGGTAATAAAAGATCCGATTATGTCAAGCAATTGGCTCATATTAGTAACTTATAATTCGTGAAAGAGTTAACGGCTGCACTAAATAAGAATTTGTAACGGTAACATCAATTTTTTTGATAAAAGTAGGTGTGCTGGAAATTGTTTCCGGTGAATACTTTTGTACATAGTTTACCTGTACCGATACGGAAAAATTACCGAATTGCTGGAACGTATCTACTTCGGTATAATTATCATAATCATCAATATCATCAAACTGAAGCGGATTACTTTCGCCGGCATCGGGTCCAAGACTGCCAACACCTGTTAAGTCGCCAGCGGAAGTAACGGCAGAGAGAACCGTCTGCTCGTCAAAAGCTTTGGTTTGGATACTTTCGATAATAGACTGCCCTGAAGCAGTAGCATCGATTACCGCAGTATTGAAATAATTATTCGCATTAACATTTTGAGTCGATCTGTTAAATGTTAAAACCAGACTGCCCAAAATTATTAAAGCGCCTATAACTAAAAGCTGCTGCATAGAAATACCTCTTTTTACTAATTATAAGTAATCAACACAAATTGTACCAACCGGAATTGTTCTTAGAACTCATTCCATTCAGTATTTTACTAAATCTTATTTTGTTTTGTTTTGATACAATTTATCGATTTAGAAAGAATTCCTAAATCACTTTTTTTATCTATTTATTTTTCGAAACACATTTTTTGCGTAACTACCTTCTGGTAGTTCAAGAATTGGAGAGTTTTCAAAGATTTCAATTTGAAAATACAATAATTATCACTATTTAAAAATACTAAACCGCTGAATCATTTTAGCATCATCACTTATTTGCGTGAACCGTGCATAAAACCACGGTAAGGTAATGAAGATTGAACCGTTATAAACGCCTCTTTATCGATCGATTCAATGAGCAAAATAGTTTCTTTCCTAAGTTTTCTGGGAACCACACAGACAATAATCGCTACGCCTCCTGTACCGCCTTCACCGGGAATAATAGTGGCGCCAATTTTTGCTCTGCGAAGCGAGGAGACAATTTTATCGGTATGGAATTTTGAAATTATGGTTACTTGAAGAAATCCAAGTCCGATTTTTTGTTCAAGGGTAATCCCTAATACATTCCCAAGGGCGAATCCGCTTGCGTAGCCGAACATATTGCCAATATTATCCAAATGTTGAAATACGATCCGGATTGCAAAAACCCAAATGAGCACTTCAAAAAATCCAATTACCCCGGCTAAATATCTTCTACCCTGTACTACCAAAATGGTACGAAATGTCCCGAGAGTAACATCGCAAACGCGCATTAACATGATAACTATCGGTCCCAGAAAACCATCGAACATTATTTTACTCCTAAAAATTCTCTTTGGTTTGAAAAATAGAAATAATAGATGAATTATCTATATTTTAATTTATCTTTACAAAAATTAATATATGTTTGAATCAGAACGAAAAGAACTCGTTGAAAAATTAGCAGCCCGAAAAATTACCGATCCGTTAGTGCTGGAAGCGTTTGGAAAAGTTGAAAGACATCTGTTTCTCCCAAAAGCGCTTGAGCTTCACGCTTATCGCGATGTTGCTTTACCAATTGGTTTCGGACAAACAATTTCGCAGCCTTTTACGGTAGCATTTATGACGCAAGAATTAAATCTGCAAAAAGGCGCAAAAATTTTAGAGATTGGAACCGGTTCAGGTTACCAGGCTGCAATTTTAATGGCTATGGGGATGAAAGTTTTCAGTATCGAAAGACAATTTGATATTTATCAACGCACGCGCGCGTTATTTGATGAACTTCAAATTCATGCTTTGCTCAAATTTGGAGATGGTACGATCGGCTGGGAAGAGTTTGCCCCTTATGATGGAATTATAGTTACCGCCGGTTCGCCTGCAATTCCCAATTCATTAAAAAAACAGTTGCAGAACGGATGCAGACTTGTTATTCCCGTTGGAAATAAATCGACTCAGATATTGACTATTGTTACCAAAGTTGAAGAGAAAGTTTTTAATACGCGTGAGGTTCCGGCTTTTACATTTGTTCCTTTAATCGGAAGAGAAGGTTGGGAAAGTTAGTTATTGTAATTGTTGGGGCAACCTGCTCCGGTAAATCTCTGTTGGCATTTGAATTAGCCAAAGCGCTCAATTCAGAAATTGTTTCAGCCGACAGCCGTCAAATTTACAAATTAATTAATATCGGAACAGCGAAACCTACAAGTTCCGAATTAAATGAAGTACCGCATTCATTCATCAATTTACTTGAGCTGAATGAGAATTTTGACGTCAGTTCCTACGAGAAAAAAGCTTTAGTAAAGATTGATAACATTATTCAAAATAAAAAAATACCGGTAGTCGTCGGCGGTTCCGGTTTGTATATCCGGGCGCTTATCGATGGTATTGTTGATTTAGAAACGAATGATGAAATTCGTTCCGAATTACTTTCTAAAAAAGAACTTTTCGGAAATGAAAAATTATTCCAAGAACTCGAGTCTGCCGTTCCTGCGGCTGCCAAAACAATGCTCCCTCAAAACTGGAAAAGAGTGATCAGAGCGCTGGAGGTATTTTACCTTACCGGCAGATCAATTACAGAATTCCATGCTGAGCAGGTTCGTGAAAAATCTTCCTACAATTTTCTGCAATTCGGATTAAATTGGAAGCGGGAAATTCTGTATGAACGAATCGAATCCCGTGTAGATGAAATGATTAAAAACGGTTTGGTTGAAGAAGTAAAAAATATTTTAGCGATGGGATACAGCGAAACGCTTAACTCGTTAAATTCGGTCGGGTACAAAGAAATTATTGCCCATCTCAAAAACCAAATTTCACTTGACGAAGCGATTACATTAATTAAACGAAATACACGGCGGTACGCAAAAAGGCAGCTCACCTGGTTCAGAAAAGATGAGCGGATTCGTTGGTTCACTATTGAAAATGAGTTAGATTTGGTTACAATTAAAAACGAAATTCTTAACAAAATTAAGTCAATCGCATGAAAGAAAAAATCAGAATTGCTTCGGGACAAGGTTTTTGGGGTGATCTTATTGAAGCGCCGTTTTATCAAGTAACCAGGGGAGAAATTGATTATTTGGTAATGGATTATCTTGCCGAAGTTACCATGTCAATTCTTCAAAAACAGAAGAACAAAAATCCAAATCTTGGATATGCAAAAGATATTCCCGATTTGATGAAACGTATTCTTCCTATTTGTAAAGAGAAAAAAATAAAAGTTATTACCAATGGTGGCGGCGTAAATCCCGTTGCTTGCGCAAAAGCTGTGCTTCAAGTTGCTCAGACTCTCGGCATCAGCGGAGTAAAAATCGGAATCGTTCTTGAAGATGATATCAAAGAAAGAATTGACGAAATCATCTCTGCCGGATGCGAACTAAAAAATATGGAAACCGGCGATTCGATCATCGAAATTAAAGAGAAGCTGTTGAGCGCGAATGTTTATTTTGGAGCTTTCCCGATTGTTGAGGCGCTGCAAAAAGGCGCTGACATTGTCATCACGGGAAGAACTACCGATACCGGACTTACCTTAGCTCCGATGATTTATGAATTCGGATGGGAAAAAAATGAATACGATTTGATGTCCGCCGGTACCATTGCCGGTCATATTTTAGAATGCGGCGCACAATCAACCGGTGGAAATTTTCTTGGCGATTGGGATTCAGTCCCTAACTTTGCTGAGATAGGTTTTCCGATTTGTGAAGCTTTTTCAAACGGCGAATTTATTATCACCAAGCACGAAGCGCTCGGCGGTAAAGTGACTGTTGAAACGGTTAGCGAGCAGCTTCTGTATGAAATTGGAAATCCCGAAGAATATATTACGCCCGATTGTGTGGCTGATTTTACTTCAATTAAATTGAAACAATCCGGCGAAAACCGCGTGCGAGTTTACGCAATAAAAGGAAAACCGGAAACCGAATTCTACAAAGTTTCTTGTTCGTATGCCGATGGCTTTTCGGCGTCGGGAAGTTTAACCTACTCGTGGCCTAAGGCTTTAACTAAAGCTAAAGCTGCCGATCAAATATTAAGAAAGAGATTAGAATTGCTCAATCTTTCCTTTGATGAAATCAGAAGTGAGTTTGTGGGATACAACTCCTGCCACGGTCCTCTTGCGCCGGAAATTGATGAAGACAAAATAAATGAAATACAATTGCGCGTCTCGGTTCGTTCGCATGATTTTGCCTCGGTTGAACGATTTGGAAAAGAGCTTGCACCGTTGATTCTTACCGGTCCGCCGAGCGTTACCGGTTTTGCCGGCGGAAGACCAAAACCGAATGAAGTTGTTGCGTATTGGCCTGCGCTGATGCCTAAAACATTAGTCCAGCCTAAAGTTGAAATTTTGGAAATATAAATTTCGGAAAGAAAATTTATGAAAATAAAATTGATTGATATTGCCCACGGTAGAAGCGGAGACAAAGGTGACGCCGCAAATATCGGCATTATAGCATACGATAATAATGGTTTCGATATGCTTCAAAAATATGTTACCACAGAAGCGGTGAAAAAACATTTTGAAGGAATTTGTTTTGGTGAGGTTGAACGATTTGAACTTCCCAATTTGAAAGCGCTGAATTTTCTTCTCCACAATACGCTGGGCGGAGGCGGTACGGTTTCACTAAAACTTGATGCACAGGGGAAAACTCTTGCAGTAGCGCTCTTGCGCATGGAAATTGAAGTGGAATAACGTAATTGCCGGTTCCCAAAGTTAAAATCTGCTGCATCTCAAATAAAGATGAAGCTCGTACTGTAATTCAATTTGGAGCTTCGGCGCTTGGATTAGTTGCCCGGATGCCTTCGGGTCCCGGAGTTATCTCCGATGAGTTGATCAAAGAAATTGCTACGATAGTTCCACCGCCGATAGCAACGTTTCTCCTTACAAGTGAGACGGAAGCTGATGCCATCATCGCTCATCAAAAAAAAGTTGGAACCAATACCATTCAACTTGTAGATGAAGTGGAAATAAAATCGTATGAAAAAATTAAGTCTTCGCTTCCGGGAATAAAAATTGTACAAGTCATTCACGTAACGGGAGAAGAAGCTATTCACAAAGCAATTGAAGTTGCCGAACATGTTGATGCAATTTTGTTAGATTCCGGAAATCCAAATCTGAAAATAAAAGAACTCGGTGGAACCGGTCGTGTACACAACTGGGAAATTAGTAGAAAAATTTGTGAGTCAATTTCGATTCCCATTTTTCTTGCCGGAGGATTGAACCCGGAAAATATTACCGAAGCTGTGAAAACAGTACAGCCGTTTGGAGTTGATATTTGCAGCGGCGTACGCAAAGATGGTAAACTGAATGAAGAGCTGCTCAGCCGTTTTTTTACCGCAATAAATAATTTGAATTAAGAGTATAATTCCAAAAATTGAAAAAGGATTATTCATGTATAACGATGAATCAAAAATATTGAACGACTACAGAAGAAGAATCGAAAATTTACGAGGTTATCTTTGACTTAGACAAGAATGAAGTCCGCATTGCAGAACTAAGTGCAAAATCGGAAGAAAAAAATTTTTGGGATGATCAGAAATCCGCGCAGAAAATACTCCTTCAATTAAAAAGTTTACAAGACTGGGTTTCTCTCTGGAACAATCTTGATAAGAAAGCCGGAAATCTTAAAGATTTAATTGAACTTACCGCGTCGGAAGAAGACGAATCATTTACAGAAGAAATTCAAATTGAGTTGGATGACCTTCGTGTTTCGATTGAAGAAGTTGAATTCAAAAGTATGTTAAGCGGGAAAGATGATAACAAGAATTGCATTCTTACTATTCATTCCGGCGCCGGGGGAACGGAAGCACAGGATTGGGCTGATATGCTCATGCGGATGTATATTCGTTACGGTGAACAAAGCAATTTCAAAATGACGCTGCTCGATATTCTTGACGGCGACGGTGCGGGAATTAAAAGCGCAACGATCGAAGTTTCCGGCGAGTATGCGTACGGTTATTTGAAAGCCGAAAATGGAGTTCACCGGCTCGTCCGAATTTCACCATTCGATTCAAATAAAAGAAGACACACTTCGTTTGCTTCGGTTTTTGTTATTCCGGAAATTGACGACACCATTGAAATTGAAATAAATCCTGCCGACTTGCGCATTGATACGTATCGTTCGGGCGGAAAAGGCGGGCAGAACGTTAATAAAGTTGAAACCGCAGTTCGAATTACGCATATTCCAACTAATACTGTTGCGGCTTGCCAGAGCGAACGATCCCAAACGCAAAATAAAATGAATGCGATGAAACTTCTTAAATCCAAACTCTATCAAAAAGAATTAGAGAAACAGGAAGAAGCTCTTGATGAAATTGAAAAAACTAAAATGAAGATCGAATGGGGAAGTCAAATTCGTTCGTACGTATTTCATCCGTACAATATGGTTAAAGACCACCGCACCAATGTGGAAACTTCCGATACGCAAGGAGTAATGAACGGCGATCTTGACAAATTTATTAAAGCGTATTTATTAAAGTTTTAGAAAGTACTTTTTGCTATGAAATTTTTCACAGAATATCTTTGGTTCAACACTACAAAGCATCGTGAATACATTAACATCACCGATGAAGTTGAAACGATCTTAAAAAAAAGCGGAATCAACGAGGGAATGATTCTCGTTTCGGCAATGCACATTACAGCCGGCGTGTACATCAACGACGCGGAAAGTGGATTGATACAAGATATTGACAAATGGCTGGAGAAATTAGCTCCTTTCGATCAACATTATCTTCACCATAAAACCGGAGAGGAAAACGGAGACGCTCATCTGAAAAGTTTACTCATTCACCATGAAGTAGTTGTGCCTGTAACAAATGGTAAACTTGATTTTGGTCCATGGCAGCAAATATATTACGCCGAGTTTGACGGGCAGAGAAGAAAAAAACTCATCGTAAAAGTGATGGGAGAATAAAAAAAATTAAAAAATAAAAAAAAGTTCTTGCTTTTTTTCAAAAAGTGTTTTATGTTTGAACCACGATTCATTATGCTTACCCCCCATAGTGAATCTTCCCACGCCCGGTAGCCCTCCACCGGGCATTTTTTTTGCCTTTTTGAAAAAATACATAAACGGAGTTAAATGATAGATTAATTTTGCTTCTTTTAAGATGCCGATTATTTCTGCGGAATGATTATTTTAGAGAGAAAATAAATGATTGATTTGGAAGCTCCCATCAGAAAAAAAATATGTTCAAAATAATTAAAAATGTAAACAAACTCTTTCTTCCTTTAATAACTCTAACCTTTTGGGCTGGATGTGACCAGGCAAATAAAAATGATGACACCTCCGCAGTAGAAACGCTGCTTAAACAAGCCGAACAAACTTCGGTAAGTTCAGAACAATTTCCGCAATTAGTTGATTCGCTTTACAACTTCTCTTCTAAAAAGAATTATAAAAAAGGAATTGCCAAATCATTAAATCTTAAAGGAAAATATTTAACTTCAAAAGGATTGTACGCTCAAGCGTTAGAAAAATTTAAAGCAGCGGTAGAAGTAAGTAAATCTGCAAATGAGCTTTTTCAACTCGGTGATGATTATTATAATTTAGGAAGCACATATTTCGACTTGAAAAAAAGGGAAGAAGCGATTTCCACTCTCAAGCTTTCTGCTGATGTGAGAGGGAAGATAAAAGATTCAACCGGATTAGGATATTCTTACAACTTTATTGGATATGTGCATTGGCTGATTTCCGATTACGACAGTGCGGTTTTTTATTTTGAAAAAGCATTGTCGATTAGAAACAAACTTCCGAATATTTCAAATCGTGCAACCACGTATAATAACCTCGGCACTGTTTACTATAATTGGAGCTTGTACGACAAAGCGCTCGATCATTATCTGCGCTCGCTCATGTATCAAAAAGAAACCGCCAACAGCGGCGGTATTTCCCGCTGCCTTTGCAACATAGGATTGGTTTATACCGAAACTGCACAAAATGAAAAAGCCATTGAGTATTACAGAGAAAGTCTGCCTTACGCATTCGAATCAAAATCAACTCAAACCATTGGCTACGCATATAGTTGTATGGGTGCCGCTTTTAGTTTTATCAACAAAGACTCCTCCATCTTTTATCTAAAAAAATCGTTAGAAACATATAGAGCCGGTAAAGATAGTGTTGGGATTGCGCTGGGGCTTCAAGGAATTGCAAATTTTTATCTCGACGCAAAAGATTTGTCCGGCGCGAAAAATTATTTCACACAGATGATGGATTTTGCAATCAGTCAAAAAATTCCCATGCGAATTGCACGCGCTTACAAAGGTTTGGGAGAAACTTATCTACTGGGAAATGATTTAAACCAAGCTGAAGATTATTTTAAGAAAAGTATCGTTATCGGGAAAAAGTCTTCTCTCAATTTTATTTTACGGGATTGCTATGCAAGTTTAGCCGAAATTTATGAGCGTCAGGGAAAAACAGCGTTAGCGCTTGAATCACTCAAACAGCACAATTTCTATCGCCAGCTTATCGAAAATGAAGGCGCGCAGAAACGGTTATTAGATTTGAAAAACAAATCAGAATACGAACGATACCAACGCAACCTGCAAGAGCAAAGATACGAGAATGAGAAGCAAAAAATTTATTTAGTCGGTTCCATCTCGGCAATTGTATTTCTGCTTGCGGTGGCAATCGTTCTATACCGGATGAACGCTAAAAGAAAAATAGTGAATTCTCTTCTCCACGAAAAGAATAATCTGATTGAAGGACAGAGTAAAGAAATCAATTTAAAGAACGAAGAATTATTGGAACTGAATGAAGCAAAAGAGAAATTGTTCTCGATCATTGCGCACGATTTAAGAAGTCCGTTTCATACGTTAATTAATTTAGCCAGACTCATCAAAGAAGATTACGAAACCTTAACGGATGATGAAAAAGTTGAATACATTACTCACCTTGAAGATACTGCCATAAAAACGTACGAACTTGTTGAAAATCTTTTAAACTTATCTGCCTCACACACGGGAAGAATTGATTTTAATCCGTGCGAAGTTGATATGAAAGAGGTTGTTGAAAAAGTAATTACCCTTAGTCGCGTGCAAGCAAAAAAGAAAGAAATTATTTTACTAAACAAAATTGAAGAGGGAATACAAGTTCAAGCTGATCAACCGATGCTGGAAATTGTGGTGAGGAATTTGTTGAATAACGCGATCAAATACAGCAACAAAGGGGGCAGCGTAAGTGTATCGGCGGAAAGAGCTGAAGATAAATTAATAATTTCCGTTGCTGATAACGGAATTGGTATGGATGAAACTACTAAGGCGAATATTTTTAATATCAACTTAATCCATTCGAAGGTAGGAACGTCCGGTGAGAAAGGAACCGGTTTGGGTTTGGGTTTGTGCAAAGAATTTGTTGAGCAGCATGGCGGAGAAATTTGGGTCGAGAATTCCGTTGGCGCCGGAAGTACTTTTGTTTTTACGATCCCGGTTAAAACTTGAACATGAGTAGTTAAAATTCATTTTTGTTTAAATGATTAAATACATTTCCATACGCACTAATGGTTAACGCGCCTAATACGAACATACTTTACAATGTAATGTTTGCCGCGAAATACGGAACACATTTTTTATGTAGTCTTACATTAGTACTTTTAACTTTTGCTGCAGGATGTAAGAACGAAAAAATTCGCGAACAATCAAAGTCAATCGACGCTCTAACCAAAACAATTGAACAAACTCCTTTCGAATCTCAAAACTATCTTGCGTTAACGGATTCGCTTTATGAACGATCAAAACGAATTGGGCACAACAGCGAAATGGAAAGAGCCAATTCATTTAAGGGAAACTATTTCGCTTCAAAAAATCAAAATGAAGAAGCGCTTCTATGGTATCAAAGTGCGGTAAAAGTCGGTGAAAAAACGGTTAACGTTTTTCAACAAGGAGAAGATTACAATAATATCGGAAGAATGTTTTTCAGATTGAAGAAAAGGGAAGAAGCGATTTTAGCCTTTAAGCAAGCTGTTAAAATGAGATCGTTGGCAAATGATTCAACCGGATTAGGTTCCTCACTCAACAATATAGGATTCCTTTATTGGCAAATATCAGACTTCGACAGCGCGGTGATATTTTTTGAAAAAGCGTTGGAAATCAGAAACAAACTTCCGAACAAAGAATTCCGCGCAACCACTTACAATAATCTTGGGACGATTTTCTTCAATTGGAGTTTGTACGATAAAGCGCTCGCGTACTATCTCCATTCTCTCGAACTCCAAAAAGAGTACGGAAATGATAACGGCATCGCGCTGTCGTTGTGCAACATTGGTTTAATTTATAAAGAGACCGCTCAAAATGAAAAAGCGATTGAATACTATCGAGAAAGCCTTCCGTACGCCTTTGCCTCAAAAAAATTAACCACGCTTGGATACACGTATAGTTGTTTTGGAGCGGCTTTTAATTCGATCAATTCGGATTCTTCTCTCTTCTATTTTAAGAAATCTTATGAAACGTACAAGCAAGATGAAAATAGAGATGGAGAAATTCTTGCTATCCAGGGGATTGGAAATTACTATTTAGACTTAAAGGATTTGAAATCTGCTAAGACTTACTTTACGGAAATGTTGGAGCTTGCCCAAAAAGAAAATATTCTGATGAGAATAGCAGAAGCAAATAAATATCTTGGAGAAATTTATTTACGGGAAAACAATCTTGAAAAGGCGGAAGCTTATTTTGAAAATAGCATTGCCATTAGTGAAAAAGCTACGCTGAAAGTTCTCCTCCGTGATGCATACAAAAGTTTGAGCGAAATTTACGAACGAAAAGGAAAAATTGATAAATCATTCATGGCTCTAAAGCAACACAATGTTTATAGGCAGCAAATTGAAAATGAAGGAATGCAGAAAAGGTTAATGGATTTGAAAAACAAATCGGAGTATGAAAGATACCAGCGCAACCTGCAAGAACAGAAACACGAAAATGAGAAACAAAAAATCTATTTGGTCGGCTCATTAACCGCAATCATTTTTCTGCTTGTTGTTGCAGTTGTTCTTTATTTGATGAACAGCAGAAGAAAAAAAGTGAATCTCCTTCTTCAAGAAAAAAATATTTTAATTGAAGGACAAAGTAAAGAAATCAATCTGAAGAATGTTGAATTGCTGGAATTGAATGAAGCGAAAGAAAAACTATTTTCGATAATCGCTCATGATTTGAGAAGTCCGTTTAGCACGTTGATAAATATGGCTACGCTCATCAAAGAAGAATATCGTACTTTGACCAACGAAGAGAAAGTAGAATACATTACCGACCTGGAAGAAACTGCCATAAAGACGTATGAGCTGGTTGAGAATCTGCTAAACTTATCCGCTTCACATACCGGTCGCATCAATTTTAATCTTACTAATATTGATGTAAAAGAAACGGTTAACAAAATTATCAACTTGTGTCAGGCAAACGCTCGGAAGAAGGAAATACAATTTGCATACGCAATTGAAGATGGATTAAGAACTTCTGCCGACCAGCCGATGCTGGAAATCATTCTTCGGAACCTTGTAAATAATGCGCTAAAATATTGCAACACCGGTGGATTGGTGGAAATAACTGCAAAAAAAGAGACGGATAAAATTTTATTTTCGATAAAAGATAACGGTATCGGAATGGATGAAGCAACAAAAGCAACCATCTTCAATATCAACGTAATTCGTTCCAAGAAGGGAACAAACGGCGAGAGAGGAACCGGATTGGGATTAGGTTTATGCAAAGAATTTGTTGAGAAACATGGGGGAAAGCTTTGGGTTGAAAGTGCAATTAATTGCGGAAGCAATTTCATTTTTACTCTACCACAACCCGCCCCGGTTGATTTACCACAAAGCCCAAAGATTATTTAAATTAATATTTACTTCTCCCTTTTTTAACAAATGTCTTTTTAATAAATTTATAAACACAATTTTTATTAATAGTCTAGAGTTATAAAAAAATGGCAAAAGATTTTGAAGTCCAGGTTCTTGAAGACGTTACCATACGTTTTGCAGGCGATTCTGGCGATGGTATGCAGCTAACCGGTTCGCAATTTTCAAATACTACGGCGCTGTTTGGAAATGATTTAAGTACACTCCCCGATTATCCTGCCGAAATTCGCGCCCCAGCCGGTACGTTGTACGGTGTAAGCGGTTTTCAATTACATTTCAGCAGTCTCAATATTCAAACGCCCGGCGACAGCCCGGATGTTTTGGTTGCTATGAATCCCGCTGCGCTGAAAGTAAACTTAAAAGATTTAAAACCCGGCGCAACCATTATCGTTAACGAAAATGCCTTCGATCAAAAGAATTTAAAATTAGCTCATTATGAGTCCAACCCTTTAGAAGATGAATCCCTCGACGGTTTTAATGTTATCATGGTTCCTCTTTCAAAACAAACTGCGGCTGCCCTTGAAGGTTTGCAGCTTTCGGTAAAAGATATTGAAAGAACAAAGAACTTCTTTGCGCTCGGATTGATGTATTGGTTTTTCGATAGACCGTTAGAGCCGACCCTGGCATGGATTGAACAAAAATTTAAAAAGAAACCAATCTACCTTGAAGCGAATCAAAAAGCTTTAACAGCGGGTTACTACTACGGAGAAAACACAGAAATTTTTACAACCCGGTATCATGTAAAACCGGCTAAACTTGTAAAAGGTTCGTACAGAAGTATCTCCGGGAATGAAGCCGTTGCACTTGGTTTTGTCTCCGCATCAGTTAAAGCGGGAATTCCTTTATTCCTCGGATCATACCCGATTACTCCAGCTTCGGAAATCTTACATGAACTTTCAAATTTTAAAAATTTTGGAGTAAAAACTTTTCAAGCGGAAGATGAAATTGCCGGAATTGCATCAGCAATTGGAGCCTCTTTTGCGGGCAACCTTGCTGTTACAACTACAAGCGGTCCGGGATTAGCGCTCAAGTCGGAAGCTATTGGTTTAGCAGTGATGACCGAACTTCCGTTAGTAATTGTTGATGTTCAACGAGGCGGACCAAGTACAGGTTTGCCAACTAAGACGGAACAATCGGATTTACTTCAGGCAATGTATGGAAGAAACGGTGAATCGCCTGTTCCGATTGTAGCGGCTTCAACTCCCTCCGATTGCTTTGATATGGCTTTTGAAGCGTGCCGTATTGCAGTAAAATATATGACTCCGGTTTTTCTTCTTTCCGAAGGATACCTGGCGAATGGCTCCGAACCCTGGAAAATTCCTGATGTTGATGCATTGCCGGATATTCCGGTTCATTATTGGAAGGATAAAGAAACTTATCAAATTTATGCGCGCGATGAAAATCTTTCCCGTCCGTGGGCAATACCCGGAACACCGGAATTAGAACACCGCATCGGCGGACTTGAAAAAGCGCATATCTACGGAACAGTTTCTTATGTTCCGGAGAATCATGAATTAATGGTTCGGATGCGTGATGCTAAGGTGAAAAAGATTCAGGATGAAATTCCCGATCTTGAAGTTACCGGTGATGAAGATGCTGATTTACTTGTTGCAGCCTGGGGCGGAACGTTTGGTTCTGTTTCCGAAGCTGTCGGAAATCTCAGAAAGAAAGGGCTTAAGATTGCTCAAGTTCACTTCAAGTATTTGAATCCTTTCCCGAAAAACTCAAAAGCTGTTTTGAGTAAGTATAAACAAATATTGGTGCCTGAAAGAAATCTCGGGCAGCTTTCCAAGATGATCAAATCGGAATTCTTGTTGGATGTTATTGAGTTCAATAAAATACAAGGTTCACCGTTTAAATCATCTGAAATTGAAACTAAAATTATCTCTTTGCTCGGAGGTGAGAATGTCAACTAATAATGTTATGGAAAATGTAAAATTAACTGCAAAAGATTTCGCAACTAACCAGGATGTACGCTGGTGTCCGGGTTGCGGAGATTATTCAATTCTTGCACAAGTTCAGCGCGTATCTCCCGATTTAGGAATTCCGAAGGAAAAATTTGTTTGGGTTTCCGGCATTGGTTGCTCAAGCCGTTTCCCTTATTACATGAACACCTACGGATTTCATAGTATCCACGGAAGAGCGCCGGCAATTGCAACCGGCGTTAAACTTGCCAATCCCGATCTTTCCGTTTGGGTTGCAGCCGGCGACGGTGATTTGTTGAGTATCGGCGGTAACCATTTTATTCATGCTTGCAGAAGAAATATCGACATGAAAGTTATTCTCTTCAACAACAGAATTTATGGTTTAACCAAAGGACAATATTCTCCGACTTCCGAAAAAGGAAAGAAGACGAAAAGTTCACCATTCGGAAGTATTGATTTTCCATTTCTCCCGGTAAATATGGCTGTTGCTTCAGGCGCCACCTTTGTTGCTCGCTCAATGGATAGAGACCCGAAACATTTGCAGGCGATGATGCTTCGCGCCGCCGCTCATCACGGATTGGCTTTTATCGAAGTCTATCAAAATTGTAATATTTTTAACGACGGCGCGTATGAACCGTTGACGGATAAAGAAACTAAAGCCGATAACGTTGTTGTGCTTGAACACGGAAAACCGTTGATCTTTGGAAAGAACAATGATAAAGGCATCCGCATGGATGGAATGAACCCGATTCTTGTTGATCTTTCTTCAGGAGAATATTCTGTAAACGATCTTTGGGTGCATGATGAATTTGATGAGAATCCGGGAAGAAGTTTTGTGCTTGCACACTTTTCCGATCTCAAAAACTTCCCGACACCGGTTGGAGTATTTAGACAAATTCAGAAATCAACCTACGACGGCGATCTCTTTGCTCAACTTGATGAAGTTACAAAACTGAAAGGGAAAGGCGATCTCGCAAAACTTTTCCGTCAAGGCAACACCTGGGAAGTCGCGTAACAGTTTCATGGTTTGCATTTAGGGTTTGGTGCTTCCAAGCATCGAACCTTTTTTTATTTTGGTCGGAAGTCAACCGCCATTAGTCTGTTGGTTTCAGAATGAATTTTACTAAATCACCTTACGCATAATTGTAGAGCGAATTCGCCGGCGGCGAACCGTTTCGCTCGAAAATAGATATTTTGAAAACAAAACGCTTGGGCGATTCTGAGAATCGCCCTACAATTGCGTAAGGTGAGTTACTAAATGACAATTGACTTATGACCAATGACGAAAATCCGGAGATTATTCCTTTTAACTTTTAACTTTTGCCTATGAATTACGAATTATTAAAACAGCTCATTCAAGAGAATAACTCTTTTCTCCTTACAACGCATGTTAATCCCGATGCTGACGCCATTGGCTCTGAGATGGCATTCTATTATTTGCTAAAAAAACTCGGGAAAGAAGTCACCATAATCAATACGAGTAAAACGCCATATTATCTTCAATTCATGGATGAGGAAAATGTTATTCAATATTTTGATGAAGAAAAACATAAAGAGATTTTCGATCAGGTGGATGTTCTTCTTGCTTTGGATTTTAACCGCGGGCAGAGGTTAGTACGAATGGAAAATCTTTTCCGCCGGAGCAGTAAGGTGAAAATCTGTATTGATCACCATGAAGACCCGGAAAACTTTACCGATCATTTATTTACCGGAACATCGTTTGCTGCAACCGGACAAATCATTTACAATTTTATTAAACAAACTTCTGTGGTTGAAATCGATCTTCCAATCGCTGAACCGTTATATGCTGCCGTTATGACGGATACCGGTTCTTTTCGGTTTGATAGAACTACCGCAGAGATTCATTACCTTGCCGCCGACCTCATAAATATTGGCGTAAAACCGGATGATATTTACGTTAAGATTTACGATACAACGCGCGTAGGAAAAATTAAATTGCTTGGCGAGGCAATTCAATCGCTTAAATTATATGGACCGAATAATTCAATTGCGGTTATGGTTATTACACAGGAAGCTTTGCAGAAAAACGGCGCCGATGAAGCCGATACCGACGGATTTGTGAATATGTGTTTAACGATTGATTCCGTTAAAGTTGCGGTGAAATTCTTAGAATTGAATGAAGGATTCAAAGTTAGTCTGCGCTCAAAAGGGGAGATAAGTGTGCAGAAAATTGCCGCGGAATTTGGCGGCGGAGGACACCGGAACGCTTCCGGTATTCGCATTCGAGACAAAGAAATGAATTCGTTCATCCCGGTTTTAATTGCGAAAATTGAAAACGTTATTTACAGGCTTTAATAATTGCTTATTGATCGATGAGAGTGAAAGGGCGGAAGTGTTTGGTGGATTGGACATAGCCGTTGTTGTGTCGTAATAATCTTTCCTCAAGATTTTCAGTCATTCCGACATAAATAAAATGACAAAAAACCAAACTTAGTTGAAAATATGTAAGAGACTCAAAGTACATTAAGCTGCTTTTTGTTGCTTTAATTTCAGTTCGGTCTTTAACGCAGTGCGTAATAAATAAAGTTTTTTATAGTTGTTTATTCTTCTCATCTTTTTTTCCACTTCTACCAAAGCAACTGCCACCCATCGGGCTTGCATCTCGGGATTAACCCATCGTTTTATTCTGCCAAGATATTTGTTGAGTTGAGAATTCAAGTTCTCGATAATATTGGTAGTTGTTAGCGAGACGCCAAGTTCTTCAATAAGTCCCAACTTATGCAACGTGAGTGTT
>Ga0172368_10000971_pt1 | contig 40069 bp, 32 predicted proteins | sample Lak11m_FD_114540 | JGI IMG/M metagenome (GOLD analysis project Ga0172368, IMG submission 114540) | Freshwater microbial communities from Kabuno Bay, South-Kivu, Congo - kab_022012_11m | ecosystem: Environmental > Aquatic > Freshwater > Lake | place: Democratic Republic of the Congo: South-Kivu... | reverse complement strand
AGTATTCGCAACCGATATTTTGGCACCCACACAATATGATATTGGCAGTGCCATATAGTATGTGATAACCTTCGAAATCGGCTCATGTGTTACTCCTTTCCTGCTGTTGTGGGGACAACTCAGATTAGGAGTAACATTGAGTCATTATTTATTCAACTGGCAGAGCCTATGCCTCTCTGACCACGCTCACAGAGCGTGGGTTTCTACATTTAACTAAAACCATGTGCTGACCATTAGCGAACCCGTCTTTGGGCTAAATCCAGCCTTGCTCCTGCAGTCTTCTCCAAGCCACTTGTATATGGCTTGGCTTAAACATATTACGCTTACGATCATTCCATGCATATATTTGAGCAATCGCTGATTCTTCATCTTTTGCAGGCATTTCGTTATGGATGGCAACCCAGTGAACACTTGATAAAAGCTCCATTCCGTATGGCGTTTCAAAACCCTCAACAATCTTTGCAACTTTACTCAGTCTTTCAATTGACGTTTTGTTATCTGAGAGATAGATATCCGCCTCCTCAACTGACTTGGGAAGCAACCGAAGCTCCACATCCGGTTTTTGACTATCGCCATACCCCCGAATAAAATGGCCCTCCAGAATTTCAAGGACTTTATTCAAGTTGTGTGCATACGGTCCATACAATCCGGCTTCATAGTTTAACCGTAACGGTTCTCCTGCTTCCTGAAGGAAATAAGCAAGCTTTTGAATCTCCAGTAATGTTAAACGATACGCCGATATTAAGTAATGCTCCATTAGCTTCAAAAATAAGGCTCGCGCAACTGTTAATTTGGGCCGTTCAGTTCGGACCGGCATTTCTTTCGCGTCTGGGGCGCCCTTTGGTGCATACAGCAATACCTTTACCTCAGGAATTTCCTCGAATGTTTTTTCAATCATTGGACGTACAACATTCCAATCTAATCCTCCAAGGCCACAGCCAAGAGGGGGTACCGCAACTGATTTTATTTTATAGTGTTTTATTTCCTCGATAAGCATTTTAAGCCCAGCAGCTATATCCTCAAATTTTGATTTGCCTCGCCAATGGCGCTTTGTGGGGAAATTGATGATGTATTTGGGGTTGAATATTTCCCCGGTTTCATAAACCAACATTTTCCCGGGGCGTACTTTCTTTGCTTTGCAGTCTTTTTGATATGCCTCAAAATTTTCAGGGAAAGCCTGTTTAAACTGAAGAGCGATTCCCTTTCCCATGAAACCAACACAGTTTACAGTATTCACCAAGGCTTCCACATCGGCCTCAAGCAGGTTGCCCTTGGTTATTTCAATCATAATACTCTCCTGTTGGTGTTGATTAATAATACCAGCCTTTTTTAACTACAACAGTTCTGCAGAGTGTGGGCGGAAATTGAGCCAATATTCCCTCCACTCTTTTTTTCATGCCTACATCACAAACGGCAATTTCACGAATAAATCTCCAGTCACAAACTCGGTGAATCAGGAATTCAGCTTGCTTTCGTCTTTGCCGATCCATGTCGTTAAGATTGTCTGCCCAGTATTTTTGATATACCATATTCCAATCGACGCTGTCGAGATCCTTAAGATCATCAAACCAGCTGGTAAAAGCAGCTATACCATGCCCGTCTGAAAAGACAAAACCTATTCCTTCGCTATTAATCGCCTGTGCAGTTGAAACAAGATAAATCAAGGGTGCTTGACCTTCGTTATAATCTGGAACCTGGCCCGTTTTGAGTTGTAAAAGCATGGGAGATAAATAGCCAAAATAAAATGAAACATAATCATGAATAACACCACGAGGGCCGCGCGGGATTTCCTGTATAAGTCGTTGGTTTTGAATATCAATGTTGTGGATTGTTCTGTAAAGTAAACCATTATTGGGAGCAAAATTAGGTGCGTGCAGCCCATTCCTTCGCAGACAAACACTAAGATTGTCTACATGGATCAAACGGTAAATCGGTGTAGGAATAGGGATTGACATTTTTTGTTCTATCCTCTGTCAACAGTTTAGCCGCGACCTACAGCTTTTTCCCAGTTTGTTTTTAATTAGAACGGTTCCGATTTCCCTACTATTTTTACGTAATCATCCGGCTACCACTGTATAATAAGGTGAGGGCACCGAAGGATAAGCTCTAAACACATGGACAAAAACCTCTTCCGCCTTGATATTCACCTCTTTTTCGTCATAGGCATCGATTGGAAGACCAGTGCCATCGCTCCATAAGAAGTCCCGAATTGCAATTCGAACAGCATCCCGGGTCGATTCTTTGTCCCGCCAGTGGTCGACTCTGAGCTTCTCGGCCTTCAACCTCTCAAGAAGCCCGACTGCCACAGACTTTATGCGCCTGATATCAGAGGATCTCAGGTCCGGTTTCTTCAGAAGATCGAAGATAGCCAGGGCTTCTTCATCGAGCCCCTCTCGAATGGCTCGCTGTTCTTCTTCATCCAGTTCCTTGACCGTGCGCAACAGGTCTTCGAAGGTCTTCTCGATGGTCACCCGATCCTTCTCGCTGTTGTATTCGGCCACGATTTCTTCATAGTGCAGCTGAAAGTCGGTGCGTAGCGGGTTTTGCTGCAGCAGGCGCTGCAGCCTGGCTTCAATGGCCTGCTTGAGATTCTGGACGGTTGTTCGTTTTGCTGAACTGCGTTCAAACTCCTTGCGCAGCCGCTCGAAATCAATCTTACTGATGTCGTAGGGGGGCGATTCTTTGACAATGGGATAGCCCCGGGTCTCGATGGCATCCTCCACCACCTGATGCAGCTGAAGAATGATGTCGCTGATGTCGGCCTTCTCGCGATCCTGCTGGAGGCTTTTGTAGACCACATTGATTGCTTGGTATTCCGCTCGATACGCGTTCACGCCCTTGACGTTGATGCAGGCCTTGAATTTTTTAAATACCTCCCGGCACATTATCTCGAAACGCTTGCGAGTCTCATCGTTCTCGTTTGCCGCCTCCTTGGCAGCCAGAATGGCTGCGTTGCGTGCAAAGCCGCTCTTTCCGATTATATCGTCTAATGTTGCGCCACGTTCGATCAAGAACGACCGAACGAATGCAATCGCCTCGGCCAAGTCCGTCAGCAGTTCTTCTTCCGGCTTTGTGGGTTCTTTGTCGCCGCCGCCTGCATGGCCCCCATCGGCGGTTCCGGCAAAGGTGGCCAGAGCCTTGCGCATGTGCTTGAGGATGCCGCAATAGTCCACGATCAAGCCGTTGTTCTTGCCTTCATTGACGCGGTTGGCTCGGGCGATGGCCTGCATTAATGTGTGGGCTTTGAGGGGCTTGTCCAGATAGAGAGTGGAAAGGCTTGGCACGTCGAAGCCTGTCAGCCACATGGCGCAGACAATGGCGATGCGAAAGGGGTGTTCCTCTTCCTTAAAAGCATCGTCCAGAGCCATACGTTGAAGGCTGCGGAATTGCGGCTTGACCCGCATGGATTCCGGCAGCTCCATGCCATCCTTGATCAGACGGCGATGCGGGGTAATATCAAGGCGCCACTTGCGGAATTTCTTTACCTCGCCCTGTTCCTCGCTCACTACCACTGCCATACGTGTTTCGCGCATCCACTGAATCTGTCGGCGGCGGAATTGTTCTTCCTGTTCGTCAACGATCGAGGTCAGTTCCTTCTCCAGTTCACGGATGCGTTTCTCCCAGTAAAGCTCAATCAACTGGTACATACGCACGCAGGTGATCTTATCGATGCACACCAGCATCGCCTTTCCCGACTCCCAGGCCGTGGAGTAGTGTTGCACGAAGTCCCGGGCCACCTGCTTTAACCGCTTCTTGGCGGTGATAATGTGGTAGTCGCGCTTGAGTTCCTGTTCAAGCCGCTGCTCAACATCGATGTTTGCGATCTCCAAAGCTTCGAGCTTCTCGGCAATGCGCTTGTTCAGGTCTCCCACCGCCACGCCAAGTTTATCGCCACGGGTATCGTAGTACAGCGGAACAGTGGCGTTGTCTTCCACCGCTCGCTGGAAATCATAGGTAGAAACATACATGCCAAACACCCTGCGGGTGATTTCATCGTCCGTAAATAGCGGGGTGCCGGTGAAGCCGATGAAGCTCGCTTTGGGCAGTGCGTTTCGCATATTGAGGGCCAGGATGCCGTACTGTGTGCGGTGCGCCTCGTCGGTTATGACGATAACATCGTCCCGCTCTGTGTATGGCTGCTCCGGTTCTACCTGCTGGCTGAACTTCTGGATCAGCGAGAAGATGTAGGCCTTTTGCAAAGTCAGTAATTCATTCAAATGGTGGCCGCTGGCCGCGCGGCAGGGGTCGCGGTCGTTGTCCACCACACCGCAACCGGCAAAGGTCTTGTAAATCTGGGTATCCAGGTCGTCGCGGTCGGTGAGGATTAGGAAGGTGAAGTTGCCGCCGAGCCTGCGGTGCGCCTTGCGGGTGAAGAAGACCATGGAGTAGCTCTTCCCTGCGCCCTGGGTGTGCCAGAAGACGCCCAGCTTGCCCTGGCGGGCCTTGCGCTCCTGCACCGCCTCAATGGCGCGGTTGACGCCAAGAAACTGATGATTTCGGGCCAAAATCTTCTTCGAGTCGCCTGTGGAGTCATCGAAAACAATGAAGTTCTCCAACAGGTCCATAAAATTGCGCTTGTCGCAAATGCCTCTAAGCAGGGTCTCCATGTCCACTACGCCTGGCTGATCTTCGGCCAGGCGCTTCCATTCGTGGAAGTGCTCAAAACGGCTGGTTACTGAACCAATTTTCGCTTTGTCACCATTGCCAAGCATGATAATTGCGTTATGATGAAACCCATGAGGGATCGTATCTTTGTAATCGCTGAGATTTTTATCGTATGCTGTCCGCAGATTCTTATGAATATTCTTGCACTCGATAAACAGCAGCGGCAGGCCGTTGACGAAGCCCACAATGTCTGCACGCCGGCGGTAGAGATCGCCGCGCACCCACAGTTCACGCACGCAGAGAAAGTGGTTGTTTTCGGGCGTATCGAAGTCGAACACCCGCAGCCGCTGGCGCACCCGCTCGCCTTTGTCGTTGCGGAAGGTAACCTGCACTCCATCCAGCATCTGTGAGAACTTTTCATGGTTGGTAGCAACAAGGCTCTGGGTGGCCGACGTGCTCACGATTTGCCGCACCGCATCGTCATAGGCTACAGCGGGCAGATCGGGGTTGAGTTCCACCAGTTTGGAGCGCAGGTAACGGGTCAACACTACCTCGCGATCGTCTTTTCTCCCCAGCAGACTGTCTGGTCCAAAATCTTCATTGTTATAGGCATAAACCGAAACCCACCCGAGTTGCTGTTCCAAGTACTCGGCGGTGGTCTGCTGGACCAAGGTGTCTTCGGTGTAGGCAGATGCACTCATGTCGCCGGTAGTCCCAACTTATCAAAAAAAGCCCTGTTTCGTTCTTTCGCTGCATTCACCAAGCGGTCGAACGATATAACTTCAACATATGCGCAGTACGCCTTATGATAGAAGAAATAGCCGAGACCGTCACTGGTTCTTATTGCATCATGAATTTTACAACGCCGCTGAACACTGGGGGTGATATCGCAGATCACATAACAAAATCCCGGGATGTTGTTTGATTGAGGTATGGGCCTTCCTGAAGTCGTTTTAACATCACCGTTTCGAATGCGCTCAAGATAGCCAAGGGCTTGTTCAATTGGATCCTTTTCCTCTCCTTCTGCTGCATCGTTTCTCATTGGCCGCTTGATCTCAATCACAATAATTGATGCTAGGGGGAGTTTATCGCCCTCAGAGACCAGTATAGGATTATTGAACACATTCAGCGCACAGATATCTGGTTCCTTCGTTGCCGAACTCCCCGTTATCGGCATCGAGCACAGCGGTCTGTCCGAAACCAAATAGTTGTGGAAGGCAAGACGTTCGTCAATTATCCATAGGTTGCAGTTGTCAAACGCCAACTCATTGGAATCATACCCCATGGGCATAATCAGACTGTGAATTAGGTCCTCACGTGCATACTTACCGTGTTGATCACGTTGAATCCCCTTTTCAAGAAGATCTAAAATGACTCTTCTGTGGGACACATAGTTTGCCAAGTCCGATTTCTTGATGTCCTCTGCCGTCCTCAGGTATTCCTGAAGGCGTTTTTGATAATCCAGAAACTCTTCACCCTCTTTCGGATTCATTACATCATGTCCGGCGGTGAGTAGCTGTTCCTCGATTTCCGTAAGGTGCTTGTGAAGAGTAAGATCAAGTTCCTTGTCAGAAATGTTGGGATCAATGACTAACTTATCCTCGGGAATCCTTGCTAAAATTGGACGATATCGCGGTGCTTTCTGTGATACAAAGTTTTCAACACGATCTCTTGCCTTCGTCTTGTTTTCCTCCAAATACTTTGCAAGATGGTCAGACGCTTTAGCAATAACTGCGTCCCTGATTTCATTAAGTGATATTTCTGTTGGAGCGAAAAGTTCCCCCGGATTCTCCGTGATGTCGAATCCTGTCCGTTCGGACCGGACAGTTTCATCAAGAAAGGATGAAGTGACGTAACACGCATAGACGAACTCGCCAGCATCATCGAGGAGCATTCCGTAAAGCCCCGGAATTTTTCCGGTAATGCTTTCTTCCTTTACAACTCGCTTGGCCGCACAGAATGCAATGACGTGAGAGTGAGACGAGTTTGCCCGCAGTTTGATGTGTGTAAGGTCAAACTCCTTGTCCTTGATCGCGACGCGTTCGGTTTCTGCCGATGAGACCATATGTTCCTCATAAATGTCATCAAGATTGATGCTTTCAGCATCATCCTTGACAACTATGCTGGGAGCACCTCCTTCGCGTACGAAATACCACAGGCAATGCTCAAATAGGCTGTTCGCGATAGTTCGAGTAGTCTTATATGAGGCTTCACGGTATCTATTACCAAAGCTGTCAAGAAGGATGCAGGTTGAATTCTGGGTTCCTAGAGGTGCAACACTGCTTTTTTCTGCGCTAACACCAGAGGCGGCCGTAAAAGTGAATGTCCGTAATTTGAGTTTGCCGTCGTCGCCTTTATAAATGCTGTTGACGTTTACCCTCTTGAATGCTTTCAACCATAAGAGACGGCCAACGCCACGACCGCCTTTATCTGCCTTATGCTCGCTGTCGAGGGTAAGAAAGGACTTCATATTAGGGTCGGTGAAACCAACGCCGTTATCGGTTACTTTAAAGCCCATAATATCCCTGTAAGCATCAGGCCCTCTCTTCTTGGAACTGTTTTCGAAAGCAAGAGCTTGTTGTGTGTCACGAATTATCTCTACGGTGATGCTTCCATTGCCCGATGAAAACTCAGCCTCTTCGATAGAGTGAATCGAATTAACGACCGCCTCGAAAAGGGGCCACATCCCATGGTTATATGGCAGAGATGTGTTACGCAAGCGCCCCTGCAGATTAGTTTGCATGCTCATATTTCAATCTCCCCATTCATCAGACGCGGCAAGAGGAGGTCGCGAGCCTTTTCTAGGCTAAACAGCTGTTTTTTAAGGCAACGTATTTGATCAATTAATCTGCCGATGATCTGATCAAACTCCCACATTAGCGCGTTTGTTGGCACAAGAACACCCATGCTCCTAAATCTGCCTTTGCTGATTTCTGGATAAGTAGTGCCCTTAGCATTGCCACGGATCTCGTTGACACGGCTAATTAGATTAAATAGCAAGTACTTCCACGATGATTCATCCTTGGGAATAATATTGATGAACCCCTGGTTCGTGCATACCTCACGATCAATCAATGCGAAATAACCTACCGAGGCGCGGCTCGTCATTAAAATAGTATTGGCAGGGACAATTTTTGCGGACGACTTCCGCAACCCTTTTTCCGTAATCTTGCGTTCAGAATCGAGGAGAACAAGACTGTCATTATTAGTAACATCTGATGGCACTACCCACGTAATATCACCATCCCAATACTCGCCCACCTTCGTCGATGGCGTACCGCCTCCCACCGTTTCGCAGATTTCGGATATCATCTTCTTCTCCCACCCCGCTGGTACACCGTCTTTGATTTTGACGTGTTCGTGGCCAGGGAAGCGGAGATGGACAAACCATTCCATGTAGAGCAGTCGCGCGGCATGTTCAAGCAACTGAATCCGCCGCCGGTTGTCCTCGATCAGGTCGTCATAGGCAGAGAGGATTGAGGCGATTCGGGCTTGCTCAGGAACTTGTGGGACACGCACCTTCACCCGGTAGATTCGCTCCGGAGAAGTATGCCGTACTTTGGTTCCGGACGCACTTCCACTAATTTGTCCCCTTACAGATTTAGTATTGAACAGGTAGAAAAGAAATTTTTTGTCCAGCTTTGTCTTGGACAGTTCATCAATCAAACCAAGTCGCTGATTATGTAAATACTGGTCACTGGATGGAATCAAAGCAGAACTGCCAAGCAGCCCAGGCCCCTGCTCTGTCATCGCTACGATCAAGTCTCCTTCTTCCAAAATATAGTTTTCAGGTATGTCGCCGGAATAAAAGCGGTCCTTGCCAGGCCGAATGCGAAATCCGCCCTCTTCATTGAAATTGCCTGGCGTGAGTAAAATGTATTTACCAGTTTCAGAGAAAAACTCCCCCTTAAATGCAAAGCCGTGCTTAACGTGGATTGCATCTCCAAGAGTAAATTCCTGCCAAATCATATCCCCAACTCCTCAAAATTCCGCTTAATGACAGCCGCTAGTTTCACCGCCTCGGCGTTGAGGTCTTCCAGCTCCACATGGATGTCGCGCAGGGCTTCTTCGAAGTCAAACTCTTCATCCACCTCCTCAGGGGCGACACCGACATAGCGGCCGGGAGTGAGGCTCCAGTCGTTGGGCTCGATCTCGACGCGGTCCACCAGCTTGATCAGCCCTTCCACATCGCGCAGCTTGGCCTCGGGGAAGCGCTCGGTGAGCCAGTGGGCCTGTTTCCAGAAGTAGCGCACCTGCTTTAGTTGCTCGACGGCCTGCTCCCGCACGTCATCAGCGGCCTTGCAGGCACGGATAATCTCACGGTTGGCCCAGGCATCGCTGTCGCGGGCGTCGCATTCGTTTACGCAGACTTCGATCAACCGGCTGGTAAGTTTGTAAAGGAGATCGGTCTGTTTGACCAGCTCCCGGCTGGCCTCGGCTAAGGGCGAGAGGCGATCGACGGCCTTTCTTAGCTCACCGTTATTGGTTTTCTGCTTTTTCCAAGCCGCCTGCTGTTCAGTGAGGATTTTTTTAAACGCCGCGACATCGGCCCTGACGGCGGGCAGCGCCTCGTTCAGTTCCGTAAGCACCTCGGCATGGGCACCATCTTTCTTCAGCGTTTTGAGAAAGGGTTGCACGGTGTCCAGCAAGGCATCAAGGGTGGAGAGGAAGCTGGGAAGTGGCTCGCTGGTCTGGCCGTTGTCGGTGACCTCGAAACAGGCAGCGGCCTCTTCCAGGGTTTGCTTACAGTAACCTGCCGCGAGGTCGAGATACTTCTGTGTCTCACCCCGGTAGAGCCAGACGATAGCGAGAATGTTCTGCTCTTGCTCTGGGCTGAAGTCGTAAATCTTCCGGGTGACCTTGTGATAGATATTCCGCGCGTCGATCATGAGTACCTTGTCGCGATGGGCTTCGGGCTTGGCGCGGTTGAGGAACCACAGCTCGCAGGGCACGGCGCGGGTGTAGAAAAAATTGGAGCGGATAGCGATAATGATATCCACATCGCCGGTCTCAATGAGTTTCTGGCGCACCTTAGCTTCGTCGCGCCCTGCACTGGAAGCTTGTGAGGACATGACGAAGCCCGCCCGTCCATTCTCATTGAGGTAACTGTAGAAAAAGCTGATCCAGATGTAGTTCCCGTTTGAGACCTTGCCCTTTTTGTTCACACCGGGCAGCCCGAACGGCAGGCGCGGATCTTTTTTAACCTTGTCGGCGTCGATCTCGTCCACGTTGAACGGGGGATTGGCCATTACAAAATCTGCCTTGCCGAGCAATTCGTGGGGGTCTGCGTAGTAGGTGATCGCCTTCTGGATATCTCCCTCGAGTCCATGCACGGCCAGGTTCATCTTCGCAAGGCGAATCGTGGTGGCGTTCTTCTCCAGACCATAGAAGGTGAGCTTCTCAGTCGGGCTTTCATGCTGCCGCTCGACGAAGTGAGCGCTCTGTACGAACATGCCGCCCGAACCGCTGGCTGGGTCCAGCACCGTTCCGCCTTCGGGTTCCAGCACGTTGGCAATCAGCGAAACCAGCGAGACGGGCGTAAAAAACTCGCCGCCGTCGTGGGCCTTTTGGTCGGCGAACTGAGTGAGGAAGTATTCGTAGATGCGACCAAACACGTCCCCGGAGACTTTTTTCAGTTCGTCCGGGTTGAGGGTGCGCAACAACTGACCCAACACAGCGTTGTCCAACTCCTGGTATTCGCCCTTGGGCAGCACACCGCGCAGGTTTTCGTAGTCAGCCTCGATGGAGTCCATAGCCTCTATGATAGCCCGGGCGCGATCGTCGCTATCGGTTAAAGACACCAGATAGGCGAACTGGGCATTCGGCTGAAGGAAAATGGAGCTCTTCTGGGAAAAATCTTCCTTGGTCAGGGCTCGTGTCTTGCCGCCGCGTTTGGGCAGGTTGGCTTCGATTGCATCCTTGACACCAAGGAACCGGCTGTATGCATGGCGCAGGAAGATCAGGCCCATCACCGGCAGGAAGTATTCGTTGCTGGCGTAATTGGAGTTGGCCCGCAGCGTGTCCGCCGCGGTCCAAAGACGTTTTTCGATGGCTTCGATGTGTTCCAGTTGCGCTATGATTACGCCTCCTCCCCTAAGAATATTAGCGGCCAGCAAATGCTTCACCTCTCCTGCATCCTCCCCCATCAATGGTGAGGAGATAGCGGGAAATTCGTCCACTCTCCGCAGTGCTGGTGAATTAAAAAGCGGTAATTGCAAGGGCTGAGTTTGAAACCGTGCCCGCGATAGTTACCGGTGCTACGGAGGACAGGTGACTCGTCCACCCTCCGCAGTGCTAAATAGAAACTTGGGACAGCTCACGTTTACTGTTATTTTTTCCTGGCCCCATAGCGGGCTTGCTTTTCTGCCACATGAATACTCTTTTGTTTTCCCGCACTCTGAAACTCGATATGAACCCGTGCGCCGAGCACTTCGGCAACTCTGCGCAGCATGCTAAGAGAGTGCCCTTCATACAGCGGCGACTCAAGACGGCTTATCTGCTGCTGAGAGGTCCCTATCCTCCGCGCCAGCTCCTTCTGCGAAAGGCCTGATTTTTTACGCAGCGCTGACAGCTGCAGGGCTATGTCCCATGCTTCCCCGGCTTTCTCAAAACGTGCGGCAAAAACATCATCCCGCAACTGCTCTTCAAGATAGTTATCAAAATTAGTTTTTTGTTTCATGGTCGGCTCCGTACCAGCCAGTCCGTTTTCCTTTGCAGGGAAACGGTCAGGTCTTGCGCCGGTATTTTCATAGCTTTATTTCGTATTCCATGGACCAGAATAATTCTCTGCCCTTTCATAAAAAAGTAAATAACCCTGGTATTTAGTTTTCCCACGTGGCGAAGCTCAAAGAGATCATTCCCGATGCTTTTTGAAAGCGGCGGTCTATGGTAGCCACTGTTTCGCAATTTCGCAAGCCCCGCCATGACAGCAACAAAATCATCCGGGTCTGACTTTTTAAGACCGTCTAATAAATCTCTTACCGGACTCTTTCCGGTGCTGTTCACATAAAATTCTATCGTGAATTCCATAATGCGTCAACATCAATATTGATGTATCACATCAAAGCACAAAAAGGGACAGATTCCGCCCGTTTTTTTTATTGTTTCGGGGGAAGTACTTTTCGCGTGCCGGTTTCCCGTCTTGATATCAGATAGAACATCGATTTGTCGGGATTCTGCATTGTCAGATCAATCATGTGGTCAAACATTCCCGGTGCTCCCATTTTTTCCGCGTTTGCGCGCACTGCTTTGGTGAGGCCTTCACGGTCGGTTATTTTTTGAATTTTACCTTCAATGATAATTGATGGAGAGCCATCCGTCATTGCGGTCATCATATCAAAGGAATAGACCATGAAGCTGACATTCTGATTATCCCTGATGCTTCTCATCTTGCGGCTTGTTTCTTCACCCCACAGGGTAAGATAGATGTTATCGTCATCAGCAGAAAACGTTACCGGTGACTGGTAAGGTTTGTTGCCATCTACTACTGCCAGGGTTCCGCACAGTTGCGTGTCGAGCAGATTTTGAATCTCTTCCGGTGTCAACAGGATTACTTCGGGCATATAAATCCTCCTTTTTCGTTTAAAAGATTACGTTAAAACCCTCTGGGTTATGATACTGATTCATCATCCGCCGTTAATTTTAGTGCTGCGTGGGAAAAACCCGTCAGCACTTAAAACCGGTAGTTGATGGTGACAAAGGCCGCCCGGCCCATGCCGTCCACCAGGCCGAACACGCCCCGGGTGTCGTACTTCTTAGCCGTTATGTTCTTAACTTTAAGCGCCAGCTCCAGGTTCTTAAACGGCAGATCCCGTACCTGCAGATAAAAATCCCACAGCACGTAGGAGCCCAGGTTCTTGCGCAGACTTACGGAAGGCTCTGTCGCTTGAGTCAGCGTACCCAGCTTGCGCTCATCCACATAGTTTAACTCCAGTCCGGCGCGGCAGTGGCGCAAAAAGCTGTAATCGATGCCGCAGTTAAACACATTGTCCGGCGCCACGTTCAAAAAACTCTCAATGGTGCTTTCCGTGGTCTGGCCGGGGTCTTCAGTGCTGGGTATCTCAAAGGTTGCCTGGCTGCCGCTCTGCCGATTGCCGAACAAATGGGAATAGTTCGCGTACACAGACACCGAGCGGTGCGGTTTCCCGGTTACTGACAGTTCCACACCTTTGATATCCTTCTCGCCGGAATTTCGTATGGTCCCCGAGGCGTCGCGTTCAATGATATCCTTGAGCTTATTATAGAAAAAGTTGATTTCAATGCCGAACAGGTTTTTATAGTGAAAGCCCAGCTCCGCCTCATAGCTGTCGATGCGCTCGGGATCGAGGCCGATATCTTCTATCAGGAATGCCAGCGTCGGCGTGCGAAACGCCCGGCCGTAGAGCAGCTTGGCATTGAAATAGTCCAGGAACAGGTAGTTGATTCCCGCGCGCGGGCTGGTAAACTCCCCGTAGATGCTGTGATAGTCGTAGCGCACGCCGGCGGTCGCCTCAAGGTTCTGCGTGATTTTCCATTTGTCCTGTAAATAGCCGGAATAGCGCCGTGTAAAATAGCGCCGGAAATAATCAAAGTCCTGCTCCTCAAAGGTAAAGGTGGTCTTGCTGCCGTCATTGTAGCGAAACGATGAGCCCAGGGTCAGGAAGTGCTGCTCCCAGAGGCTGAAATCATACTTGGCCTCAAGGCCGTACTGCTTATTGTTCTGGGTAAAGCGCGACGGTCCGTAATCGTCCTGGTTGTCAAAATACTGAAACCACCCCTGCAGGGAGAACGAGGATTTTTCAAAGCTCTTGTTCAGCGTTGCCTGGACAAAGGAAAGCGGCTTGTGCTCCGAGCCCTCGTACATAAAGACCGGCTCACTGTAAAAATCGCGGTAGCGCGAGTAGCGCCCCGATATTTCCAGAATATCCTTATAGCTCAGCTTGCCGTAGGCCTCATCATAGTGGTCATGGGGCCGCTCCTGCCCGTTATGCAGGTCATGCTCAAACCCTTTGGTCTTGGTGGTGGACATGAACAGCAGGCCGTCCCAGTCCTTGCGGTTAAAGCCGGCAAGTGTTTCCGCCCGCTTGGTATCAAAGGAGCCGCCCTCCGCGTTCAGCGAAACACCCTGCAGGTCGGCCCCTTTTTTGGTGACCAGGTTAATGATGCCGGAAAAAGCATCCGGCCCCCACAGGGCAGAGCCCGGCCCGCGGATGATTTCAATTTTCTCGATGTAGTTAAGAGACAGGTCAAGCCCGCGCGGGTAATCAATGGTGGTGGCATCGCAGGAAAACGGCACGCCGTCCATCAGCACCAGAAACGAGTCGGGAATGCCGCGCAGGTAAATGCGCTCTTTCACTTCGTTGCGATCGATAAAAAATCCCGGCACCCGGCGCAGCACCTCTGCCAGGGTGCGGTATTTTTTCAGCTCCTCAGCGCTTATAACCGTGACCGCGGCCGGGGCGCGCTGCAGCGTTTCAATGCGGCGCGACGCGATGGAAACCGTGTACAGCTCTTCGCCGAGAAACATAAGTTCGGTTTCCTCAAACGCGGGCGCTTTCTCCTGGGCCAGGGCGCGCCCCCCGCCGGGGAGCAGCGCCAGCAGCGCGGCAACACCGATTCCCGCGGCCAGGATCCAGCGGACACATCGGCGGGGTATTCTTAGGTTCATTGCTCTGTCTCCTCCAGCTGTTTAAGGAGGCTTCTGAACTTTCCCCGTGACAGCCCCAGAAGTTTTGCCGCAGACGTCCGGTTGTTGTTGGCCCGGCGCAACGACTGCCGCACTAATTCCCGCTCCATATCCTCGAGATTAATCCCGGCATCGGGAAGCTCAAACGGCCGCTCTTCAGCCGCAGCAGCGCCCGGCGCCGCCAGAAACCGGAGCGTCTCGGGGGCAATGGTGCCGTCCCGTGACAATATGACCGCCCGCTCGATGGCATTTTCCAGCTCCCGGACATTGCCCGGCCAGGCATATTTCTTGAGTATCCGTTTTGCCGTTTCCTCTATCTGCGGATTCGGTTTTCCCATCGACTGGCTGAAGCGCTGTAGGAAATGCTCAGCCAGAAGGATTATATCGTTACCCCGCTCCCTGAGCGGCGGCAGGGTCAGGGGAAAAACATTGATGCGATAAAAAAGGTCCTGCCGGAAGGTGCCTTTTTCCACCTGCTCCTCCAGATTTTTGTTGGTGGCGCAGATTACCCGCACATCAGACTTTAACGTTTCGGTGCCGCCCACCCGTTCAAACTCCCGCTCCTGTAAAAACCGCAGCACCTTGGGCTGGGCCTCCATGCTGAGGTCGCCGATTTCATCGAGAAATACCGTGCCGCCGTGGCCCATCTCGAACTTTCCGGCCTTCTGCTTGTCGGCGCCGGTAAAAGCGCCCTTTTCGTGACCGAACAGCTCGCTTTCAATAAGCGTGTGCGGAATTGCCGCGCAGTTGATGGCGATAAATCGTTTGCCACTGCGCGCGCTGTTGTGGTGGATGACGCGGGCCAGCAACTCCTTGCCGGTGCCGCTTTCCCCGAGAATCAGCACCGTGGTCTGCGGGCTCTGCGCGACATGGGCGGCCGGCTGCAGAATAGCAAGCATCTGCTGCGATTCAGCGACGATATTGGAAAAATTAAATGACGCGGAGAGCTCCTCGCGGTGAATCCGCCCCTCTTCCAGCAGATCAGAGATCCGCATGTAGCGTTTAACTTTACTGATAATCTTCTCTTCATCAAACGGCTTGGTAAAGTAATAGAGCGCCCCCTCTTCCATGGCGTCTGCCGCAGACTCGATGGAGCCAAAAGCGGTGAGGACGATGACCGGATAGTCGGGATCAATTTTCTTAATCTCTCTGAGCAGCATCATGCCGTCCATAACCGGCATTTTAAGGTCGGTAATAATCATGCCGAAGTTATAGCGATTTATGAGCTGCAGCGCTTCCTCGCCGTTGGCTGCCTGGGCTGTTTCAAAGCCCTGCCGCTCAAGCATGAGCTGCAGGATGTGCCGCAGTTTTTCTTCGTCATCAACAATAAGAATTCTGTTCATGGATGTAATGCTCCTCTCTTACAGGGGCAGCAGGATGGTGAAGGTTGTGCCGCCTCCGGCAAAATCAGAAATGTGAATCTGCCCGCCGTGGTTATCGACAATCTTTTTCACAATGGAGAGCCCCAGCCCCGTGCCCGTGGCGCGCGTGGTAAAGAAGGGGTCCAGTACTTTTTCCTTGTCCGCATCCGGAATTCCCGCGCCGGTATCGCTCACCTGGATGCGCACCCAGGCATCCGTGACATCGGTTTTAAAATATATTGCGCCCTGCCGGGCTATTGCCTGCGCCGCGTTCGAGAGCAGGTTGAGCAGTGCCTGATAGATCTGGTGGTCATCGATGGCAATGGCCGGCACCCGGCCGAGCTCGCGGTGCAGCGCGATCTTTTTTTGCGCCTCCTCCGGTATCATAAAGTGGGTGGTTACCCGCTGGATGATTGCATTGATATCGGATAGAGCCTTCTGCGGAGGCTGCGGCTTGGCAAACGACAGAAAATCGTCAATCAGCCGGTTGAGGCGCTTTATTTCATCCTGTATGTAGCGCACCATGGTTGCCTTGATCTCGGCCTGGGTGTCTTTTTTCGACAGGATATCGACCGAGCCTTTTATGATGCCGATAGGGTTTTTCAGCTCATGGGCAATCATCATGGAAAACTTGCCGATTTCCGCCATCCGCTCTTTCTGTGAAAGCTCCCGGTAGGTCGTCTCCAGCTCCTGCTTCTTTTTCAGCAGGGAAGATGCCATGATGTTGAAAGAATCGGTGAGTTCCCCCAGCTCATCGTCCCTGCTTACCTCCATCCGCTCTCCCCAGTTGCCGCGGGCAATGGACGAGGTCGCCCGGGCCATCCGCTGTATGGGGCGGATTAGCGTATAGGAAAAATAGAGAGCGCCCACGCTGCCGATAATGGTGGCAATGGTTGCCGAGAAAAATATCCACCAGCGAATGCGGTTCAGCGTTTCAATAATGCCCTCCCGGGAGAATATCACCTCAATGGTTCCGATGAGCTGGCCCCGGGCGCCGGCTGCCGGTTCGGGACGGCTGCCGTCCAGATACAGGTCCATGTCATCGGTGGCGGCCCGCGCTTCCTGCGGGACCAGGTACACCGGAAAACTGGTCTTTTCCTGCTGCCACCACCAGAGCATCCGTTCCTTGCTGATATCCACCAGCACGGTATTCTGCTCATTAACGATGCGAATCTTCTGCACATCCTGTTCCCGCAAAAGATTCTGCGCTAGGGTCTTCAGGGTATCTTTGTTTTCCAGCAGCAGGGGCAGCTCTGCATTCAATGCCAGGTTCTGCACCAGCGACTGGCCGCGCTTGGCAAACTCATACAGCAGGGCCTTGCGGGATTGGTAGACCAGTATGATGCTGAACATCAAAGAAATAAGAACGATCAGGAAAATGGTTATAAAAATAAATTTAATATTGAGTCCCCACTTCATCAGCGAATCACCTCATCGGCCTGCTGGACGGCATTGGGGGATACCTGGATGTCCAGCTTCTGGGCTGTTTTCAAATCAATGCTCACCCTGATGCGGGCCGGGGCCTCAATGGCTGCCCGGGCAGCAGCGCCCTGCTTCAGCAGTTTCATGGCCAGGGTCCCCGCCTGCACGCCCACGTCCCGGTAATCAATGATAAAAGAAAGAATAGCCCCGTTTTTCGCGAACCAGCTGTTGTAGCCGACCACGGGCGTCTTTCTGCGCAGCGACTCTTTAATAATGTATTCCACTATCTTTTGCGAATTAATCTGCTCATCAGGAATCATCAGCAGGACATCGATGGAAAAATTTGGCGCGGCCAGCGCCGGCAGAATATCGCTTGCCGAGGCTATGGGCAGTCCGACCATAACCAGCCCCTGCAGGGCTGCTTCTTTCTGCAGCACATCTATCTGGGTTTTGTTTTCTCCCTGGCTGAAAAAAACGCCGATTCGTTTGCGCCCGGGAAATGTTTTTTTAATCCGCTCCAGCTGATATGCGGTCGGGATATTAAGACTCACCCCGGAATAGAGCTTCTCCTTCGGTATCAGCCGCTGCGGATTGAGCACCATGCAGAACAGCTTGGGCGCCGGAAAATTCTCCTGCGCAAGCAGAAACGATGCCTGCGGCCCGACTGCCACGACCAGCCGGTACTGCCGATCCCGGATGGAGCTGACAAGCTCTTTTCCCTTATCCAAATCGCTTTCGATATTAACCACCTGCAGGGACTCGGCGGACAGGGTTTCCCGCAATCCCTCAATACAGGTATTGTAGGGAATGATGGTGCTGGTGTTTATTACCAGCACATCATCCGCCCGCGCGGCGGGATTGAGTGCGGGCAGGAGAAGAAGGGCAAGAAAAGATATTTTTAAGGAAATACGTATGGGCGTGAAAAACGTTTGGGCCATGATAGTGCGCCTGGTTAACGGCAAGTATGCTGTCCTTTATAATCAAATATCACCATAACTACAAGGAATTAATTGGTTAAATTGAGCCAATATTTTTTTATTAAACCATGGTTTTGGTTCATTAAAACCAAGCCTCTTTATGTGCGCCTTTTATTGCGCGGCTGCCGCTCCGGTTTTTCATTTTATAACTAATTATAATTACTATCATTTTGTGTTTTTGTCGGGGATTTAAACCCATGTGCGGTAGTTGGCATTTTACTTGTAATAGTTCTGGTCAAAATACCGCATTACTGAAAATTGAAATAAAAAAAACAGCTTATCAGGCTTAAAAGAGAGAAAAACATGACTGCATACTTTTCAAAAAAATGGGAACAAAAGAAGCGGCAGCAAAAGCGCGTGGTAATTACCGGATACGGGGCAGTTACCCCGCTCGGCAATAACATTCAGACCACGTGGGACAACCTCATAAAGGGCGTATCAGGCATTGGGCCGATCAGCCTTTTTGATGCTAAGAAATACCCGGTCAAAATTGCCGCAGAAGTTAAGAATTTCAACTTCGATACGCCGCTTCTGTCAGAAGAGCTCGACCAGTTTTTCGGCCGCAGCACCCGGTTCTGCGTCAGCGCGGTAAAAGAGGCTCTGCACAAGGCCGGTCTCAACGTTGAGAACCGTGACACGGGCAATATCGGCATCTCCCTCGGGGCGAATGAAGAGTACGCGCACTTTTCCCAGTATGACCGCATGTTTGTCCCGGAAAAAATATACGAACTGCTCCGGATGCGAAAACTGGCACAGCTGGACAACAACCCCTATCCCCATCTGGCGTCCACACGGCACCTCGGGCAGATCTGGCCGCTGCGCAGAAGCGCGCACATGGCCGCTAATCTCATTTCCATCCTGTACAACATCCAGGGCCCCATCAGCACCACCTCAAGCGCCTGCGCTTCATCGGCCCAGGCAATCGGGCGCGCCCTGCGGATGATCCAGGACGGCGATGCGGAAGTGGTTCTCACCGGCGGATGTGATTCCATTATCGGCGAAACCGCGGTGTCCGGCTTTGCGCTTCTGGGCGCCCTCTCGAAGCACAATGATGCGCCCGAAAAGGCATCCCGGCCCTTTGATCTTATGCGCGACGGCTTTATTCTCGGCGAGGGATCAGGCGTCCTGGTGCTGGAAGAGCTGGAACATGCCAGAAAACGCAATGCGCCAATCATCGCTGAACTCGCCGGCTACGGCTCCTCTTCCAACGCCTATCGTCTTACCTCCTCGCCTGAAGACGGACGCGGCGCAGACAGCTGCATGAGCGCTGCGCTGCGGGATGCCGACTGCTCCATAGAGGATGTAGACTACATAAATGCTCATGGCACGTCCACCTACATCAACGACAAATGCGAGACGGTTGCCATTAAAAAAGTTTTTCAGGACCGCGCCTACGAAATTCCCGTGAGTTCCAACAAGTCCATGCTTGGGCACTTGGTTGCCAGCGCCGCCTCAATTGAGCTCATCATCAGCGTTCTGACGCTTACCGGCGGCATTATACCCCCGACCATCAACTACGAGAACCCGGACCCTGAATGTGATCTGGACTATGTGCCGAATGAGTCCAGAACAAAGCAGATGAAGACCATCCTGTCTAATTCGTTTGCGTTTGGCGGACAAAACGCCTCACTGCTGGTTAAAAAATTCCATTAGTCCACTGGTCCGGGCCGCTTTAAACTAAAACGATTTGACCAGGGCGCTGCCGGACCAATCCGGCAGACGCTTGACCCGCTCAAGCGCTTGACCTATCGGTCAAGCCCAGAACTGCCGTAAAGCGCCTGCAGCATCTCCCTCATAAACAGCGCCAGCGAGAAGAAAAAGCAGCTGGCCCTTCCGGCAACATAAACTTTTATAACGCCAGGGTTACCGTGCTATGAGCAGAAGAACAGTCATTACCGGCATGGGGGTTGTTTCTCCCCTGGGCATCGGAAAAGAAGAAAACTGGCAGCGCCTGCTGGCGGGACAATCCGGCATCGACCGGCTGGCCCGCTTGAATGCGGAACATCTGCCGGTTAAGATCGGGGCGGAAGTAAAAAATTTCAACCCCAAACAGTTCATCTCCGACCGAAAAGCCCTGCGGCTCTCTTTTTTAAATGTTCATCTGGGCCTGGCCGCGGCCAAACTTGCCGTCGATGATGCCGCGCTGCCGCTGGATAAGCTTGACCCCACCCGGTTCGGCGCCGTCATCGGCTCCGGGGGCGGGGGGTTTGATGACGGCCCCGGCTACGAGGATTTAAATGAGCCGATTCTCCGGTCCTGGGATGAAGAAGAAAAGACCTTTGATTCGGCAAAATTCGGCGAGCTGGGAGTGCCGGTTGCCCATCCGCTCTTTCTCCTTAAAGCGCTGCCCAACAACGCCTTCTATTACATCTCTCTTCTGTATAACATCCAGGGAGAAAACAATAATATTATATCCTCCTATACCGGCGGCTCACAGGCAATCGGCGACGCCTTCCGCGCGGTCCGGCGGGGAGACGCGGACATCATGATCGCGGGCGGCTATGACAGCCTGCTCTCGCCCAATACCATCTTCAGTCTCCACTCCATGAACCTGCTGTCCGCTCAGGAAGACCCTGCTGTTGCGTGCCGGCCTTTTGATCGCATGCGCGATGGCATGGTTGCCGGCGAGGGCGCCGGGTTTGTGCTTGTTGAAGAACTCTCCCACGCGCAGGCCCGGGGAGCTCAGATATATGCGGAAATCGTCGGCTATGGGAATGCCTCGAGCGCCTATCATATTTATCAGCCGGCACCGGGCGGGGAAGGCATAAGCAGGGCCGTACTGCGGGCGCTTGAGGATGCGCAGCTTGAAGCTGCTGCGGTCGGCTGGATCAATGCGGACGGCATTGCCACCCAGGAAAGTGACCGGGCAGAGGTCTGTGCGCTCAAAACGGTCTTTGGCGAGCGCAGTGCGCAGGTTCCAATCAGCGCCACAAAATCCATGACCGGTCACCTTGGCTCTGCCTCCGGTGCCATAGAGTCCATATATACTATTCTGGCTCTCGGCCGGGGGCTGCTGCCGCCCACAATAAATTATAGAAACCCGGACCCGGCCTGTGACCTGGATCTGGTAACTGACCAGCCGCGGGAGCAGCAAATTGAAGCGGCACTGACTATTAACCAGGGTATCGGCGGGCAGTGCACTGCGCTCATGTTTAAAAAATATTCCTGAGCCGAGAACGCCTGCGGCCGCCATCCGGTTACCCTTTTGTGCGAATAAAAAATCTAACCAAAGATATTTGAAATTTGTTGTCAGGCTTCTGGTTCATTTGTTCGGGCTACATGCTCGCAGCAAATGCTGCTTGTTTTTGCCAGAACCTTTGCTCGCACCGCCCGCAACTGCTTTCACCAGAAGCCTAACGATACACAATGTGAGAGCAAAAGACACAGATTAAGCTATGTAAGAATCCGGACAAGCCGGAACCAAAAATTATCACGCGTGTAGTATAATTTCTAAACCCGGAGCACGAAATCCGAAACAAATTCTAAAAACCAAAACACAAAAAAGAGAAGAGGCTTGCCTGCTCTTTTGATCATTCAGTAGTGGTATTTTGTGTTTGTTTCGTGCTTCGATATTCGTATTGCGAATTTTTCTTGTCAACAAAACCCGAAGGCAACAACGAAGAGACTACTATGTCCTTGAAACTGCAAGACAGCGTTGCGCTGGTAACCGGTGTCTCAAGCGGCATCGGCAGCGCCATTGCCCGGCATTTGGCTGCGGCAGGGGCCACAGTCGTCGGCACCTATCTGCGCAACAGGGAGAAGGCTGACGTCGTGGTCCGGGATATCTGCGCTGCCGGGGGCACTGCCCGGTGCGTGGCCGCGGACGTGAAAAGTTTTTCTGTGATGGAACAGCTGGCGGCAACCGTGGTGGAGCAGTACGGCCGCATTGACATTCTGGTGAATAATGCCGGCATCACCCGCGACCAGCTGCTGCTGGCGATGACCGAGCAGGACTTCCGGGAAGTTATCGAGACCAATCTCTGCGGCGCATTTAATGCTGCCCGGGCGGTTGCCCAGCAGATGATGCTGCAGAAGCGCGGCCGGATCATCAATATATCTTCTGTTGCCGGGGAGCGGGGCGGCCGGGGACAGACCAATTATGCCGCTTCCAAGGGAGGGCTTAACGCGTTCACCCGCGCCGCCGCCATTGAGCTGGCGCCTAAAAATATCACGGTGAACGCCATTGCTCCCGGCGTTATCGAGACCGAAATGAGCAAAGAGGTCATGCGCCGGGCACAGGACCTGGTGCTGAACCATATTCCGCTGAAACGGCTGGGAACCGCGGATGAAGTGGCAAGCCTGGTGGTGTTTTTAGCATCCAACGATGCCGCGTACATAACCGGGGAGATCATCCGTGTCGACGGAGGCTTCAGAGGATAAGTGCATAACAGTGACAGAAAGGATGGATGTGTGCTATGATTAATGAAAAAGAGATTATTGAAAAGGTTAAAGAAAGCATTGTGGAAGCGCTGGGCGTGGATGAGGAAGAGGTGACTCCGGGAGCTGTCCTGTTTGATGACTTGGGCGCTGAATCCCTTGACCTGCTGGACATTGTTTTCCGCCTGGAAAAAAGCTTTGGTATCAAAATCCCCCGCAGCGGCATCCAGCAGGACCTGCTGGATGCAGAGGGACTGAAGGAAGCGGATGTGCTGGTTGACGGCGCGCTCACCGCGCGCGGAGCCGAAGAGCTGAAAAAACGCATGCCGGAAGTTGACCAGCAGCGCATCACCGAGGGGTTCCGCATTGATGACATCCCGACCCTCTTTACCGTCCAGACTTTTGTCACTATTGTAACGCGGGCGCTCGTGGAAAAAGACCGCCCGCACTGAGGCCGGGACGAAGCAGGCCCCCAGCGGCAGCGACGGCAGGTGCCTGCTTTACATAATCCGGGCGCCCCGCTTCACCGGCAACCTGAATGGCAGCGTATCTATTCTATGAAGCGCAGAGTAGTCATCACCGGTATGGGGGCTGTGACTCCCCTGGGAAACGATATGGAAACCACCTGGCAGGCAGTCGTTCACGGCCGCTCAGGCATTGGCCGTATAACCCGGTTTGATGCTTCCACGTTTCCCGTCAAAATTGCCGGAGAGGTTAAAAATTTCCAATTTGACTGCTCCCTGCTGCCCCGGGACTGTGCCGGACTGGTCGGCCGCAGCGCCCAGCTGGGCATAGCGGCTGCGCGCATGGCTCTTGCGGACGCGGGCCTTGAATGGTACGCAAAAGAGCGGCCGGCTATGGGCATCGCTCTGGGGGCGGATGAAGAATATATACCGCTGCGCTTGATTACCGAATTTTTTAACCGGGATTATCTATACCCGGCATATAGTGATCCGTACGCTGCCCATGCGCGGGCGCTGCAGGAATCTCCCGCCGCGGGAAAGCTTTTTTCCTTGCGCCGGCGGGCAGACCTGGGCACGGCAGTTACCGCTGTTCTGTTTAATCTTCGCGGGCCGGCATCCACGGTGCATACGGCCTGCTCATCAAGCGGGCACGCGATCGGCCAGGCCAAACGCTTTATTGAAAGCGGGGACTGTGACAGCGCGCTTGCCGGCGGCCACTGCTCAATGCTTACCGAGCATGCTGTTGCCGGTTTCTATCTTCTGGGAACCCTGTCCACGCGCAATAACGACCCGTCCCGTGCAAGCCGCCCCTTTGACCGGACCAGGGATGGCTTTGTAATGAGCGAGGGGGCCGGCATGCTTGTTCTTGAAGAACTCTCCCATGCGCAAAAAAGGGGGGCACGGATCTATGCCGAACTCACCGGCTGCGGCTCCTCTTCCAACGCCTATCGCATCACTGATTCGCCGCCTGACGGCAGAGGCGGCGATCTCTGCATGAAACGGGCCCTTGCTGATGCCGGCAAAGACATCTCCGCCATCGACTATATAAATGCTCACGGCACGGCCACCGTGTTGAACGATAAAAGTGAAACCCGGTCTATAAAGAACGTGTTCGGCGCGCGCGCCTATCAGATTCCCGTAAGCTCTACCAAATCCATGCACGGGCACCTGGTGAATGCCACGTCCGCAGTCGAGCTTATTATAACGGTCCTGGCGGTGCGGGATAATATCATACCGCCGACTACCAACCTTACGGAACCGGACCCCGCGTGCGACCTTGATTACGTGCCCAACACGGCCCGGGAGAAATCAATCAGGACGGCAATTTCTAATTCACTGGCTTTCGGCGGCCAGAATATTGCGCTGGTGGTGGAAAAATTCCGCGGCTGACGGTTCTGCCCGTTGCGCCGCGCTGGTTGCGGGTTTTCTCTTTAATGCTTAAGCGGAGATGATGAAGGTTCTGGTTACCGGAGCGAGCGGGTTTTTAGGAAGCACTCTGGTCCGCGCGCTTGCTGCGCGGGGAGATGCGGTGACCGCGCTGGTGCGCGCAACCAGCAAGTGCGCGGCGCTTGCCGGCTGCCCGGTTGCGCGCGTCATGGGAGACGTGCAGGACCGGGACTCTCTTGCCCGCGCGACACGGGGACACGATATTGTATTCCACTGCGCGGGGCGGGTTGCTGACTGGGGGCCGCGGCAGGAATTTTACCGGGTGAACGTTGAAGGCACCGGAAATCTCCTTGAGGCCAGCCGCAGTGCCGGCATCCGGCATTTTATTCATATCAGCTCGCTGGTGGTGCTGGGGGTTCCGCGCAGCATGCCGGTGAACGAAACCGCTCCCTATGCAGCCCACGCATTTCATCCGTATATTGAAACCAAAATTCTCGCGGAGAGGCTGGTTCTGGAGTACTATAACAAATACCGGCTGCCCATAACCATCATCCGGCCGGGAATTATCTGGGGCCCCGGGGATACCACCATCTTTCCCCGGCTTGAGCAGCTGGCCAGAAAAAAGCTGCTGGCCTTTATCGGCAGGGGAACTAATGTCCTGTGCCTTTCCTATATTGGAAATCTGGTGGCGGCCCTGCTGCAGGCTGCTGCGGTTGAGCATCCGGACGGCCAGATTTACAGCATTGCCGACGCAGAGCAGATCACCTCGCGGGCTTTTTTTGCCGCATTAGCTTTAGCGCTTGAATTGCCGCCGCCAAAGCTGGCAGTTCCCTTTTCCGCTCTCTATGCAGCGGCCGTACTGTGCGAGCTCTGGGCGCGTATGGCGCGTCCGGCTCAGGCGCCCCTGCTTACCCGCCTGGGGCTGTACCTGTGGGGCACCCAGTATATCGCCGACACCTCCCGGGCGCGGCAGAAACTCGGATACGTTCAGCAGGTCTCTTTCACAGAGGGCATGCAAAACCTTGCCTCCTGGTACCGGCAGCGCGCTGCGGCCGCTGCGCCGGGCGGCATGAAGGAGTTGTAGTCTATGCGCTTTCTTTTTGTGGACCGCATCTGCGAGCTGGACCGGGGCAGGCGGGTGCGCGCGGTTAAAAACATTTCCTGGTACGGTGATTTCCTGGAGGAAATATTCCCCGGGCTGCCGGTCTTTTCTCCGGTCATTGCCGCGGAGGCCGCAGCTCAGGCCCTGTCCTGGCTTATTGTCGAAGCAAAAGATTTTTCAGTCAAGCCGCTCATCACGGTTCTTGATTCCTACACCTGCTCCCGCCATGTACAGCCGGGCGACCAGATTGAAATGGAAGGGCTGGTGGAAAGTTTTCAGCCGGAAAGCGCCCTGGCCCACGCCCGCATTCTGCTGAATAAAAGACCGGCCGCAGAAATTAATCATGGCGTCTGCTACCTGTATCCCCTCGACGAGCTGCAGGACCCGGAAAGCGCGCGCCGGCAGTTTCAGAACCTTACCGAAAATAAGGCTCCCCGGCCGGCAACGGCCCTCATAAAATCAGGACTGCCGCACAGCGCCGGCACTGTCCCGGCAGCACGGCCCTGGGTCGACCGGATCATAGAATACGAGGCCGGCAAAAAGATTGTCGGCATACGAAATGTCACCGGCACCGAAGACTACTTTAATGATCATTTCCCGCGCCGGCCGATTCTGCCCGGGGTCATCATCATGGCCGGCCTCACCAGCGCCGCGCAGCTGCTCCTCGAACCGGTACTGGCGGCGACCGGGCTTGACCATAAAAAGGCGGTTCTTAAGCAGGCAAAAAAAATTAAATTCAGAAAACTCGTTCAGCCTGGAGATCAGCTGCTTCTGGAGGCAGTCCTGTTAAGTTTTAATCCGCAGGAAAGCTCCCTGCGGGCGCGGGCATTGATCGGGGATACGGTGGCGGCAACGCTGTCGGCAGATTTTCTACATCTCAGCCGCGAGGAATATATAACCGCTTATCTGACTTAGAACGCGGCCCGAAGGATAGTTGCACATGGCCGGGAAAAACGGCTTCTACCTGATTATTGACACCGAGACGACCGGTCTGCATGCGGCACGGCACGGGCTCATAGAGCTGGCGGCTGCGGCCCTGGATGAAAAGCTGGCGGTGCTGGAAACCTTTCAGGCGGATGTGTGCCCGCCGGAAGGCTGCGAAATAGATCCCGAAGCGCTGCAGGTAAACGGGTTCACCAGGCAGCGCATCAGCCGGGGCCTCAGCTACACGGCGGTGTGTGAGCGGTTTCGGGAATTCTTCATTAACCATTTTTCCGCAGAGCCGGTTGTCATTGGCCAGTTCTACCCGTTTGATTACGCGTTTCTGGATCAGGTCTTCAGCGCCAGCGGCTATGGTGACGGTTTTGCGGCCATTGTAAAGGGAAATGATTTTATTGATACCAAGGCCCTGGCCAACAGCATGAATCTGCGGGCTATTCTCCGCGGGCAGCCCAGGCCCTTTGCCTCGACCAGCCTCTCGCGGGCCGGGGGATTAAAGGACCGCTTCGGCATTACCGGACATCAGGCGCACACCGCGCTGGGCGATGTGCTGGCCACCAGAGAAGTGCTGATAAAACTGCTGGAAATGTTGTAAAAAAGATTAATTCAGGGAGGTAATTGCAAAAGTATTCAAGAATGGGATTGCCGCGCTTCGCTCGCAATGACACATGGCGTCTTTGCGGTCATTGCGAGGAGCGGAGCGACGAAGCAATCTCAATAAATTAGACTTTTGCAATTGGCTCCAGGTTATGGTGTTTAATTATGAACAGCAATGCCGTACAGCTGCCAACCAAGGAACAGGTGCGATTGATGGAGAATAACGAATACTTTGCTCAGGATACCCATAAATACATGTATTGTACTGACGGGATATATTCAGAGTTTATCTTCTCCCTGATAAAGAAAACTATTCCGGTCGATTTCAAAAAATATCAGCACGCATTTGAGATGGGGGCGGGCATGGGCCGTTTTTCCTTTGCGCTGGTGAATAACTTTCCGCGTGTTTCTCTCATTGAGCCCTCTGCGTCATATACCGCTGTTCTGCGGGAGCTTTTTAATCAGGAGCGGGTAACGATAGTGACTTCGACGCTTGAGGAGTTCTTTGAAAAAAACAGCATTCCGGAGCAGTCCATATTTTTCAACTTTCATCTCCTGCATCATTTGACCTTCGAGCAGCGCCGGGACTATTTCACCTGTCTGCGCAAAGCTAATGCGCCGGCTCTGTTTATTGAGCCAAACCCGTTTAATCCGTTAATTATACTGCAGCTTATCCTCTATCCTGACATGCGCATGAAAGATGAGTGGCAGTACCTTACCCTCACCAGAAAGCGGCTCGCAGGGGAGTTTACTGCCTGCGGCCTGAAGCTGGCAGCGCATAAAACGCTCTGTTTTTTGCCGCCGCCGCTTACCAAACTCGCCCTGAAACAGGCGTTCTGCAGAAAGCCGCTCCTGGCGCTGGATGCCTTCAGCGCGGTGCTGCCGTTTCTCAGCTCATATCACCTGTTCTACTGTGAAAGCGCTTCTGCTGTTTAGCGGGACAGCCGGTAGTGCTGCATCAGCCCGGACGATGCGTAGTCCTGCATGGTTATTTTCGTGTTTTTTTGGCAAGAAAAATTCGCAATACGAATATCGAAGCACGAAACAAAAAACAGTTTCAGCCACAGATTGGCACAGATTTTCACAGAAAGAGATTTTCAACTTCAGTGTTATTCTGCGTTTTCTGTGGCCATGAATTGTTTTCTGTGGCCATAGATAAAAAGTATTTGGTTCCAACTTGTCCGGGTTAAGGGATCATATCTATGACTTCATCCAGCAGCCGCAGTAATAATCAGGCCGCCCTGGCGCTTGCCCGGGTTCCGGTTTTTATGTTACTCGCCGTTTTTCTGGGCTTTTTTTTATATTGCCTTGCCCAGCGCCTGCCCTATCCGTTTGAGCTTGAATGGATTGAAAATGAGATGGTTAGCCACGGCGTGGTGCTGGCACAGCAGGGCCGGATTTACCCTGCGCCATCTACTGATTTTATCGCCGAGCTCTATCCGCCGGTCTACTACCTGTTCATTGCCCTTTTTTTTAAGCTCTTTGCCACGGTCAATTTTCTCATCCCGCGTCTCATCTCGGTAGCAGCGCTTGGGGTAATCCTTGCCCTGCTGTACCGCCTCATCAGAAAAGAGGGGGGGACGAAAAGTATCGGCCTGCTGGTGAGCGGATTTTTTTTGAGCTTCTATGAGATCCATGGCACCTGGTATGACCTTGCCCGGGCCGATATGCTCCTGTACGCGCTGCTGCTGCTGGGGCTGTATATGCTCGCCTATGGGCGCAGCCGCGTCCCTGCGGCGCTGTGCGGCGCCCTGCTCCTGACCGGCGCCTGCTATACCAAGCAGACCGGGCTCTATTTTATCCCCTTTGCCGGCCTCTATCTGCTGCTGAAGGATAAAAAACAGTGCCTGATCTTTTGCGCTGCCTGCGGCGGGCTGCTGGTGTTTCTTTTTTTCTTTTTGCAGTACACCTCTGACGGATGGTTTGGAACCTATGCGCTGTTCAACCCGCTGCGCCATAATCAGGTGCTGTTCAAGCCGCTGTCTGAGCTTCAGTTCCAGATGCTCTTTGAAATGCGCGACAAACTGATTCCGGAGATGCGCTACGAAATATTTTACAAGCTGCCGGTCTTTTTCACCCTGGTGCTTGCCTTTATGCTGTACCGGATTATTTCGATAACCAGGGCCGCGAGGTTTTCCATCTGGGAATGCACGGCGCTGGCAGTGCCGCTTGCCTACTTCAGCATCCGGCCGCACCCGGGCTCTGAGCGGAATGATTTTCTCTGTATGACGGTCTGGGGCTGTATTCTGCTGGGGCTTTTTCTTATCCGGCTCGCTGCCGCTGCCGTGCGGGACAACAACAACCGCATCCAAACAACCGTCTATCTCCTGCTTACCCTGCAGCTGTGTCTTCAGCTCTATAATCCGCTGCTGCTGGTTCCTGCTCCCCAGGATAAAAAAAAGGGCATAGAGTTCATCAACATGGTGAAAAACATGCCGGGAGAGGTCTATATCCCCTACCATACCCTGTATGGCTACCTGGCCGGGAAAAAACTGATCTTTAACGGCGGGGCGTACTGGGCTTATCAGATGCTGGCAAAGGAACCGTTCCGGCCGGCTGATTTGATTGAAAAAATAAAAAACAAATCCTTCAGCGCCATAATTATTGATGACAAGGGTTATTTGAACGCAAAAGGGGAGCGGGTCGTGATCGATAATGTTAAAATGCTCCTGACCGCTAATGACGAACTGTCAACCGTGGTCGCAGAAAATTATACCCTGGCAAGGCGTATCCCGTACAGCTCTGACCGCGAGTTCCGCACGGTTACGGGTTTTCTGACACGGCCCGAACTCATCCTGGAACCCAAAAAAGAGGGGCGCCATTAAGGAAACCCCTGCCGGCTTCCGATCATAATGACCTTGGCCGTCTGAGGGGGCGCCTGCCGCCAGTGAGACTATTCCATTTATATTGACTTTATCTGCCGGGAATTTATAATTTTAACGGTATGTCCGTAAAGTGCCCGTATGGTTCGCCGCGGCGGTAGGGGGATGAACCCGGTCAGCAGCAAATCCGCAAGCACCATCACAGATTATTGTTTATGAACGAACTATTGGACCATAAAACCATTGAAGAGCTTATTGATTTTTACGAGCTGATCGCTGTCAGGGCGGTTGAGCGGGCCGGCACGATCCTCAAAGACGGGTTCTACGCCAAAAAAGAGCGGATGGTTAAATCGAAATATGAAATTGTGACGGATATGGATCTGCGGTCGCAGAAGAGCATCGTAAACACGCTGAAAAAGTTCGTCCCTGACCACAACATCCTCTCTGAAGAGGACCTGGAAATCGACAAGGAGTCGGACTTTACCTGGGTCATCGACCCGCTCGACGGCACGCACAATTACATGGACTCCCGCTACAGCTTCGGCGTCAATATCGGCCTGCTGCTGAACAATGAGCTGCAGTTTGCCCTCTCCTACCTGCCGTTCGGCAACCGCCTTGAAGGCGGCCGGGAACTCTATATCGCAAAAAAAGGGCGGGGGGTCTTTATGAATGACAAGCATGTGCGGGTTTCTGAAAAAACCGCGCTGAACGACATGACCCTGCTGCTGAACTCAAGTATTTCCCGTGACCCGGAGAGCACCTCCGCGCTGTTCAGCATTCTCGTGCGCCGTTTTAACCGCGTCCGCATTCCGGGGTCTGCGGCTGTCGAGCTGTGCTACATTGCATCAGGCAGGGCTGACGTGATGGTGGCGCAGTATTTAAAACCCTATGATCTGGTGGGCTGTCTTCACGTTGAGGAGGCGGGCGGAAAAGTGACTGATTTTTTCGGCAACCCGGTAACCCTTAAAACCCACAGCATTGTCGCTTCCAACGGGGCATGTCATGATCAGATTATCGAGACCCTGCAGAATGAGTTTTTTGCCCAGGGTGACAAGCTCGTCTCCCGCCTCATAAAAAACTGACCCGCTGCAGCCGCTATTCTCCCGCTCCAACCTTCAGCTTCATTCCTATCAGAATTTTATTCTTCTCGGAAAGACCGTTTACGGCCATGAGTTTTGATACCGTCGTGCCATACCTGTGGGCAATAGACGAGAGTGACTCTCCTCGGGCAACAGTATGGACGCTGGCGGGGGATGGTTTGCCGCTCGCTTTCTGCGATGAAGATTTGCCGGCCGGTTGCTCACTAACTGCCAGCGGCGGCGCTGCGGGGGAAAATTCTTCCCCGACCTTAAGCTTCATCCCCGCCCGGATTGTGCTCTTCTCTGAAAGGCCGTTCAATGCTCTCAGCCTGGCAGCTGTCATACCATATTTTTTTGCAATAGAATCAAGCGACTCCCCCCTGACTGCGGTATGGAGCCGGGGAGCAGGAGATTTTTTGCCCGCTTTCGGCGCAGAAGCCTCCCGTGCCGGCTTCTCACCGGCTGCCGAGGGCGGCGCTGCGGGGAAAAATTTGGTCACGGCCGCAGCAATGGCTGCGGCAAAACTGTTCTGAAACTGCTCGCTTTTCAGTCTTTGCTCCCGGCTCGGGTTGCTCAGAAAATCCGTCTCGATGAGCACGGAGGTCATGTCAGGGTCTTTGAGCACCTTAAAGCCCGCCTGCTGGGGCTGATCCATGCGCAGCCGGTTGCATCTGGCTATCTCCTGTAGAAGGATTCCGGCGCACTTAAGGCTCGCGTTGAGGGTGTTGGTCTGCACCAGGTCTACCAGTATGGCGTTGAGGTCATCATTATGGTGCTCAAGCGGCACCCCGCCCACTGAATCAGAGGCATTCTCCTGCTGTGCGAGCTTCAAAGCTGCTGCGCTTGAAGCGCCTTTGAGCGAGAGGCAATAGATGGAGGTGCCCTGAATTTTGCCGCTGAAACTGGAGTCGGCATGGATGCTGATGAACAGGTCTGCACCGTGCTCCCGGGCCATATTCATACGCGTTCCCAGGGGGATAAAATAATCGCCCTTTCTGGTGAGATAGGCCTTTATGTCCGGCGCACGGTTGAGCAGCTGCGCGGTTTTTCGCGCAAGGGCGAGCACGATATCCTTCTCCATGGTTTTTCCCGGACCGATTGCCCCCGGATCTTCCCCACCGTGGCCCGCGTCAATCACCACGATACGGACCTGCTGCTGTTTGAGCTTGCGCGTCTGCTGCCGCTCTACCTTATCCGCCTGTTCAAGATCCAGGCGGACGATATCAATCGCCAGCCGCGGCGGCTTGTCCATGAATTTTTCGAGTGAGAATATTTTGTGGGAAGCGGGCTTTGTCAGCGCAACGGTGATGCGGATGGTATCGCGGTCACGGCGCGCGGCCGTGACTGTTTTTACGATGCCGTCATTGATTAAGACCGTGCTGACCGGGACAGCGCCGGCAATGTCCGTGATATCCAGCACCAGTTTATCCGGGTCCGGCTGCGGCACTGTTTTATATGCTGCGCGCTCTCTGAAATCAAGCACAATGCGCGTTGACGTGGGAGATGACCAGTGGCGGATGGCCGAGAGCTCATTGGCTGCCGCAGAAGCAGACAGACACAGACAGAGCGCCGCGACCGCCGGCAGCAGCGCGGGTGAAAACTTTCTCATGCGCACCTTTTCATGCAAGCGATGGTTTTGCGAAATGCCAGTCACTGTTCTGTTCCAGACAGTATGCTCCGCGGATTATTTTCTCTTCCGCAAACAGGTTGCCGATAATCTGCAGCCCGACCGGAAGCCCCCGGGCGCTGAAGCCGCAGGGAAGTGATATGCCGGGAAGCCCTGCAAGATTTGCCGGAATGGTAAAAATATCCGACAGGTACATCTGCAGCGGATTGTTGAGCTTTTCTCCCAGGCAGAAGGGCGGTGTGGGAGCGGTCGGTGTCACCATAAGATCGCACGCCGTGAACGCCTCCTCGAAGTCCTGGCGGATGAGGGTTCGAACCTGTGAGGCCTTACGGTAATAGGCATCATAATAGCCGGCGGACAGCGCGTAGGTGCCCAGCATGATGCGCCGCTTCACCTCTGCGCCAAACCCTTCGGAGCGGGTGATTTCATACAGTTCCCGCAGATCAGTCTCGTGCGGGTGGCGGTAGCCGTACTTTACGCCATCATAGCGGGCAAGGTTTGAACTCGCCTCTGCCGGAGCTATGAGATAATAGACCGCGAGTGCGTACTGCGTGTGGGGAAGCGTTATCTCGGTTACGGTTGCTCCCTGCCGTTCAAGTATGCGCACGGCTTCCCCGACCGCCTTTTCAACCTCCGGGTCAATGCCGCTCTGGGTAAAATATTCTTTTGGAATCCCGATCCGCAGGCCCTTCACATCCCGCAGCAGCGAGCGGGTGTAGTCAGGAACCTCCCGGTTGACCGAGGTTGAATCCTTCGGGTCATGGCCGCTTATATAATTCAGGAGCAGCGCCGCGTCCGCTACATCCTTGGTCATGGGTCCGGCCTGGTCGAGCGATGAGGCAAAGGCAACCAGCCCGAACCGGGAAACCCGGCCATAGGTGGGCTTCATGCCCACAATCCCGCAGCAGGCAGCAGGCTGGCGTATGGAGCCGCCGGTGTCTGTCCCCAGCGCGGCAATACATTCATCCGCGGCAACCGCTGCAGCCGAACCGCCGCTGGAGCCTCCCGGCACCCGGCCGAGATCCCAGGGGTTTGCGGTCGGGCCGAAAAAGGAGGTCTCGGTGGAAGAGCCCATGGCAAACTCATCCATGTTTGTTTTGCCCGTGAAAACCGCGTGCTGCTGTTTAAGCCGGCTGACAACGGTTGCGTCATACGGGGGAATGAAATTCTGTAAAATCTTTGAGCCGCAGGTAGTCGGAATGCCTGCCGTGCAGAGCAAATCTTTTATTGCCAGCGGGATGCCGGTCAAAGGCTGTATCAGGCCCTGCCGTATCTGCTCATCTGCTGCCGCGGCCTGCTTAAGCGCCGCCTCCCGGGTGAGGGTAATGTAGGCGTGCACCCGGGGCTCAACGGCATCAATGCGCTGATACACTGCCTGCGTGATCTCCCGGGAGCTCACTTTTTTTTCTTTCAGCAGCCCATGCAGCTCATGGATGGTCATCTGGTAGAGTGCTTTTGCCACGCACGTTATCCTTCTATTATTTTAGGTACTTTAAAGCAGCCGCGCTCCTGGGCCGGTGCGTTTTTCAGCGCTTCTTCTCCGGCAAGAGACTTCCCGACCCGGTCGTCCCTGAATGCGTTCGAGAGGTTTACCGCGTGGGTTGATGGTTCAACCCCGGCTGTGTCAAGCTGCTGCAGGGTGTCAAAATATGAGAGCAGGGTGTTCATCTGGTCGGTAAACAGCTCAAGCTCGTCTTCGGTAAACTTGAGCCGCGCCAGCCCGGCCACGTGCTTCACGTCGTGCCGGGTAATTTTCATCGCCTGTTTCTCCTGCATCAGTGTTACCTCTCTATCACGCAGGCCCCCGCGGTTCATTGGGCCGCGACAGCTTTAAGCGCCGATTACCCGTGTGTTGGGATTTATAAACTTCTTATACATACTCAGTATATAGACGAGCAGGGAGAGCATCAAGGGCCCGAGGATAATCCCGAGAAATCCGAAATAGGACAGGCCGCCCATGACGCTGAAAAAGATGAGCAGCGGGTGGATGTTGGTGTCCCCTTTGAGCAGCTGCGGCCGCAGCAGATTGTCGGCAAGGCCGATTACCAGAATCCCCCATGAAACAATAAACCCGGCCGCCCCAAGATGCCCGGTAATCGCCTGAATAATTGCTGCCGGAACCCAGATGAGCGCGGTACCCACAACCGGAATCAACGACGCAAGCGCCATCACCGCTCCCCACAGGGCCCAGGAATCAATGCCGCACAGCAAGAATCCTATTGCGCCCAGCACGCCCTGTATTGCGGCGATAACCAGGCTCCCCCTGAAAGTCAGCTTGATGGTTTTAAACAGCTCGTCAATTATCTCCTGGCTGTATCTTCGGTCAAGGGGGCTCAGCTGTTTGACCTCTTCCAAAAAAAACTTTCCGTCAATAAACAGGTAAAAGGTTATGAACATGATGAGTATGAATCCGACGATTATTGATGAAGCCCCGGTTACAATCGACCTGGTATTGGTGTAGATAAACTGGCTTGCGGTGCCAAGATACTTGCCGATTATATCGCCTGCGTTAAAGTCATAATTTCCCACCGACGGTATGTACTTAACTATCTTCAGGACCAGCGGGCTGTCTTTAAAATTGAGCAGCTGCTGCACGGCACCGCTTTTAAACGACTCATCAAGATGCTGGTAAAAATTATAGGCGCTGGTTGCCAGCACGCCGGTGAAAATCAGGAAGGGAAGAAAAATGATAATAATTATTAACAGGCAGGTTATGATGGAACTGATTGTTTTGCGCCCCCGCAGCCGCCGCGCCAGAAAATCATACACCGGGCTGAACAGCACAAAAAGGACAAACGCAAGAAAGATATAGGTTAAAAAGGGCTTCATTAACAGCAGAAAAACAGCCAGAATAAAAACCGCAAATGCCGCAAAAAAATAGCGGGCAGCCGGCGTGGTAAGTCCTGCTGATGGTTTTGCTGTCGGCACGGCTGCGCTCCGTCCTTCCGTGCCCGATGCCTGTTGTTTGCTGGCGCCCTCTTCTGTCATGCAGCCCTCATGGTTATTCTCTGCTGCGCTTCCAGGTCCCCCTGCGCGCAGCGTCCTGTTGCTATTGCAGCTTATATCTAAAATATAAAATAAGTGAAGCTCCCCGCCTACAAGGCGGGGCTTCCCGGAGTTTAAAATTATTCTTTTCCGATACATGCCTCTTGACCCCGCTTACAAAGCGGGGCTTGCGAGGCATTAAACCGGTCAACCCTTTAAGAAAAAAAGGGAGGCTGTACACCTTCCCTGGTAAATCCTGGCTCGGGGAGGAGGATTCGAACCTCCATAGCGGGATCCAAAGTCCCGAGTCCTGCCATTGGACGATCCCCGAACAGTTTTTTGCCTACGCGATACGAGCAAATTGTTGAAAAAGCAGTTTTCTCCAGGCTGGTCAAAAACATCCAGGTGCAAGGCGCGCGAAATCCTGAGGAATGAGACGTACTTTGCTGTACGTCGCAATGATCCCGAAAGCTTTCGGGAATGAGCGCAATCCCGACGTATGCCGGGGACAGATGGGTGTTGTTCAACAGCCTGGTTATTATTACTATTACTGCCCGTTTAGTTCAACGAATTTTTTTTGTAAGGTTTTGAGCTGTCCGCCCCCCCTTTCAGCAATTTGATTATGCGCTTGTCGAAAAAGTGGTTTTTCACCGGCTTTTTTTTATAAACCGCCGGACAACAACGATGACCAGCGCGGCGATGATTATAAACAGCACTATCTGGTTGTACTGTTTTAAAAATGCCGTGAGCGTCTCCCAGTTTTTTCCCGCCTTGTACCCGGCGTAGATGAGCATGCCGTTCCACAAGAGACAGCTTGCCAGGCAGTAGAGCGCAACTTTTCCGGTCTTTAGTTCGGAAATACCGGCAAATATGGAAATTACCGAACGCGCGCCGGAGAAGAAGCGGTTGAAAAGAATTATCATGTAGCCGAACTTTTGAAACCAGATCTCTGCTTTGAGCAGGTTTTCTTTCGGGAAATAGCGAAAATTCCGGTTGAGGAAAAACTCTTTCTCCAGAAATCTGCCCAGAAAAAACAGCAGCATGAACCCGGCAAAGTTTCCCAGCACGGTGGCGGCAAACACCCCGGAAAACGAGAGCTGTCCGATCCCCACCAGATAGGCTCCGAACAGGGTGACGGTGTCGCCGGGAATGGGGGGGATGATGTTTTCAAGGACTGCCGAGATGAACAGGGCAGGGTACAGATACGCGGCGTCAATGCTTTTTATAAACTGAAGAAAGGAATCAGCCATGGTGTTATAAATTTCCGTTTAATCCTGCACAAACTTCCTCATGCACCACACAATTTTACAGATCATAAATTCAATGCACAATTTGTAAGGCACTTTATAGGTATCGTAAAAAAGGCAGAAGCCCTTTGACCGCTGCCTTTATCGGTATTCTGTCGTGAAAAGCGGGTGTGAAGCTTCACACCCCATTTTCTGCGCGTCTGCAGACTAATCAATCAACAGAATAAATTACCTCCCCGGTTTTTATTATTTCCTCCAGGAATCCGCTTGTATCCTTGGTTTCGTCCAGTAACACCGGTTCTATCCGCGCATCAATAGCTCTTCTTAATTTAAATAGTTTTGCTTCTGCCGTTAATAAATCTTCTTCGTCATTATCGAGGACCACTGCAACATCGATGTCACTGTGCTTCCCTGCCGACCCCCTGGCATATGACCCATATAGTATTATTTTTTTTACCCGAAAATTTTTTCTTACCACGTCGGCGAACTGTTTTACTCGGGTTATAACTGGTTCTTGATCCATTGGTATAGCCCTTTTGCTTTATTAACAATGTCCTCGCAGCGCTCAGCATTCAATGTTTTCATTAATTTTTCTTTTTGTGTGGGATAGCGCGCCTCTATATTCAGGGGCTCCAGTATGTCCAACGTGCTTTTTTGGTCTTCAGACATAGTATCATATATCCTTGTCTGTTGTGCAAGATACGTTAAATTGTGCGTATGCGGAGGATTCTCCTGCAGCTTAGACACATAAACCGCTTTCAGAATCTTCTCTATGGTTTGATGGCACATAAACCCCACATATAAAAAGCGCTTGCCTGCCAGCATGACACGGGCGGTTTCAAAATCGTATTCGGCCATTTCAAGCCAGTATTTTGATTTTTCATCCATAGTATCAGTTCGTTTTTTGTAAACCAGTTTCGGTAGTACAACGACAATGAAGGTATACAAACTAATAGTACAGCATATATGTTTTTGGTTCAATAAAAAAGGCAGAAGCCTTTTATCCGCCTCTGCCTTTAAAATTTTAGCCACCGAATGGCACCCGTCCTCCGAAGCATTTCTGCCTGTCCTCCGCACAAAGCGTGCTGCCTGCCCTCCGCACGTCCTCCCTCCGTAGCAGTCTACTGCGGAGGACGGGAAGCGTGCTCTCGCCTTTGCGTAGCGCTTCGGCGGAGCAAGGTCGGAAGGCGGGTGGAGGGTGGACGAAATAACACAGAATTTATCTTTATTGGGACGCAGATTTTCAGGATTTTAAAAAGCAATCAGCAACTGAAAAGCACGGAACCGCGCAAAATTATTCTTACCTTAAAAAAAGGGAGGGGGGCTGGCAAGACTTTTATTTTAAATCTTCTGAGAGTTCTGTGTCTTTCTGCTCTGAAAATACCATTTTCATGTTTTCCGGGTGATGCCTTGGCATCATGAATACTGTGGCAACCCCAGATGGCCAGGAGTTTTTTTCGCCAGCACGCAGAGGAATTTTTCTGTGTGCTCAAAGATTAATATAAAATCTGGAACTCAGAAAATCAGGAGTTCTTCTGTGTTTTAAAATAAAGCAGTTAGCTGGGGGCTGACAGCTCATAGCTTTCAATTCCTTTTTCTCCGTGACCTCTGTGGTTATTTTTAATTTTTCGAGGGGATTCCCATAGGGGAATTTTAAGATCAATCAGATGCAACAATTGCGGCTTCACGCTTCTCACCGGAACCGGTGTCGCCCCATACATTAAAAAGCCAAAAGGCTTCCTCGGAAGACTATCCAAAGATATTTGAAATCTGTTGTTAGGCTTCTGGTTCATTTGTTCGGGCTAAATGCTCGCAGCAAATGCTGCTTGTTTTAGCCAGGGCCTTCGCTCGCACCGCCCGTAACTGCTTTCACCAAAAGCCTAACGATACACAATGTGAGAGCAAAATTCTCAGATATATATATGTAAGAATCTATTCAGTCTTGGTGAAAAGAAAGTTCTTCATCAAGACCCTCCCACAGGCAACCTTTCCGAAAACTTCGGCAATAAAGAACTATCAGACCTCATTAAAGAAAAGAGAGTGGACCACTACGCAGCCTATCTCTGCCTTTTTTGTTTGAAAATATTTGACCTTGATTCATCAGCAGAAAAGAAATGCAACCACTGCAAAAGCGCTTCAGTGAAAAGTGTTTTTGAGATGGTGGGGAAGAAGTGTCCGAAGTGCGGGGGTCTGTTCTTCCCGGTAGACAACCGTAAAGCCTGCCTGGATAGCGGCATGGGCTATCGCCTTTGCCGTATGGCTTTTGCCGGTGCCGGGTTGACCGATAATCAGCACATCATCACCGTTTTGGACGAAAGAGGTTGTTAAGAGGTCAAGGATTTCTTTTTTAGGAAGTTTCGGGTTAAAGCCCCAGTCAAAGTCGTTCATAAGCTTTTTCTCAGCAAGACCTGAGGCAGTAAAGCGGCGGTCAAGAAGGCGGGAGAGCCGCGCGTCCAGTTCATCCTGCGCCGGGGCTGCCAGGAGTTCAAGGCCGGGGGCTCCTGCCTGCTGTGCCTGGAGCAGGCGGGCCTGAAGACAGCGGGCCATACCGTGTAAACGAAGTGCGGTGAGGTGTTTTTCAAGTTCTACCAGTGTCATAGGCATAAAAACATACTCCTTTCTGATTTTTGGCTTCCCTATTTGCCCCACAATCAACGATCAGGGGGCGGGGATACATTCCGATTCGCCTCTTCGTGCAGTTGTGCCCATACCTGCTGGCTGGACTTCCATACAACCTTGCGGAATGAGCGGCGGGAGTAGCGAAGGGTCATCACAAAAAGCCGGGGACGCCGGTATGTGCCGGTACCGGGATGCCGGGTCAGGGCTCCCTGGTCGTAATCAACCTGTGCCTCTTCTCCGGGCAGAAACTCAAGCCGGTCATACTGCTTGGGCTGTTTCTTGCGCAGCGCCCGGACAAAACTCTTTACGCTGTTGTATCTGCGGGTAAACCCGAACTGCTCGACCAGTTCCTTATACATGGCTACGGCATTCCTGCCTAGCTGCACCTGCTGTTCTATCCACCGCCGGTGCTCTTCACCGGCTGACCGGGCATGGGCAGGGATCATGATTGTTTCCTGATCTCCACCCGCATAAGCCGGTGGCCGGGGTGGGGGATTTTGGGTGGCCATCCGGGCCAGATAGGCCTGACCATTAAAACCCCCTAACTTCATCCGTTTGCATTACAACTGTGGCTGTCCTTTGACTGGCTTCATTTTTTACAAGGCTCTGCCCTGAATGCTTTCAGGTTCCGGAGAGGAAATACATGAAAACATTCCCCCGAAGAGGCCTTTTTCCAAAATCCACCACCTAAATTTATAACGATTAAACAAAACTTATCTTTTCTTGATTTTTGTTTCACCATCCAGTTGCGATGAAAAGCGACTTTGCGCTTGTCTCGTGCCCTGTTTGAGATTTT
>Ga0172368_10000968_pt1 | contig 40147 bp, 31 predicted proteins | sample Lak11m_FD_114540 | JGI IMG/M metagenome (GOLD analysis project Ga0172368, IMG submission 114540) | Freshwater microbial communities from Kabuno Bay, South-Kivu, Congo - kab_022012_11m | ecosystem: Environmental > Aquatic > Freshwater > Lake | place: Democratic Republic of the Congo: South-Kivu... | reverse complement strand
CCACTGTGATCTTGATGCGCTGGCGCGGGGTGCGTGTCAGCGTGAAGGCGATCTCCACCGAGCCGAACGTGATGGTATGGCACTCATCGGTCACGGCACCCTCACTTTCGCCACCTTCAGGCACTCCTCGATGATCTCGTCCATCTGCTCGAAGGTGTAGACCCGCCCGTAGCGAGTGAACAAGTCGAACAGCGCGTCCTCGATCTGGATGCGCATCTGGTTCTTCACGTCTGCGTTCGTTGTCCAGCTCACGATGCGCAGGCGGGTGATCGTGTCGTCGATCAGCACGGCGGCTTCCGCCGTCACCTCCGCCGGATTGCCTGTGCCGACCTGCATGGGTTCCACCGCGTTGACACACCCGAAGTAGGCCTTGGCCACGTCCCTGTGGTGCAGCGCGACAGGGATCTCGTCCTCGGTGCGGTGCACCATCTGCCCGGCGATCTCCGTCACCTTCTTCAGGTACTCCGCCGCTTTCAGGCGCGCGGCACGGAACTCGTCAATGGCCTCCTGCAGCAGCGCGGAGAACTTCTTGTAGAAGGCCGGGTCTTCCTGCATATGGTCGATGCAGGTGCGCAATGCCCGATGGGCGATAGTGTCGGCCTTCGCCTCTTCACCGGTGATACGCTCCACCTCGGCGGCGAAGGCGTCCTCGTCGAAGATGTCTACTGGATCGTTCAGCGACTCGACTGTGCCTGCGCCGACGTACTGGTCGATTAGCTTGCGGATGCGCGGCTCATATTGCCGATAGTCGATCCGTTCGGCATAACGCAGGCGCACGCAGGAGCGCAGGCGCTCGAAGAACTTCAGATCGTCCTGGTACTTCTTGATCTGGTCATTGCCGGTTTGCCGGTGAAAGTCCTCCGAGGAGAGTGCAATGGCCAGCGTCTTGGCGTAGAGCGTCAACCGCTCGTAGAAGACGGCGCGCTTCGCTTCGTCGGCCAGCATCACCTCGTAGGCTTCCTGGTCATACCTGTTGCCGATCCCCTTGAACACATCCCACAGGTCGGAGTACCGCTGTGGCAGTTTCACCACCTCGCCGGCGATGTCGGTCAGCGTGGCGGCGAAGGCTTCCAGGTCCTGCCGGTCGAACTCCGGTAGCGCGGCGTAGATATTCAAGGCGCTGTTCAAGTCCTCCAGCACGCCGCGGTAGTCGATGATGTAACCGAACTCCTTGCCCTCGTAGAGCCGGTTCACGCGCGCGATAGCCTGCAGCAGCGTGTGCTCTTTCAGCCGGCGGCACAAGTAGAGCACGGCGTTGCGCGGGGCGTCAAACCCCACCAGCAGCTTGTCTACCACAATGATAATTTCCGGATCATCGCCGAACTTGAACGCCTGGATGAGCTGCTTGTTGTACTGCGCCTCATTGCCGTATTTCTGCATCATGCCGGCCCAGAACTTGGCGATCTCGTCCTTCTTCTCTTCGTAGATGTCGGTGTCGCCCTCCCGCTCGTCCGGTCCGGAGATGAGCACCGCCGAGGTGACCAGACCGAACTCCTGCAGGTAACGGTGGTAAAGCAGCGCCGTCGCCTTGTCCGGGGTGACCAGTTGCGCCTTGAAGCCGGTGCCCTGCCAGTGCTGCTGGTAATGCAGGCCAATGTCGTAGGCGATGCGCTTCACCCGCTGCTCGGCCCGGTTGAGCTGGTCGCTGGTGGCGAACTTGCGCTTCAAATCGCCGATTTGCTGGTCGTTTAGACCCTCGGTGACGATGCCGAACCACGAGTCGATGTCCTGCTCATAGACGTTCTGCGCCACGTGCCGGCCTTCGTAGAGCAGCGGTACCACCGCCTTGTCGTCCACCGCCTGCTGGATGTTATAGATCGGCATGATATAGCCGCCGAACTTCGCCAGCGTGCTCTTGTCGCGCTTCATCACCGGCGTGCCGGTGAAGCCCAGGTAGCACGCGCGCGGCAGCGCCACGCGCATCTTGCCGTGCATCTGCCCGTACTGCCCGCGGTGGCTCTCGTCCACCAGCACGAAGATGTTGTCGTCGTCTAGAGGCGCCGGCAGCGTGTTCACCGCGTTCTCGAACTTGTCGATGATGGTAGTAACGATGGTCGCGCGCGCGTCCTGCAGCAGCTTCGCCAAGTTCTTGCCCGACTTCGCTTGCTTCACCTCGCGCCCGCAGTGCCGGAAGGTGGTGTAGATCTGGTCGTCCAGGTCCACGCGGTCGGTCACCAGCACCACCTTCGACGCGCCGATGTCCAGCGTGATGCCCTTCGCCAGCATTACCATCGTCAGCGACTTGCCGCTGCCCTGGGTGTGCCACACCACGCCGCCGCGGCGCGCGTCGCGCTCGTCGCGCGGCGCCGCCATGCGCGCCAGCGCCTCTTCCACCAGGAAGAACTGTTGGTAGCGCGCGATCTTCTTCTCGCCGGCGTCGAAGACGATGTAGCGGAACGTCAGCCGCAGCAGACGGTCAGGCCGGCACAGGCAGTAGAGCACCCGGTCCTGACCGGTGGTCTCGCGGGGAGCCACCGCCAGCGCCTCGAAGTGCTGGCGGATAAACTTCGGACGGTCGGCGAATAGCCGCTCATGGTCCGCCGACGGCAGCGTGGTGTTGACCAGCGCTGTGAGCCGGCCTTCGTCCAGCCCATCCTCCCGCCACACCGCCCAGAAGCGCTCCGGCGTGCCGGCGGTAGCGAAGCGCGCGTCGGTCTTGTTCACCGCCAGCAGCAGTTGTGCATACTGGAATAGGTGCGGGATGCCGTCGTCCTTCTGGTTGCGGATGTGCTGCTCGATGGCCTGCGGCAGCGCGTCCTTCCCGCCCAGCTCCGGCGGCTTGCACTCGATGACCACCAACGGGATGCCGTTGACGAAGAGCACGATGTCCGGACGGTAGGCCTCCTGGCTGCCCCGGCGCTCCACCTCGAACTCCTCGGTGACGTGGTAGACGTTGTTTTCGGGATGGACCCAGTCGATGTAGGCTAGCGAGAAGCTCTTCGTGTCACCGGTCACCGCCTGCGGCAGGCTTTTGCCCAGGCAGAGCAGGTCGTAGACCTTTTCGTTGGTGCGCACCAGCCCGTCGTAGAGCACGTCGGTGAGCGCCTGCACGGCGGCGGCGATGTTCCCCTCGCTGAATGGCACCTCCTGCCCCTTATAGCGCACGCTGTTGTTCGCGCGCAGCCACTCCGCCAGCACGCCCTCCAGGATCACGTTCCGCCGCTTCCCCCCGCGCAGCGCCAGCGCCTCCGCTGGCGTCAGGTAGGTGTAGCCCAGCGCCTGCAGGAACTGCAGCGCGGGCACCTGGGAGATGGCGTCTTCGAGGGTCAACGGGGTGCTGGTCATGTTACGCCTCCTGTGCTATCTTCACCCGCTTCTCGCCGGTGAGGAGTTTCTGCATGAGCGCCTGCTTCTGTCCCTGCATAGCCTGGAGTTGCTCTGCGAGTTGGATAATCTCGCGATCACAGACGTCCAAGCACCGTGCAATCTTTCGCTGTTCATCCAAGCTCGGTAAGGGAACACGGATGAGAGAAAAATCACCCCAACGCAGGCTGCCACGGCGATCTACCGAGGCAGATGTGTTAACCTGAAATACATGCAGATACAAGTCACTTTTGAAAACACGATAGAGGAAGGAGGCGTATACATCATCTCGCACCGAAAACACGGTGTAGATCGGACTGACCAATCCGGCGTCAGCAAAATCAAGTAAGCCAATTGACCCCTCTTCTACATGGTTGCTTGGATATGCGAACTCGCCCCTCCTCACGACCTTGTAGTTTGACGTGTCCTCACTGAAGACACGCTTCCCGAAGTAAGTCAGTGACTCTACCAGGCCGTCATACTTCGAGCACGAGAGGACCGGTACATCAGCGCCATTAGCGTTCCGTGCGCCTGTCTCGTAAGCCACATCTCCGACCTTAATGTAGCGCCAGTCAGACGGCAATGAACCGAATCGTGTCTCCTGCACTTGGCATGAACGCACGAACTCCTGAAATCGTCGCGCCCCCGTAAGCAACTGCTGCATCAACCCCTGCTTCAGCCGCCGCTTCGCCTCAATCAGCCGCGTCGTCTGCTCGATGGCACGATCCCAGATGGCGAGGAGGGCGGCGATGGCGCGCTGTTCGGAAAGTGGCGGCAGCGCAATCGGGTAAGGGATGATATGCTTGTTGTTGATTTGTGGGATTGTTGATGTGTCAGCTATGCGGTGCAACTCTTCACGCACTAGGAAATAGAACAGATACTCAGAGTCAAGTCTTCCGCTCTTTGGCTCTAACGCCATCATGTTGCTATCCATACACAAAGGCAAGCTTGCAATCCTTACCTTATTCACCATGATAGCAGCTCCCCTCTTTGCAAAGAGAATGCTGCCGGTGGGAACGAGAGTACGAGCGCTGTCTGCATACGCTCTGCTTCCTATTTGGTACTTCGCTGACAAGTTAAGGTCATCGACTTTTACGTAGGGGTAACGACCTTCCTCAGCGAGATCGTAGAGGGAAGGGCTCTCCCCACTGTAAATCGAGACAAGCTGGCCAAGCGTTGTTTTCAACCATCCTTCAGGCACCATATCCCAACTCCTCTAAATACCGTCGCATCTCCGCCCGCGTCCCCGCCAGTTCCCCCTCCAGGCGGTCGATCTCCGCTTGCACGGCGGCGATGTCAGTCTCCTCTTCCTGCTCGAAGGTGTCTACGTAGCGCGAGATGTTCAGGTTGTAGTCATTCGCCGCGATATCCTCAGCGGTGGCGCGACAGGCATACTTCTCCACTGTGGCGAAGGCTCGGTGAGTGGCGACGATCTTCTCGATGTCTTCCGCGCGCAGCGTGTTTTGATTGCGCCCCTCGCCGAACTCACGGCTGGCGTCGATGAAAAGCACGTCCGTGGTCGTCTTCCCCTTGTTGAAGAGCAGGATGCAGGCCGGGATGCCGGTGCCGAAGAACAGGTTGGGCGGTAAGCCGATGACCGCCTCCAGCAGGTTCTCTTCGATGAGCTTGCGCCGGATGGCCCCCTCTGACCCGCCGCGGAAGAGCACGCCGTGCGGCGCGATGACGCCCACCTTGCCATGGCCTTCGGTGGCGATCTCCACCATGTGGGTGATGAAGGCGTAGTCACCTTTCGATTTTGGCGGCACCCCGCGCCAGAAGCGCCGGTAGGGGTCCGCCGCTGCACTCTCCGCCCCCCACTTGTCCAGCGAGAAGGGTGGGTTGGCCACCACCACGTCGAACTTCATCAGCCGGTCGCCTTCGATCAGCTTCGGACTGTTCAACGTGTCGCACCATTCGATGCGCGCGGCGTCGCAGCCGTGCAGGTACATGTTCATGCGCGCCAGCGACCAGGTGCTGCCGTTGAACTCCTGCCCGGCAAGGAAGTAGTTGGCATCGCCGATCTCGTCCTTTACACGGATGAGCAACGACCCCGACCCGCACGCCGGGTCGCACACGCGGTCGCCGGGCTGGGGGTTGACAAGCTTCGCCAGCAGCACCGACACCGGCGTCGGCGTGAAGAACTCGCCCGCCTTCTTCCCTGCGCCAGCGGCGAACTGCTCGATCAGGTACATGTAGGCGTTGCCGATCACGTCCTGACTCGTCAGGTGGGACGGGCGCAGGTCCAGCCCGTTGAAGTCCTCCAGCAGGTTCTTCAGCAGGCGGTTGCGGTCACGCGTCTGCCCCAAGTTCGCCTCGCTGTTGAAGTCGATGCCGCGGAAGACGTTCTCCAACTTGGCACGGTTCTGCTCCTCGATGGCATCCAGCGCGACGTTCACCACTTCGCCGACGTTATCATCGTCGCGGTGGGCGTAGAGGTGGTCGAAGGTCGCCTGCCGCGGGATGATGAAGCGCTCCCGGCTCATCGCCCGCTCCACCCGCGCTTCATCGCCGCCGTAGCGCTGCCGGTACTGCTCCCGCAGGTCTTTCTCTAGGTCGGAGAGGTATTTCACGAAGAGCATCGTGAGGATGTAGTCCTTATACTGCGAGGGGTCTACCGCCCCGCGGAAGGTATCGCAGGCCCGCCAGAGCACACCGTTGATCCGGTTTTGCTCTTCCTGGGCTTTGTCCGTTGTCGTCACCATTTATCTGCTCCCTTCACCTGCGACTGCCCGCCGTGTCACCATGTTCACCAGTCGGGCGCGCTGTTCGAGTAAGTCCAATGTCAGTTGTTTCTCGCGCCGGGCGAGAAAGTCCAACGCGGCCACCCGCTGCTGGGTGGCATGGTCCGGCAGCGGCACGCACAGGTTGGCCAACCCTAACTTCGGTATAAACGGAATCGTCACCCCGGTCCGCTCGAAGGCCGCCAGGTCGTCACATGCCGCGGTGTTCAGATACCAGGCGAGATATCCTGGCAGCACATCGGCATCCTCGCGTACTCGCAAAATAAAAAAGGTCGAGACCGCCAGCGCGTGGGGTAGGGGATTGCTTACCAGCGCCGCCGTCCTCCGGGCGCCCTTCGCTAGGAACAGCACATCACCATCGCGCAGCATGTACCGGTCCGTCCCCTTCCGCATCGGGGTGAAGGGCGCCAGCGCTCCCCAATTGATCCCTCCGTCACGGTCCACGTCGCTCGTCTGCACTAACCGGTGCGTTCCAGCGGGATCGGGGTTGATCTTTCCCGTTACCTGATATCCGATCTGAATGTCGGCCACTTGACCGAGCTTTGTTCGCATGAATGTTCTCCCTGCGCTGTGGGGGCAGCCGTGTGGTGACATGCCCCCAGCACATACGCTTGGAACGATTCCCGCCGGCTCCATTACTCCCTGACGATCTCGGATTCCTGCGGGTGGGCCGGCAAGCCCGTAGTTGGCAGGTAGTCGTCAAGGACGTAGAAGGATACCTCCCCCTTGGTGATGCGGTAGTTCGTCAGCATTTGCACCCGGTCCTCCGGCGGTGCGGTTCCGAATCGGTGCTGGAAGGCCTTGCGAAATGCCTCCTGATGTGTCTCAGCGTCTACCGTGACCTGATACATGTTGTCGTTGTTGGGAACTAGAGTCGGAATCGGACTTTGCCCATCCCACTGCTTGGCCGCCCATTCACTCCACTTCAGCATTGTCACCTTTGTCTTCATTCCTGACCCCCGTCCTCCTTATTGAACTCGATGCGCTTAGCGGCGTCTTCAATGCGTTTCTTCTCCTCCTGCTTTCGAGCATCTTCCCGATCACGCTCCTGGTTCTGCCTTTGCCCGACTTCAGCCGTGAGACGATTGGCTTTGTCCACGGCCAGCAGCAGCGTCTTCTTGTGGTACTTCTCGACCTCCTCGATGGTCGTCCCATCCAGGATGACACGATCACCGCTGACCCGTGCGATGCCGGGGCGGTGCATGGAGGTCCACTGCGGCGGATGGTTCCATGTCTCGACAAAAATCCGCGCCCACGTCGAGGAGGGGCAACAGGAGAGTTGGAAGGGGACGGCGTACAAGCCGCTCCCAGGCGAGCCATCGTTCTTCGGGGGCTCGATGTCCTCCGCGATAACCCTGACGACTTTGACAGGCTCGTTAGCCTGCCCATGAACCGAGTTACTCATAACATACCTCTCTGGGCTGGTTGTTGATAGAGGCCAGATGGGGTATGATATAGGTGGTGAAAACCCATCATACCCCGGCCATACCGGCCCGGTTCGATGCGACGGCCTCGTCTGCAACACGGGGCCGTCTTATACTTAGGTGACACCAGAAAAGCTCTCCTGGCACTCACTGAGCTATAGTATCATAAGAATCATTGTCCGTCAATGCATTATTCATAATTTATGCTACCCATTATTTATAAAATCGTTATGCAGCTGCGGATTACTAATTGGGGAATAAGTGTTTGCTAAGTTTGTGCCATCCTTCACAGTCTCTACTTTTTCCGCTACCCCTCACATCCTGCGGGAATAATTCCTGAAAAGAACCCGACTCAGTTAATACGGATTGCGCGATGGACACTTCCTGAACAGTTATACAATATCAGCAGGTCTTTCGCTTTACAGTCCACCGCCGCAATACTCGGCTAGCGTAACTGGGCTATGAGATACTCATCCCACAGGCGTTCTTTCGCCCGAGACAACGAGATGTCCACGGACCGGGCATGCACCTTGATAGCCAGCCACGCCAAATAACAGCAGGCAATATGGTTCCGTTGCGACCGCGCCTTGCGGTATTGGCAGCGTTATGTGCCCACAAGTTGCTTCACTTCTCGATGAAACTGCTCGATGTGCCAGCGGATGGCATTCTCCTATTGAATGTCCGCCGTGGTCGTCGGGCGCTGGGGATCTTCCGGACGATTGGTGATCACCCGTCGATGCCTCCGGTCGGGGAAACTATCACAAAGAGTTGCACGTGAAGGGCAATTCTTTGAGCTTCACCCACATGCCATGCCGCAATGTGTCCTCGGTCCAGGGCAAGTCCTCCAGGTTGACGTACCCGGTCTCCTTGGAGGGACTCACCTTGCTATTGCTTTTGACGGTGGTGATGAAATACCGTCAGGCCCTGTGGATGAGCTTCAAGTTCTCCACCGAGGCATACCAGTTGTCGAACAGGATGGTTTGCGCATGGATGCCTTTGTCGGTGATCGTGATCGTATCATGACTGACAACCTGGTCGCCTTTCAGGTGATTAACCCGGTTCGTACGTATGTAGTTCCCGGTGGTGGCAATCAAGTATTCGATGTATTGGTGTTTGGCAAACATGACTTCGGCACTAATCTTATGATTATTAGCCGAAGGAAAAGTCCTCTTTACGCCGAAAAACTTTTTGCTCAAGCGAAAGTCCTGAAGAGATCACCTGCTTAGTCATCGGTTACCAATCAGTAGAGCTTAGCGGAAATAACGCAGCCCTCTTAGGCCGCATGCCCTTGTGGGCACTATCCGCTCTCGATTAATTCGCCGGGATCGCATCCCGACGGTGGCATTTGAAATTATACAACCCGGCCGCCACGACGATGACCATATCGTTCATTCCGTCGGCATGGTTGCGGAACGGATCGCGCACGATGCGGGCGATTTTGAGTCCGCCAATGGCATGCTCGACCGGGATGCGATGCCGAGACAAGTGGGTGTTGGCGGTCTGCTCATCCGGGAGCAGCGCCCCACCGCGTGGCTTTTTCAGCGGTGTGATAATCGAGGCGCCGTCGACGGTGTAGCCCTGATAGCCGCTGTCACTGGGCACCCGGCTCCCCGGCGGAAAAGGGGGCGCGTCCTCCTCGACCAGGCACTTATCGTGGCGACTGCCGGCGGTGGTCTCACCCAGAAAGACGATCTGGCGCCCGGTGCGGTCGGTGATGATGGTGCTTTTCAGGGTGTGCCGCTTCTTTTTGCCACTGTAACAGGCGGTCTGCCGGTCGGGATCCTGCGGCCGGGGAATCTGGCGCTCAGTCGCATCGAGGAGAACGACCAGGTCCGGGCAAGCCGCCGTCAGTTCGTCGAGGGTGGCTGTGCGGCGCGCGGGCAGAACGAGTTCTCGTCCCAGGGCGGCCTGCAGCACGGGTAGCAGACGGAGGACCCAGGCACTGGCTTGCGATTGCCCGAGGCCGAAGAGGAGCCCCTGGAGCTCCTGCACCGGGTATTGCATGACGTAGACGAGGATGAAGAGGAGTTTCTCGGCAGCCAGTGGGATTTGCCCTCGGCGGCCTCCGCCAGGTCGGCGGCGGCGGGCCGTTCGGGTGTGCTCAGTCGCCAGCAGCTCGGTATAAGCTGTGTCAAAGGCTAGCAGTAGGTGGGCAAACTCGTCGCGCGTCAAGCCGGTCACGGACCGGAATCAGGCCACGGAACCCCGATGTAAGAGTCTTTGCAACATAGGAAGAGACTTCTTGGTTTGGGCAGGAATCTCCTGCTCGGGGAGAATATTATTTCCGGTAAGGTCTAGTTATTATTATCCTTACCAATTAAATTGGTTAATGCATTACTAGCATACAGTCGTACATCTGCGTTAATATCGGTTGAGCTAATAAGAGTTAAAACATCAATAACTTCCTTATTATTATTAAATTGTTTTAATAATGTAATTGCGTTTGCACGTACTTCTGGGTTTACGTCATGCAACGCTAGATCTATAACATTCGGAACTACAGTTATATCCTCAATATTACATAATGCATTAATAACTACTATTCTGGTCTTTGGGTTAACTTCATTTAACATTTTTATCAGATAAGGGATCGCTCCACGTATTTTAAGTTTCCCTGTAGAATAGACTACTGGTTCGCGGAAATTAATATTTTCACTTTGCATAATTTTAATTAATTTATCATATATAATTTTGTCATTAGTTCCTGTATTACCAAGTGCAATAATAGCTGCTCGAACAATCTTTTTATTCTGATCGTCGAGAAAAGGAAGAAGATGTGTAGTTGCTGTCTTATCTTTTTGTTGGCCTAATGCTCTAATTGCTACCAAACGGACATCATCTGATTCATCACTTAATAAAGGTATAAGATCATCTATCACATTTCGGTCTTGCACTTGACATAAGAGAGAAGCTGCTGATATTCGTTCTTCAACGGAACCCTTTAATTTATTTCGTAAATAGTCGGTTGCTCTTATATCACCGGTTTCTACTAGTGCTTCTATTATTGTATGTAGATATATATCTTCACTATAGCGTGTGCCTAACATAGTAATTAATATATTTGCGGCTTCTTTATTTTTATACGTACCTAGGCAGCTTATTGCAGTTAATCTAACTTCAATACGGGGATCGCTTTGTGCAATTTTATTAATCGAGAATAATGCTCTATTATCATTTATTTTAGCTAAAGATATCAGTGCAAATTGACGCACTGAAGAATCCTTATCAGTAAGTGTATTGAGTAATGCATCAATAACACGTTGGTCTTCAAATTCGCTTAAGGCAGCAGCAACACGGCACCGAGTAAATTCATTCTCATCCGAAAGTAGCTGAATTATCTTATCAATAGCTTTACTACATTTGAATTTCGCAAGTACAGATGCAGCAGTACTGCGTACAAAAGTATTATTATCAGATAGCATTGTTATTAATGCCTGTTCAACCTTATCTGTCTTGGTAACTCCATTAAGTAATGCAGAAGCAGCTCCTTCTCTCACGGCCTCATCGGGGTCATGAAGCGCTTCAACGATCGCATCAGATGCATTTTGACTGTTAATATTACCAAGTGCTGATACTGCTTCATAACGAACCATATAATATGAATCTTTACGTAATACATTAATCAATGGTGAAATAGAGCTAATAGAACGGATATTTCCTAGTGATCGCGCAGCGACTACCCGAACCTCAGGATGAGGGTCATTTAAAGTATTTTCTAATGCATGAATCGCAGGGGAAGCTTTTAAAATACCTAATTTATTAGCTGCCCATTGACGTATAAGATAATCGTCTCGATCATTTAATAGCTGAATTAACTCGTCGATTAATTGGCCAGTCTGAGAATGTCTTAAATCGTCATATCGAATTATTTCTGCTTTTTGTGAATTGACTGGCATTTCAACAGTTGTGCCTGAATGAACTGGGCACTGTATAACAAACAACAGAAGAAGTATTAAATAAGAAATTGTTCCCAATTTGCAATCATTGTTTAAATATATACAATTATAAAAACCAATCTTCTTATCATATCTATTCATAACTGCTCCCTTTCCGCAAATTCAGCTCCAGCCTGCACCACGTGTTTGGGCCTATATGCCTTGACACTACAACACTTCATCCACCACGATCGAGTCGGGTGCGGCACCGTGGACTGAAGTGCCAGCAAACCTAATCGTAATGTGCATGTTATCTTCTCGGTATACGGATGGGACAGCGCCAATTCACAGGCGATCTATCAGATGGACAGATTCAGTCTTCATCGAAAGAGACAGGAGATCTACTGCCGGAACTGAATTTACCGGCGACAGGCCCCAGCACTGGCCAGTCAAATCATCAAACATGTCGCCATACCCAGCCATAGCAGTACTTTTCTGACGATCTGCCTGACTCACGACACATCTGTTATGCACAATATAATGCGACTGACTACACGGACAGCACAGACTGTCGGGCCAGGAGATACCTCGCAAGAGGAAAAGCAACTGACTTCATCCAATAACTTGGCGACCGTCTCCTGCCTGTCCTTCAATGGCACAGGCAGGAGACAGAGCGCCTAATCTGGAATATAAGGTTGTTGATGGAACATGATTTCAGTCAACACCCAAGAAAGAGCGAGTATCTTATATATAGCCACCTAGGTCTGTATCTTCATCATAATTTATCCCGTTTTCATAGCCTTTCCAATATAATTTTGCTTTATATGTCCATGGATCATTACGAGCACAAGACATCTTTGGGTTAATTGGTAAAGTTGTTAATCCATTGATGTTATAATGAACAACCACTCCCCACTGAACAAAGCAAGTTGTACACGTTGCTGTATTCCAGACTCCGACATCACCCCTATTGTCATCCGCAGATGCAGGAGCTATTGTGACTGATCCTGTTGTTTGTAAATATATTGGTGAACCAGGCATCTGGTTAAAGTGAAAAGTTAAATAATCGTCATTTATATCTTTATCATTTACCACAAGAGTAACCGTTGTGCCTATTTTAAAATTTCTGTCAAACTCAACACTTTCAGCAAAACAGCGGATGCCCAATAATAAGATTGTGATCACCGCTAACAGAAGAACGTTAGCTGACTTGAAACAGATCATTTGACCTCCTCCTCGTTTGTTTGTATTACCAGGCAGTGGTATGTATTTGTATTGCACCGGATGCATTAAAAACTAGCTTGTTCCAGCCGCATTACATCTTTACTACTGCCTTGGTTATGTTATGCCTGCGAATGGCTCAGCATACGACAGTTATCAATATTCAGTTGCGATTATTTAAAATTCTAATATGCATCAATCAATATGTTTTGATTTGTAAGAGTATGTTCATTATGATATTCGCGTTCAAAATAAGCTCTGCGATCAAGCGATTTAGTATTTATTAGTTTAACAGCATGATTATGCCATTTTTTCCCTTCACCACTTGATTGGAATTCAGATATTGATTCTGATAGTATTCTTCCAATATTTTGTAGTTCATATAGCGAAAGACGACGAGATGGGTAACGATCATTAACTTCATACGATAAAGGAATGCTTCCTAAATTAACGGCACACCATCCATATAATCGAGAAACCATTTGTCCTTTCGCCCAATACGCCTTTGGTGCAGCAGGTCGATAGCCTGTTAATTCGATCCTTCGGAAAAATATATTATTGAAGTCAATAATTGATTTTTCGTGAATTACATCCATAAAAGGGCAAAAGACATTTTCGCATTCATTAGTTTCCACATTATGTAAAGATATTGACATGTCTATCGTATTCTCTTTATATATATAATCTAATAGGTATCTTGCAAGTTGGGTTACTTCGCGATGATTTGTATCTGGTTTAATAAAATCATCCGTAAATTGCTCGTAGATTGAATTGATACTTCCATCCGGATCCTCAATAGGAATAAATATCCAGTTAATATTGTCATTGGTGAACTTCTCATCGAAAGCTTTGAGTAATGACCCATATAGTACCCAACTCGATGCAGGCTCATTTGCGTGTTCCCGAGCAATAATGAGAATTGATCTTCGCTCTTGAATGGGAATATTCCTGTCTGAATGATCGATGCGGATTACTTGTTGCTTATGATTACCCATGGTTTGACCAATCTCGTCGACGTTAACAGTTATTTTATTGGTTTTCTTTAAACGCTCGATAAATTGCTGTAGATAGGTATATGTAAATGGTATCCGCATTGCGATTGTCGCTGTTGAAGAAGTGAACTTTAGCTTAATTCTAAAGATATTAAGCTCTTTCACTACTTCTACCCCATCTATCTCCCTCCATCCTTGCCAATACTTGCCATCTGGCGAAAGGAACTGCTCCGCAACCTCATTCGGTACTACACTCTGTATTGGAATTTTACCTGTCCCAGCAAATTTATCATCTCCTTGTTTTAATGGATCACCACTAATCCAATTTCCGTGTTCGTCCTTTTGATACCACTCATATGTCTCATATTTCATTGGATCAGCATATGTCATCACCGGACGCAAGCCTTCCCACTTGCTGACATTAGCTTTATTGCCTGATGTATCCATGCCTTCCATCGATAAACCGATTGTCACTTCTTTATCAGTTGGCAGATTGGTTAATGTTCCGGCAAACCAATTGTGAACTGGCGGATCGACTTTAACGACGACGAAATAAGGGGTGATATGATCTACAATCTTTAAATTCATGCCGTCGCCCGGAATGAGTGTGATTGGCTCCGGTACCCCAGCAATGGGAGCTGGTGCTGCTTCTTCGTCAGCAAGAAGGAACGCAGGCACCAGCGCCAGAAGCATGAGCATACTTAAGGCAATCATGCGGTGAAGATGCGATGTTATAATAGAAACGTGATACATAAAGCATTCCTTGTTAGAAGGATAACGCCAACATCTGCTTCGAGTCAATAATTTTTTACAAGGTTCTATGAAATATACGAATTCTTCATAAAAAAGACATTCAGGGATATAGTTTTACAATACGTATCAGGACTATCGCTTAACAGCCTACCGCCGGGATGCCCGGCTGGCGTAGCTGCGTTGTGAGATAGTCATCCCACAAGCGCTGTTTCGTCTGGTACACTGGGAACCCGAGTTCTCGGGTGCGCACCTTGATAGCATACCACGCGAAAGAACAACAGGTGAGTCGGTTGCGTTGCGACCGCGCTTTCCGACACTGACAGCGTTAGGTGCGCGTGAACTGCTTGTCTTCTCGATAAAACTGCTCGATGTGCCAGCGGAGGGCATTTTCCGCTTAAATGACCGCCGCGGTCAGCGGGCGCTGGTGATCACCCAGTCGATGTCTCCGGTTGAGGAGACTACCACGAAGAGTCGCACCTTGAAGGGCAGTTCTTTGAGCTTGACCCACAGGCCGTGTCGGAGGGCGTCCTCCGTCCAGGGCAGGTCTTCCAGGTTCACATACCCGGCTTTCTTGAAAATACTCACCTTCCGATTGCTTTGACAGTCGTGATAAAGTAGCGGCCCAGGCGGTGAATGAACTTCAAGTTCTCTACCGTTTGGTCGTCACCGCCACGAGGAGCATGTCCCGGAAGTGGTCCTGTTTGGTTGTGCCGTCGCCTTTCGGATCTTAAATTCGGTAGTCGATGGGATAGAACACCTGATCCTTCCCACTGGTGTGCATCAGATTGATCACTCCAATCCCATCGACGACACCATGGACGGCACCGCTGTACTGGCGGTAGACGATGTCCATCTTGGTCACATACCGTTTATCCTGGACACTGTCATCGAAGATCAGGTAGGCAGCCGGGCTGTTGTCGATCTCGGTGTGCACAACATCCCAGAGGCCGCGGGGCGTCAGCTTCTCGCGACGCAGGAAATCGCTGATCGTGTTATGGCTCACGGTCTGTTCGCCATCCAGGTGATCGGCGAGGTTTGTGCAGGTCAGTTGCCCGTGGTAGCGATCAAGTATTCGATGTATTGGCGTTTGGCAAACATGACTTGTGCACTGATCTTATAGTTCTTGCCCGAAGTTTGAACTCCTCCTTACGCCAGCAAATAATGTTCAAGCGAAAGACCTGCGTATATTGCTTATTTTCCGATCTTCTCTAGTACTGGCGCCATGGCTGAGTGCAATATTGCGGTGAGATTGTTGCCAACCGGCCATCGAGCGATGAGCGCCGGATCGATATGTACGGCGCAGTGATCGACCGCGGCGCGGGCGATGAGTGCGAGTATCCACTCGGCCTGGGGAGGCACGTATTCCGGACAAGTGGGGGTACGGAATTGTGAGGCAATGAAGAGATAGTCGCAGGCTGCCAGCGAAGGAAAGTGCAATGAAGCGCGCAGGGGTGCGCAGACAAGGAAGGTGACGCCGTCGCGTGCACGCGCTTTCAACGCCCGCAGTATCGTCAGCGCCTCTGCCACCCCTTCCTGCTGATTGACGGTGATCCCCAGCCAGACGTTCGGCGGCCATTGATATTGTAACAGGCCATTCGGGTATTTGGTGAGGAGGAGAAACTCCCAAGGCAAGCGTCTCTCTGCCGTGTCTGCCATCACATGACTCACACAATTCACCCATTCCGGCTCGGTACCTGGAGAGAAGAGATCCCCCTGCCAGCAGGTCTGCACGCGCCGGCATTGCGCCTCATCCTTCTCTGGAGTTGGCGTACGCAAAGGTGCGGACAGCCGTGCCTCATGCAGCCTCGGTTTGAACGGCTCCAAACGCTGGTGCTCCTGCACCGCAGTTGGCGCGGTGAGATCGATGAATTCTGCCGGGATCTGCTCCGCCTCCGCGCGGGCTACACAATAGGGGCATGTGCCCATGCAGCCGGTGATAGGGTTCCATTGCCAGGCGGCCCACTCGCGCCAATGCCGAGCCGGACGTAGGACATGCTCCGTTTCTGCGGAACGCAGGTAGCCCAACTGTTCCGCGCTCTTTAACGCGCGATTGACACTCTTATTCAGATCGGCCAGCAATCGCTCTGCATCGTCGTCATAACCAATCTCTCGTGCATGGTCGATAGCTTGTAGCACCTGCAGGGCACGATCTGCTGTTTTACCAGTGAGACCGAGCATCGCAGCTGCGAGGTCGCTGGCACGGCCTTGCTCTGTAGGACCATAGAGACAATTTACCCTATGGTCAACACCCCCGTTCCCTGAGAGCTTTCGCCGTTTCGCTAGTTCCGTATGAATTGGCTTCAAGCACTGATATTCCCGTGCTAGTTGATAACGCGTTTTCGCTCGATGGAGATTCGCGCGAATGATCGCCTCCTCGATCTCCAACGGATCGGTAATGGCCAGCACTATCACTGGCACGGTCTCCAGTTTCAGCGCCAATGCCACCTTGAGTCGCCTATGGCCGCTGATGAGAACACCTTCCCGCGTAATAAGCAGCGGTAGAAGGACGCCTTGCACTGCAATGCTGGCACGCAGGTCGTCGTCCGGCTCATCACCATAAAGCCGGGCATTCAGCGGATGCGGACGCAACGTGCGCGGATCACGCCACTCGATTATGGAATCTGCGGCAGACGGATGCATGCCTATCCTCCTAATTCAATTCCTCTCCAGTTGTTGCTGCGGATGGGCAGCAATTTACACAGGACGATCTGCTCGTGCGACTCTTCCTAATATCGACAGCACCATCTCCGTATCCTTATATCATTACGAGCCATGTAACCCAATGGAGACCAGCAGGTCGCACGAGCATCACGATACCGCCAGTATCTCTCCCCCAAGCATCGGCGTTTCAATTTTTTATTCAGTTTCTATCACAACCGGGGCTGCCTCGATGGTTTCAGCCACTTCACGCGAAAGCTGTTCCGCGACTGGTGGCATTGGAACGAGCGGCTGCAGGATGGCACGGAGTGATTCTGCGAGGAGACCGCAACTTCCCAGAAGCATACCTCCCCCCATGCCGACCAGGGGCAACACCCACGTAAGAAATGTGACCGATGGTGGTAATGGTAGAGTTATGGAAAGACCCCATAGCGTGCCCCCAGCGATTATGCCACACACGAACATTCCTAAGCCGCAACCACCGAAAAAATGTAGAGGGCAATCCCGATACTTTGTCAAATACACTACCGTTAGCAGATCGAACAACCCTCGCAGAAAACGTTCCCGACCATACTTCGAAGTGCCAATGCGGCGAGGATAGTGGGTAACAGGAATCTCGGCAATGGAGAAACCACGAGCCGCCGCCAGTATCGGAATGAACCTATGTAGTTCGCCGTAGAGCGAAAGGTCTAGAATCACGTTTCGCCGATAGCCTTTCCATCCACAGTTGACATCATGTAATGATACGCCGGTGACTTTGCGTACAAGAGCATTGAAGACTTTTGATGGCAGCGTTTTGCCTACTGGGTCACGGCGATGGACTTTCCAGCCCGAAACGACATCAGCACGCTGAAGAGCCTCTAGGAAACGAGGGATTTCTGCGGGATCATCCTGAAGGTCGGCGTCCATCGTGAGAATATACTCTCCCCGCGCAATTGAAAATCCTACATGGAGTGCTGCCGCTTTCCCGCAGTTACGACGTAGAATGATAGCCTGACAATGAGGGTCAAGGCTTGACAATGCCTTCAGTAAAACGGCAGTTCCATCCGTACTGCCATCATCAACAAATATTATCTCGTATGGTAGACAAAGGTTATTGAGTTCAGAATTTGTTCGTGTATACAATTCATCGATTGACTCGTGCTCATTCAAACAGGGAATAATTACCGAGACCACAACATCAGGCTTCATTGTCACGTAAGTTCCCCCACTTTTCATTAGACCACCTTATCATATATCATTCGCTGTACCGGATAAGGTGCACTCCCGTCCGATAACCGTCCGTAAGACGGGCAGCAGCGTATAGATCCAATAGCATGCCTGCGGTTGGCTCAGGCCAAACAACAGCGCCTAGGGTTCCTGGATCGGGTAGAGCCGGACGTAGACCATAAGATGAACAATAAACTATCCCGGATCATCGGGACCCTCTTCCGACCACGGCTGGCACTACAGCGCCGCTGTCGGTCTCGCCAGGCGGCCGCCAGCCTGGGTATGCAGTGCCCCAGCAAAGGCGGGGACAAGTTGGTCGAATTCGTATTGGGAGACCCCGGTCAGTACGTGCATGACCCGGGCGCCGAAGCTTGAAACACTCGGTGTGTTACCATATGGCTATGCTACTACACGGCCCACCCGAGAGCGGGGGCAGAAAGCAGACAGGATTATTACCGATAGGGTCTAGTATATGCACTCTGGTGCCTGGTGCTTATCTCATATTTGCGTTCTGCATCTCTTTCAGTAATTTACGTGCCGCCATGGCACGAGAATCTTCTGGAGCCGCGGCATTCAACAAGTCGACCCATACTTTCGCTGTTGCGGCATCATGTGTTTCTGCCGCGTGTAGCGCCAACCAGTATGCTGTCTCAATCAACGTTATGTTGGGGGGAGGATTTGGCCCGATCGTCTTCAGGACTGTTCCCGCTTTGACGACATCGCCGGCCCGTCGATAATATTTCATCGCCTGTAGTTTTGTGTCGATCTTGCCGCTGATTGCCGGGGAACTCTGGAGGAGTTGGTCGCCGGCAGCGATAAAATTCCCGCGGGCAGCCTCCTCTGCGGCGATCAGTGTCACGAGCGTCTGTTCCGTCGGCGTGCCTTTGACTCCCGGCAGCATGGTTTGACTATAACCGATGGCCGCCTGGTGATCATTCACATCGCTGTATAGATGGGCGATCGTCAATTGAAGTTCAGTGCGTCTCGGATATTCCGGATGTGCAGCCAGATACTGCTGGACGAAGCTCTCTACCCAGTAGACCGCGCCAGGCAAGTCTTCACTCAATTCGGTCAGGCATGCCTGCAGCGCTTCGGGAGAACTGTCCGGCGCTTCCAGCACGGCCGGCAGTGTCTCGGCCATCTCCTGCTTGCGAGCGGTGAGCTTGCGAGCATGTAGTCGGCACTGCTCAATCACTGGCGGCAACTCTTTGCACGGGTCAGGCGTTACGGCACTGACGGCCGTCAATAACCCGACCGCCTGGTCGGGATCGCCCAGTTTCATCAGTGTATCCGCCAAAGTCTTGATCAGTGTGACATCGAAGTTGGTTCCGACCTGGTCCATATACCACGTCTGTGCACGACGCCAGGCTTCCCGATTATCCCCCGCGCGAGTGAGGAGCTGCAGTTGCAACTTGAGGATATCTGCCGTCACCTGACAAGCGGGATGCGATTGCACGTAGCGTATCAAGGCGCTATCAAGCGGGCCGACACCCCCAATTTGCTCGATTGCTGTGTCACAGAATGCCAGGATTTGCTGTTGTTTAATGTTATCAATGGCATATAAAGGATCGTCGAACAACGTCTCCACCAGATGGTCGAGTCCTTGTTCTCCACTACGGCCGTATTCGACTGCAGCCAGGTGCCCCCAGACCATGGGAGTATAGTGCGACGGTAACGTATGCTTATCCAGATAAGCTGTCAGCACATCATGCGCCTCTTGCCAGCGCGCCAGTCGCTGCAGCGCAATGGACAGGTTAAAAAGGCAGTCTTCCTGTGGATTGGGAAAGGGCCATTCCTTGAGCGTGAGCAGGACTTTGTACCCGTTGGCGGCATCCTCCCAGCGCTGGCCATTCATGGCAGATTCGGCCATTTGCCGAATCAACGCCGGCTGCCCCACCTGTGCGGTAGCCGGATAGAGCAGGCACGTCAGCAATGCCCATACAAGGCCCCATCGATGCCATCTCATTTTTGCGCTCCTTTCAGTTGCGTAATCGCCCACTGCGACGCCAGTGCACAACTCGTTCTCGGATAACCATCAATCACTTGCTGATAGGCCGCTGTTGCTTCTGCTGGCTTGCTGAGGTATCCGTAGCAGCGTCCAAGACGATAGAGCCAGACTTTACGCATTGGATCGGTTTGCTGCTGGGTAATCAGGGGCTTCAACACATCGAGCGCTTGCGTATATCCTTCCTCGGTTCCCGCGGCATACCAGTATTCTGCAAGCCATTTCTTCACCTGCCAGGAATTCGATCGTGTGGCAAATTCGATCAGTTGTGCCAGTTCCTTTTCACGGCCGGTATAGCGATACAACGAGAACAACCCTAGTATGGCCTGCAACGCCGCAGGATCATCTGGAAAGTCCGTCAGGATCATGCGATACGTCGTTTCCGCCTCCTGTTCAAGCGCTGCTGCCGGTCGCCCACACAGCGCAGCCCTAAGCACATACCGGTGCGCTGTGCGTCCGTAATCGAGATATTCTCCCGCGCGTTTGGCGTCGTTCACCGGAATTTTCCGCAGCAACCGAGCATACATCGGCAGCCAGATTTCCGGAGAGGCATCCGCGCTCATGCATCCTTTCAGGCTCTGGAGATCATAGCCGGAGAGCGGCACATCATCACGCTCGACGGTCATAGCAAATAATGCGCGCGCCTTCTCTACAGTCGGTTGCGACTCAGGGTGATCACGGGGGATATCCCGCACCGTCAAATTGGCGATATGCAGGTTCGTCGCCAAAATCGTTAAACTGTATCGACTCAACAGGTCACGCTGAGTCAGGTGGTCCAGAAAGCGCTGCTGCCACGCGATTGCTTTTTCCATGATGATGCGGGCCTGCGCGCCATTCCGCCTATGATCTGCATTGAATGCCGCCGCAGTTGTCTGATAATACAGCTCGTATAATAGGGGCAGTCCTTCTTCATGCAGGATACCCAAGCGTTCTGCTTCTTCCAGCGCCCGGCAGGATAATTCGCGTGTCGCAGGAGAACGCAGGGCGAAATCGGCTTCGCAGATCTGCTGGACATATTCTGAACGCGGCCAATCGGCATAACACTGTTGGCGGACAGCGTTGGCGCGTGTCTCGTCACCATCGGCAAGATATTGGGAGAAGAGTTCGACCAGCGCTTCTCCCTGATACGGCAACGGGGGGTGGAGTGCGATCGCTCTGAGTTCTTCAAACATCCCCGTTGCTTCATCTTTACGCCCGGTTCTGGCGTAGCACACCCCCAGGTAATAGCGGTTCCGAATCCCGTCAAGGCCGTCAGGGCATTTTTTGACGAGATCGGCCCATAACGGTAATGCGTCGGCATATTTTCCTTGCGAGAACAGCATATTGGCCTGCTGAAGCTGCGAGATGTTCAGCGGTGTTTGCGCCCACACCGGAAGGAAGAGTCCTGCCAGCAGACAGATGCCGATGAGCATGGTGATGGAATACCCTGGTAAGCATCTGCTCATAACGTATCCTTTCGTGCATAATTTATTGCTCACCGTGCGCAACAAGCTCCGATAGCGCCTCTGGCGTCCAGTGCGTTGCGTCGACCGGCGCGAAAAAGTGCGGCGTGCTGGGTAGTCGCGTTTCAGCTGAATAATTGACACGTCCGATGACGATCCCGTTGTCCCGCGTCCAGAGGGCAATATAACCGCCGGGCAGCGGATCGGGATCGGTATAAGTCATCGCCAACCGATTGTCGAGAAAGGCGCGGATTGTCGCTCCAGTTCGTTCCAGGCGGGAGGCAAACCACTCGCGATGTCCCTTCTCCCGTTCCGGGAGTAAATGAGCCTTCTCGGTGCTCGACATGACGACCACTCCGTTGCGCAGCAACTGCGTGACTCTTACACCGTTATCCCTGGTGCAGCGTAGCAGGCTATAGCCGCTCAGCGGATGCCGGCCATCAGCGCAGATCGAAAGATTGGTATCGCGGAATTGTTCTGCATAGCTTTCTTGTACGCCAGGAAACTGCATGATAATGCCGAAATAGGCCTCGATCGTTTGGTTGCCGAGTAAACGCTGTTTACTCCAGATTACCGGTGTGCCCGGACCGAATCCGCCATACCAATTCCACTCCGGACCACAGATATACCGTGCCCTCACCGCCCAGATGCCGCTGCCGACATTCCATGCCGCCGGAGGCCCTTTGAAGGTTTCCATCATTCGGTCAGAGTTGACCGATATGGCGACCGCCGGAAGGTCGGGGGTGGTCACGATGATGCCAACCTGTTCAACCAGTAGTTGATCGCGGTCATGGTAGCAGAGGAGTGGTTTTTCACCGAGTATTACCGGATCATCTGCATCCTCGGATAACAGTCTGCGAGAAAGAAGAAGGTATGCTCCCCGTCGCTGCAGCACCAGGCAAGCTGGAGTGGACAATGGAAATCGCCGTTCCCCCACGACAGAATCACCTCGGTAGAGTTGTGCCTTTCCGTGGTTCCTCTCGGTCGACAGGCGAAGTCGATATCCTGTAGCAGCGGCATATTGCGTTGTCAGACATATTTCCTGGCCGGTAAATCCTTGTTTAGGGAGGGGAATCACCACCTCAACAGTTTGGTAATGTCCGCCTTTGTGCCAGTAGAGTCCCGGCTGATCCGTTGGAAGCGGCGCCGCTGCTCCATACTTCGAGACAGTGACAGGGGGATGAGCCGGCGCCCATTCCGCTTCGGGACTCGACCAAGTCGAAAGCCACGGGTCCTTGACGAAGCGGTCATGGATGAGAGGCTTTTGCGTACGATGAGATTGTAACGTTTCGACGCGCACCGGACGAAATAGCACTCCTGGGGTAGCAGCGGCAATGCCGCCAAAGCCGATGTACTGGGTGGGAGCGTAATATTCCAGCACCTGTTGCCCATCGCACGACAAGGTTAGATAGGAGCCATCGACTGTAACTGCCAGTGAAACGGGGGTGTCCGCCGATATCTGATATCTGGCGCTTGTCAATATACGCCCGGGCTGTCCCTCTCTAAGGAGGCAGAGCTGCTGTTCGTGTTCCCGTAGTTTCCAGATGTAACCGTTACCCTGTTCATCTCGACAAAGCAGCACTCCGGCGCAACCGCGTGGAGGGAGAGTGATCTGTGTTGATAACCGGAAATTTGCCCCGCTGGGTTGACGCGACAGCAGTTGGCCACGACCCGTTGCTTGTATCATGTTGTTCTGGCTCACCCATTGTCCGCGCGAACTTGCAAGGTACGGCGGCGCAGTCAAGTCGTTGATCACCTGCCAGTCGCCGGTCTGAATATTGTCGAAGAAGACACCACGCGGGTAGTCGGTAATCGTCAACCCTTTGCCGTAGCTGGCTGCCGCCAGGGACGTTAACCGATAGATCATGCCATCCTGCCAATTGGTTGCCAACTTGCATTCGCTGTCCGTCGCAAGGTTGGCGTATAATCCTACTTGCCCCTCGATAGGGCCCGGATTTTCTGCGGCTAACAGCAATCGATCGTCGACCAGCATTTCCACTCGCTCCCACCCCAGATTGACTTGCAGGCGATACCATTGGGTCGGGATAAAGCCTTCAGATGCAGAGGCCAGTACCTGTGGGGTTCCTGCTATGACAGCGGTCAATACGGCACGCGGCTTGCCACTGGTGTCCGCCTGTTGCCAGCGAAAGAGCAGGTAATTCTCGTTATCTTGATAGGCAACAATCAAACCGACTTGGCTGTCGTAGTCGGGACGCACCGAGGCGGCCAGAAAATAGCGGTCCCAACCGGCAGGCACCAATGTGGGCTGGGTGATCACCCAAGATGGACCGACGCCGATGTAGCTATACCAAAAACCATTGGTCACCGTCTCGCGATAAGGAAGAAAAGTCAGTTGCCAGGGGTTGGTCGCTGGCCGGCGACCAGGCAACCCAGCCATCCCCTGGCATCCCGCAACGCGCCATGTCTGATCCTCGACCCAGCGCGTCTGCATGGCGAGGAAATCGTCGAGGATATCCGGGCGCATGAAATCATCTCCGAAGATGCGGCGGCCAACAGCATGGTAACGAGCATTCACTAACTGCCATCCGCCCTGGGGGAGATCACCACGAATGCTCCCATGTTTGCCGTCCGGCATGGCCGTCGTAAAGATCAGCCGATGATTAAGGAGCAAGGCTACGACGGCTTGCCGGCGTTTCAGCGTGAAGACGGCGATTTGCCCAGTAGCTAAGTCAAGCGGGAGGTCAAGGCATGGCGTCGATTGGTTGACGTGCGGCGGTTGCCAGCGAAGACGCGTGGGTTCAAGCATCAATCGATAGCCGTTGCGCGGCTGTTTTCCCTCGAACGAAAACCCGACCGGGGCTGGAGAGACTGCAGTGGGGACCAGCGACCACGTCAAGTCATACTCCTGATCGAGTGTTGCTGGCAAGCCGGCAATATCGATGGCAGCCATGCCCCGTTCAGCGAGCAAACCGCACAGGATGAGCATGCCGACAAATAGCGGTAATACGTTGAAGCTACCGAAAAACCTTTCAAACGTCCTTTGTATGTAAGACAAGTGTTTACATCTATCCATAATAGAGCTTCCTAACTCCAAGCTACGGAACGACTAGGTTAGCCAGCATCGACTATGCCCATTATGGGAAAAATCACAGTTCGTGCCTGATGACTTGGTCTCATCCTGTATTATTGCCAGGGACCCCTTAAAGGGTTGCCAACAAGGCGCATGGTTTATCAAGGCCTAATACAGTCTTCCTAACCTCGGGTCGATATGCTGATCGCGTAACTTTTTCTCAAGCTTCGCGCGCTCATCCGGTGTCATGTCGTTTAGCGTCTTGCCCTCGAAGCGCACTGCTGTCGTATCAAACGAAGGCGGATAGGTGTTGCCATTGCCATTGAGTTCAATAAAATATTCGGTTTGGCCCGTGAACTCTGCGGACGGCTTTCCATCGGAGACAAATGATAATCGTGTGCCCCCGCCTTCCACCAGGATGCCAACCGGCCCGCCCTGGAACACCGTTCCACCCATAATGGTCGCTTTGACTTCGACATCACCCTGCGCATCATCTAACAGGTACAGGCCCGCTTGGGTGGAATTACGGATCATCACTCCCTTCAGCAAGACAGCTGTCGGTTCATTCGGATACGGCAATAGGCTGTAGTAATTGGAGAGCCACACCCCATTTTTAGCATTGCTGATCGTGCCGCCGTACAGGTGGACGTTGCCAGCATTCATCGATTTCGCATTCCACACGAAGACGCCGGCGTCCCCACCGGAGATAACATTGTCACAGAGATAGAGTTTACTATTGTGTTCAATACTGCAAAGACTCATTCCGGTGCATAGGAGCTTGGTATTCGGCAGTGGAGTAATACGAATCCAATTCTGCGCGATGAGCATTCTGGGTGGAGTGGAACTCACGTTGCCATGCACATTCTGATCGGAAATCATATTGCAGGAAATGCCGGAGATGGCACAGTCCAAACAATTGCGCGTCAATGCAGGAGAGAACACAGGTACCCCGTGCCAAATCCCACGCACGCAAATGCCGACCAGGGCACGCGTCACGGTGTTGCCGGTAATTTCGAACATGACGCGGTCGATGAAAATGCCAACACAGTCTTCCATGGGATAATCAGTCGGATAGAGTACCGCCTGGTTCAACGGGAGATTGTCGATGCGGTTGTTGGCGATAATATTCTGATTGACCAGCGGCGCATTTCCGTTTTTGTTGCGGAAATAAATGGCGCTGTGGGCAAAATTGCGCAGGATATTGTTCGCAATAATCACCTCCCGAACAGATCCTTCGGCATTGCCGATGCCACCGGCGGCATTGCCATCGATGCCGTTGAGTTGAACACCGTTCTTCAAGTCGGGATTATCGCCATCCAGCATGAACCCATCGACCATCACGCGGTCGGCTTTGATGGTGATCAACAGGCCGTCACTGATACTAAAACTTGTCTGCGCAGGCATAATGATGGCTTCAGTGGTGCCGCGTTGGGGGTTGGCAGCAAATGGGTCGGCATCAGTCGGGGCATTGGGGTTGATGCCGGCTCCCGGACCTCGTAAATACACGGATTTCCCAATGATGAGTTGACCGGTATAACGGCCCGGCGCCACTGTCACCGTACCGCCGGGTTCAACAGCCTGCAGCGCGCCAGCGATTGTCGGAAAGGCATCCACCATCCAGGCGTGTCCACCACAGTTGTCCTGCCCAGTCCACCCGGCATTGACCCAGACTTCTCGCGGCGCAGCCCACGCTGCCACGCTGAGCAGAAGTGCAACGAGTAGCATGTTCCTTCGCATGTCATCACTCCTTTAACGATTGCACTACATCATTCATACACGAATCCGGCGTCGGATTATAAAGCAAATCAGTATTGGAGTTGAATCTCCTGAAATATCCAACATAGTCTCGACAATTATCAGGATGTAACGGTTACATTATAGTACTGATTACAGATAACCATTACTCCATGCGATCTTCTCAACACTCTGGTGTGAGGCTGGCACGAAAGAGGCATAATTATGTTAAGCTTCATCAGCAATTTATTCCCTAATCACAGTATAACCGGCAGGTAAGGTTGGCGCAAGAGGCGAAGAAGTATTTTAATATATAATTTACCTGGGTATGCAGTTGAATCAGGTCCACACTACCGGTAGTGCATCAGGCTTTTAGGGAGGAGGCCCGTAAATCCACTTCTCGGACCGGTGGCACCTGCTTTTGCCAGCGGCCCCGCGGTCGGGCAAGCGAGGCCTCGGGGCGGCAGGCAAGACGCTGATCCTGGTCGCTGTCGAGCATACCGGCTGGAAGCTGGGACGTCTCCGGTTGCTCCGCATTCCGGATGCCGCGGGGGAGACGCTAGTGCCCACAGTGCAGGAGCTGGTCACGCCCGGCAGTGTGGTGGAAACCGATGGCTGGAATGGGTATCATGGGCTAGCCAAGGAGCGGTATCGGCATGAGGTGCTGCATACCGAGGAGCCGAGGACTTGCTGCCCCAAGTCCACCTGGTCGTCGCATTGTATAAACGCTGGTTGTTGGGCACCCATCAAGGGTGCATCCAGGTGAGTCATCTCGACTACTACCTTGACGAATATACCTTTCGGTTTAATCGTCGTACGTTGCATTCACGCGGCCTGCTGTTTAGCCGCGTGCCTAGAGTATGCAGTTCAAGTGGCACCGATCCGTGAGACGGATTTACACACTTTATCGTGACTAGATTAAAACACTACCCCAGCGTCCGCCTGAATCAACTGCATACCCTGAAAATTTATACCTTTTCCGGTGACATGCACTGCTATACAAGGCATTGTTATTTGGAGATCTTCTGATATAATCATATTGTTAGCAACGTTTGCTGTATGCCGTAAGCGAGAGTAGGACAACAGGGAAGACAGGTTATCCACTTACTCGATACCGGACCACCAATACCACCGGCGAAGCATAGATAGCGCTCCGCGAAAAAGGAGGAAAAATGCGGTATCTACAGTTCATCGGATTCTTTACTTTACTGGCGTGTTCGATTCCCGTGCTCGCAGCTGTCACCTTCTCAGGCGATTTGGTTATCGCCAGCAAAGAGAAGAAGGCGCAGGGCAGGTTTGGTCTCGATGCTCCGGCGCCCGGAGAAGTGATCATCGCTTGGATGGACCAAAACAGTATGGTGTATTATTCTCAGGTGAGCTTCGGCAAACCAGGTACCAAACCTCAATTGGTAATCGATAGTGAGATAGTCTGTGGTTTGACGCATCAGATACTGGGTCTCCGGCAAGATCACGCTGGCGTAGTGCGTTTGGGCTTGAATAACAGCAAGTACCAGGCCGAGTGGACACGAGGGGAAGACGGCAAATGGTCCACCTCGAATACCGGGATTCAAGCGGCGGATTATTATGCAGCATTGAGTGGGTACGATGTGAATCGCCGGACCGGACTAGGGGCATTCTTTACCCTGGACAGCGAGCAGCGGTCTGTACTGATTTATAAAGATGAGTTCGATCAGTGGAGACGGAAAGTGCTGGCACGCGGACAATCCCCGATTTCGCGCGGCGCAATCACCATGACTCCAGCCGGCGAACCGGCGGTGGCCTACCAGATGCTCAACAGTCAACCGACTATGATCAAAGCCGGGTTGCCGGAGAAACTCGGGCAGGCGACAGATCAAGCGAACACCTATTACCCTCTGGCCATCACCGCCGATGCCGACACCCTTTACCTGATTGTTTCACTCAATATCGGGTCCATTACCTGTTTTACATCGAAAGATAACGGCGCCACCTGGACACCGGCGGGCCATTTGGCCAGCCGGTCAAGCTATGGGGACGGTGCGTATATCACAGCCGCCGCAGCACTGCGGGGCGGCAAAGTCGCGGCATTGATCCCCGACGGCACCGTCGAGGAGGGATATGCCTTGGCCGTATCGACCGACAGCGGCCGCACCTGGGAATGCCAGACGCTTCCCGGTGCCTCAACACAATCTGCCAGCCTGGGCTTCGACCCCGATGGCGATTTGTATGTTGTATATCTCAATGAGAAAGATAAAGCGGTGCATTTGCTGACGACACGAAAGTAAGAAACACTCAATATATGCCGTTGAGTTAGGGGCGCGCGACCGACAAGTTAGATATCATGCAATCTGGACCGTATTGGTCGGTGGTTATTGTTATATTGGTTTATTTCTTTTTAAGCGTTGGGATACCAAAATAGACAATCTCTGATATTGGGGGGTCTATTTTTCATGAGAGTGGGCCGTGAGAGGAATCGAGAAGGATAGGAATTGGACTGCCTGAAGGGGATATTGAGCATGAATATTGGGTATAAACCGGCATATGAGCTACCTGCCGGAGAATCGGATGTGCTTGTTCCGTACTGAGACTTTTCTGTTATTCTCCTGGTAGGCATCCTCCCTTTTCTCCCCCCGGCAGTTTGATCCCAGGTATTCTTCCTCCACCACTTCCCCTGCCGGGGGGTGGCTCTCCATGCGTGACGGCAGGTCCCAATTCAGCCATGCACGAGCACGAAATCGGCATTTTCGCCCGCCAACCTGTGGACGAGGTGCAGGCGCTCGGACTCCCCAACAGCCCAAAATCGGTCATTTCTCTCTCTGTTTCTCTGAAAGCTGTTGACTACCCCATAACTCGTCAATAGCTTTCATGATTTTCGGGAGAAGCGCTGTTGACGACATCAACAGGTCGCTCCTCATGACAGCTGAGACAGTTTGATATTTGCGGGGGAGACACCTTGGAAGTACCATTTTGAGTTCAGAAAAGCGGGTAATTGACCGATGTGGAGGGATTAACTGAATTCTGGGTAAAAGTGTGCGATTCGAAGTGCAGTCATTATCTGGTGTGCCTGATGCTTTGGATTAGAATGAGCATGTTATAGCTGTAATTTACCCGGTGACGGCCGTCGAATGGTTTCCCACCTCCAAAACGCCGTCGGGTGATTATATATTCATCGCGTTGCCACATCGGAGCCAAATATCGACGTATAGCACTCCCAAACTAGGGTATTAGCACCTACGTCTGTAAAGGAAATTACGGTATTGGCGAACGCAACACGCAACGAAATCCGAAGTCGTCGTACCGGTATGTCGGGAAGTTTCTTAACCGTGAGGCTGTGCGGAAGTTGCTTGGTATATGGTCACTATAGGCACCACCGCGCTGCACCCGCGATTTGCCGGTTGGCCCGGTTGGGTTCCTCGTCGGCGCGTTTCGGTAGTAGTCCCGTTGAAACCAGTCGGCGCACCACTCACTTGCGTTTCCCGCCATGTCCAACACACCGTAGGGTGAGGCGCCGGCAGGAAAATTTCCCACCGGCGCGGTGTTAATTGCTCTATTATCTCCGACATCATTCTGACACATGTCACCATCCCACGCATTCCCCCACGGATACACCCGCCCGTCGGCACCTCGTGCCGCTTTCTCCCATTGCGCCTCGGTAGGCAATGCGGCGCCGGCCCACTGGGCATAAGCCGCGGCATCCTCCCAGTTCACATTCTTGATGGGGTGCTCCTGCAACGTTGGATCCATCCAGCCGGATCCATGCTCCGACCCCCAGTAATTCGGCCAGGGCGGCAATGGTCGTCCCGTCGCCGTGCAGAACGCCCGATACTGAGCCACCGTCACCTCAGTCTTATATATGTAGTAGGCGTCTAGGTAAACGCGACGCTGGGGTTTCTCTTGATTATTCGCAAGTTTATCCGTGTCAGCGCTCCCCATCATGAACTCTCCGGCGGGGATATGCACGATTTCTGCGCCATCGATCGGATTAATATTTTCATTTGCTACCTTATTAATCGTAACGGATGGCTCGCTCATCGTTCTTGGGTTGTTATGTTGAGTACGCTGCGAAGTAATAATCCATCCAACACCTAGTACCATCAGTAGACACGCCACGATGATCCACGTGATTCGGCGTGTCCCGACAGGTGGCGATGCCGGAACGCTAGGGGTTGATGTGGGGTGTAATCGAGTAGTGGTGGGAACTGTGGACGCCGGACGTGCGGTAGGCGACGCCGGCACACTGGTTGCTGGTGCGGAGCGCACAGTCGGGCGCGGCTGAGGGTGCTGGTGGAACCCCTGCCGCACGGCCTGCGGGGACGGAAACGAATCACGGCCCAAGCGTGCGGCGCGCTCACACCACGGGCAAGCCGGCAGGTGGTTGTCATAACAATGCGACGGATTCTCCGTGCACTGCTGCAAGTTTTCCGCGCTGGATTCTAGTGCGTGTACCCATTCGTCGGCGGTGGGGCGCGCGGTCGGATCGCGGAAGCCGTTCTCAAAGCATTGTAGACATAACTTTTGCACCGCCGGCGGCAACACCGCAAAGGGAACCGCAGACGGCTTCGGGTGATATGGTGCCTGTAAGTGCTTCCCGTGCGGGAAATGCCCGGCGGCGATGCGCTCCTCCAGCTGTGGCGCCTCGCCCGCTCCGGTATATACCCCATCAAAGGGATGCACTCCCTCTAGCAACAGACGGAAGATCAATACCCCTAACCCGAATAGGTCATGCTCGACTGTACGATCAATGGTTGCGAAATGACAGTCGTACAACTCCGGCGGGGTGAATTCTGGTTTGCCGACCGGACAGCGGAAAAGCGTGTCGGAGTGCGGATCGCGCACCTGGAAGGAATCAGTATCTACCAGCGTCACCTGCCCGGTGTCACGCACGAGGATGTTTGATTCGTTGATGTCCCCGATCACATAACCCCGCTGGTGCACTGCCCGTACTGCCCACGCGAGATTTCGTCCTGTGATCAGCAGGTAGCGATACGTGAAGAGCGGGCATGAGGCGCGACGGGCTTTAGGAATGTAAAACTCAAAGATCGGCTGCATCCCACCCACACGAGGCATCAGAAACCCGACCACCCGGTCGCGCGTATGCCCATCATACAGCAACTCGCACGGCCAGGCGATGGCCACGTGCGTGCCCTGCAGCAAGGCGCTCGGTGGATTCGCCAACATGGCCGCCAGTTTTGCTGCGCGATATGGTTGCCATTGGTGGTAGACCTTGGCGACCAGCCCTCCATCAACGACGTAAATGATCGCTTCTCCCCCCGCAGCAAGCGGCGTAGAGAGAGTGAGCGGTTGATTATGCGATTGGCGGATGACAGTAGGCATGGGTACCGGACGTCACTCCCCCGCGTCAGGTTCGCAATACGCGGCCAGTACCAGCGTCAAATCGTCGTCGGCGCGTTCGCGGATACGTGGTGATGTGAGGAACGTGACCAGTTGCTGCTGGGCCGTCTCCGCGTCGGTAATGCCAGCGGCGAAGCGAAACGCGGAAGTAAAAAACGCGGCATGCGCTTCACCAGACGGCATCGCCAACGCCTGCATCTGCAACCCGTCGGTGATGATGGCCACACGCCGCACCGCGCCATGAAATACGCGTATCTGCGCTGACGCGACGGCCTCAGTAAAGGTCAGAAAAACCGTTTCATTCAAATACTCGCCGGATTGGGGCGCGGTGAGGGTGAACGGAACCCCCGTCTCATCAGCGGCGACCACGGCGCCGTCACCGATTTGCGCCGCCGCGAGCACTGTCGGGGTCACGAGGGTTATCAACAGCGTCGTCGCCAGCTCTTTGATCGCGGCCTGCCGGGTTTCCGCCTCCTGTTCCAATGCCGAGAGCGCGTGATCCAGCAGGCTTGTCAGCAGGTGTTGCCAGGCTTCGTCTGTCGCGGGCAAGGAAATGTCCGGGGTGGAATGAAAATAGTCAATCACCGCCTCCGTGGCCGCGGTAGAACCGTATTGGCTCATACTGGCCGTACCGGCACCGTCGGCGACGGCGATGACCAATATCTCATTGGGAAGGATTTGCACACGACATGCATCCTGACAGGGCAATCCTACGCGCTCGTGTCCGACCCCGCGCACGGATGCCGCCGCCACGCGCCAGCGTCCCGTTGCCTCCTGATCAGTGAGATTGCCCACGGCTATACCGACCCCCATCCGGGCGGTGGCAAAGCCACCTGATCGTCAATCCGGCTTTGTGCGACCGTCGCCATACTGGCGGACAGCCAAACAAACATCTCTTTGAAGTTCAAGCCGGTTAACTTAATGGGCGTTCGAACGGCGATTTCCGTCAACCTTGTCATATTAGCCCCGGCAACGCCTACTGCGAAAAATGCGACACGCCGGTCGTTCTCTTCCTGAGTGAGGCGTTGAATTGCGCGTTGAACGATCTCGTCCGACTCACCCTGCGGTTCGCCATCGGTAATCATCATCACCCACGGACGATAATAGGCTACCCCGTTGGCTTTGTAGACCGCTTTTCGTTCTTTAAGCATATCCAGTGCCTTTTGGATGCCGGAGCCCATGTGGGTCATGCCTGTTGTGGTGAGCGTGGGTGGGTTGAAATTGTCCGCGGTGACGAAATCATGCACGACATTCACGTTACTGTCGAAGGTAACCACCGCCAATTCCACACGTTTCACCGCGAGTTGATCGTCCATCAGGCAATCTTTCAACGTCCGCAACCCGGCATTCAATGCGTCGATCTTCTCGCCTTGCATCGATGACGATGTGTCGAGCAAGAGGATACACGGACAACGCGGTTCAGGGTTGTCCGCGAACTCTACCATGTCGAGATCAGTTGATGGGGTCATGCTCGTTCCTTTCTACCGCATGGTGTCGTCCCGGGAATCAATATACATGAGAGCGAGCGTATCACGTTGCGCCTCCCACTCCAACGGCATCTCTTTCATCAGCCGTTCCAGCGACAGCCCGGAGGGTTCATCCCCACGCAATATCATTTGTACAATATCCGGCGCCAGCAACGTCAGATTCAGATGCCGGCTGACATACGACGTATCGAGATGCAAGGCGCGAGCCAGGTCGGACAAGCCGCGGTACCAACCGCTCTCCAGCAATGCCTTCCACCGATGCGCCCGCGCCAACGCGATGACCAGCAGGGGCTGTGCCTTCGATTGCTTTGCTGATGCGTTGACTGACTCTATTCCATCCGGCAGGATAATCTCCTTCCGCTCCCACGTTTCTTCATCGTCATCGGGATGTGGACGGTGATCCGGTCGCCCTGGCGACGCACGGTGAGTTGATCGACAAGTAAGGTCGTCATCCGGTCTGCTCCTTTAGTCTGCTGCCGCGGTGGTCCCGCGCCATTCGTCGAGCAACGCATGCAGCCCATCGGCGCGCAGGGCGATCTGTACGCCGTCGGGTTGAACGGTGATTTGCTCAATGAGTAATTGGACGATCCGCGCCTGTTCCGCGGGGAAGAGTTCGTCCCACAGCTCCATCGCTACCTGATCTGGTATCTCCTGCTGCGGTCCAATATCATGCACCGGTAGTATGACGCCCCATCCGTGCGGTAGCATTTGGAGAGCTGGATGCGTGCAATCCGAACGTCCGGTTCTGTGAGGGGAAGCCTGTAGACGTGTCACAGAGGAATCTTGTGGGCGACGCTTCCGGCGCGTCAGTGCGTTTTCCAGAAATCCAGGCAAGTGAGCAGAACTGCACCCTCTACTCGATACTCGTGTTCTTGATTATTTGCCAAAGCACGCAGCCGCCTCGTGATAATCCCAATATATTGCTTCTTCTTTTGGTGTTTTTCCTTGCTTATCGATTCGAGATGGATCAGCGCCAGCAGCCAACAGAAGTCTAATAACACTAACAGTACCTTTTATAGCTGCTACATGTAATGGAGTTTCACCATTATTGTTAGCAATATTTGGATCTGCTCCTTCAGTTAATAGATTATTGATAGATTCCGTCTTTTTTATTTTTGGCGATAATCGCGCTGTAGCCTCGCATAAGGGAGTATATCCTTCATTATTCTGCGCATTTATATTTGCTCCATTCAATAACAGGATTTTTACCTGATCACTATAATTACCTCTAGGATTATTTTGAGCCCAATCAATTATTAACGAATGAAAAGGTGTGTTACCGTCGTTATCTCTCCTATTTGGATTCGCCTTTGCAGCTAATAGGAGTCGAATGATTATTTTATCACTTTGGCAGTGAAGTGGAGTTTTACCATAATTATTCCGAATATTTGGATTGGCGCCATGTAATAACAGCAATTTACAATATCTGGAGACGTCGTGGTAAATAATGGAGTTTCCCCATCATTTGCTTTTGCATCTATTATTGCACCGTAATTAATCAATAATTGAGCTACATCCTTTGATAACGCAATGTGCAGAGGGGTGTAGCCATCTTCATCTTTACATTTTGCACTAACTCCTTCAGACAGACAACGCTTAACTAAAGCGTAATCACCCATCTTGGCTGCCTGCATTATTCCATCAGTAGTCTTTAACGCACCATTTGCGTAAAGTAAATTGAGCAGATACTGATTATGTATGATATTACAAAATTCTATAGGTGAAACATTATCTTCATATCCACGTTGGTCGAGACTTGCACCTGATGTTAATAATACTTTAATAATTTCTTGTTTACTTTCTATTTCTGATTTGCTTGCTATTGCTATAAGTAATGGTGTAGCAGAATCTTTTTCTGGTTTAAAATTGACATCAGCTCCTTTAGCAATATCATATTTGACCCGAGCAATATCATTACTACTTATCGCACTAATCAAATCAGTTGACATTACTATCTTGTTATGTCTATTTAACAAATTAAGTATTAACCAGCAACCTCCTATAAGAAAAATGATAAATATCAGTATTTGAGCTATAATTTTTATCTTTGGCATGGCGCCAAATCCTCCTTTACAGATTAACCTTTACCGGAAATAATTATCTCCGCTGTCATGAGATTCCTACCTTGAACATGTGAAGTAGAATTCTGTGTTTAATGGCTCTTACACTATAATTCAAATGCCTGGTTCCGGTTGCTGACCGACCTGTCGCTGGACGAGTTTACAACCATTTCACGCAAGCGTATGACGCTGTGCTTGCAACCTAACACACCCGCGCGATACGACATCGACGACCGGATGGCGGGCATACAACCAATATTATTTCCGTTATACATTTTTAAAGTAAAGTTTTATACATTTCAAATTTAAATATATCATTATAATAAATGGTACTAATGATGTTATCATTATTGTTATTCCTATCAAAGCTGAGGCACCGCTAAAGTCTAGTCCATTAGGAGGGTACAATACATTATACAATATAAAATGTATACTGATTATCATCATAGGTAAATATCTTAAACAAATAACGACAATACTCGTGATCAATATCGATATTTGTATCTCGTTAGTATTAATAATTATTCCACATAATATTAAGATTAAATCTAGTATCATCAAATAATAAAATTGGTAATTGTGAGTAGAACCACCCAGAAACAAAAAATATAGCATCATAACAAATTGTATTAGTCCAAATACTGTTAATACGACACCTAACAACTTGTAATATTGAATGATCTTCATCACCAAAACCTCCGAAGCCTTTGAAATCTTTAATGCTCTAGTCGGCGCTTGGCTACCTCTGAGCTGACTGTTCGTCCCCTCTACGAATCACTATGTCGTCTACCCATTTGTTGATTCCTATATTCCCTTTGTGAAGTTTTGAGACGTCATTTATTGGAATACAGACTGTGTGATCTAATCAAATCTGCTTTGACTGGCAAGTAATGGTTTCCTGTGCCTGCAGATACCAATTCATCACGCATAAGCGAAATCTGAACTAACCGATAACTTCTTTTGCTCAGCATATCGGATTAGATCCCACAATCCGTAAAGATTCTATCTTCCCATGGTTGACTCATCCCCATTTCTTCGGAAGAAGATTGGTGTCGACCTCAAAAAACCATCCACTCACAAAAATAGGCGCTTACGGTCTCTCCCGACGGGGTATCGTGCTGGCACTATATGGCCGTCTGAGATGCTAATCCAATGTATAATACTACGTTTTGATAGATTTCAAGCCCTTCTCTTGTGAAAAGGACGGGAAGAGGTGTGTTAGGCAACCGCTCACTGCATGGCAAGTTGAACGGTGTCCCAGTGATGCCAGCTACTTATGCGCCATCAGGCCGCACGGCGATAGGTATGATACAATCCCCCTAATACCGGCTTGGCGACCAAGTCGTCTGATAAGGGTCCGGGCGATAGCGAGTTCGTGCTGATCAGCGGTGTCTGACGATCTATGCCCTGGTGCGTTCGCACCGGATTATAGTAGTCATGCACATATTCGTTCAGCAAGCGTTGCAAGTGCCCGGCATTGATTGGGATCAAATGATCGCAGACTTCATGGCGCAGGATGCCGATCGTTCGCTCGGCAATGCCGTTTTGCCAGGGACTCCGGTACGCAATCCGCGCGGATTTCATGCCGGCATTCCGCAAAAATTGGCGCACCTCGGCACTGATGAAGACCGCGCCGTTATCATGCAGTAAATACGTAGGCTGTTCTCCAAAGGGTGTCGTCTCGCGGAGTTGTTGCACCAGCCATTCTGCCGTGGGGTGCAGCGTCACCGCGATATGCTGAATCTGTCTCCGATCATGGCGCACGATGCACACCCATGACACTTTGCAATAAATATGCTATTCTCTTTCAAAGTTCCGGATAGTTTGAAAGCCACGAAACAAAGTGAGGCACGACGTCTATGCAACCCGACGATTTTCAGGACCCGACCACCGGCACCCTCGTGCAAACGCCGCAAGGGGCGTGGGCGTTCGTACCCGCGCCGCCGCCGGCTGTCCTTACCTATGATGCGACGCTAGTGCTGGCCCTCTCAGACGCCGATACCGCCTTGAGTGAACTCTCGGGCTTGGGACGCTTTCTTCCCAATCCCCACCTGTTGATCAGTCCCTATCTGCACCGTGAAGCCGTGCTCTCCTCGCGCATTGAAGGGACGCGCGCGGAGCTGGCGGATGTCTGGCTGGATGAAATGGTACCCGGCGCGCCGTCGCCGGAGACGGCGGATATCCGCGAAGTCCGCAATTACATCCGGGCGCTGGAATATGGCATGGCCCGGTTACCGGCCTTACCCCTCTCCCTCCGGCTGGTCCGAGAACTGCACGCGCACTTGATGGACGGAGTGCGCGGGGGGCAGGCGGCACCCGGCGAATTCCGGCAATCGCAAAATTGGATCGGCAGTCCGGGTAGCACGATGGCCACGGCCATGTATGTGCCCCCGCCCCCCCAGCAGATGCAGGACGCGTTACGGGTGTGGGAACGCTTCTTGCATGATGAGACATCGTACCCCTGCCTGGTGCAGTGTGCCTTGCTCCACGAACAGTTCGAGGCTATTCACCCTTTCCTCGATGGCAATGGCCGCGTGGGACGGTTGCTCATCCCGTTGTTTCTGCTCGCGCGCGGCCGTCTCTCACAACCATTGCTCTATCTCTCGGCGTATTTTGAGGCGCACCGTGCCGAGTATTACACCCAACTTCACCACGTGCGCACGCGAGGTGCCTGGCGTGAGTGGCTCCTGTTTTTCCTCATCGGCGTCACGCAAACGGCGCGGGAAGCGGTACGGCAGGCAGAACAACTGGTCGCGCTGCGCGAGCAGTACCGACATGCTATACAGGAGAAGCCTAAGGCGGTGGCGCTGGTCGATGCGCTCTTTACGAATCCCTATCTCACGGTAGCCCGGGCGGCCGAGGTGTTAGCCACCTCGAATCCGACCGCGCGGGGGGCGGTGGCCGCCCTGGTAGACGCCGGCATCCTCACCGAAGCCACCGGACGCAGTTGGGGGCGTGTGTATGTGGCAGGCGCGATTCTCACCCAGGTGCAGTTGCCCTTTACAGGAGCCGGAGGTTAACAGCCGGCCTACCGGAAGGCCGTCAACGAATCGGAGAGCGTATCGAACGGCATGCATCATGGCTATGCCGCAAGAAGTGAATTGGGCTTTCACATTGACAGCCATCCCTCGCCACCACTTTTCTGAACTGAGACCCATTTTGTCTCTTCGTCTGGTAGGCATCCTCGCAATTCTCGCCCCGTCAGTTTGATCCCAGACATCATTCCTCCACCATCCTCCCTGTGCCTGGCGGCATGGGCATTGAAAATTGACCAGTTCAGTTAAGCTCCACGATCACCACCGAGTATACCAGTACGCTCCCCACCTTCGTGGTCACCCGTCCACCCTCCTGCGTGAACTCCAGCGGCCTGGCCTCCGGCTCGTCGAGCGTCACGACACTGACCTTCGCGACCTGCGCGCCTTCGGGGAGCTTCAGGCTGATCCCCACGTTCGGCTGGGTGATGGGCTGATCGCGGGGTGTGTCTTTGGGCGCGTCCGTGGGCAGGTCGGCCGGGTTCCTCTTGTAGTTCACCAGATGCAGCAGCAGCCGGTTCTGCTTCGCCTGCCGCCAGGCCACCGCGACCACCTCGTGCGTGGCGTCGGTCATCGGCTCCTTCAGCAGCGACTTCAGCGGCTCGCTCCCGGGGTTGGTTCCTCCGGGCTGCGGGTAAATGATCGTGCGGTACTTCTGCTGCGTCTCCGGGGTGATCATCTCGTCCACCACCACGTCGAAGGAGATGTGCCGCGCGGTCAGCAGCAGGCCGATGGCCTTGAAGTCGGCGATGCGGGAGAGGTCGCCCTTGTGGACGTCCGAGCGCGGGAAGACCAGGGCGGTGTCGGTGTAGCTCTCGATGTCCTGGTAAAGGTCGTCGTTTCTGCGCGCGAAGTCGAAGCACAGTTTGGCCAGCTTGACGGTCGCGGGGTCCTTATATTGCGGCCCGCGGGCGTAGGCGAAACCGCCGTGGGCCAGCGCTTCGGCGAAGTAAACGCGGATGTTCTCATTGTCGTCGCGCTTCACCGCCTGGGGCAGGCCGCGGCCGGCGGCGCGAAGGTACTTGTGTTCCAGGCTGAACTGGCCCCAGAGCTGCTGCTCGGGGTTGTAATATGCGTTGCCGAATCGCCAGTTGCCGATGGAGTACCACACCCAGTTCTCGTCCTTCGCCCACAGCGGCGTGGGCAGGGTGCAGCGTTCGTCGGCGTTGAGCTGGGCGAACGTCCCGGGCTGTTGCCCGATGCCGCCGCCGGAGCTGCGGTAGATGTGGTTCCACTGGCCCACCAGCAGGTCGGGCTTGATCTTGCGCCCCTCCTCCAGCACGCACTGCCGGCCACACTCCCAGAGCGCCAACTGGCTGAACTTCAGCGCCTCCAGCGCCAGCGGTGTGGCGTGGTCGGACTCGTACCAGCCGTTGATCGAGGTGAAGAACTGCTGGTCCAGATTGGCGGGCCCGAACTTCGCCTTGATCTCCTCGGGTGTGTAGCGTAGCCGCAGGTACTCCTTGAAGCGCTGCTGGCAGTGCTCGCAGACGCAGTTCTCGCGGGCCGGGAAGATGACCATGATCCCATCGAGCCCGAGATTGACCGCGGCGCGGGTGAAGCGCTTGAGGATCTCGCGGGTGTAGGGATTGGCGGGGCAGAGCCGGTACTCGGCCCCACCCTCCACGCGGTAGTCGTCCGCCCGGTAGTAACGACCCGGTGCGGTCTGAACCAGGGTGTCCACGCCGCGGACCGGCGTGCCGTCGGCCTTGAGCGGCCGCGGGCCGAGGACCTTTTCGTCCCAGTACCTGTCGATGTAGCCAAACCAGCCCTGGTCCTTGTCCGGGTCGCCAAAGACCAGCGTCAGCGAGAATTGTCCGACGACCTTGATGCCCTGCTCGTGCTGCTT
>Ga0172368_10000961_pt1 | contig 40241 bp, 43 predicted proteins | sample Lak11m_FD_114540 | JGI IMG/M metagenome (GOLD analysis project Ga0172368, IMG submission 114540) | Freshwater microbial communities from Kabuno Bay, South-Kivu, Congo - kab_022012_11m | ecosystem: Environmental > Aquatic > Freshwater > Lake | place: Democratic Republic of the Congo: South-Kivu... | reverse complement strand
TCCGCCCGGAAAGGCTGGTGGGAAGAGAAGTGTCCACGGCTTCCCCCAGCGGATTGACGATGTAGGGACGATCGGGGCGGGCGGGGTTCTCGATTTCCAAAGCCGGGATGCTGGCGGAAGGCTTCTGCAACTCCTTCCCGATGGGCGAATTGCTCAGCGCGCTGACGCCACGCCGGAAGTCGGACAAAAGACTGTCCATCGCCGCGCCCACCGAAACCGCGCCGCTGACGCCGGAGAAGAAATCCTCACCCGGCTCCGGCTCGACAGACGAAACCGCGCCGCTGGCAGACCTGCCACTGCCACCGTCCTGCCCAGACTTGCCTTCCTGCTTGCCCTGCGCGACCTGCCCCTGCCCTGACTCGTCTTCCTGCTTACTTCCCGCCGGGCGTCCCTGCGCGGACTCGTCTCCCTGCTGACCCTGCGCGACCTGCCCCTGCCCTGACTCGTCTTCCTGCTTACTTCCCGCCGGGCGTCCCTGCCCTGACTCATCTTCCTGTTTGTCTCGTCCCCAGCCCCGCGCGGGGATGGGGATGGAAGTATCGGCAGGGACGCCCGCCCCCACGCTGGGCATGGCAGAGATGATAATGGTCGCTCCTCCTGAACGGCTGCCATTCCCCCCGGACGGATTTCCCTGCGGCGACCATTTCCCGCCCTGGGATTTGCTGGCGGTCATCTGCTGCGCAAAATTCTTCAAGTCTTCGTCCTGCTCCACCAGCAGGCGGGTAATTTCCACGCTGGCTTGGAAGGCATCCTCCGGGCTGCGCATCCCGCGATCCACCAGCGGCTCGACCTGCTTGTACAAAGCGCGGACGCGCTGCGGCGCGGCATCGAAGACCTCCTGCCGGACGCGGAAGAAAGGCAGGGAACGGTACAACATCATGCCCATCACCTGATGACTCACCGGCAAATCGTCCCCGACCTTCTCGTCCCAGCGCGGATTCATCGCCGCATCCGCCGCCAGCACCGCCGCCACGCCGCGCCGCCGCGTGGACTGGACGCGCTCCATGCGCCCATCCTCGACGATGTTATAGATTTCCGCCACCAACCCGGCGGCGCCCTGCGGCAGCCCGGCGACCTGCTCCTTGCCGTTGGCAATATCCAGCACGCGCCGGAAGACGCCCAGCGGCGTATCCTCCTCATGCCCCAACTCGTGATAAATGCCCGCCTTCAACGCCAGCATATTTTCGGTGGTGCGGGCTTCATCGCCCGGCGCGCTGCGCGAATACATCTCCGCCTGGATGTAGCCCTTCATGTTGGTGAAGAACATCCCGGCGCGCGGACCGCCCTGCTCGGTGATTGCGACGCGGCGCGGCTGCCCGGCGAGGGAACTGGCGATGCGGCTGTATGTGTTCTCGAAGACCGCCTTGATGTCTTTGCCCTTCTTCTTGAGAGTCTCCTGCACCTTCTTGATCTCCATGCGGATTGCAACGCTCGACTTCACCGCAGCCAGCTCGATGCCGTTCCTGGAGCGCCCGGTCAGCCAATGCAGCCCGTAGGGGTCATAGCCATCGGCGCTGATGCCGCTGCGCCAATGAAAACCGGGCAGCGCCCCGCCGTGAAACTCCGGGTCGAAGTCCGCGCCCAAGGCGCCCACAGGCGCCTCGACCACCATAAACTGCCCATCCAAAAACGGCGCCAGATGGGTATGCCTCATAACCTGCCCCATCCCGAGGAACTGGGCGCCCGCCCAAAGCCCCAGATTGCGGCGGAAATGCCCGCCGCTGGCGTTGCTTTCAGGGAAGGCTTCATACCCCATCTCGGTATGCCCGCCCGCGGCTGATTCATCGCAGTATTGCTCGATGAAACTTTTCGCCGGGTCGGACCTGCCCTTCACCGTGTAAGGGCGGTACATATCGGGCTGCGCCACCGCCAGCGTGCCATCCTTGAAGGCGATGGACAACTTGCCGCCATAGTGCGGGCAGGCGTGCGGCTTGGCGCCGGTGAACTGCCCGCACTTCGGGCAGCGCAGCGAGACCCCGAAGAAGGAAGCCTCGGGGTTGTCTTGGGCGCGCAAGGCGGAACGCAGCCAGCGCGCTTCCACGCGGCTGGCGGCGAACATCGCATAGACTTCTTTGTAGTCATGCTCGCCTGCCAGGTGTGTGTACTGAAGCAAAGACGGGGCGCCACCGCTGCGATGCTCCTTCATGCGGATGGCGGGATCGAGAACCCGGCGCGCGAGTTCATCCTTGCCAGGGACATAACTGCGCTTCGGCACGACCTTCTTCAATTTGCTGTCGAAGCGGTAACTGCCGTCGTGCTTCATGCGAAGCGTTGGGTACTGTGGGTCGAAGCAGTCACCCGTCGCCGGGTCGTACTGCCAGCCGATCAGGTTGTAGCGCAGCCCCTTCTTGTCCGGCGCGGTCAGCCCGGTCTTCTTGTCGTAGCCCCAGGCGTCGTACCCCTTTTGCGGCGGGAACTTCTTCCTGTTTTTCGTGACGCCCTTTTCATCGTAGCCGGTCCATGAATACCCGCGCCGGAACCCCGCGCGGCTGAAACCGAAGCGGTCGCAATCCTGCGCGCTTTCCGCCTCGGTGGGCGCGAAGCCGTTCTCATCGAAACCCTCGATGTCCACACTGCACTTCTGCCCGCGCGGGCGGTTCGTGCGATAGACGAGGGTCTGGTACTTCAAGCCTGCGAGGTCAGCAGCCAGTTTACCGCCCTGCTGCGTGAGGACATCCCGCCGGATGCCATAGACCGAATAGCCGTATTCGTTGTACCCGTCGAGGTCGAAGCCGTTCTCATCGTAGCCGTCGGGCAGCAACCCGCTGGCGTCGCGGGCGGCTGCCCACTGCTGGATTTGCGCCCGCTCCTCGGGGCTGTATTCGTACATATAGTCGCTGCCCGCAGCCTTGCGCGCGAGATTGGCAGCCGCCCTCTCGACTTCGTAGGGCGACAGTCCCTTGTCGAGCGTTTCTTGCAGCGCGGCGGCGAGCTTCTTATTCTGTTCCGCGGAAAGCGCCCGGTAATGCCCTATCGTGCTTTGCCCGAACCAGACGTGCCGTTTTTCATCTTTGCCGCAATAGAATCCTTCATGAAACCCGGCGGCGGTGGACTCGCCGCCTTTCTCGCGCAGCGAGACCGGGCTGATCGGCAGCGGCCAGTCGTATTCGTAGATGGTGACTGCCGACGAGTTGTTCTCGTTCACGCCGAAATCCTGCGGGCGGAGTTGGCGCGCCTGCGCGCTGTCGCGCACATAGTCGAAGACCGCCGCATACCCGGCGCGCGAAGCCATCTTGGGCAGCCCGTCCGCGCTGTGGGTGGGCGGCTTCAACCCGACCAGTTTCATGTCGCCGAAGAGCCACTGCGTCTTCTGCGTGACGCGCTCCTCTTCGCCCGCCTGCGCGCCGCGCGACTTGGCGGACTGGTAGATTTTCTCGAGGGTCTCCGCCGGTGTTCCCAGCGCGTGCTGCACCCGTTCAAAGAACTTCAAGCGGTGTCCTTCGCATGACATGGCAGCCTCGCTAGTCCAGGGACGCCAGGTCGCCGAAGTGCGCGGTGAAGCGGTCGCGCAGGATGGCTTTCTGCGTATCCTTGAATTCCGCGTGCTGGTCCAATATCACCTCGACCGCCAGCAGCGCCTGGTTCCAATCGCCGAGCGTGCCGTATTCTACGAAGCGCGCCAGTTCGCGCGGACCGGGCGTGGTGGGCGTGGCGGAGTAGGCGCCGATCTGCGGCGTCTCGCCCGTGCCGCCGGTCAGCAGGCGCAATTCGTTCCAGAAATTGACCGAGGCATCGAGGATTTCATCTGAAGGCATGGGCAGCCCCTCGCCCCTGAAGTGCGCCTTGACGCGGTTGATCTGCTCCGCCTTGCCGGGGTACTCCAAAGGCAGGGCGGTGATGCGCGAGAGGAAAGCCTGCGCCGGGCGGTCTGCGTCGCCCTCATAGCCGGGATTCCATGTGGTGAAGAAGATTGCGCTGGGATGCACCGGCACTTTGTAAGTGCCGCCTTCGGGGGTCGGGATGCTGATCTCCCCGTCCTCGATGATGGATTGCAGGGCGGTGGCGAGTTTTGGCGAGCGCACAATTTCATTGATGGCAGCCACCCCGCCGCTCGCCGCGATTTTGCCAATCGGTCCCAGCCGCACGCGCGAGACGGTGTTCCCGTTCTCGTCGCTGACCAGCACGACCTCGCCGATCATCGCGTTGATGTCCGCGTCCGGGGTGATGTTGGTCTCGTAATACGGCAGTCCCTGTTTGCCGTCGTCGCAGCGCAGCGAGGAGGCGACCGCGCGGGCGATGGTGTTCTTGCCCGTCCCGGCGGGACCGTACAACCCGAAGGCGCGGTTGGTCGGGCGCTTGCTCTTCTTGCGCAATTGCAGGGCAATCATGTTGAAGATGGTGCGCTCCTGCTGCCCCATCTCGTAGTCGGTGTTCAGGTCGGGGACGTTCTCCGGCAGGGGCGCGGCGAGATTGCCGCCCCATTCTGCCGGGACGCTGTCGAGGTACAAATCCGGCGCGGGCATGGTGATGCCGTCCAGCGCCTTCTCCGCCTCGGTCTGCGGGACATTCGGTCGTTGCAAGCCATGGCGCGCGACGCGCGGCGGGCATTGGTGGTCTGCGCTCATGAACTGCCCGCAGCGCGGACACTTGGCGGAACGCGCCGCCGTGAGCGCGCCATCCGCGCCGGAGACGACGACCGGCGCCGGGATGCTCTTCGCCACCGCGCGGGCGATGGACTCGCCCAACTTCTCCACGTCAATTGCGGCGCCCCTGCCGCCCGTACCAACGGCGGGCAGGTTGCGGGCGATGGCGGCGCCCAGTTTCTCTTCGTCCAATCCGGCGGGACGCTGCTGCGCGAGCGCGGCGAGGGAGGCTTGCTGCGCGGCAAGGAGGGCTGCCAGTTGCGACAGGGTTTCATCCTGGTGCGGGGCGGCGGGCGGCTGGGTTGCGGCTGGCGGTTCGTCGAGGGTTGCGTTGAGGATTTGCGTGACGACATCGTCAATCTTGTCGCCGAGTTCCTCCGGACGCACGACAGAGATTTGCGGGATGGTCTCCTCCGGGTGAAGTTGCGCTTTATCCGGCGCGGCATAATTCCCGGAGACGAACTCCGCTGCACTGATGGTTTTGACCTTCGGCGCCTTCGTTTTTTTCTTCTTCTTCGTGCCTGCCGCTGGGCTGGCTGCTGCGGGGAGCGGCGCGCCGCTCCCCGCCGGGCATTGATGCGCGCCTGTGCCGATGAATTGCCCGCATTGCGGGCAGCGCCCGACGCCCAGCCCGGCGCCCATTTGCAGCAGGTGTCCGCCTTCGAGCATGGCGCGGATGGATAAGTAGCCGCTGTCCGCCGCCGCGATCGGGCTGCCGTTGCCGCGTTTGAAGGCGGCGAAGTCGGTGATCAGGGCGTAGTCGTAAGCGGTGGCGGGATTCGCCATGCGGTGCGCGAGGATGGCTGCCATCTGCTCCGCCGAGGCGTTTATGCTGCCGCGCGTGTCGCCGCTGGTGTTGGTAGAGGGGTCATAGACCGCCAGCAGCGCGCCGTTACTATCATAGACCTCGGTCTTGCCGCCCGCCTCCATCACGCTGCCCTCCGCCAGGATGCCAATCGCCGCTGGCAGGGTGCGCCCGATGACGATGTTGTCCGTATCGGTGGCGAATTTGCCGCGCGCACTGGATTTGTCCTGCGGGTTTTGTGAGCGGGCATAGACCGCATAGCGTTTGCCGCCTACTTCGACCATCTCCCCTTTGGCGTCCGCCTTGCGATACTCGGTCCCGATGAAATGCCCGAGGTCGTAGGTCTGCCCGCCGTCCATCTCGACCTGGCTGGGTTCGGCGAGCGCGGTGACTTTGTGCAGCGGGGTTTGGTCGCTCACGGCGCGGTACGCATTCATGACCGGCGCGTTGGGCGGTATCTGCGCGCCGTAGTATTGGGCGACCGTCTGCACCGCGCCCATGTGTTCCACCGCGCGCGTCAAGCCTTCCGCGTTCAGGACGCCCACGACGTTCATCTCGTCGGTGATGACCGGCACGACCATCCCCTCCCATCCTTCGGGGATGAAGCCGCTGCGCATGGCTTCGGGCAGCCCGTCCAGGGTGACGCGCTCGCGCCTGCCGGTCAGGGCGTGCAGCATGGTCACTTCGCCGTTGTTCCCGCGCGCTTCTTCCAACAGCGCGCCGAGCGCGTCCTTTTGGTAGCCCTCGAATGCCGAGGCGGGCAATCCCGCGCGGCGGCTCAACATGCGTTTGACATCTTCCGAGCTGGCGGTCATCGGGCAGGTATGCCCGTTCTTCTGCGAGGCGAAGCGCCCGCAGTTGCCGCAGCGGTAGTAGCCGCCGGTGTCGAAGCCCAGCGCGGTGAGCGCGCCGCCATGCCCGCCTGCGCTGGTGTTGGAGAGGCGGTGCAGGGCGCCGCGGTTCCCGGCGGCTGCCGCGATGCGCTGGGCGGATTCGGGCAGGGCATCGCCCTTCTCGATCGCGTCCAGCATCCGCTCGATTTGTCCGTAGCCGAAGCGCGCCGCTTTCTTGGGCAGCCCGTCCGCGCTGTGCGTGGGCGGCTTCAAGCCCATTTTCTGCATCCGTCCGAAGAGACGGGCGGTCTTTTCGCTCTCGACCGCCATCTCGGAGCCATCCCCGCCGCGCGCCTTTGCCTTCGTGATTCCGGCGGATTGCCCGGTCTGGTAGATGCGCTCCATGACCGTCACGGCGGCGGAGGCATCCGGCGCGCCGAGCGCCGCCTGCACCTCCGAGCGCGCCCCCATCTTTTCAAAGAACTTGTGTCGGTTTCCATCGCATGACATTTGTATTAACTCCTTGTAGTAACGTTGTCGCCTACTCCTCGACTTCTTCGCGCAGCGTGTCCAGCGCGTTTTGGAAATATCCGCGCCAGGGGTCGGGGATGTCCAGCGCATCCGGCGCGGCATCCCTCACCGCTTGCAAGGCGGAGAGCGCCTGGTTGCTGGCATCTAGGAAGCGCATCACGGCATCCACCGCCGCCTGGTCGCCCTGAAAGGAAGCGCCGGGTTTCTCGCGCGGAGAGTCCTCCGCCGCGACGAACTCCCCGCGCGCCTCCGCCAGCGCCTCTTCCACCGTGTAACCCTGACTGCGAATCGCGCGGGCGATCCGTCGCGCGCGCCGCGCCAGGTCGGGGGCTTGCTCTATCGCTTCGGTGATTTTTTGCTGCGCGTCTTCATCGAGCGCCGCCAACGCCCGCGCGCCCGCCTGCGTGATGGGCAGGCGCCGCAGTTTCTCCTGGATGGCGGGCGGCAGCGACAATACGTTGATCAACTTCTTGCGGCGCGCCGCGCTCATCTCGACGCCGAGATCGTTCAGCACGACATCCCACGTCACCGCAGGGGCGGTCGGGGTGAAGCCCGCCCCGCGTAGCAGGGACTCTATCTCGCCTTGCAAGTCGGAGATCGGGCGCGCTTCGGACATCAGTTCCGCCGCCCGGCGTTGATGTCCCAGCGCTTCGGCATTTGCCAGCAGCCACGCCACGCGCAGCGAGACGGCGTGGTCAATCGGGTTGAGCGGCTGGCGGTGCAGGTTCTCCGCCACCCGCGCGCGGTGGATGCGCAACGGGTCGCGCTCTTCGCTGATGATACAGTCCATATCATCCAGCCCGGCAGCCCGCGCCGCGCGCACGCGCCGCTCCCCGACCAGCACGCGGTACAGCGCCCCGCTGCGAATCAAGATCGGCGGCTGCACCGCCCCGACGCCGCGCAGGGACGCGGCAAGTTCTTCGATGCCCTGCGCCCCGTCCGTGCGCGGGTTGCGCGGGTCGAACTGGATTTGCGCGAGGGGAATCGTTTGCAGCGCCGCGCTCATGGCTGTCTCCACAGCCCGCGCCCGTTCTCGCGCGCCTCCTGCTCCGCCGCTTGGAAGTCCGCCGCGCAGGAGACATCCGGCGGATAGGTCGCGGCGTTGGCGTAGCCCTCGCGCACCAGCGCGAGGTTCACGAAGGTTCCATCCGGCAGAACGACGTAGCGCAGCAGTCGCCCGTATCTATCGGTCTCCGAAACATCGCGGTACAGCAGCGCCGTGCCGCCGCGCACCAGTTCGGCGTTGCGCTCGCTCGCCTCCTGCCCGTAGTATTCGCGCGTCTTGGTGTTCTCCGGCGTGTCCATCCCGATATAGCGCACGGAATATTCCGCGCCATCCAGCGCGACGCGCAGGGTATCGCCATCCACGACGCGCAGGACTTGGGCGATTTGCGGCGCAGCATCCGGGACGCAATCCGCGACAGGCAGCCCGCTCGCGGGTTGTTGCGCCGCGCGTTCTTTGCTGGCGTGTTCTGCGGTCATGCTCATCTGGTACAGGATGAGAGCGAATAGCCCGAAGACGAAGAGTGTCGTCCGGATGTCGCCGCCGTACCTGCGGGTTTGTCGAAGGAAAGAACGAAGTTTCATACAGCCTCCTGGCGCCAATTCAATTCGTCCCGCCCGTAGAGCGCATTCTCCCAGCAGAGCGCGCGCACGCCGTACACCAGCGGCACGGACAGGAATTCGTGATCCAGCGCGATGCCATCCTGCGGCGATCCGGGCGGCAGGTCGGGCGCGCTGTCCACGACGAGGAAGAGTTCGTCCACCGTGCGGATGCCGTGCGCGCGCAGCAGGGCGGGCGGGACAGTCTCGCCCAGCCGCAGGAGGACGGTCTCGCGCGTTTGGATGACCGCGTCGTAATGGCAGCAGTTCCCCGCCAGCGGCGTGATTTCTTTGGTCAGGGCGCAGCGTCCGCGCGGCGCGCCGAATATCGGCTGGTGGTGGCGGCAGTCTTCGCAACGTTTGTCATCATGCGCCCAGCGCACTTTCTCCGCGCACCACAGGGCGCAGGGCAGGTCGTTGTCAATCAGGAAGTTTTGGACATGACACCATTGCAGGCACATCAGACCCTCCCCGGCAGGGCTATCCCCAATGCCGCCCGCAGAGACCCGTACAGGTTCTCGATGCCCGCCTGCCAATCCTCGCGCGCTTGCTGCGCAGGCAGGCGGATGACCTCTTCGACCTGGCGCAGCAATTCCACGTTCCCCGCATACTCCCCGGCGTCCGCCGCCTCGAAGTTGAGCAGCAGCAAGGCGCGCTGGATCGTCCTGTTCACCGTGGAGGCGTGGCGCAGGATGCGCAGCGCGACCTCCGCATCCAGCGGGCGGCGCGAGGCGGAGAGCAGCAGCAGGTCCACCTCCCAGGCGTGCCTGCCGATGGGTTCGATGCCCGCTTCGTTGTCCACGATGACCAGCTCGTATTGTTCCGCCAGCGAATCCAACGCCCGTCCCAGCAGGTGATTGACGACGCATTGGCAGCCGTGCTGGTCGTTGGCGCCCATCGTCAGCAGGTCGCCCTGCGGCAATGGGGTCAGGGCGTAGCGGGTCAGCAGGTCTGCCAGCTCACACCGGCTGGCTGTTTCGAGGTTGGTGCCGTATTGCAGGGCGGGTTGATGTTCGCGCCGCAGGTCGCCGAGGGCGGGTGCGCGGCGGGTCAGTTGATATTCGCCCGCCAGCAGTTCGGACAGGCATTGGTGCGGGTCTGCGTCCACGACCAGGACGCGCCCGAGTTGTCCGTCCGCGTTGTCGGGGAAGAACCGCCGCGTGAGCAACTCGAACAGGATGGTGGTCTTGCCCGTCCCCCCTTTTCCGGCTGTCATGATGGTTTTCATTTTCTTTCTTTGCCTCCGATATGTTGGGTTGTGGTGGAAATATTTCCACCAGTCTTGGTTAACCCACACGGCGGGGGCTGCTGCCCCGCCGTGTGGCGCTCACTCCTGTCCGTCTTGCAGTTTTGCCCATACGCCTGCCACCGTTTTTTTGTACGATGTCCGCCCCAGCGCGAGGGCGTCCAGTTGGGACTCCATCTCCGCGCTGAACCCGGCGTCGAGCAGGAAGGGGTAGCGCCGTTGCAGGAAAGACAGGACTTGCAAACCGCGCGCGCTGACGTGCAGCCTGCCCTCGCGGTCTTCGAGGTAGCCGTGCGCCCGCAGCGCGTCCAGCGTGGCGGCGTAGGTCGAGGGTCGCCCGACCCCGCTCTGCTGCATCAGGCGCAGCAGGTCTGCTTCCGGCAGTCCGTTTTTCTTCTCCGCCCGTGCTTGCGCCCTGACCCGCTGCCCGCGCTGGTACTGGTATTCGTCCAGCCGCGGCGTCCGGGTGGTGCTGTCGCGCGGCGGGGTATAGGCGCGCCGGTAGCCGGGTGACTGGACGGTCTTCTCTATGACTTGGATGACCTTCATGTCCGCTCCTTCATAATTTCAACCCGCCCTGATTCCACACCTGGAAGGGCGCGATCAGCGGCGGTTGCTCTGCCAGCCTTGCCACGCGCGCGCGGGCGACCGCCAGGTATTGCGGGTTGATTTCGCAGCCAATCACGCCGCGCCCCATGGACAGGGCGGCGACCGCGCTCGTCCCCACGCCGAGGAAGGGGTCCAGCACGAGATCGCCCGGCTGGGTGAAGTGGTGCAGGACTTTCTTGACCAGCGCCAGCGCGGTCTGCCCGGGGTGGTCGAAGCGTTCTTCGCGGAAGTAGTAGCCCTCCCCCGGCAGGCGCACGTCGTCCCACAGGTCTTTGCATTTGAGCAGTGGCTTGCCCACCACGAAGAGCGCGTGATATTGCAGGAAGTAGTTGCCGTCCATCGCGCCGATTGCCCGCTTGTGGACAGGTATCAGGTGGGCGTCCGGCAGCAGATCGAAGAACAGGCGGGTCAGTTTTGCGCCAACGTACACGGCAAAGCCGCGCCGCGAAAGACGCCGCGCTTCATCCGCCACCACCGCCATCCAATCCCGGTATTGACTTGCGGGCAGGTTGTCTTTGTGGATGCCGTAATCCTTGCCCACGTTGTACGGCGGGTCATAGAAGATGAAGTCCACGCTCTTGTCCGCGCGCGCGCGCATGAAGTCGAGGCAGTCGCTTTGATGCAGTTCGATGTCCATTTTCTTTTTTAGGTTTAAGGCAAACGAATCTGATTCGTTTGCCTTAAACCTGCTCCTTTTCTTTTTTCTCCAACGTCACCGTCACCACCTTGACCACTGCCGGGCGCATGTGCGCGGACAGAAAGCGCAGCCAGACCAGCCGGTATAAGGCTTGCGCCTGCGGGTCGAGCGCCAGCCCGTCCGGGTCGCGCGCCGGGTCGCTGGGACGGATGGCTTCGTGCGCGCCCGCTTCTTCAAAAGGCGGGAAGCCCCATTCGCCCGCGCCGTAGCGCTGGAAGATCACCGCCTGCGCCGCTTCGCGCGCCTCTGCCGAAACGTGCGCGCTGTCCGTGCGCGGATAAGTGATGTGTCCGTTTTCAAACAGGGACTGCGCAATCTTCATCGTCTGCGCAGCATTCCATCCCAGCCGCGCTGCGGCGTCTTCCAGCAGGTCTGCAGTGGTGTAGGCGGCGGGCGGCGCTTCGTTTTCGAGGCGTTCCTCGCGCCGGGCGACCACCCACTCGCCTTCGTATTCTTGCGCCAGGCGCTCCGCTGCGGCGCGCTCGCGCAGGACGGCAACGGTCGTGGTCATAGTTCGACTTTGACCTCCCATTGCCCGGATTCTTCTTCGACCATTTGGAGGGCAGCCGCCTGCACGCGCCCGATGCCGTGCCGGTCGCCTTCCATCTCCGCCCACAAACGCGGGGAGACGTGGTAGCCGATCAGCCGGTCTATCACGCGCCGCGCGACCGCGCTGCGCACCAATCTCGTGTCGAGCGGGCGTGGCGACGCCAAGCCCCGCCGCACTTCCTCGCGGGTCATGGCGTGGAAGGTGGCGCGCAGCGTCTCCCGTCCTTCCAATTCACGCTCGAAGACTTTGGTGATATGCCAGGCAATTGCCTCGCCTTCGCGGTCCGGGTCGGTCGCCAAAATAACCCGCCCCGACTGGGCAATCAGCGCGCGCAGCGAGGACATCAGTTTGCCGGATGTCTCGCGCGCTTGATAGATTGGCGCGAAGCCATGTTCCGTATCCACACCCAATTCTCCTTTGGGCAGGTCACGCAAATGTCCCGAGGTCGAGCGCACCAGGACCGCGCCATGAAACAGCCCGCGCGCGTACTGCGCCACCGTGCGCGACTTGATCGGAGATTCAACCAATATCAAGGTATTCATCCTAGACTCTTTTTGCGCTAGATGCAAGGGACATCATCATAGCCAGGGGAAAATCTTGACCTTCTGCTTTTTGCGGAAGTCGTACCAGCTGTTCTCGTCCTGAAAGAAGCCTTCGAGGGAGCGCCCGAAGAACTGCACCTTGCCGGGCGTGGTGGCGACTTCATCGTTGTAGCCCTTGCCCACAATCCCTTCACGGTACACCGCCAGCACTGGGGGAAAGGTTTCCACCTCCCACTGTTCCTCCCACATCCTGCTCTGGAAAGCCGCCTCATACTTGCGCACCTTGCCCGCGGCGCGGGTGCGCTTGTCTTCATTGTGATATTCGATGAGATACGCCTGCTCCTGCCCATCCTTCTTGAAACGCACGAAGGCATCCGGCTCGAGGATGGCGAGCTTGTCCTTCCACAGCGTCCCTTCGTATTTGCTGGACCACAACGGCTTCCAACCCGCCGCCAGCGCGGACTCGCTGATGCGCAGCACGACCTCATTGACCGCGATGTCGTGCATCAGGCGTTCCAGCGGCGCGCCGAGATAGCCGCTGGCGGGGACCACCCCGAACATTTCCTGCGCCAGCGCCGCGCCCACCGGACCGAGGGTGTACACCAGCGAGCGTTGCGCATCCTCCGGAACCGGGAGACCATAGGAGAGCAGGGTGGCGCGAATCTCGGCGGAAACATAAGGCAGGCGGTCCAGAATCCGCTGCTTGTGATAGAGGCGCACCGTCCGGTCGCTGACCGGGATGCGGTACTGGGGCAGGATGCCCGCCGCCAGCATCATGCCCACCGCGCGCCGCAAGGATTCGCTCGCGCCTGTCTCGAGGATTCTGCGAACAATGGCGCGCGATTCTTCGGGAGATAGAGGGGAGATAATAGAATGTTTGTTTTTGTTCAGGTCACTTTTGTTTGGTGTGTTTGTTATTGATAAATCAATAGGCATGGCGATACTCCTGTAGAGCCATACCCTCTCAAAGAGAGGGTAGTCCGTTTTTTTTCAAGGTCTTTTTCTTGGGCAAGTGATGGGCAATTGGTGGGCAACTGATGGGCAAGTGATGGGCAACTGATGGGCAAAATGGCAAAAAACGCCCAAAACAGGGCAAAATCTTGGGCAACTGATGGGCAAACATAGCAAACAGGAACCTACACAAAACAGAAGCGTGGGCAACTGATGGGCAATTGATGGGCAATTGGTGGGCAACTGATGGGCAACTGATGGGCAAGCCTGAATCAATTTTCTGACAGGCAGAAAAAAGCCCTGCGTTTCTGACAGGCAGAAAAAGACCGGGACTAGGCATCCTGGGTCTCCTCTTTTCCCGCTTTGGGTCTCCCGGCGCGATGTCCTTCGTCACGCTCGCGCCAGTAATGCGCCTCGCGCAGCCACCAGGGAAGCCCATACAAAGCGCGGCTGATTTTCCGCGCCCGTTCCAGCGGGTCGGGAACCAGATCGGGATGATTCAAGAGCCGCGAGGCTTGGTATTGGTTCCACGCCTGCGCGTCCGCGACCACCCGTTCCCATTCCTGCTGGGATAACCCGCGCAGGAACTTCACCACCTCCGCCGCGCCCTGCGGGTCATCCGGGTTGGAGGCGTCGCGCGCCAACTCCCTCGTCCTGCCCCACAAGAGGGAGGTCTGCGGCAGGGAGACCTCGGTCTCGAACTTCCAGGGCGGCGCGGTCAGTCTCTGCGGCGGCAGCATCTTCACCATGCAGGGCGGCTTGGGCGACTTGTTCACCATCGCCTTGATATAGCCGTGATATTTGGGCAGGGCGCGGATGTCAGTATCGTTCACCAGGTCGTTGCCCAGAATCTGCGCGGCGCCGCGCGCCTCATCGGAGTCGCTCACCAGCAGGATGACTTTCAGGTTGGTGTTGATCTGCACCTTCTTGGCGACCTCCGGGGTGAGTTGCGAGGCCGACTGCGTGGCGAGGATGACGCTTGCCCCGAACTTGCGGGCTTCGGCGAGCAGGGCATTGGTGATGTCCGCCACCTCGCTGCCGCCCGAGTCCGCGCCCGCCATCGCCGCGAATTCATCCACGATGAGCGCCGCCTGCTGGCGCGCGCTCTTCTCCGCCCGACCGAGGAAGGCGGTCTTCGCCATCTGCATAAACAGCATCGAGACTAGCCCGGAGACCTTCTCGCCCAACTGCGCCGAATTGACCGGCAGCAGCACCAGCCGGTTTCCGGAGAGCAGTTGCCGCAGGCTGATGGTCGGTCCCAGCGGCGGCAGCGCCATCGTGCGGCGCAGGCGGCGATCCGTCACAAAGAGTTCCAGCCTGCGCTGCGCGCCGAGGATGCTCTCGCGCAGCCCGGCGGCTTTCTTGTCGCCATCCAGACAGGCGGCAATTTCATAGCGGCAGAAATCCCGCGCGCGGGCGTTCTCCTCCGAGACCAGCGACAGGACGCGCTCGCGGAAAGCGCCCTCATTATCCGAGAGGAATTTATCCATCGCCACCAGGGAAGCCTGCCAGCCCAGCCCATCGAGGACGACGCGCGCGACATTGCGCAGCACCTCGCGCATCCGTGTCGCGCTGTCCCACGATTCCGGCTCCGCCATGCGGATCACGCTCATCGCCGCATCGAGGGCGGCATCCTGTCCCGCGCCCAAGCCGAGGGTCATCAAGGGCAGCGAGGGCGGTTGCAGGCTGTCGAACTCGAGATACGCCACGCGGTTGAGGTAGGCGTCCGGGACGGCGGAGAGCAAATCCAAACAAAGGTCGCCATGCGGCTCGATGACCGCGGTGGAAGCGCCCAGTCCGAAGGTCTGCACCGCGAGGTTGCGCAGGAAGGTGGACTTGCCAGAGCCGGTCGTCCCAACCACGAAGCCGTGCGTGGTCAGGTCGGGCAGCGGCACGCCCACCTGCCACTCGCGCCCCTCCTCGTCCGTCTGCGTGCCAAGCAAGACCATCGGCTGCCGGTTGCTCATAGCGCCTCCAACGAAAAGAAGGCGGCCAGCAGCGCGCCCGCCCCCAACCCGAAGAAAAGCTGGGCGACCAGCAGGCGCAGGCTGGTGTCGTCGTTGAGACCGACCAGCACGGAGATGGAAAAGAAGAGGAGCGCGGAGAGGGAAATCCCGCGCCACAAGGAGAACGAATACGGCAGGCGCGGCTCGACCCACTTGTGGGCGGATTGCACTGCCACAGAAAGAAAGGCGCCGCAGGTGGAAGCCACGCCAACGCTCACGGCGGTTCCGCCCGCCGCGAGGCTGTACACGGCGATCATCACCGCTGCAAAGGTCAGGGCTTTGAAGAGTTTCATGATTAGATTTTCAACTTCCTTCCATGAATGCGGTTTGGTATCGGGATAGATCGAAGCGCATCTCGGCATCGGCGGGCAGGTAGCGTGCCGGGGCGGTGGCGATGCGCGGGGCAATCTGCATCAGGTCGCTGCCCGCCATGTGCGCGAGGTACGCCAAATCATTGGCGGACCAGATGCCGGTCCTGCCCGGCTCGCGCCGCGTAACCAGATTGGGGTCGCTGCCCTGGCGCACCGGCTGTAGCGGGTTGTTGCCATCGAAGGAGGAAGCAATCGCGCGCGCCAGACCGCGCGCAATGCCCTGCGCCCGCTCCTCCGACTCCGCCACCCCAACCACGCGCACGGTCACATCGAGGTAAGTCGCGCGGGCGCGGGCTTCGAGGTCTTTGGCTTCCTGCGCCCGCAGCGCGCGCACGCCCTTGCTGGGCGTCTCCTCGTCGCGCGCCGCAAACGCCTTTTGCCCGAGCGCGCGCTTGGCGCCGAAGTTGCGCGCGGCAACCACCTGCACCATGCCGCGCCCGCGCCCCAACACCGCCGCCAACTCCACCAGGATTGCGCGCAGCGGATCGTCCGTCACTGCCTGCACCGGCTTCTCATAACCGACGGGGGCGAGCTCCACCCACCACAGGGACTCGCCTTCATTTAGTATCGCGGGGTCGGGTTGGGCGGGCTTGCGGAACAAGCCGGGCCACTCGGCGATGAACTGGGTCAGCGCGGCGCGCACGCCGGACTTCGAGCCGTGCAGCAGGAAGGCGGTCTCGCTCTCGTTGCCGGAGACCTCGAAGGCGATGTGTTCCTCGTGCGGCAGGCTGTCCGCCATCCGCACCCAGACCTGCACGTCCTCCGGCTTGACCTTCTTCCAATCCGCGCGCGGCAGCAGGTAGAGGGTCGGTCCGGCGGCGACGTTGTCCAAGATGGCTGCCCGCGCCGCGCGCGTCCGCGCGAAACGCCAGAGGGCGAAGCCCGTGAGCGCGGCGGTCAGGGCGCCGCCAATCAGGAAGACTGTCGTGTGATGCGCCTGCCACCAGGCGGATGCCTGCGCTTGCAGGTTTGCCACGCCTTCGGGCGTCAGCAAGCCGAACTGCCCGGCGGCGACAATTGCCAGCCCGAGCAAAATCAAGAGCATCAGGTTGCGCGACTCGCTCCAATCCATTAGGAAACTCCCTCCCTACAACCAGGTATCGCTGTCGCTGTCCGCTGCGGAAGAGGCGACATCCTGAACAGCGGGCGCGGCAGGCTCGGCGAGAGCGGCAGGCTCGGCGGGCGCGATAGACTCGAAGGCTTGCGTCAAGTCCCACCCAAGCGGGGCTTCACCGCTCCCGGCTGCAGCGGGTGTCGCCTCTTCCTTGCGCCGCGCCCGTTCCATCTGCTCGCGGTATTCGGACTGCTTCGCCTCCAAATACACCAGCCAGGCGCGTAAGTCCTGCACCGCCTGAGCGAACACTTCATCTGCTTTGTTTGCCATACATCTCCTCTTTCATTCTTGCGACAATCTGCGCCGCCAACTCGCGGTCTTGCAGGCGCGACGAGAAAATCACCTTGTCCATCTGTGAAGGGACGACGCTCACGATCAGCAGGTCGCCGTCCGCAAACTGCGCTACGCAGGTCCCGCGCGGCAGGGCGGGCAGGGTATCCACCACCGCGCCCGGCAGGGAGGGGAAATGCTCGGCGATGGCGGCGCGCTCGCTGTCCTTTTGGTTGAATATCAGGGTGTTGGCGGCATTCGCCAGAATCGGCACGCCATGATGCAGCCCCTTTTCATCGCGCGGTCCCAACAGGGAATGCAAGTCCTGGTCTGCGACAATCATGCCCACCAGCCGCGCCCGTGCGGTCTTGTATTCGCTCGAGATGTAGTTGGCGACCACCGGGTCGCGCATCAGAATGCCCATCTCGTCCACGAAAAAGAGAATCGGCGCACGGTCGCCCGCCCAGCGCCTGCGGCGGATGCCCTGGTTGATGTTCGCCACCAGTATCGAGAGCAGCGCCGAGCGTAACTTATCGCCCCCGGCGCCCTGCTGCGGCAGGCGCGAGACATCGAAGACGCTCACCGCTTTGTCGAGGCTGAAGTCCATGTTGGTATGCCTGCCGAAGGTCTCGGACTGGCTGCCGGTGACGTAGGCTTGCAAGGCGATAGTCAGGGCATCGGCGGCATCGCGCACGATGACCGACTGGGTCTTGCCGGTCTTTTCATTCATCCAGCGGTGCAGGTCGCTAATCAGCGGGGGCGGGTTTTCCGTCTTCCAGACCGGGGCATAGAGCGCCATCAACGCCTCGTCGAGCAGCGCCCGTTCCAACGGCTTGTCGCTGTGCGTCCCCAGCAGGCGCAGCATGGCGATTGCCATCTCGACCTGCGCCCCGATTTCATCGTACACAATGTCCAGCACGTTCACCGCCGCCGCGCTGCTCCCGACCACGCTGCGCTGGTACACCTCTTCGCCCAGAAAATCGAGGTTGATGTTGCCCTGCGGGTCGAGCATGATGAGCCGCGCGCCCATCAGCAGGTGGCGCATCATCAGCAGCAGCACCGAGAAGGTCTTGCCCGAGCCGGTCTGCCCCAGCACGACCGTGTTGTAACTTTGGTTGCGGTCATCGAAGAGGTTCAAGATGACCGGCGCCTGGTTGCGGTCCACGCCCAGCATGACGCCCTGCGTCTCCGTGCGGCGGCGATAGGAGAGCGCGGAGCCAGCCAGCAGAGCCGCGCCGCTGGTGGTGAGCGGCGTGCCGTCCGTCTCTTCGAGCGGCTCGACCGAAAAGAGCCGCGCCGCCAGTTTGCCCGGCGAATAGACCAGTTCGGTCTTCAGAGGCAGGGCGCCGCGCGTAATCTCGATGCGCGTGTCGAGTTCCTTTTTATCCTCGCCGGGAATCAGCGTGTATATCTTGAAGGTGTGCAGCGCTTCGCCGCCGGAGACCGCGTCGCTCACCGCGCGAATGCCCATCTGCGCCTGCTCCGCTTCGCGGATTGAATCGACCGTCTTGCCCGCGCCGTAGGAAGCCATCGCCGCCTTCTGATTCATCAGGCGCATCACCTCCGCCTGCGGGTAGGTGTAGAGGTGCAGGGCGGCATAGACCGGGAACTCCTGCGCGAAGAGGTTATGGAAGAGGCGCGGGTGCAGAATCGCCTGTCCCTGCTCGGCGGCGTTGGTCAGCATGGCGTACAAGCCGCGCTCGGTCTTGAGGTGCGTCCACTCGCTGACCGCCGTATCGAAGGGGCGCGGCAGCTCGTGGTCGAGCGCCCGCGCGCGCAGCCCGTAGGCGCCCAGCAGCCCGACCAGCCCGTCCTCATCCAATATCGATTCCATCACCAGGTAGGCGCGGATGTAGCGGACGGACTGCACCATGCGCCGCAGGTAGTTTTCGTACTCGATGCGGTACGCCAGCGCGCCGGGCGGCAGCAGCTCGTCGGGGGTCGCCACGCGATGAAAGGCGCGGAAGACCTCATCGCGTTCGAGGGTGTCCGCGACCAGCAGCAGGCGCGCCACCGGCAGCCCTTTGCTCAGGCGCGGCAGGGACTCCCACAGCCCGGCGGTGGCAGCCAACAAAGCCTGCGGCGCGGTGGTCAGGTCGAAGGGGTAGAGTTCGACAATCATTTCGTATGCTCCACGCGATACATCTCTTCCCCCTCCCAGTCCGTCACCGAAAGGCTGACGCCGCCCCCGCCCGGCAGCACGCGCGGCATGGTCACGCGCTCCGGGCGATAACGGTTCCACGCCCAGAGAGCCAGATACACCAGCGGGCTGCGGTTGCCGAGGCGCTCGTACTTCTTCAACGCCAGCAGCGCGATCAGCCCCAGCGCCAGTCCCGCCACGATGCCGAATCGCTGCAAGCCGAAGACAATCACCAGCCCGCTAATCATGATGTCCTGCGCGGTCAAGCCGAAGAGCAGCTTGATTTCATAGTGCAGCACGTCGGGAGGAAGTTGGTAGCGCATCCCTTCCTCACAACGAGCCGATGATATAGCCCGCCGCGCCAACCAGGATGATGCCAACAATTACGTCCGGGATTTGGCGTTTGTACCGCGCCGCCGCCTCCGGAAACAACATCGAGCCTGCCATGATTGCGCCCGCCAAGCCGAGACTGACCAGCGCCAGCGCGTTTGCCAAACCTTGAAAATTGAAGTCCATGTTTTTCTCCTATGAATATGAATACGAAATCAAATGCGATTGAACACGACGAAGAACCACGCGGCGGACGCCATAAAGAGCGCTGACATCCCGAATAGAAAGGCGTAGGACAGGAGCAGATTGGACAGCCGGTTCTCCCGCCGCGAGAAAAAGGGCAGGGCGGCATAGTACGCAGCCAGCAGGAACAAGCTCGCCAGCAGCGCCGCGGATGCCAGCCATTGAGGAAGGGTAAGCGCCATCATGCCGCCCCGGAATTAGCGCCCGCCGATGACCAGCATCAGGGCGAGGATGTTCAAGACCCCGACCAGCCCGTGCCGCATGGATTCCTGCCTGCCTTCGACCTGCCTTGCCTGCCACCAGGCGCGCAGTTCGAGCGCGGTGGTGATGAACATCAGCAGGACGCCCAGCACGAAAAAGGCTCTATTGATTGACTCGAAATTGATGGACATAGGTTTCTCCTTTTGGGTAATGAATTATTGTTGGGTGACAATCACGTCCCGGGCTACCCAGCCGTAGCCGTAGGGCGAGAGGACATACAGCCAGAGATGCCAGTCCGCCTGCACGGGCGTCACCGTCGTGGTGACGAGCGCCGTGCCGGGCGGCATCCCCACCAGCACGTTGCTGGTCATGCCCGGCGCATCGCGCAGGTTTACGCCGCTGAGGGTGTAGGCGTTGGGCGCCAGCGCGGAGGAGGGCGCGTTCTCCTCGACCAGCGCGACCTCTTCCTGCGCCTCGCCGAAGAGGACAATCCGCTCCACCGTCTGCACGTCGCCGGGCTGCGAGGGCAGCACGACCACAATCGAGGGGCGCAGCGAGATGAAGGTCTCGATTTGATTCGCCAGCAGCCTGACCACGTCGCGCACCTTGTAGTTCAGCACCTGCCCGCCGCGCGTGCGCACCGCAATCGGGTCGCCCGCCTTAACCTCGGCATCCGCCATGCCGGAATAGGGAATGGAGAAGACGCGCCGCACTTCGGTTCCGGGCAGCCACTCCGGACCCTGCGGAATCCATTTACCGTCTTCCTTGGCGACCTGCCCGCGTGAGACGATGAAGAGCCGCCCGGCGATCTCAATCGAAGCCGGGTCGCGGCTGTCCTCCGCCGGTCCGCCCTGCCCCAGCAGGAAAGCCATCGTCGGAGTGGGCGGCGGGGCGGGCGGGGCAGGCGGCTCCTCGGTCGGGAGGGAGGCAATCGCGGTCATGGTTGCGTACCAGTCCGGGGTCGGGCTGGGTTCCAGCGTCGCGGTCGCCTCCGGCGCGGCGGCTTTGCTGCTGCGCATGGTCGCGGCGGCGAGCGCCATAAACGCGACCACGATGGCGGCAATCACCAACAACTTGCGCGAGGTCGTCCAGGTCGTGATGTCGCGCCAGTCGTTCTCCTGTTTGCCGCTGATGGAGACCGCGCCCACCGAGACATCTTCGCCGCGCAGGGCAGCCTGCACGACCGGGTCCGTGACCGGCAGCCGCGTGACCGAGGTCGCGCTGGATGGCACCTTGCCTTCCTCGCGCGCTTCTTTGAGCAGCGTCTCGACGACTTCCAACTTTTGACCGGGCGTCAGGGCGTTGGCGCGCTGCGTGCGGAATTCTAGGTAGTTACCGAAGACGTCCTGGTTAGCCATGCTTGTTTCCTTCTCCATTCTGCGCGCCGGGCTGGGCGGGCGCGGGTTTCATCTCGCGCGCCGCATGGACAGCGCGGGTCAAATCATCACTGCTGACGCGCTCGAAGCCGGGCGCTTTTTGCAACTGCCCCACCGCCACATCCGGGGAGGGGGCGGACTGGGCGATGCTCTGCACCTGACTCATCTGGGCGGAGTCCCATTGGTTGCGCGCGGCAGCGGCGTAGAACGCGGATGCTGACTGCAAGGGGTCGGGGCGGGCAGGCGTGGGGGGCGTGACAGGAGGCGCCGCTTGTGTCCCGGACTGCGCTGGCTGTCCGGCGGGCGCGAGCGGGGGAACTGCGGCGCCATTCATGCCCTGCATCGCCATCGCCGCCGCCATGCCGTTGTTCACGAAGACGTTGCCAGCAGCGAGCGGACCTCCGCCCTGTCCCGTCGCGCTCGAGAGCGATTGCGCCCCGGCGCCCACCATCTGCGCGGCCATCGCCACTTCCGGTCTGCCCATCATCATCGCCGCGCCGGAGACCAGCCCGGCGGTCGAGGCTGCCGCGCCGAAGGCGCTGGATGCGCCCTGACGCACCGCCGCCGTTGCCCTGCCCGTTACGCTCGGTCCGCCGAAGTTCGCCCCGGCAGAGGAGACCACGCTATTGAAGACTTTGCCGCTGTCCAGCAGGATGCGCACCGCCCCGTTGAGGAAGACGTGCGCGATGAGAATCATCACCGCCAGCACGACGCCCCAAATCAGGGCATTACTCACGGTATTGACCTCGACGATATAGCCCAACCCGCTGGACAGCCAGCGCAGGAAGAATGCCAGCCCGAGCGACTGCACGATGATTTGAAAGTAGCGTGAGAGGATGTTGGACAGCACCAAGCCGCCCACATCGAAGAAGCCCAGCGGCAGGGCGGCAAACAGGAAGACCACCAGCATCAGCGCGGCGAAGGACAGCACAATGTAGGCGAAGCCGGAGACCAGCAGCAGCCAGCCGCCCATCGCCGAGATGAAGGCGTAGAAGACGCCCGACCCAGCGACATCCCAGCGCCGCTGCAAGTCCTCCGGCAGTTCGACGTTGGCGTTGCCCAGACCGAGGGCGCCGCCTTCGGCGATGGTGACTTCGGTGGTCTGCGGCGCGGGGAAGTAGGCGCTGTCGAAGACGCTCGGCAGGGTCAGCAGGCTCGAACCGAAGCCGAGGTCGCCGTCCCCCGCCAGCATGGGCTGTAGCACCAGCTTGTCCACCGGCAGGGTCGCGCCGAGCGCCACGCTGCTGACCATGCCCTGCCGGAAGCCTTCCACCGCCCCGATGAAGTCATAGCCGAAGGAACCCGCCACGAAGAGCAGCGACAAGACCACGCCCCACACCATCACCTTCTCGGCGCGCACGAAGCGCGCGCCCGTCCCCCAGACCGGCACAATCATCAGCAGCCCGGACAGCGAGAGCGCGACGTACATCACGCCGTTGGCGCCAAAGGCGGTCTCGTTGATCAGCGAGGGCATCATGCTGGCGAACAGGTTCAGCATCTGCGTGCGGATGTCCAGCAGCCAGCCGTTGTCCGGCAGGCTTTTGTTGAAGACGAAGACCGCCGCGCGGTCGAAGAGCCAGAGGACGAGAGCGACGCCCTTCATCAGCCCGACGGCGATGTTCGAGGCGGTTCCCTTGCCCCAGTTATCCAGCCATTGCATGAAACTCCAACAACGGTCGGGAACATAGGACGGGAAGCAGTAGTTGTCCGCCGGGGGCGCCGCCAGCGCCGTGGACCAGGGCAGCAGCAGCGCGAGGACCAGCAGGGATAGCAGGATTTTTTTCATGTGCGCCGCTTTTCTTTTTCTTCCAGTTCTGCAAACAGCGCCGAGACGGAGGCGTGCGTCTGCGAAAGCCGGTAACTCCCGTACAGGACAAAGACCGCCAGCCCAAACAGGAAGAGCGCCGGGGCGACCTTTGTTTGCTGAACCTGCTTGTGGGGCACCGCAAGCCCGGCGTCGAGGGTGTCGTAGCGCGCCTCGCCCGCCGCTTGGATTTGGGGCGCGGTGAGGGTCAGTTCCAGCCTGCCGCCCTGCCAGATGACCGGGCGCGCGCCCGCCTCTGCGCGCACTTCGCCGCGCAGCAAGCCGTCCGGCCATGGCGTGACCTCCCCTGAAATTTCGCAGCGCCCGCCCTCATCCACCCGGCAGGTGAATTGCTGCTCCTGCCAGACCGCCGCGCCGGGGATCGGCTGGTAGAGCGCCAGGTTGATCCGTTCCCCCGCGTGCAGCGGACTGGTCAGGATGACGAGCAGGAATGCCAGTAGATTCATCGTGTTACCTCCATCTCAATCCGTTGAAAAAATAGATAAATTGCAAAGACCAGAAGAAGACCCAGACCAGCGCCGCGTAGCGCAGCCGGACGCGCGGCAGGAAGAGCGCGTACCACAGCGTCCATGAGTAAATCGAGACATAGGGCGAGACCAGCAGGGTGGCGGTCACGCCGTAGAACTCATCGGTATCGCGCCAGGCGCGCCAGAGGAAGACCAGACCCAGCGGGAGACTCCATGGGAACCATGCCGCGTTCCATGTCACCTGCGCCAGCCCGACGCCGCGCGTAGTGAGGATGTTTTCGTAGAGCGCGAGCGGCCATCCGCCGTAGAGCCAGAGCGAAGCGCTGAGCAGCGCGAGGGTGGGCGCCGCGAGTTTCAGCGCGCCGCGCCAATCCAAGCCCTTCAGCCAGGCGAGAACGGCGAAGAAGCCCGCCTGCGGTTTGATGAGCAGCAACGCCAGCCCCAGCCCTTTATCCGCCAGCAGGAAAGCCAGCGCGGGCAGGGCGTCTATGTTGCCGTTTGCCAGCAGGTGCAGGAAGGGCAGCGAGGTTCCCAATAGGGCGATGCGCGCCAAGTCGCTGCCGCGCTGCTGGGTCAGTCCGAGAAAGATAAAGATAGTGAAGAGCCGCAGCAGCCCGACCGGGTACGGCAGGGCGCACAGCGGGAGCAAGACCCACAACGCCCAGGGCGGGTTGAAGAATTGCAGTTCGTAGGCGCGCGCCGGGTCAGCCAGCGCCTTCTGATACAAGCCCCAGTCCACCGGCGCGTTGCCGCTGTTCAGGGCGGAGACCAGCGCGACCCCGACCGCCAGCAGGATGGGGATGCTCACCCACCATGCTGAAAGCGCGCGCTTGAAAATTTTGTTTGCCGAAAGTACCTCTAAAGCCATCTGTCCTCCTGTCCTCGTTTTGGATTTCAGTTCAGCAGGGTGGGAGCCGGGTCCACCGCCCCCGACGCTGGCGAGTTGATTTGGTAGTGCAGGTGCGGTCCGGTGCTGTTGCCGCTGTTGTCGGTCTTGCCGAGTCCTTCGCTCCGATACACCACCTGCCCGACGCTGACGGCGATGCTGTCCAGGTGCATGTAGGTCGCCCGCCAGCCAGAGTCCGCCCAGCACGCATTCGCTTGCGGGTCGCCGCCCTGCTCGCTGACGCACTGCTCATATTCCGGGATGCGCACTTGCGCTTCGATTTGCACATAGCGTCCCATGCCGTAGTTCCAGCAAGATGGCTCTGCGCTGCAATCACTGGCTTGGCGCACGATGGCGCGCTCGGTCGTGACGAGGGCGGTGGTGGTCTCCGCCGGGACGCCGAAGTCCACGCCCCAGTGCGGCGAGCCATCCGGGTATGACGCACAGAAGTAGAAGGTGATGTAACTCCAATTGCCTTGTTCGTAGTCCACCGGCCAGCCGCGGAAGGGGTTGTCCGAAAAGACGATGCCTGTGTTGGAGCAAACGCCGGAGCCGGGGACTTCGCCCGCGCCGCTGCCTTGTCCGTAACTGTATGATTTGCGATAGCCCACCTGCGACTGCGCGGCGATGGATTGCAGCGCCAGCGCGCAGCACAGGCAGACCACCAGCCCTGCGAGGGGAACCAGCAGGATGGACTTCTTCTTCATTCCACCGCCTGCGCCGCGCGCACTTCATCCTGCCGGACTGCGAAACCGTACACATAGCCCCATGCCTTTGGGTAGAAAAGCAACGGGCGCGCCGGGTCTTTTTCGATCTCGAATTTGTGGCGCGCGGTGAAGACTCCCGCCGCGCCGCGCTCGATGCGCGGGTATTTCGCCGAGAGCGCTTCGCGCCCGGCGCCGGTGTAGGTGGCGGCAATTCCGTCTTTGGGTTTCATGGAAGCAACGACACTCCCGCGCCTTGTTCTGCGATTTGATTCAGACTTCGCACAACCTCCTCGTAGCTGCGTCCAATCTCTGCCAGCCTACGCGGAAGGACGGGAAGTCCGCCGGGATTTGGCGGCGGTGTCTGTCCGCGGGGAATAATCAGCAGCGGAATCCCGACCGCTGCAATGCGCGTCAGGCTTTCCATGATTTCGGCGTAGTCGTCTCCCAGTGTTTCCGGGCGGGGTATGAGAAGCGCTGCGCCGGTTTCTTTTATGTGTTCAAGACTCTCGATAAGACCGCTGAATTTTGTTTGGTATGTTTGCATTTTTTTATCCTTTATTGGTATGTTTGCATTTTTTATCCTTTATATGTTTTTGTTTTTCGGGTGCAGGGGTCGGGCGCACCCATGACTCATAAAGTGAACTTTCTTATTTACTCCGGAGCAGTGAACTGCGGTCGCTACCCTTCCAAAACGCGCTTGAGGCGCCGCATCTCTTCGGCGCGGATGTACTTGGACACATCCGCAACCCAGCGCAAAAAACTTTCGTCTGTGTTGTATGGGATGCCGTGTTCGCTGACCAGCCGGTCGTGGTATCTGCGCAGGCGTTTCACCGCCTCGACTTCCTGCCGGGTGAATGCGCTCACGGTTTGCCCAGCCTGCGCCAGCAAAATCACATCATTGCCGCCGCCCAGCCCGCCATACACCCCGGACTCTTCATCGCGGTACACAATGCCCGGATAATTTGCCCAGTCCAACGGGCGGTCTTCATCGCCCACACAGATCAAAACCGTCGGGCATCCTTTTTCCTTGAAGCGCTGCCCTGCCTTAAGGTCGTATGCAATCATGCCTGCTCCATTCCGGCTTCCGCCCGCGCCCTAGAGATGGCAAGCCGGGCAATCTCCGCGATCCCGTAGCTGCGCACATTCGTCTTCTGCACCAGCAGCGTGTCGCAGAGGTAGATGCGCCCGCCGCTGGTGAAGTAAAACGGACCGGGCTTTTCATACCCGGCTGCGGCTGCCAGAACCAGCTCCCGCCGCAGGCGCGCCACTTGTTCTTTCAGGGTCGCCTGTTGCAGCGCCTCGCGCACTTTCGCATCGCAAACGCAGTGCGCGAGGATGTATGCCTTGTCCCACAGTTGCGCCGCGCGCTCGTTGGCAAGCGCGACCGCCGCTTCATCACTCGGGGCGGTGATGACAAACGCTTCGCCCTGCGCCATGTGGACGGTGTATTTCGGGTCGCGCCCGGCGCGACGCTGCCCGGACGAGCGGCGGATATACGAGCCATCCGCCGCAGTGCAGATGCGCTGCGCCAATGCCTGCGCAACCCGCTCGCTGGTTTCGGCGGGCAGGGCAAACATCGCTTCGGCGCTGTCTTTGTGGACGCTGTCTTTGTGGACGTTCAAGGGTAGGGACATAGGCGGCTAACGGCTACATTAGCGGCAGTTGGGCGGGTGTTTGCTCAACTACCTTAGCGGATAAAACTTCGGGCGAGAAAACTGCTTGGATGCGGGGAGAATCCCAACTGTCCGCTGCGTGTTTTGTTAGACCCCGCTTTATTCTGCGGATCGTAACATCGCCTTCATACCCCTTTTCCCAAACATACCAGGCGAAAAGCCAGCCTAGTTTTGCTTCAACCCATTCAATTCTTTTATCGAATATATAAACTGCCTTCAAGTTTTTTGATGACTTGGCTTCCATTTCATTGCCAAGATTTTTTACATACCAGAGCAGGGCTAGTTTTTTGTTTGTGATAGACAACAAGTGACGCTTTACTTTTTGCTGATGCGTGAAAGGTGGATTAGTAATAGCGTTTTCGCAATGCTCTTGAATATAGAATAAATCTTTCTGTGAACCAAAACCATAATCAAACTTATCGGACGAAGTAACCTGATACCCGCTCGCCTGCAGTACTTTGGAGATAGCGCCATCACCGCAACAAGGCTCTAATATGCCGCCTTCAAAACTTTCGTTTTCAAGCAGTGCATCAGTAACATATCTTGGAGTGCGGACAAAATCATTAAGTGCCATTACCTATGCCTTCACGAAGGGGACCAACGGAAAGCCTTACCTGCGGGGGGCGGGCGCTGAACCATGCCCGATGGCAGATAAAACTTCGGATGAAAATAAAGCCTGTTGGCGGGGAGAATCCCCCCCGTCAGGTGCAGGCAGTGTTGGCTGGCGTAGAGAACCTGTGTAAAAGGCGCGGTCACAAAATGCGCCTTCAATCAAGCCTTCATCGCACAACTCAATCAATGCGGCTCGTGCTATTTCGCCCCATGCCACAAGTGCGGAGGGTGCGCCAGCAGATGATTTTGGTGTAGTACCATCTGGTTTTGCAAAAGCAATGCGCCGCTTTGGAAAAAGAAAACCATCTGCGGACGGGAAAATAATATCTTGCCATGTTCCCGTTTCAATGCGGGCAAAGATGAGCATGATGCCTTCGCCGTGTTCAGCCATGCGCTTCGCCCACGTTCCGACATTGTTGCCATAGGGGGGATTGCAATAAACCATTCCATACCAGTTGTGCATAAGCCCATTCTGTTCGCAGTTGTAACCATTGCGGGCAGTAAGCCAGGGTTGCGTCATACTGATACACGGATCAAGGTCGAAGAACATTCCCTTTTCACCCGCCTTTGTGTCGAAGGCGTCAATAATCCACTTGGGAGTTATCCAGTCGTTCGTTTCGCCTTCAAACGGTGCTTCATGCCCGAAGCCGTCTTTTTTGCTTGCCATAAGACTCCTTTGTTTTAGCCAGCCAACGGCTACGCTACCCGCGCTGGGGCGGACGGCGGAACGCTGTCCGATGTGGATAATGTTTCGGCGTTGGTAACTGCCTGAGATGTCGCAGACTCCCCCAGTGTCGGGTGCGCGTTTTGTTGGGCGCACTTTGGGCAATAAACCTTATCGCCAACCTCAACGCATTTTTTAGACAGGGTTATTTGATTGCCACACCCTGCACATGGATACGATACACGACAACCGATATATTTTGACATTAGACCTCTTTTTTTTTATACAACAACGCGCCCAACTACGGGATATACAGCGGCAGCACCGGCGGGTCGAGGCGGAAGATGCTTTCCAGCGTCTTGATTTCCGCCGCAGGAGAGAAACCGCCGAACCACATGCCCTGCGTCACGCCTTCGCTGCTGTTCTCATCGCTGCGCGGGATTTGCACCGAGCCGCTGCGCAGGAGGTAGGGGATGTCTATGTAAGCAATCTGCCCCGCCAGGCTTTGCGGCGCGCAGAACTTGGCGATGCCGTTGGAGGTGCGCCCCTGCCGTACCGGACGGAAGTCCGAGTTCATCAGGTACACTGCCAATCCCTCGATGCCCTCGCCGGAGAGCGCCATCTGGTTGTCGCGGTTGTTATCTATGTAGGCAATCACGCGCACATAAGCGGCGCAGACTCCGCTCTGCCCAAGCCCCAACCCGTAGCCATTCAAGGATGGCGTCAGCGTCCCGCTGCCCGTCGCCGAGCCGCCCCCGCTGCCACCCGCAGCCGCGTCATAAGGTGAAGCGGCGCTGTCGGGGTTGCTGGCGGAGGCTTGCGGACCAGAGACTGCCGTCAGGGTTGCCTTGTAATCCGGCGTCGAGTTCGCACTGGCGGTCAGCGCCAGTGCGGTTGCAGCCCACGCGGTTTGGTTGGCAGAGGCGTAAGTGGCGGCGATGTCCGGGGTGGGCGTGCCATCCCCGCCGGAGCCGGACTGGGTGGCGGTCGCAGTTGGCGTGCGGGTGAGCGTTCCGGTGGCGGTCGCAGTTGGCGTGCGGGTGAATGTCCCGGTTGCCGTCGCCGTCGGGGTACGGGTGGAGGTCGCTGTCGCGGTTGGCGTGCGCGTAAAGGTCGAGGTTGGCGGGGGAACTGCCGTTGGCGGATCAATGCCGCCCCCACCGCCTCCGCCATTATCCCCGCCCCCGCCGCCACCGCTGCCGCTCGAGGTGGCAGTGGACGTAATCGTCTGGGTCGGTGTCAGGGTCAAGGTGGGCGTCAGGGTCTGGGTGGGCGTCAGCGTTTGAGTCGGTGTCTTGGTGGGAGGGTTGTAGCCCGGTACCCGTATCGTAAACGTGCCATTCAAGGTCGAGCGAATATTGTCCCCTTGCGCAGTCGATTTAATTACCGATAAGACGTTCACTCCGTTGTGATGCGTGGCTCTGTTCGAGAGAATATCCTTGTGGACGCATTCCCCAACGGCTAAAGTCCCGGCAGTGGTGTAGGTAAACCATTCTCCGGTGGTCATATTAGCCAGCGGTTCTAACTGCGTCAAGATGACCGCTTTGCCGCTTTTGGATGGATAAGAATCGTTGCAGACATCCAGCGATGCGTTCACTTCCCAAGCCAGCCCATCGATTACGCTGTCGTTCGTAAACTCCAACGCGAATTCCCGGTTCGCCCCGCTGAACGTCCAGGTAATATAGTTTTCCCCGGTTTCGCACTGAACGCTGCCAGGAGCATACATAAACGGAAATGTCTGATTACTGAAGGGAACGAATCTGATTGCGTCCGGGCGGTTAGCATGAAAGTCGACTCCGTTGTAGGTGGAACAATGAAAGGGATACCCGGTGATATACGGAAGCCCGGGTTTACCCGGGATGAGGTGGATTTCAATCGTGCCATTCATTACATCGGCTGCGGTCTGGGGCAGGTCGTAGGGGTCGAACGATATATCAAGCCTGTGGTTGGTACTGGGCGGCAGCTCATGATAGAACGACACAGGGTAGTCGTAGGTGGTACGCTCTGCAAACTTATCATCCCGCCAGGTTGGTCCAAGGTAAAAGCCGGGCGGGTCCAGCACTATCTTGTTGGCGCTCACGTTATGAATCAGAAAGTCCGGGATGGCGTATCGCTTCACGCCAGAGCTAGACTGCGAAGCATCCCCGCTTTTGGTATAGGACAGGGCGAATGTCGTGATAGCGTCCTTCGCTTCCGACGCCGTAAAAACAAAATACGTCCGCAGCGCGGCGGCGGCTGTCGCCAAGTTGGTGCGCGGCACATTATTGAGCGTCCAACGAATGTAGTCCGCCCCCGCCTCACAGGTGACGCCTGTGCTGCCCGCCGGGAACTCCACGCTGGCGCAGGAGAACGCCGTCGGGACCGGCGTCTGCGCCTTCGCCCCAATGGACGACACGCCAAACAAGAGAACCAAAATCAAAGCGATAAGACTTACCTTTTTCATCATTCACCTGCTTTCTGGTCTATTGGATTTCAAACGATTCTTCGCGGCATTTTTCCGAGAGCGATGTCACCGAGACGCCTTCGCAGTCTTCCTGCCCGGTCAGCAGGCGCCACAAGGCGGAGGCGCGCGCCATGTCCCTGCCCATCACCGCGCCGTACATGCGCTGGATTTCCACCGCCTCCGGCGAATCGCCTTCGCCGCTGCGATACGGGTGCAGGGTCGCGCGCAGCGCACCCAGCAGGAACTCCGGGCGGGCGGACGCCAGCGCGTTGAATTCATCGCCCGCCTGTCCGCGCTGTGCCGGGTCGAGTGTGCGCGAGAGCGCGAAGCCCACCGGGTCGGTCACGCCGCGCGAGATCATCCCGCGCAGCAGCCAGGCAAGCAGCCATCTGCCCTGGATGCCCGCGCTTTGCAAGCGCGGGCGGGTCTTGGCGTTCACGTCCAGGGTTTCGCACAAGGCTTGCATGTCCCAGCCCGAAGAGACAGAAAAATCCCACCCGCCCACCGCAGAGACGCTGGCGGACGCGGTTTGTGTTTTGCCGCGGCGCGGTTGGGTGGGGATTTGTGAGGTTTTTGGGGTTTGTGTAGGGGTTAAAAGATTTAAGGGAGTCTCACTTTTTCCAAACCGAGTCTCACTTTTTCCAGAGGGAGTCTCACTTTTTCCAAACCGAGTCTCACTTTTTCCAGAGGGAGTCTCACTTTTTCCAAACCGAGTCTCACTTTTTCCAGCGCCGAACAGCATTTCTTCCAAACCAAGTCTCACTTTTTCCAGATGTCCCCGGCTGTCTGCCAACGCCGCGCCGGGGTTCTCGTCCACGACCGGCTCTTCGAGGCGGACGACAAAGCCCTCGTAGATGTCGTTCTTGAAGTGCTGCGCCAGAGCGGAAAAGCCCGCGGTCTGCAGCCAGTTCTTGAGTGACTTCACCGTCACGCCCACCCAGGCGGCGGCTTCTTGCAGCGAGACCAGCGCGTATTCCTGCTGGACGCGCGTCTCGTAGTCGAACCAACAGCGGTCGCGCAGCAGGATCACCAGCCAAGCCTGCGGGTGGGTCAGTTGCAGGGCAGGCGCCACGCTGCGGAAAAAGTAGTGCGGCACAATCACCGCGCCATAGGCGGTGAGAATCTTTTCCTGCGCGCGCTCGGATGCCGTCACGACTTCGGGCGGCAGGGAACCCAGGACGCGCTGCGCGATGGCGGAAACCGTCCGCGGCGCGGATGCCGGGAGGCTCCCGACCTCGATGTCTGGCACGGCGCGCAGCGCGGCGAGCGCGTTCACCAGATTTTGCTTTGCTTCGTCTGCGTCCTGCGCGCCCTGTATCGCCTCGCGCAGCAAGACCTCGATGGCGGCCGCATCGCGGCGCGTCAGGCGCGGACTCATGTGGACGCGGTAGCGGTTGGACAGCTCGTCTTCATCCGGCACGATTTCCACCATGCCGCCCGCCAGCGTCTCTTTGCCGGAGATTTCGCGGAAGAAGGAGGCGCGGCTCATCATCGCAAAGCGAATCACGTCGCGGTAGGGGATGTTCCTGGTGTTGCCCCTGCCCAGCGACCACTGCTTGTACACCGCCTGGCGGAAGCCGATCCACAACGACATCTCTTTCGGCGTCAGGTCGCCCTGGTCGAGCAGGCGCAGGGCATAACCCGAGAAGCCCACCACCTGCCCCGGGCGCACGATGCGCTCGTAATCCGGCGCGATGATTTCGGCGCTGAATTCGCCCGCGCTGGGTTGCCTGCTGGACTCCTCTTCCGCTTCTTCTGCCGCTTCCTCCTCATCCTCTTCGGAGGGCGCCACGCCAAAGGACACCCGCGTCACCGCTCCTTCGGAGTACACGGCGGCGAGCTTTGTGATTTCGTCTTTCAGCCGCGATTGTAGCCAGTTGCAGGCATAGGCGTTGCGCGCGCCCAGCGCCAGGGTCGCGCCAACCACCGTGAGCGCTTTCACGTCCCGCACCCAGGTCTCAAACGAGGCTTTGGGTAGGTCGTCCTTGAGCGCTTGCGCGATGGCATCCCAGAGTTGTTGCGGGTCGGTCATGAGAATTGCTCCTGTCGGGGGTTGGAGAACCGTTGGAGGGGTTGGAGAGGCTTGGAGGGCGGTTGGAGGCGCAGGCTCTCCAACCGGCGCCGGTTGGAGGGCGGTTGGAGGGGTTGGAGGGGTTGGGTGGTTGGGTGGCGTTTTTCCATAAATCTGCGCTTCTTTGGGTTGGGTGGTTTTATTTCTGACAGTCAGAAATGGGAGGCGAATTTCTGACTGTCAGATTTTCAATAATTCCAGGCGTTGAGGATGTTATCGGCAGCCTCATCCGCTTCGCCGTTATCTTCGCTGGCATCCGTGCTGGCGGTCGTCACCCCGCCGCTGCGTAAGGCGCGTTTGAGCGCCTTGACCCGCTCGCCCTTCGGGATGGAGGACAGCCATGCCAGCAGGTCTGCATCCAAGTCAGGGTCGAGTCGCAGGGTGATTACAATCTTTACGCTTCCGCGCGGGTGACGACCAGCCATTCTTTACCTCATCTCCATTGCAGGGAGCAGCCCGGTTCTAATTGCACGTTTCATCGCTTTGTCCTTATTTCTTCTTGCCCTGCTTTTGCGCGAGTTTGAACAACCCGCGCGCAGTTGCCAGCACCGGCTCTTCCGGCACGAAGGCTTTTGCGCCGAAGCGGTCTTGCATGGCTTTGGATAGCAGGATGGCGCCGCCACCCACCACAATTACGCGCTCAAAGCGGCGGTATACCTGCCCCCAGCTCTTCTCGATTTCGCCGCCCACTTCGCGCGCCCAGAGCGGCAGCGCATCCTGATAAGACAGTTTGCCGCTGCGTAGTTGCGCGTCCAACTCGCCCAACGAGTACAAGCCCTGCCGGTTCACCAGTTCGAGCAGCCTGCGCACGCCGCTTGTGTTGCCGGTCGTGAAGCGTTCCACCGGCGCCTTGTCGCGGATGACCAGCAGTTCAATTGTGTTGAAGCCAATCGAGCAGACGCCCACTTCTTTGGAGAGCGCGCCCTTGCGCTCCGGCTGGTACTCGCCTTTGGCGTCGAGGACGTAGTCGAACAGGGCGCCCACCGGCTGCGGGGTGACGCTGACCGTCTCGACGTGCAGACGATACTCCGTTTCATCCACCGTCCAAACATGGTCGCCGCGCAGCCATTCGCGCACTGCCGCCGCGTTCCGCTGCGCCTCATCGCCGGAAAGCGTCTCGATAGGCAGCCCCACCGTGATGGTCTCGACCGATTCCGGCAGGCTGTACTTTTTGCTGAATTCCGACAGCGCGCCATACAGCAGGGCGCTCATTTCTGGCGAGCCGGTCAGCCGGTCGTAGTCGAGGTTCTCCACCGGGCGTCCGTAGTCGTGCGAACCCAGCCCGACGTAGAAGTGTCCGTCTTTGGTGGTCACTTCGGGCGGCGCGGCGCGCCTGGACAAGCCCGTGAAGTGTGCCAGTTTTTTGGTGCCGTTGGTGGCGACCTGCGAGGGCATTTCCACGCCGCCCTGCGGTCCGTATAACTTGATGGCGCCCATGCCGGGGTCGAAGCCAATGTTCACAATCGCTTTGTCATCTTTCTTTACCGGGGTCATTGTCTGTCTCCTTTTGTGTTTGTTTGTCTTGCGGGTCAAGCCAGACGATCTGGGTTGCTCCGTTGTGTCCGTGTACTCGTATCAACTCTTGCGCGCTGTCGTGCAGGACAATCGAGTGCGCGCTGTTGGTCGTCCAGCGCATGACGACCCGCCCGTCCCCAAACTCGGCGCCCTCCGCCACGATGCCCGTCCCGGAATACCCGCTGACATCCGTGATGCGGTGCAGGACGAAGCGTCTCATCCCCCCGCCTCCTGCTGGCGCAGCGACTCGCGCGCGCGCGGCGTGATGGCGTAGGCGTTGTTGCGCTGCGGGTCTTTGGCTATCCAGCCACGCAGCGCCCAGGTGTCCATCCATTTGCGGGTCTGCCACTCACTAGATGCGCTCCACTGCATGACGCTATTGCGGGTCAGCACGCCATCCGTGTTGGACAGCGCCGCGCGGAAGACGCCCAGTTCCACCGGCGAGAGCGCCAGCGCGTTACCGGAAAACATGCCGCCCCCGAGCGGGCTGATGGGATTGGCAATCAGCGCGCTCTTTTCGAGGAAGTAGGTTTGCAGCGGTCCCCAGCGGTTTGTCATCGCCAGCCCCGGGCGGGACGGGTCGATTCGTTCCGCGCCTTCGCAGCCCATCCGCTTCGCCATCTCTTTGCCCTGCACCCGCAGCATGACCACCGTCCGCACCTGGTCGCGCATCAGCCCGACCTGCTCCTTCGTGAACTCGTGCGCGGCGAAGACAATCGAGATGCCGAACTTGCGCCCGCGAAAACCAATCGCGGACAGCAGTTTCCCGGCGTCGCCCCGCCCCCCGCCCAGCGCGGAGAGGGTCGCGCTGAATTCATCCAGCACCAGCAGGATGCGCGGCAACGGTTCTTCCCCGCGTTGGATTGCCAGCCGGTTGTATTCATCGAGGTTCTCCGGGTAGCCGGACATGGACTGGAAGAGCGCCGCGCGGCGGTCGCATTCGTCCAGCGCCTTCCGAATCAGTTCGAGCGCCTGCTCGGTGTTGGCTGCCAGCGGCGCGTACAGGGATGGGTGCTTCGCCAGCATCGGGAAGGTCGCCTGGTCAATGTCCGCCAGCAGCAACTTCATCCCGTCGCGGATGGCTTGCGCCACCACCAGCCGCAGGAACATGCTCTTGCCGGAGCCGGTCATCCCAGCCACCAGCAGGTGTCCGAGGTCGTCCCATTCGACGCGGATGTTTTTCTTTTCGTAGTTGATCCCGATGTCCAGCGCGCCGCGCCCGCCGTCTGCGGACAGCTCAATCGGCAGCCCGACACGCTTGGGCAGTCCGGGGATTTTGTTCAACGCCACAACGTAGCGCAGCCCGGTGCTGTTCGAGAGGTAAACCTTCATGCCTTGCAGGTTGGCGCTCATTTGGTGCAGCAGGTCTTCGCTGCGGTACGCCTCCATCCGCTCGATGCGGCTGACCTCCAACTCGTACACGAAGATCAGCATCTCGGAATGGCGCGTCAGGATGGTCTCGCGCAGGGCGGGCGACAAGCCGCGCTGTGTCAGTGTGCCGCTGATGCGGTGCGAGACCTGCTCGGCTTGCAGGAGGTGGAAGCGCTTAATCCCAAGTTCTTCGAGGGTTTGCTGTTTCCCGCTGCCGGGGATAATCTGGGCGGAAGACGGAGTTAATACTGCGGTCATGTCCTTACCTCATTCGACAATCTCGCCATCCACAACGGCGTCCAGCATCATGGTTGGGATGACATCTTGCAGGCGGGCTTGCACGTCCTGGGGCGGCAGGACTTTGATGGCGGTTTTGTTTTCCTCGCTGGCGGGCGCTGGCGTTTGTCCGGGCAGGCTGGCTCTGCCTTTCGGCGCGCCGCTGCCGCGTGTTGCCAGATCGAGCAGCTGGTCGCGCTCGGTCACGGCTGCCTGCTGCGCGGCGCTGGGCGCGGGCAGCGCCTTGGCGCTGCGGTAACTGCCCGCCGGGTGGAAGTTGCGGTCCGGGTCGAAGACGACGCCTTCGATCAGGTCGCCGAGCAGCGGCGCGTCCCCGCGCGGGTCGCGGTGGACAACTATCGTGCGCCCGCGGTGGTACAGCAGTTTGAAGCCCACCCAGGCGGAGACCGCCAGCAGCACGAAGGGCAGGAAGGCTTGCAGGATGTTGGTCATCTCGTCGCGCTCGACCGCGTTCTGCGCGCTCTGCGCTTCGCTCGCCATCGCGGTTGAGTAGGTGCGCGCGTTGGCGTAGTTGGCGGTGGCGGTGATGCTGGCGGCGTCCTGCGTCATGGCGATTTCCATCGCCTGCGCGGTTTGCTGCGCCGCCGCTGTCGCGGTGGAGATCGCCATGTCCGCGGCGACGGTCAGTTCCCATGCCCGCGCCGTGCTGGTGATGTCCGCCGCTGCCTGCATCGCTTGTACGTCCCATGCCCGCGCTGTTGCCGCGGATTGCTGCGCTTCCGCCGTCGCCGTCATTTTGCTGTTGTAGTATTGGGCGGTCATGTTCGCGCTCTCCGCGCCCGCGTGGAACAGAACCGGGTCGGGTGTCTGTGACGGGGTCGCCAGCGGGACGGCGCCGGAGGGCGGCTGCGCGGCGCAGGCGGCAAGCAGCAGGGGCAGGAGGAGGTACAAGGGCAGGCTGCGTTTCATGGCTTACTCTTCGATCGGGGTTTCGATCCGCCGTTGGGGTCGCGGCGGCTCCTGACGGAATTCCTGCATCATGCGCAGGGTCATCAGGCGGGTCAGGCGCTCCAACGGGTCGTCACTGGGCGCGGGCAGCGCGCCGGATTTCGTCGGGCTGAACTGGCGCGCTTGTCTTTGTCCGGGTCTGCGCCCCGGCGCATTGCGCGCGCGGGCGGATAGAACCATCGCGGTCAGGGCGCCCGCCACGACGACAATCAAGAGCGTGGAGAGGACGGTGATGGCAATCGCGTTGCCCGCGCTGGCGGTCTGCGCGGCTTGCGCCGTTGCGATGGCGGCTTTCGCCTGCTGCGCGGCGGCATACGAATCGGAGATGGAGGTCGCCGCCCAGAGCAGCGCGACGAGGGTCAGCGCGATGGCTGCGGCAATCATGCTTGCCCCGCCTTTCGCCGTCTGGACGGGATGCAGAGGTGGTATGCAAAGTTGTGAGAGCTCTTGGGCGTTCCGCATGTCTCGCACAGGCGCTGCGCCTTGCGGCAGTCGCGGCAGATGTAGCGCGGGTATGTCCCGTTTTTCTCATTGCGCTTGCCCACCCCCGCCAGGTCGTTGGAGGGTCCGCGGCAATCGTCGCAGTAGTCCGGTATCCACCCGGCTTCACGGGCGAGCTCGAATTCCACGCGGGAAATCTGGCGGCTGGCTTGCGAGACGTGCATCATGCCCAGTTCCCCTTCGGGACATGCGGCGCTGTATGCTTTGGCGAGGAGGAAGCCTTCGTCGCAGTCTTCCGCGCTGATGATTTCCCCGTACACGGTCAGCCCGTCTATCACGCCGAAAAAATCCGTCGCGTTACCCGACAAGACCCCTACGCCGGGGTTGTCTATGGCGTAGTAACTGCCGGGCGATAGCGCCTCTTGCCACGCTTGCGTTTGGATGGTTTGCCCTGTGAAAAGGTTTACGAATTCCATTGTTAGTTCTCCATTCCCATCGCGCGGATGCCTTGTCCGCCCACGCGGTTGAGCTCCGCCAACAGGTCTGCCCGCTTGATGGTCAGGTGCAGGTTGCCGTTGGCGTAGCACTGAAACTTGAAGTAGTCGGTCTCGCCGCGTCCGCTGCCGCTCGTCTCGCTGCTTTGAACGGCGTCCACCAGCGGGGTCTTGTATGAGTTGGCGTCGAGTTTGTCCAGCGCGCCGTCCAGCAGGTGAAAGGCGCGGTCTGCGATGGCGAGCTGGTTTGCGCGATTGGTCCACAGCGCGTACCTGCTCCAACGAGTATCCAGAAAGCCGGTGAGGATGACTCTGCGGGTAACTTTCCAAGACGCCCGCTTGTTGGTCTTGTGCTGCGCCGAGCTGTATCTGCCGGGACGTAGCGTCTCGAATGCCTCGAGCAGCGCTTCGCGCTGTAGGTCCGTGCCATGCAGTAGCCCGATGAGTTCCATCACATTTTCGATGGTCACTTCGGGCGCATTTTCGCTGTGCAGGTTCTCGTGCATCTTCGTCCGCCGCGCTTCGGGGAGGATTTTGTCCACGCCGATGACGCCCATCAGGTGATGCCATGCGCTGACTTTCAGGCTGTCCATTTCTGTCTTTTCCACGTCGCGGATGCGGTAGTCGCAGTAGTCCGCAGCTGTTCCGTCCTGGCTGACCAATGCTTCCAGTATGCGCTGCGCTTGGCAGGCTTGCTGGAAGCCCGCCTGCATGTCGCGCAGGGCGGATTGGTACGCCTCGACGAATTGACTCAACGGGCGCCGCACTTGCAGGTCGCTAGTGGGGGCAATCATGCGCGGACTCCCGTTTTTTTCTTCGCTGCCATCGGGTACAGGATTTTGTATCGCCCGTTGTTCCAGATGCGCAGGTCGCCCTGCCGGATGTGCCAGAAAATCGTGCCGTCTTCCCACTGCGCCTCTTGCGCGTTCTTGACGGCAAGGTCGCTGTTCCGGAAGCAGCGTCCGAGGAAATCGCCGCTCGGGTCGTGGATGACCATCCATGGGTGCGCGGTTTGCGAGAGGCTGACGGGGATGACCTGCGACGTTGCGCCCTGGCGCGTCAGCGCGGTTACTGCGGTTGCGTTCATACGACTGCCTCCGCAAATAAGTCCAATTGCACTGGGTCGCGCGCGGGGATTTCCCAGCGCGGGTCGCGCAGCTCGTGGCTGGCGGCGTATGCTTCCATCCACTCTTCCGCCAGTTCGCGCGTGTTCTCTATCGCGCGGCTCATCCCGATGCCATGGTTGCGCCCGCCGCAGACGCAGTCGCATTCCGGCTCGGCGGCTTCGTAGCAGCGCGCATCGCAGCGCGCGGCGCCGCGGTCGCTGTACACGGCGATCATGGTGGTCATGCTTCACCTCGCAGCAGCCAGAAGAGAAAGACCGGGACTTCACAGATGGGCAGCGCGCCGCGGAGGATGTCCCGCGCGATGCTTGGGATTTCCGCGAGTGCGGTATAATGGCGGCGTTGTTTGTCTGGGCTTGCCGCCCGTTGTGTCGCTCCCGTTCCAGCGGGAGCGCTTTTTGTTAATTGCATCTTCGCGTCCTTTCTCCTTCCTTGCGTCACTTGGGGAAGGTTCGCTCGACTTGCACCGTGACCATGCCATTCCTAAAAGTAGAAGCGTTGAATACGCCTGCTGAAAGTCAATTCTTTCGCAGGGGAAAAACCCTTCGGTTACTACTATTGAGGTGTGAGGGATAGTCGGGAGTCGAACCCCATACCAGTAAAGTGGCTCCGCGCCACACTATCCCTGGGGGGCGCTGGTCTCTGCCAGCTGTCACCCTACCTGCATTTTCCCGGCGGTGGGGCAGGGACTTTGCGTCTCTGTCCGTTAGGGTCATCCGGGCTTCTCTCGCTCGTTGGTGGGGCAACAACCCCAGCGAGTTCGGTAGTGGAGAGTACAGGAGTCGAACCTGCGTTCCGGTATTTTCTCCGGCGGTTTTTGTTCCGCCGATTTATCATTTCCCGGCACCCCTCTCGTCGGGGCGCGTCGCCGCTTCGCTATCTCTCCGGTTTCTAGGTACGCTCGTAATATAGCACCAAACGTCCTTTTAAGTCAAGAGAAATGGACGGTTTTTTTTGGGGCGAAATTAAAACAAAAACAGCCTCCGTGTGGAGGCTGTTGAATCTTGCATTTATTTATTTATTTATTTATTTATGGACTTGCCTTGAGACTTAGGTTTGTATGGTAAACCATTCTTGTCAAATAAACGTCTGCCTTGCTTGCTTTTGCGCTCTTTATGAATCTTGGAACAATACGCAACGTCTGCCTTGTCTATCAATACGCGATTCTTGTCTTTGCCAAGCCGTTTGATAAGACCCGACTTAACCCAACGTGAGATTGTCGAATGCTGCACTCCGAATGATCGAGATGCAACACCAATACTAATGCCCACTCCTTTATATTGATTGAACTCAGTCTCCCACTCTGGGGTGTCTTCCCGTGTCTGGGCAGTTGCCTGCACGTCTGATTCACTGATAACTAAAGTTTTTTCCATCATGGCTGCTCTAATTGTACCATCAGTGATAAGTGACCTGATGCGCGCGACGCTCACGCCGTACTTCTTCGCCGCAGCGCGAATCGGCAAGTAGGTGGGGAGGGGGAGGGCAGGGATAGTCATAATAATACGCTTTATTTAATCCATTAAAACATTGCGCCCGGATGGGACCGGGCGCAATGTCAGGGATGGTCCCTGTATCTATCAGGCTCCTTGCCCAGGACTTGAACCTGGAACCTAGCGGTTAACAGCCGCTCGCTCCGCCGATTGAGCTAGCAAGGAACGCACGGAAGATTATACGGAGAAGCGCAAAGGCTGTCAAGGGAATTT
>Ga0172368_10000954_pt1 | contig 40366 bp, 29 predicted proteins | sample Lak11m_FD_114540 | JGI IMG/M metagenome (GOLD analysis project Ga0172368, IMG submission 114540) | Freshwater microbial communities from Kabuno Bay, South-Kivu, Congo - kab_022012_11m | ecosystem: Environmental > Aquatic > Freshwater > Lake | place: Democratic Republic of the Congo: South-Kivu... | reverse complement strand
GTCTTTTTTGGACCATTTTCTGTCAAAGAACAAGATATTTGATAATATAAAAGTAAAAATCAATGATTTTCTAAGAAATATAAGTCCCAAAAATGTAAAAAACACTTTTTCAGGGGAGACTAGATAACCATACTGTTCAAGTTACGGTATCTCCAGATCTTAGTCAAGATATTTTTGGTACTTGCACTACATTTGAAGTTGGAGATGTCAATGACGACGGGTATCCTGATTTATTTATTAATGCTTCGTCTCTACCCCTAATAATTCTACATACAAAGGATGTAGAACCTTCTGGTAATCCATATAATCCCAACATCAACCTTACAGTTCCTGATCCCAATTCATATATTTATACAGATGTTTTCGATCACAGTAGTAAATTAGGCGAAGTAAATGAAATGTGGTCGGCATATTTAGGCAGGGCGGGTATTGATATGTCGATTCCACCAAACAGCGACACAAAATTGGGCCTTGTGATAGGTTCAAAAACCATTATGGGTTCCTTTAGAGAATTTGGAACAATGACCAGCGGAAATGAAAGAAGAGCGCTATTCCCCTGGGGTAATGAATATTATAAAGTTAGCAATGCAGAACCTTACAAACTAAATCTTGAATGGTCATCAGTACATTGTATTTCTACACCAATAACAATGGCAATGGTAGAAGATGATTTATATTCCAGCCAATTAGTCACCGATATCCTGCTGTTAGACGTCAATAGCGATAATTTTCTTGATATTGTAACCTGCTCTTATCCGGTAGCGACCCGAATTGGCACTCAGGCTGAGATTGCATGGACAAAAGGTCTGGAGAAGATATATCTTTATAATCAAGGTACCGGATTTTCGGAAACACCGAATTGGATAACATCGGGAGATTATGGAGATCTTTCGACTTCCATTGCCGCAGGCGATTTCAACCCGCAATCTGAAAATATAGAAGAAAGAATTGATGAAGAATACAACTTATCTTATCGCCCCAATAATGACAGCCGTCATATGTTTTATCTCAAATATGCTCCAGTTCTCGAAATCAACAGTGTAAAGATTTGGTGGCGATTCCAGGGTCAGCAGGATGAGTGGACTACAACGCTGGCATATAATCCGACTGAAGCGGATTATTGCTATGATTTAAATAGCGGATGGATTTCAGTAAATATTGATTTTGATGATTTTGGTACTCTACCTCCAGAACCTCCTATAGAAATAATAGGTTATAAAGTATCCTATATATACAGCAAGGCGCCGGACTTGGTAATAGGAAACGACGGAAAAAATGTAGTGTATTTTAATCATAATAATCCGCCGCAAGCACCGGATTTACCAGCTTTAACTATTGACGATATCACTCCAATCCTACCTCACAGTTTCACTGGAACATGGCCTCCACTCCAAGGAAATGCGACAGATACCGAAAATTTTATCGGATTGTCAATAAGCGCTTCTTCGGACGCTGATATAGCCTATTATGAAAATTCATTGCCTGAAATCGACCGCTGGTGTAATGGAACTGATTATAATGAAGATTTGAAAGGACATTATTTCTGGGGTGAAACTGACAAGAAAGTCAAAACTTGCTTCGATTTAAGCAAAACCATGGTTTTATGCAGAGGCGATATGTCTCCGGGATGGACAATGGGTGATTTTTTTACAACATACCCAGTGCCGGAATACTGGGACTATGATTATTTTGCCCGGGCTGCCAGTCAATTAATAGAAGCGCGGAATCTCCGGAATTTAGTCAACAGATATCGCCCGGGCGGAGTTTATATAACTATATGTCTTGAAACTACAACATGGGGAGTGACCGAGTTTCAGATGGAAAATGAACCGGACGGACCGGATTGGGGGTATGGCTGGGGCGATGATTACACAGACGCCCGAGATGACATTGGCTGGCAAATGTATTATAACTATCAAGTGATGTGTGAGATCGAAGCAGATGATGGCCGCGATGACGATTTGGTACTGATTTCGCCTAATTTCTATTCCTTCCCCGACGATATTAATCCTCTTCCAGGTCAGGCAGTATCAAATTGGGATTATTTCGATTATCTGTTCAATCTTTTTCCGGGCTTGCCAAATAATATGAAGCCCTTGAAAAACTGTATGGAAGTAATCTGCCATCAAGAGCCGTTTTTAATCGATGAAAATCCCTTTGAGTGGGGATTCGGTTATACAACTGCTTATAATCCAGAATATGGATGGACTCCTTTTGTGGGGGATCATGGCACGGAATTTGTTACATTGGAAACGGGAACCAACGGCGGGATTGTAGCTGATCACTACTTTATTTCGCATGACGCTCAAATCAATCGTGTAACCGATGGCAGGATTCGCTGGAGCTCCTGCTGGTCCTACCGTTATCCCGGTGGTAATGATATCAATACTTGGGAATGGATGAGGAATATCGAAGCGGAGTTATTAGAAGGATGTAAATATTTTGAAACTGTAGACTTTACATATGCAACAACTCCTCATGATATTATTGTGAGAGATTACATCTTCGATGATATCCGCCCTGCTTGTGACAGATATCTGCATATGGTCAGAATTAGTGAGGGTAATTTCCCCACTGAAGAATATTTAGCGGGGCCACCTCCGCTTAATTATTACGAATTTTCTCTAATCAATACTTCGTTTTCCGATCCCACACCGCATGTAAAGATATATTCTTTGAACGACTTCACCTGGGAAAAGGAAGTATGCGGCACAGCGCCCAATTATTTCCTTAAATTCTACGAAGGCGAATTGGATACCAACATTATCTACATCGATGAAAATCCGGATTACGAAAACGAAAACTGTTACCAGCAAGCCCACCTCCACCCCAATTGGAATATGGTCTCCGTGAATGTGGTTCATCCGTTGACTAACCAAGACCTAGAAGTTCCAATTGTATGGCCATCAGAACCATGGGGTCTTTGGACCGAAACCCTCGGCCGGGAGAATGTGGATTTTATTTTAGATTTAAATGGTGATGAGTTTCATTCTGAAGATCCTGATCCCGATCTTACAAATTGGGATTTGACTAAAGGCTATAAGGTCAATATGCAGGCTGTAGATTCGCTGGAAGTTCTGGGCCCGGTTTTAGTAGATTCCGATCAGGAGATACAAGTGATCTCTATCTTGCAGACATTGGATAACCGCCATCATTTCTGGATCAGCTATTTGCCCTGGTGGCGGGATAATGTCAGCATTTTTTATGACTGGTTTGAAACCGATTTGCGTTATGTGGCGGATGATGAAGGCCGATACTATATCCCCGGGGTAAAAAACAGTATTGGGTATATGATACCGGGCAAAGGCTACGATTTGGCTTTTAACAGCGCGGTGTTAACAACTTTCCAATACGATGACAGTCCGGGTCAGGAAAGCCTGCCCTACAATCCTTTCGAGAAGGACGGTTCGGAAATAAGTTCGGTATTGACCACCGAACACTATAATTATATCAAGTACACCGGTAACACCTATGCCATCGTAATCGATACACTGGAAATTCCCGCCGGCGAACCGGAAGATGGCGATGAGATTGCAGTATTCTGCGGGGATAATTTATGTGTGGGCGCATGGGAATTCGACGGGGAATTGCCAATGATTTTGACCGCTTGGCGGGACGATACCTGCACCGCGGAAATCGATGGATATATTGAAGGTCAAACGATGAGTTTCCGCTATTGGGACGCTTCGGAAGAAACCGAATATGAAATCGACGCCGGATATACCATTCAATCGAATATCGGAGACGATATGGATTTTCCGCGTCATAGCGGATTCGGACAAGGATTTTACGCGATGCGGGCTCTGCGTTTCGATAATATAGCGGAAATTCCGACTATACCGGCGGAATACGCGTTGAAATCCAATTATCCCAACCCCTTCAATGCGGTTACCACCATCGCTTATGATCTCCCCTTTAATTCGCAGGTAAAATTAGAGATATTCAACATCGCAGGACAAAGAGCCGCAATTTTGCTGGACGGGAGTCGATCTGCCGGTTACCATAAGTTGGAATGGAAGGGGGATTCTTCCGCCGGGATTGCGCTTGCTTCGGGAATTTATTTTCTCCGGATGGAAGCCGTCCCACTCTCCGGCGGAAATAAATTCACCGATACCAGGAAAATTGTGTTGATCAAATGATAATTGCTTGACAAAGCGTCATTTCGGTATTATATTAGGGGTGAGGGAATTCTCTCACCCCTATAAATTTAGGAGAACGCTATGATATTATTAATATTTATCTTAATTGTTTCATCCGCTTTCGCTCAAGAATATAATTTCACCTACGATCCCCTCGGCATCCCTTTGGAGATGGAGAATAGCGGCACTCCCGTCAGCCCTTGGATCGGCGGAGTATCTTTCGCCGCCCCGGTATCAGCCGACATCGATGCGGATGGAGATTACGATCTGTTCGTGGGTAACGGGCCGGGGTATATCCTTTTTTATGAGAATACCGGCACCGCGGAAGAAGCGGAATGGACATTTAGGACAGAAGCATATGATTCGATCTGGGCGGGGATAGGGTATAGTGCAAGCAATTTCATTTTAGCGAAACCAGTATTTGCAGATTTAGATGACGATCAAGACCTTGATTTATTTATTGGCGCTAATACTGGGAGAATAGTTTATTATTCAAATCAAGGAAATACTTCAAATCCTATTTGGCAATATGAAAGTAACTACTGGGATAGTATTTATGTAGTAATGGATGCAAATCCTCAGTTTTGTGATATTAATGGCGATAACGATTTAGATTTGTTCATTGGTGATTTTCAGGCTCATCTGCATTTTTATGAGAATATAGGTACACCTTCGCAGCCAGAATTTGAGCATATAACTAATCAGTTTTTTTCCGGGATGATGGATAGTAGAAAAACGCCTACTTTTATCGATATTGACAATGATGGAGATTATGATTGTTTTGTGGGTGGATATTACGGGAGGATACATTTCTACCGCAACACCGGGGACAGCGTCAATTACGCATTCGAATATGTGACGGACAATTATATGAACATCGATGCGGGGGATTACAGCGCGCCCTATTTCTGCGACATCGATGACGACGGGGACTACGATTTGTTCGTGGGGGAAGGGGGGTATCCTATGGAGACCACTCCGTCTTTGGGGATAGGCGATGTGAATTTCTACGAAAATACCGGCGATGCTTTTAATGCTAATTTTGTGCTTAGACAGCAGAATATGCTGAGTTTGGATGTGGGATGGATGAATAATCCGGCTTTTGTCGATATTGACAATGACGGCGATTGGGATTTGTTTTGCGGTGAGTTGGAAGGGAATGTGAATTTTTTCAGGAATATGGGCGATGACAATTCACCTGCTTTTGTATTTGAAACCGAATATTTTCAGGAGTCGTTTTACGGCTGGCAAAGCGCAGCCACTTTTGCCGATATTGATGCGGATTGTGATCAAGATATGATTGTCGCCGGTGGAGTCGGGTTCGGCGAAACCGTAGTGAAATTATATCGTAACGATGGGCCTTTGACTAATCCTATATATACTTTGCTTAATAATAATTTAATCGGATATACCATTCAATTAGCCAAGCCGTATTTATGCGATATAGATAATGATAATGACAGCGATCTGTTCATAGGAGATTGGCAGGATGGCGAAGGACATTTGCAGTATTTTGAGAATATCGGTGATTCCTCAAGATACAATTTTTTGCTTCAAAACGATAATCTGCTTGGCGCATTCACGGGTTATCTTTATCCGTCTTTTGCCGATTTGGACAACGATGGTGATATGGACTTATTTCTTGGCGAACAGAACCGAATTATATATTATGAGAATATTGGCACACCGGAAGTATTTAATTATGTGTTAGTTGCAGATACATTTTTCAATCTGCTCAATCTTCCCGGCGAGGTTTACCCTGCATTTTGCGATATTGACAATGATGGCGATGTGGATTTATTCTACGGCGAGCTTGAAGGCGGACTGAAATTCTACCGCAATGTGACCACGGGGGTGGCAAATCCTTCCTTTGACCTTTCACCTTTGACCTTTGACCTGCTTCCCTGCTACCCCAATCCTTTCAATGAAAGTTTGACTATCCCGTTTTCGCTGGATCAAGCTTTACCGGTGGAGGTGGTGGTGTATGATGCGCTGGGGCAGATGGTCACGAGACTCGAGACACAAGACCTGAAACCCGAAATAAACCAGGTGGTGTGGGATGCTTCCGGGCAAGCCAGCGGGGTGTATTTTGTCAGGTTGATGGTGGATGGACGATGGTCGATGGTGAGGAAGGCGGCGCTGCTGAAATGAAAAACATCCTATATATCCTGTATATTGATAGCCGCCGACATAATTTCTACAATAATACCACGAAAACTCCTCCTGAAAAAATTTGTGACATATATGTGATTGCCTCATTTTCCATTAAAAAAGCGCCTAAATTTTCCTCTATTTTTAGGCGCTTCTACCGTGCAAATCTTGCAAATCCTACGATGTCGCATCATCTTCTATATATGCCTGATACCGCAAATACGCCCCTGACAATAGCACATCTCCCAACATATCGTCACTCTGTGCCACCACCCCCCCATTATTCAATCCCTCCACCTGCCCTTTGACCGTGCTCGATGTAAACATCCGCGCCAACACCGCCGCCCCCAAATCCGCAATCACAATCATCCCCGCCTCAGCCCCCGTCCCGCTGCCATGCCCATCCATATGCACCTGCAGCGTTTCCGCGTCACCTAATATGATCAGCTTGGTCGCGCTGTCAATTTTTAGGTTATATATCTTCCCCGCCTGCAATCCCGTCGCCGTCCAAATATTGGTCGCGCCTACATGCGTTGCCGTAATCGATCCGCTGCCATCAGCCGCTTCCAAAACTACTGTATGCGTCCCCGTATCCGCCACTCCTGTCGATTCATTCCAAATCCCTATTAACATCGCCTTATCCTCTTAATGCGTTTAATCAGATGTGAATATTTCCTAAATCCCAATTCCAGCTTTTACGCTCCCACCATCGCCATATATCCCATTCCACCGGTCCCCATATTCACCGGATTCTTTGTTACAAACTTGAACACCCCACTGTATCCCACCGGACTTTCCCACGCCCAAACTTCCTCAATGTCATCTTCAAAATCCACTTCGTAACTCTCCCCGGTATTATCGCTGTGAGGATAAAATGTCACTTCCACCCCCTGCGCAATATTGCTGTAAACCTGTAGCAGCCCCGCAAAATCCGCCTCCGTCAAATACTCCCAATCTATCTCAAACCGTTTCCGCCAGCATTCCAAATTCCGCACCACCAAATTATTTACATTGATAAACACCTCCCCCTCCGCCGCAATTTTCGCTTTAAGCGTCTTCGGACTCGATAAAGTCACCGTCGTCCCCCCGATCCCGCCGATAATAAATTTTGGTGCGCCAACATATATCATGTTTCTTTTCCCTAAATCCCAATTCCTATTCTTACATCCATTCCCACATTTTACTTAATTCCAACCGCATCCGCTTCTTTACTGCATTAGTATCCACATTCATCACAAGATACTCCGTCCCTAAATATTCTGCCCGCGTGAGTGGCTTGATCGACTCGTTAAAATCGACTTCTATCTGCAAATATGATCTGATTCCCTTTGTATAATTGTAAAATCCCCAATGCAAAACTACCATCGGTATCACCAAGGGCGGATAATTTATCCCGCTCCATGTTGCCGGATCCACCCATTTCTCCTCAAAAAAATACGGATGGCTTTCTTCCCGCGTCCCATATTGCAAACTCCCCGCCCGCATCTCCATCGACCCGTATTCCTCCCCTACATAAGCCCATATATCTCCGGCGACATAATCCGCGCTTTGTTCCATTATCTTATAAATCACTGTTTCCGCGGGAATTGGACTGGCATAAATAGTGTTCGTAGAATTGCTCATTATCTCCAATATCGCCACGATAAAATGATGACCTAATCCTCCAGCACGATAGCAAAATAAATATTTACCCTTATGCTCATTTGTTTCCCAGGTTTTATCCGTATCTATGATATACATATCGTTCACTGTTTCCGGAGTACCAGCGTCTATTTGAGCATAGTGCTCATATATTAACTCCTTTGCTGTCTCCCGCTTCCAAGCATACCCGTAACTCCGCTCTTCCAATAAAAACGGCCGCCGCAGTTGTTCTTTTCCGGGATTCAAATTATCGATATTTACCGCCGCCGCCTGCAGTAGTGTATAAATACTATCAAAATTAGCGCTCCCTTCCCCAAATCGAATCACTCCTCTTAAAGCAAATTCAATATGCTGTAAAAAATCCTTCGCATGCATTTGCTCATCCGGCAAGTAATCGCAATATCCGTTGATACTAATGGTATCCGATAACGGTATATCAAAATAAGCGTAAATCGTAGTGCTGGTAATTTCATAATAATTGATTACAAATTCGAATTCATTATCATCATCGTAAACTTTTAATTTATTGTTCAATTTGATAAACTTCTGGTTATCTTGTGCATCGCGGGTGATCACTACCACCGTAGTCCCCGCTGTATACATTGCGCTGCCAATTAGCTCCCGAAAATGCCCATACCTAATCCCCGTATCCTCCTCCACCGTTCCCACACTCAAAAATCCCTGGCTATTCAAATAATCATCCACTTCCACCTCGTCCTCGCTCATTCCCGTATAATATGCGATCAACTTCTTCACCACCTGCACAATATCATAGCACCAGGTCCCCAATGTTGTTTGCTTTTTACAAGCTTCACTTCCCCATTCCCACCCTGCCGCCAATGTGTAATTCAATCTCTCCCAATAATGCTTCGAGGCGCTGAAAACATTGAAACTGCACCGGTGATTAGCATCGTTGAATTCCACGCTGGAATTGACTATCACCCCGCTAAAAAACGCCGGTTCCTCATTCTCTATATAAATCTTCACCCAAATATCGTCTTCTAAATCCGACTCGGCAAACAAATCATCGAATATCTCGCTCTTATTGTTCCCAATTAATCGGCAATCCCCGCTCTGTACATGGAATAATCCCGTATCCGCCCGTTCATTGATCACTCCGATCCCGTCCCACCGAAAATACTGGCTGTAATCGGTATAATCTTCCGCCCCCGCCACTTTTAGGAGAATCCTTGCCATCGACTGTTCCGTCATTCCCGCGCAAGCGGGAATCTATCTTTGCTTTTCCCTTTTCAACTCAAAATTCAAAACTCTAAATAATCTTTCGCTTTTCCCTAATCCCCAACCCCTAACCCCTTATCCCTGCTTTATTTCATCCCCTGCCGTTCACCTGCTCTCCGCATCACATTACGCATCATCTGCGTCATCTGCTCTTCATCCCCTAAAACATTCCCTTCCAAATTGACTTGATATGTTATATGAGTGATCTGCCGGTTCTCCGTATTGTTTACCGTCGATTGACTGCCTCCCCCCGTCAATCCCAAATTCACCTGCATCGCGATTTGCCGCTTGATCTCCGGCAATAAATCCTCATTGAAGGTCTTTTCCGGCATCACTAACTCGGGCCCCGCTTCTCCCAATAATGCCAAAGTCGCCCCATTCACCAACCCCCCTTTTTCAAACTTCACCGCCCGGATCGCCGCAATCATCATCGCCACCGTCGCCGCCGCCAAGGGAATCCCCCACGGCCCCAATCCCGCGTAGAACTTATACACCTTCGCCGCTAATTGCGCAATCGTCTTCCCCATCGAAACTGCAAATTCCCAACTTTCCACCGCCGCAATCTTTCCCGCCGTCATTATTGCCGACTTCTCTTTGACCTTATCTCCCATTATATAAGCCATTGTCTGCTTCGATATATTCTGCAATTCCACCTGCAAAGCCGCTCTTCCCATCGCTTTCCATTTATCGCGTCCATGCATTTCCAAGTCTAGCGTATTCTGCCAAAATGTCTCGTTCGCCGCATATAATACCTCCATATCCGCCCGCTTCGCGTCCCGTTCCCTGTTCGATATCGCAATCTTTTCATTCGCTAAAGCCTCTTCCGCCGCCAATAACTTCTCCTGCGCCGCAATTTCCTCCTCCGTCCCCGGAATCGTCTCCGCCAATTCAGCTTCCCTTAGCGCGATTATCCGCTCTAATACTCCTATCTTCGCCTCGTCCGTCCCCGCCTGCCGAACTTCCAAATCCACCCGCCGGTATGCAAGCTCCTCCGCCTTCGCCGCATCTGCTGCCGCTTTCGCGTTGGCCTCCGCTTCACTTTCGCCCCGCCGTTCCACCGCCTCCGCCAAATCCAATTCCGCATCGACCAACTCTTCCTTCGCTTTGAGTTCCGCTTCTGTCCCCGGCGCCGCAGCTGCTAACTCATTCCGTTTCAAATTCACTATCTCTTGTAATAAACCTATCCGTCCCTCGTTCGTCTCCGCCTGTTTCAACTCTATTTGTAACAGCCTTTCCGCTTCATTCCGAATCTCCTCCCGCCGCGCTTTCTCATCTCCCTTACCACCTTTCCCGGAAAGCAATTCCTGCTTCTTCTGCTCCGCCTCCGTCATTAATATTTTCAGGTTCTCTATTTCTTTTTCCGCCTTGCCGATTTCCACCGCCGCGTTTGAAGCCTTGCCAAAATCTAATAAACTTGTGCTGTCCGCATATTTATCAAAGATTTCCTTTAATCCCTGCAACGCCAATTCATTGTTCCGCAATTCCGCCCGATACCGAATCATCGCCTTTTCCATCGCCAAAATATTCCCCGCCTTCAACGCCTCATTCAGCTTTTCCTGCTCCGCCGCCATCCGCTCTGCCGATTCCGCCGCTTCATCGCTCTTCGCCGCATAACTCACCAGCAGCCCCGCCGCTATGCTTAATCCCAATATCACCCATCCCGTCGGTCCCATTGATAATTGCAGCGCCCGCATTCCCGCAATGATTTTCGGCAATACCAACGCTACCCCGCTCATCGCCGTCGTCATCAGCAGCAGCGCCATTGTCGACCCCGCCACTCCCGCCGTCAATCCCGGATATTCCGCCGCTAATTCCCGCACCGCCTCCAATAAAGGTATTATCAATTCTATCGCCTTGCTGATCACCGGCGCCAAATTATCTCCCACCTGCGCCAGCGCCAGCGTCATACTATCGGTCAAGGTTGACCATCTGCCTTCCAGCGTCCCTGCCAGCTTTTCCGTCCCCCCCGCGATCCTCCCCTCCGGATCCGTAAACGCATCATACATCGCCTCCCGGAATTCCGGCAATGTCAGCTTCGTCAAATCCTCTATCCCTTCCGCTTCCTTGATCACATTGAGGATTCCCCGTTCCCGGAATATATCCGCCGCTCCCGCCCCTGATGCAAAAGCCCGCCCAAATGCTTCCGCCGCCTCCGGTATCGTCACCCCCATAAACACCGCTAAATCCCCGATCATCCCAATATCGTTTTCCGCGCTCGCCCCGAATGCTTCCAAGGTCGAAGCCGCTTCCACTATATCCGGCAGAGTGAAAGGCGTCCCCGCCGAAAATTCCACCAGCTTCCGAAATGCTTCCGCCCCCGCTTCCGCCGATCCCTTCAACTGTTCCAGCCTCAGCCGCGCCGTCTCCATCTTCGCCGATTCGCTAACCGCCTTCACTATCCCCGCCGTTATCCCCGCCAAAGCCACCCCGCTCGCCAGCCCCACTGCCGTCCAACCTTCGCGCATATTAGCCGCGCTCGTTGACAAAGCGTCAGTCCTCTGCCGCGCCGCTTCCAAATCCGATACCATTTCTGCCTTGAACTGCCCGCCCTCGTATCGCACCCGGATTATTATGTCTGATATCTTTGCCATTTTAATCTGTCATTCCCGCGAAAGCCTTTCTATTCCCTATTCCCCACTTTGCACTTTCTCCTATCCTCCGCATCCAATGTTAATATCATAAATTCCAATGCTTCCCGGTATTCCATATCCAATAATTGACTGTATTTCACCGCATCACCACCGCTTAGACTATAGGCTAAGCGGTTGCCGGGGAGTTCTCCGTCGAAAACGCTTTTACCGTCGCGCTCATCGCTTCGAAACAGCGCCGGGAAAGCGCCACAGATTTCCCGGCTTCCCCGAAAAAATCCTGGATAATCTCCAAAATCTCTTCCTGCGTCATATCCCCCATATACGGCAATACATGCTCCTCCGCTGTGGTCTGATTCCACCGCGCGCCGTCCACCGTCAATATCCCCGCCAACAGCTTTTCCAGCTTGTCGCCCGTCAATACCGCCGTTAAATCGCCCTCCCCCAGCAGACCGTCCAACTGCCCAAAAACATACTTCTGTTGCCGCAGCGTCATCTTCCCCACCGGCGTCGCCGTCAATTGTAATCCGTTGATCTCGTATTTGCCCTGCATTCTTTCTCCTGTTAATGAAGGGCGGGTCGAAGACCCGCCCGCTTTTCGCTAATATGTCATTCCCGCGTAAGCGGGAATCCCTTTTTGCTTTTTCGAGTCCCGCTTTCGCTTTCCCCCAAATCCTAAATCCCAACCCCTAATCCCTGCTTCTACGCTCCCGCAATATCATGTATCCGCGCCACGCTCTTGTTATACCAATCGCCCGCTTCTTCGGAGATCAAACCTTCCATCTTCACCTTTACCATCGTCCCTTCCCGCGCTTTCAAATTGATCGCTTCCGCCGATACTACATAAGCGGTATGCAGACAATACCGCTCATAATAAGCAGTCCCCGGCATCAGCCGCTTAAACATCACATTATACTTCTGCGCCGCCCCCACCGCCCGCGGAAACCGCAAACTCTTCACATCATCGGTCGCGTCCGTTTCGATGTCCGATGCCGGCAACCCCAATGCAATCGCCAAATTCTCCATCGTCATTTCCTGCAAAGTGAATTCCACTTCCACTCCGCCTTCGATGTCGTAAGCAGCCGCCGCGCCCGCCATATTCCCCGGCTTGACCGTCACTGTTTCATTCTTGAAAGTGATGGCAGCGCCCGCTTCCCTATCCGTATAGCCCACCGCCGTCAATGCATCCCACGCCGCTAAATTCGCCGGAATCGCCGGAGTTCCCTGCTCTTCGATATGCACCGCCGCATATCCGATCATTATGTTATTTACACTCGACGTCATCGTCGTAACTCCTGTTTATTTTTTTGCTGTTTATTTGCTTTTCGCTTTTGCTTTATCGGTTTTTATCGGTATTTATCCGCTTTTATCTGCGGTTCAAATCTTTGCTTTGCTTTCCGCTTCTGCTTTTAAATCATATATCATATATCACTAATCATATATCATATATCCTCATTCAACAGATATTCCCCGCTCACTGCCAATACCGCCGCCGCCGTCCCCTCCATCCCCTGCATTTCCACTATACCGTAATTGATACTTTCGCACACAATCCCCTGCACTCCGTCTGCCAAATACCCCGCAGGATAATCCTCCGTCACTAACCGTTCCGCATCTTGTAATATCGACCATACCGCTTTAGCGCCCGCCTCTGCCGCTGCTTTCGTCGTCCTCCAGCTGCCGCCGCGCCCTCTATCCGGCAATACCGTTATCATTATTTCCCCCGTCACCAGCTGATACCCCGAATGCAAATTCACCGCCGGTAATTCCTTCAAGTTTCGCTCTGCAGCAGAATTACCCCAATCCTTTTAATTCCACTACCATTATCGAGTATTCTATTCCCGAAAAAAGTGAAGTTAAACTTGTAGTTTATAATATGATCGGCCAGCAAGTGGCGGTAATAATTAACGGGAGGGAAAACGCCGGTTATCGCAGAGTAGTATGGAATGGACTGAGCAGTTCTGACACTGTTCCGGATAGTGGATTATACTTTGTGAAAATGGAAGCAAAAGGAGTAATTAGCGGTAAAACATACTCTTCAATTAAAAAGATGCTTTATCTAAAGTAACAATTCTTTACAGGAGACGGTTTTTAACCGTCTCCTGTTGACTTTATTAAAATAAAATTATATCTTTAAAGTATGAGAAAAATACTTTCCATATTACTAATTAGCGTTCCAACACTCGTTCCGGCGCAGGAATTCGAGCCGGATTATTATTGGCCGCCCTATGAGATCGAAGGCTGGCAGCCCTTTGTTCCTTGGACCGGCGGATACGAATATTCGACGCCGGAATTAGTTGACATCGACGCAGATGGTGATCAAGACTTCTTCTTTGGTCATTGGATGAAAATTGCCTTCTTTAACAATGTCGGGGATTCGGTCGTTCCCCTATTTAATCATGAAACCGATTTCTTCGACTCGATTCAATTTAATTATTTATATGGATATTATGGCAGGCCGGTATTTGCCGACATCGACAATGATGAAGACCAAGATCTGATTATTTGGACAGGAACATTTGACGAACTATTTTATTTAAATATTGGCACACCGGAAGAATATAATTTTGAATTTCAGACTTCCAGCTTTCTAGAAACCACAATGTACGGAGGCGGGAGAGGTGATTTTGTTGATATTGATGCAGATGGAGATTTGGATATTTTTGAGGGGAATTACTTAGGTGAAGTACTCTATTATCAAAATTCTGGTAATGCATACAGTTATATATATCCTCAAACACCAATGATATTACCAGGTATTGATGTCGGTAACAAAGCCATAATATCGATGTGCGACATTGACGCTGATAATGATTATGATTTATTTATTGGGAATCAAGAAGGTAATTTATATTATTATCGCAATGAAGAAGACAGCATTAATTTCAATTTCATATATGTTACGGATAATTTTGCCAACGCATTAGTTTATGAAATTAACGCTCCCAGTTTTTGCGACATCGATGATGACGGTGATTATGATTTGTTTGTAGGAATGAAATGGGCAAAATATCCTTATCCGCCAGGAGATATTAGTTTCTATGAGAATATTGGAACACCGACCAGCTATGAATTTATGCACATGACAGATAATTATTTATGTTTTGATAATGGTGTAGGTTATTCACCGATTTTGGTAGATGTGGACGGCGATGGTGATTTTGATTTGGTGGGGGGATCGTCAGACCAAAAGATGCCTTATATTAAAAATACCGGCACGACTATTGAACCGAATTTTGAATGGTGGGAAACTCTATGGGGTGGTAGCGGAGGATTTTTAGGTGGAGATTTGGCCGTAGGTGATTTGGATTCAGACGGTGACTTGGATAAAATAGTAAGCACCAGTGATTTTATCAACTTTTATCTCATTTCATATGAAAATATTGGCACACCAGACAGCGCCGCATTTGTAACCTGGCAGTATCAGTTTATTAATACAACGGAAGATTGGCTTCACCCGGCCTTAGTAGATATCGATGGTGATCATGATTTGGATTTATTAGTCGAAAGAGATGTAAATACCGTAAGCAGTTTATTATGGTATGAGAATATCGGAGATTCAATAAGGCCGGATTTTAATCTGACTCCTGAGACGATTTATACTTTTGAGGAGACAATATTTAGGTTGCGATTTTTTGACTATGATAAAGATGATGATTATGATTTGTTTTGTCCAGGCTATATTGGCGTACAGTATTATGAGAATACTGGTAGTTCGTCAAATCCAAGTTTTCAAGTTATAACAATAAATTTTGGAGGAGTAGATTATTGGGTTACTAATGTCACTTTAGGGGACATTGATGATGATAGTGATTTTGATATGTTTGTTAGTTTGCAACAGGGTGGAATGAAATTCTACCGCAATCTGGAAAATCCCTACCAAGTCGAACTTACCGTTTCCATATCCGATAATGATGTGATTTTAACTTGGCAAACTATCCCCGGCGCGGAGGAATATCGCATCTTTTATACGGATAGCTGCTATTTTACCCCTTCGGGAATTCCGCAGGCGGTGGTTTTGCCGCCGGATACCAGCTGGATTGATGCGGGAGCGGCGGGAGTTTGGGGGCAGCGGTTTTATCGGGTAATTACTCAATACTGAATACTGAAAAGCGGGAATTAGGAATTGGGAATTGGGATTTAGGGAAAAGAAAATGCGAATGTAGAATGTAGAAGGAAAGCAAAGGAAAAAGACAAATGGTAAGCAATAGACAGAAAGTCGGAGATGAAATCGCCGTATTTACTCCCGCCGGATTGTGTGTGGGCGCAACAGTTTGCTCTGATTATCCGGTAATCTATTTGGCGGCTTGGAAAGATAACAGTTTAACCGAAGAAATCGACGGCTATCAAATAGGCGAAAACATGTCCTTCAAATTCTGGGACGCCTCTGCCGGAGTTGAAATTGTCCTCGATTTTACTTATCCTATGGTTAACGCTGTTGGCAGCGGATTTGCATTCGGTCAAGGCGCGTATGCCAGTATTTCATTATCCGGTGGAAACAGTATGCCAACCAGATACGCACTGCGACAAAATTATCCCAATCCCTTCAATCCCACTACAGTGATTCGCTATGATTTGCCTTATCAGTCGGAAGTGGAATTGACAGTTTATAATCTGTTAGGGCAAATGGTTGCCACGCTGGTAAATACAACTCAAACTGCTGGTTATCATCAAGTCAATTGGAATGTTAATAAAGGTTCAAACTCCTGGTTGACCAGCGGGATTTATTTTTACCGGTTATCAGCCAAGAATACTGCAACAGGAAAGACTTTTATAGAAAACCGTAAGATGGTCTTGGTAAAGTAGCTTAACAGAAAGCGGCGGTTCTTCATGGAACCGCCGCTATTAAAAAAGGGTACGACGATGAGAAAAATAATCTTAATAGGATCGATTTTATTGTTGTTTAAAACAAGCTTGGCGCAGGATTTCCTTCAAGAAATCGATACTATTCCAGTTCAGCAATCCGGCTGGATGCTGCAGCAGCCCTGGACTGGCGGTTTTAACGATTCTGATCCCGCTTTGGTGGATATCAATACCGATGGTGATTTGGATTTGTATTTAGGGCAGCGTCAAGGATATTGTGATATCGCATTCTTTAATAACATAGGAAATGCCGATAATCCAAACTATCAACTTATTACCAAAGACATTTTTCTGGATACACTGTTATATACTTCACTTTCTTACGGTCATTCTTCACCGACTTTTGGCGATTTGGATGCCGATGGTGATTTGGACATGCTAGTCGGTGGTCTTTATGGCTATATTACTTTTGCAGAAAATATTGGTACTATAAACGAGCCTTATTTTACAGTAATTGACACTTTTTTTTACAATATTGACATTGGTGAAGAGTCTATTCCTTATTTGGTCGACATCGATGCCGATGGAGATTTGGATTTATTCATTGGCGCAAGAGACTTAAATTATATCAATAACGATGGCAGGATAATTTACTATAGGAATGATGGTAACATCTACAATTGTGATTTTGTTTTTGTTACTAATTATTTTGATAGCATCAATGTGGGTTCTAATGCAGCGCCGGTCTTTGTAGACATTGATGCGGATGAAGATTACGATTTGTTCATAGGTGAAAACGATGGAAATATCAATTTCTATCGAAATGATGGGACTTCGCAAGTTTATGATTTTGTTTTAGTTGATAGTATTTTTAACGGAATAGATTTAGGAGAGTATTCCAGCGTGCCAGAATTTGGCGATATAGATGGAGATGGAGATTACGATTTGCTAATTGGGCAGGGAGAGGATAATACAGATTATAATGATCAAGGTGGATGGGTATATTTTTATGAGAATGTGGGTGACAGCGTTAATTATAATTTTGAGCTTGTGTGTCCCAATTTGTTGTGTTTCGATGTTGGGTCTAAATGTCATTCCACTTTCGCTGTACTATATCAACAGGGAGTATATGATTTGATAGTAGGCAGAGGCTATGGAACAGTTATTTTATATAGGAATATAGGAACATCTGATTCCGCATTTTATATCAATGATAGCGTCATATTTAATAATATTAATGTCACTTATATGGCGGCTCCCAGTTTTGCAGATATAGACAATGACGGTGATCAAGATTTATTTTTAGGGCGTGAAATAATGATGTCGCCAACCAGTGTTCTGTTTTACCGTAATGTTGGTTCGATGGGAAATCCTGAATTTGTATTCGAAGATGAGATATTTCCTGGATATACCGGTTTTACTTTTCCCACCTTAACTGATATTGATGCTGATAGCGATTATGACTTATTTATTGGACACAACAATGGGAATCTTACTTTTTATGAAAATCGTGGGACACCCGAAGAGTATAGATTTGTAAATATAACTGATAATTATTTAAGTGTATCATTAGGGTTTTCTCCATTAAAGCCTTGTTTCTGTGATATAAATGAAGATGGGGATTCTGATTTATTTATGGGTAATGTTAATTTTGGAAATATTTATTATTATGAAAACATCGGTACACCAGAATCAGCGCGTTTCCAACAAATAACTAATCAATATATCGAACTAGATGAATATGGGATTGTATATGAAACTAACCCGTTTTTCGTCGATATAGACAATGATGGCGATTTCGACTTTTTCTGTGGTAATGATAACGGAGGAATGCAGTTTTTCCGTAACTTAGAAAATCCTTACCAAGCTGAACTTACCATTGCTGTTCAAGGCAGCGATGTTATTTTGAATTGGGAAAGTGTGGCTTCTGCCTTGGAATACCGCATCTATTACAGCGGCGAGCCCTATTTCACGCCAACCGGACCGCCGCAGGCGGTAGTCTTGCCACCGGATACCAGCTTTATCGATGTCGGGGCGGCGGGGCTGGGGCCGAGGTTTTACCGGGTGGTGGTAAGTTATTAGAATTTTATGACATTCTTTTTTTGCATTATCCCCGCCCCGGGCATTACGACGAACACCCCTTCCCCAGTCCCATCGACCGGATCGATGTGATTCCTTTCAGAAAAGCGCGGATAAACAGCTTTTTCTGTTCGACAGTTCCAAAAGTAAAAGCGTTTTGGAAATCGTTTGCAAGTTCTTGTGCTTGCTCGATCATTCTGTTTACTTCGTTCTGCTTGTTTTTGGCATCTTCGATTTCGCGCTTTTTGCTTTCCAGAGCGGATAATTCTCTTTTTAGCTCTATCAATCACTGATCGACAAATTCCTTATTTGCGGAGGAGATGTTTTCGATCAGATTGTTGATGGTTTTTTTTATCTTCAATGTTTCTTCATCGAGAAAAAGGTGGAAAAATTTTCTCAAAGTATCTTCACTGCGGTCTTTGCCGCTGCACAGCAGGCGTTTTTTACCTTCGGCGATTTCATAAACTTGGGTAAGATATTTATGCCCCTTTTGCTGGCTGATTTCATCGATGCTGATGAGCAGAACTTCGCTGGTATCTCTCTGTTTTAACCCAAATTGAACCGCAGAGGGGACGGCTGTCTTGACCTGACTCCAATCGACTTCGAAGAGCCTGGCTACTTGCGACCAGGAAAGTTCCCGCGCCCATAAGGCTAAGTGGTAAAGCAGGGGTTTGGTCAAATGACATTTTCCCACACTCCAAGGGATTGCTTCCGTCACAATCGTATGACAATGTTTGCATTGCACCCTGCGGGGGGCAAATTCAATTAAAATATGATATTTAAAGCAGGACAGATGTCGCCAAGTGTGGAGCTTCTGCGTGTCATAAGTCGAACCCTTCTTGCCACACAAAGGACAGATGGGGCGGCCGTTTTTCCGGGGAAAGACCGTAAGATGAATAATCTTGTCAAGGATCAGTTCCGCTTTACCAAGCTTAAAGCCTTTAAGGGGCAGGGTCTTTCTTATTAAAGTTTCTATTTTATTAAGAGCCTCACGGATTTAATGATGAGAAAACTACCACTATAAAATCCGTAAATGCCCCTTATTTTTCAACTAATTAAATCATAAAAAGAACAAAACTCCGTGACTATTTCTTATGATGAAAAACCCGGCATTCAGGCTATTCGCAATATTTCCGCAGAACTTAGGCCGCTTCCCGGAAAATACGCTGCGGTAAGCCGTGATTACGAATACCGCAGATTGGGAACAATATCCTTGCTGGCCGGAATCGACCTACATACCGGCAATGTTATCCCTTTAATCAGAGACCGGCATCGCAGTAGGGAATTTATCGAATTCCTCGGCAAAGTGGATGAAGCTTATCCCTCGGATTGGAAAATCAAGCTTATACTGGACAACCATTCAGCGCATATTTCTAAAGAAACAAGAACTTATCTGTTACAAAAACCGGGGCGATTCGAGTTTATTTTTACGCCAAAACATGGTTCTTGGCTGAATATGATAGAAGTTTTTTTCAGCAAGATCGCGCGTTCTTTTCTGCGTCATATTCGTGTAGAATCCAAGAAGGAATTAATTGACCGCATCTATCTTGGTATAGAACAAATCAATGAGGAGCCAGTGATATTTAGATGGCGTTATAAAATGGACGAAATAACAGTTTCATAAAATAATATGTTATTTACAGAACGATATACTAGGGGAATGAATGAATTTTTCATTGTATCACATTCACCGAAGTCGTATCTGTGCCGATAACTTTATTTACCGTGCCGGTATATAATGCGTTTGCCACTACCCGGCTGATGCCGGTATCTCCGTAAGCCGCGTGGAAAACTACCGTCGACTGCAAACCTGTGGGAGCGTTGGCGTCGGAACGAATCCACACATCCGGGATAATTTCGCCTCGATCCAAAGCAGTGAACTCCACATTGATCCCCCCCGTCTGCAATCCGGTAACCGGATTTTTCAATCTGCAGGTGATAGCATTGTTAGTGTTGACCACCATCGTGTCGTACTGCAGATAAAATTCCAGGTCGTAGGGCACTACTTCGATAGAAGCCGTATCCACCACCATCGAAGGAAGTTCCAAACTGGATACCGTTATACGAAAAATCCCTATATTCCCCTGCGGATCGAAATACAAATCGGTATCCAAACCGGTCGGATCCGTAGCGCTGGATACTCTTTGCGGAGAAATATATCCGGAGTCCAGCGCGGCAAAATTTAAAACAATGTCTCCGATCTGCCCGCCGGTATTATCCGTGACAAAACAATTAATCTGCACGATTTCATTGGGCACGGTTTGATTATCTTCCGGGACTAAATCGATGTTGTATCCCGGCCCTGAAATATTTCCGCCGCCGCCGCTGCAGGAAATAATGGATAGAATCAGTAAAACCAGAGGCGGTATAAACCACAATAACTTCTTCATCTCCAAGCCTCATTATGAGTATTCAACTTTTTTCTATTGAGGTAAAACAATTTTGCAAGTTTACAGGTTTGCAAGTTTAGTAACAGTTTAACATTTTGAAAAACTCTATGAAAAAGGGGTCATTCCGAACTTGTTTCGGAATCCAGCGCCTTTGATTTTGACTTGTTTTAAAGGCACTGGATGCTGAACCAAGTTCAGCATGACCATTTACGGGAGGTCATGGATAATGCTAAAATGTTTCCAAGTTTGCAAATATCGCCGTCTTTTTGCTTTTATTTGGCGCTTGATACTTAATACTTGACACTTGTTACTTGCTGCTTACTTTTACAGCTTCTTTGCCTTTGTAAAAAGCTTCCAAATTCGCCTGAACCGTTTTCTGCGGAGCGCGTTTTTCGATGGCGTATTCCCAATGTTCGTCGGCGATGCCGGAAAAATCCGACAACATCCCCAAAATCACCGAATTCGCCAGCCGGATATTCCCCATCTTCAGGGCGATTTCCGTGGCGTCGACGATGAAAGTGTTCTTCACCCGCTTCTGCACTTCGCCCAACGGATCTTCCGGATATTTCTGTTTCTTGCTCACGCTGGGAGGCACTAATTTATAAGGTATGGCGAACAGCGCCCCCTCCGGCTTCAATTCATGATAAAATCGCAGCGCTTCAGCCGCTTCGAAAGCTAAAATCACATCCGCCTGCCCCGCTTCAATCAGCGGAGAATACACTTTCTTGCCATAACGCACATGCGAAGTCACCACTCCCCCTCGCTGCGACATCCCATGAACTTCACTCTTCTTGGTATCCAATCCGGCGTGCTGAGCCGCCAGACATATAATATCCGATGCGGTAATAATCCCCTGCCCCCCGACCCCAACTAATAGAATATTTTTATTGTCCATTTTATCCCTGATTATATTGCTGCTTGTTGTCTGCTGCCAGCTGCTTGCTGCTTTTTATGTTTGCTTTTGCTTTTACTTGATACTTGGCACTTGATACTTGTTACTTTTTTATTTAAACAACCGCCGCTTCGATTTTGTGAATCACATTGATCGGACAAACCTGCACACAAATTTCACAGCCGGTGCAGGTAGTTTCATCGATCACTGCCTTTTCCAACTCTTTTTCCGTGAACTTGCCGGACGGCAGTATCGCCGGACACCCGACGCGGAAACAAGCTCCGCAGCCGTTGCAGTTTTCCGCATCGACATAATAGGGGAATCCTTTAATCCGCTTGGGAAAGAGCATACAAGGCCGCCCGGTAATCACCACCGAAGGCCCTTTTTCCGCCATTGAAGCTTCTATTGCCTTACGCGTATCTTCCAAATCGTAAGAATCGATTTTCCGCACTTGTTTCACGCCTAAAGCTTTTACTAATTCCAACAAATCCACCGCCGGAGCCTCTTTCCCCATCAGATTTTTCCCGCTGCCGGGATTTTCCTGCCCGCCGGTCATCGCCGTCACCCGGTTGTCAAGTATAACCAGGGTGATATTCGCTTGATTGTAGACCGCGTCCAGCAGTCCGGTAATCCCGGAATGCAGGAAAGTGGAATCGCCGATCACCGCCACCGCCTTCTCACTGCCGCCCACTAAAGATACTCCGATAGCGCTGCCGATGGAAGCGCCCATACAAAATGTGGTATGCAAAGCTTCCAGCGGGGGAAAACCAGCCAAAGTATAACAGCCAATGTCGCCGAACACATCGGCTTTCTTCTTCTGCAAAGTGTAGAACACTCCCCGATGCTGACATCCGGGGCATAATACCGGTGGACGGGGAATGACTTTTTCTCCGGATACCGGGACTTTGCCATTTTCCATAATCCCGGCTTTGTGCAGTCCGGCTTTCAATCTTTCCGGATTAAGCTCCCCTTCAAGGGATAAATATTGCTTGCCTTCGCAGGCAATGCCATTGATTTTCAACTGCTCTTCATAAAACGGTTCCAGCTCTTCCACCACCAACAAACGGTCGACCTGAGAAGCAAATTGCCGAATCCGTTCTATCGGCAACGGATATGACATCCCGATTTTAAACACCGATGCAGTGGGCAGAACCTCTTTCACATATTGATAAGCCACTCCGCCGGTGACAATACCTAGCTTTTTGTCTCCCGGTTCCACCGTATTTATTTCCGTAGTTTCCGCCAATTCTTTCAACTTCAAAGCCCGTTCTTCCACTATGTGATGCCGGATTTTCGCGAAATTGGGCATCATCGTGTATTTGGCTATATCCTTCACATATTTCTTCTTTTCCATTTCACGCACTTCATCGATTTTTACGATACATCTGGAATGAGAAGTTCGAGTGGTCATCCGTAATATTACCGGAGTATCGTATTTTTCCGATATTTCAAAAGCAAGTTTGACATAATCACGCGCTTCCTGCGAATCAGAAGGTTCCAATACCGGAATTTTTGCGAAAGGTCCAAAACGACGGTTATCCTGTTCATTCTGAGAACTGTGCATTTCCGGATCGTCGGCGGATACTAAGACAAAACCGGCATTGACTCCGGTATAAGTAAAAGTCATCAGCGGATCCGCCGCCACATTCACCCCCACATGCTTCATCGTCACTAAAACCCGCGCCCCCCCTAGAGATGCCCCGATTCCCACTTCAAACGCCACTTTTTCATTAGGCGACCATTCGGCGTACACTCCCGGATTAAGCGCAAAATTCTCTAAAATCTCCGTCGAAGGTGTCCCCGGATAAGCCGCCCCAAACCGGCACCCCGCTTCGTACGCCCCGCGCGCAATGGCTTCATTTCCTGATAAAAAAACTTGCATATTAGAATTAATCCTGTTTATTTAAGTATGACCGGAACAAAATGACATCCAATTAGTATTCAATCTTGAATGTACTAAAATATACTTAGAATGTCAAAAACTCGCTTTGTAAAAGCAGCTGCAAGATGCGAGTCGCGAGATGCGAGTTTGAAATTGCTTAAATTATAGGTATTCCACAGAACGGGGTATCGATTTTCACTTGCACACTTGTCCACTTGCTAACTTGAACACTTCCTTTCGACTTGCAGACTAATAACACAAATTCAATAATATGAGCCTCTTGCAAAAGTAAAATTTACCATAATTTATCATTTAAACTTGTTTCATAATCTCTTGTTATTTAGTAATATATATTTTCATTGAGACCCTGAAACAAGTTCAGGGTGACAACTTTGGTGGACTTTTGCAAGTCCCTCATATACTAATGCTAAAAAGTTTTTTCGCATGTTTTGCGTAGGGGCTTGATTAATCAAGCCCCTACATCGGAAATTATTTTTTAGAACTGGTATAAAACCAACTTGGGGGATTCAATCCAATGACAGAAAATCGCAAATACAATGTCCTGATTACCGGCGGCACCCGCGGCATTGGCAAAGCCATTTCGCTGAGGCTGGCGGAAACCGCCGACACCGTCATCGTCAATTATGTGCGCAACGAAATCGCCGCTCAGGAAACCAAAGAACTAATTGAAAAACACGGCGCCCGCTGCCTTCCCATCAAAGCCAATATGCTCTATGCCGCGGAAATCGATCGGATGTTCGATTTGATTCAAAACGAAGTGGAACATCTGGATGTTTATGTCCACAGCGCCGCCCTCAGCTCATTCAAACCCCTGACCGAAATCAAAGCCAATCAATGGAATTTTGTAATGAATATCAACACCAGAGCTTTTCTGCTGTGCACGCAAAAATGTATTCCTTTAATGGAAGGCAAGACTAACGGCAAAATCGTCGCTTTGTCCAGTCTTGGCAGCCTGAGGGTTGTCCCCAATTACGGCGCTTTAGGGCCTACTAAATCCGCTTTGGAATCGGTGGTGCGCTATTTGGCGGTGGAATTAGCTCCCCGCGGCATCCAAGTCAATTCGGTCAACGGCGGGATGATTGAAACCGAATCCATCAAACATTTCCCCGGCGCGGAAGAGTTCGTCCGGGAAACTACTAAACACACTCCCGCCGGCCGCATCGGCACCCCGGAAGACATCGCCGATGTAGTGATATTTCTCCTCAGCGACGCCGCCAGATGGATTTACGGGCAAAATATTGTAGTGGACGGAGGATTGTCTTTGGTATGATTGACTATAAAAGGAACGATCTATAATTATTAGAACAATAATCTGCAAGTTCTTAAAAGTGTTCAAGTGAGCAAGTGTTCAAGTGTTCAAGTGAACAATGCAGAGCTCCAGAGTCTTTTTATTCAACAGTGATCTATTACTTGTACTCGCCTTTTGATACTATTTGCAGCTTCCAATTCCACATCCGCTTTTACTTGTTACTTGCTACTTGCTACTTGCTACTTCTTTCGACTTGCCGACTTCCTAATGACATCCTGCGCAGGAATGCTTCGCGCATCCCGAACAGGATGCTCCCCCTCCGGCGGCGGAACTCACTACTTTGCCGGAAGGAGTAACCATCCCGAATAGAGATAACTTTTTCTGCAAATCCCTCGATCCGCAATGCGGGCATTTCAAACTCATCAAATCATCCTCGCATCTAATCAATTCTTCAAATTCTCCCTCACAATTTTGACATAAATATTCGTAAAACGGCATTTTTGTTCCTATTCTTAAGTGTACAAGTAAAGACTAGCCAAAGATATTTGAAATATTTCACTGACTTTAGGTTCTGGACTCAAGACTCAATACTTAAGACTTAAGTGAACAGACTAAAGTCTGTTCTCCCAAATATCGGAGGTCGGACTTTAGTCCGACACCTTTTAAAATCCTGCGCAGGACTTATTAAGATATACCGGTTCTAAAAATTATTTTCCGATTGTAGGGACAGAACACTGTTCTGTCCCTACCTAAACATGAGAAAAGACTTTTTGGAAACGGTATAACAATTACTTACGGAAATGTACGAGATGCGCTCTTACACTTGAAAAGTAAGAAACTACGCCTTGTCCGGGACTGCGCCCGGAAGAGGAGGCTTCGCAACTGATTAGAAAGACTTAGAAAAATTTGAAATTCGAAACTCTAAATCTGAAATCAGAAACAAAAGCAAAAACTGGATTCCGGCTTTCGCTCGGAATGACGCCCTACGGGTGTTAATATGTGTCAGGCGAGGGCGCCTGACACCACAATTCCGGCCAAATTATCGACAATTTTTTGTCGATGTGAATTGTCTAAGCGCCTAAACTAGCCCGGCTTCTTAGCTATTTTTACTAATGCCCAACGCCTGAGGCTTAATGACTGTTGACTATTGACCTTACTATTTCGGCTGATACAGGTACTGCGGCCGAGTTCGATACCCCGTCCGCTGATAAAAACTGCCGCTCTGCTGAAAAATTGTCTCTACCATACGATATTCGTTCCTAATATTGGGAGGCAGGTCGATCAGCGGTTCATCGATAATTATGGCGGAAAATCTCTTCCCTACGATAAGACTATCGATTTCCTCCAATACCAGTCTAAACTGCTCACCTTTTGCGTCTTTACAGTAATTTTCCAATAGAGCCAAATCGGCGAAACTACCTTTTCCCGCTAATCTCAGATAATCCGGATGACAGGGAATAAAAATTTCTCCCGGATAGCCGGCGATTTTCGCTATGAACCTATCGCCGCTTTCCAAATCGGTTTGAGTCGGGATTAATTGGTTGGGTCGGTAGATCAGAAGCATTAACTGAATGATGATCATCATTTTCGCGCTTATCGGCAGCAGCCAGCCTAAGCCATATTCATTGACGCTGAAATGCTGCAGCGACCAGGCGGATAGTCCGGTTACCGCGATTACTGCCGGAATGATTAATCCGGTTTCATTGTTCCCAACAAAACCGGACACAAATGAAATGGTAAAAAATCCTGTCACCATCACCGCCATGACTTTATCGGAATGCCGGGATTTTTTCCATATAAAAAGCCGCACCAGCCCGTAAAACCCACCCCAGCTTAACACACTTAATATCGGCAGTTTCAGCAGCAAATCATTCCACCAAAAAGACCATAACATTTCCGGTCTGGCAAATCCTGAGGTGAAAGAATGATACGCATAAATCCAGTACCACCCCCCGCTTCTAATATGCAGGAATATCAATCCACTCATCAGAAATATTACGCTGGGCAATAAATACCATTTCAATAGTCTTCTATTATAGAATCCGGTCATTAATGCTAACAGTATCCATATTATCGCAAATTCCACCTGAGTAAAAAACGCTGATGCCGCCAGAATACCGCTTAAGACAGAAGTCTTTTTATTCTCAACCATTACATTGACTGTCAAAGCCGCCATTCCTAAAAAGATCGCTAATGAAGTCGGATGCGCCAAATCGTACCAGCTTCCCGCCAAATGATAAAATCCCAAATATATTCCGATTGCCGCTAAAGCGAATACATCTTGGACTCCGGTCTTCCTCAGAAACCGATAGAATAAAAATCCACTGCCGGTAAAAGCCATCAAAGATAATAATCTGGGCAGGAAAGCGCTTTGACCGAAGATTTTTTCCAGAGCGGCGCATAAATAAATATACAGAGGATTCACCGCCGGAGCAGCCCATTGGACTGATGGTTCGCCATGAATCGCGGCTCCGGAACAAGCTCTGGCTATGCTTTGAAAAATTATCCCCTCGCCCCATTCCAGTTCATAGGGATAATTCATTCGTTGCAGCGCCACCCAAAAAAATGCCCCCAAATACAGTGCGGTAAATAATAAAATCACGCCCTTCAAAAACATCCTTTCCCGAAAAGCGTCTCTTTCCAACATTAGCATAACGGTTAGTCCCGATTATAAATAAATCCGATAATTCACGAAAAACCTCACAATGTTTTCTTTATATTCCTGCGGATGTATATCGCCTTAGCGTACTCATCATCCATCGATAACACCGTCTGTTCAAACAGAATCACCGCCGCCGGTTTCTTCTGTTTCAGCGTCAACTTCACTCCCGGAATTAGTCCCATCGCCGCCAATCGGTCCAGCACCACACTGTCGGTCGAGGAAATGAAAGCGATAGTCCCTTCTTCGCCGGATTCCATCCGGTTAAGCGCTAATATTAACGGCCTCAGCCGATCCTTGCCTTGAATACAACACCTCCCCGGAGGAATCGGCCGCCCGGAAGGACTGACGGTAGGATGCCCTAACAAGGTGCAGATGGAATCGGCGAAATCCTCCGTCACAATATGTTCCATCTTGCAGATTATCGCTTCCGCCCCCTCCTCTTCGGAAAAATCCAACACATCGTTCAGCAGCCTTTCCGTCAATCTGTGGCGCCGTATCAAACTGAGAAACTCCCGTTCCCCTTTGGGCAGGAAATGCACATATTTGTCATCATCGACATATATGTGATTGCTGGATATAAGCTTCTCCAGTTTGGGAATGGTAATATCCTGATTCTGCAAATCGGCGATTAAAGTCGATCCGTTTTCCAGCGCCACACCGATGGTCTCCAATATCTCTTCGTGTTTTTCCTTGGGGGAATCATGATTGGCGATATTCATATTATTTCCAAAAAAATTAGTATGCTAGTGTACAAGTTAGCAGGTTAGCAAGTTAGCAAGTTTGGCGCGTTTAGTAGGGACAGAACAGTGTTCTGTCCCTACAATCGGAAAATACTAATCAGAACCAATATATAGCAGACTTAGAGCGTCATTGCGAAAGGCTGATAGCCTTGAAGCAATCCCCTGAATATGTGGTATAAACTCGTAAGACAATACACTTACAGAATAATAAGATGTTTTTTCCTTTTATGCAAATCCGGTCTACTTAATAGAACATAAGCTTTTCTGCGGACTCCCATAAACCGCTGTTCCTGCGAAACTGTCTGTCCTATAATGGAAAAAATCGGCATACATACAGTATTGCGAATATTATAAGTCTAATAATAATAGCATCATCATGATTCCCGCTTTCGCGGGAATGACAGCTTTGGGGCGTTTTAGACAAACTGTGAAAACTGAATCCAGAACCTTTGCTTTTCACTTGAACACTTGAACACTTGTTCACTTGAACACTATTTCAAATAAACATTCTTAAAATCCGGTTCAAAATCCCCCCAATTACCACCGCATAGACTATGATAAATCCGCTTAACAACGCCGCCGTTTTCATCCCCCGTTCCTTGATAATCACAAAAAAATTCGCTAAACAAGGGACAAACAGCACCATTACGGTGACCCCCACCGTAATCTGGATATGATCCATTATCCCTTTTTCCGCCAGGAAAAATAGTCCCGCCGCGCCGTAATCCCGGCGTAAAAATCCAATGATAAATGCTTCCGTCGCTTCCCGAGGCAGCTGCAATAATCCGGTTATTACCGGCGCTGTAAAATTTTCGATAACCTGTAAAAACTTCAATTTATCCAGTAAAAATAATATCAGCGTGCCTAAAATAAACAGCGGCACCGCTTCCTTCATAAAAAGCCTCACCCGGAAATAGGTCTTCAATATAATATTTTTCCACACCGGCAGCCTCAGCGGCGGAACTTCGGAAATCAGCGGCGATGGTTTTCCCCGAATCAACTTGGAAGCCCCGTATCCCACAATCACTAACTGCAGAAACACTGTAACCACCACTACCATCAGCAATCCGAAAGAAATACCGCTCATCATTCCTAAAATTACGCCTAATTGCGCCGAACAGGGGATCCCCAAAGCCAATAACAGTGTGGCGATCGTCCGTTCCTTCTTCGTCTCCAAGATTCTGGTGGTGAATGTCGCCATCGTATCGCAGCCCAGTCCTAAAACCATCGGCAGTACCGCCCGGCCGTTCAATCCGATCTTCTGGAACAATTTATTCGACATCACCGTTAACCGGGGCAGATACCCCGAATCTTCCAATATCCCGAAAAAGATGAAAAACAGCGAGACCACCGGGAACACAATAGCGATGGAATAAGTCAATCCCACCGTAATAATTCCATACTGCCCTACCAGCATATCGTAAATAAATCCCCCCGCCGCGCTGTTGTTTATCTGCGATAAAACCCGGATAAAAGCCGGATTGATTATACCGAAAAAATTCCCAGTTTCATCTACTCCGCCGAAAACCTTGTTTTCGATAAAATCCACACACACTCCCGCGCCGAATACCCCTACCAATTCGTATAACACATACAACGACAAAAGAATAAAGGGGATACCGTACCAGGGATGCATCGCCAGCCAGCCGATTTTATCTTTTAACGAATTCTGGTTGACTTGCCGCCGCTTTACATAACTTACCATCCGGTTTTCGATATGTGAAGCCAGGGTATTTTGGATTTCATAGCCGGGGGAAGTGGAAACTTTCTTCCGCAGATTCAACACTTCTTTATTCGCCGCTTCGGAAAACTCCTTATCCCCGGATAAAAACCGGGGGATTTTTCCCGATCCGGCGATGACATTCAATGCCAGCCCCCGCGATTTTAAACTGGAATGATGTATCTTTTCGGCGATGCGGGAAATACTATCTTCAATCTCCGGATGAAACTGCATCGTATGATGCGAAGGACCGATTTCCGGCAAAGCCTCCAGTAATTCCTTCAATCCTTCACCTTTGATCGCTACCATAGGGATAAACCTGATGCCGAAAGCCCGTTCCAAATTGCTCACCTGAATTTCCATCCCCTGTTCCAAAGCTTCATCATATATATTCAAACACACCACCAGCGGAAATCCCATTAAGGCAAGCTGATGAGTCAATAACAATCCCCGCTTCAAATTCTTAGCGTCGATGACCTGTATAATCCCCGCCACATCTTTGCCGGTGATAATGCTCAATGTCACCTGCTCATCTTCCGAACGCGGGACTAAACTGTTGACTCCCGGGCTGTCCACCAATTCATAAGCGGCATTACCGATGAATATTTCTCCCAAAGTTATTTCCACCGAAGTCCCCGGGTAATTGGAAACATCGGCGTATTTCCCCGTCAACGCCCCGAAAATCACGCTTTTTCCCACATTAGGATTGCCCACCAGGACGATTTTCTTCCTTCCCACCGTTCGGTCCGCCTCTTGCCGATGCCCGCGCATCCGGCGGCGCAAACGATTTTTTATCGGCCTGATGAGCTGGGAAAACTCCTCATCGATTTTTTCTATTTCCTGTCTGAATCTGTGCATTTTTTCCGTTTAAGCGTTTCAGTGTGTCTATTCTATCTTGAAATAAATCTGCAAGTCGAAAGTTGAAAGAAAAGTCGTGCTGTCAGGCGCCCCCGCCTGACAGCCTTTCAATGTGTAGATTTTACCTTGATTTGCGCTTCTATCTCTTTTAATACCCTCGCCGAACATTCGCCGCAGTTTTCCAATTGATTGGTAAATAAAAAACAATCGTGATAAAGCTTGAGCATCTTTTCCGAACCGCGCGGGCAATGTTCCAAATAGACTAAAAATCTCATCAGCGCCTCCTGGGTCCCCGGGGAAATGTAATGTTCCAAATTGCAGGCGTCCTTTTCCGCCGTTTCTTCCTGCACTCCCAACACCTCCACAAAAAGCTTTCTAAATGTCCGATGGATGGTATCGAGCTCGGCTGCAAGCGTTTTCCCGGCTTCCGTCAATGTTACGAATCCGTAACGCTCGTGCTTGGCCAAGCCTAATTCCTGCAATTTGTCCATCGCGCTGGAAACCGTAGGTAAAGTCACTCCCCGCGCCGCGGCGATATCTTTCACCCGCGCCACCGGATTATCTTCCAGCAAATCGTCGATGACCTCGACATATTCTTCCACTGTTTTTTCGTAACGCATAGCAATGTGTTGTTAGTATAATAATGTTAGATGCGTCTAATTTAGTAAATAATGTCTAATTTTGCAAATTTTTCACAAAAAAAGCGTCCGCTAGGACGCCGGTCATAAATTTCTGCATTTCTCTCTGCATCATTAAAAGCTGCGTGATGCGAGCTGCGCAATGCGAGTCGCAAGAAAAGCTGGCTTTAATTCAAAAAAATCTTTATATACAAATCTTTGCTTTTTCTTTTCACTTGCTACTTGTTACTTGCTGCTTGATACTGTCTTTATCTATATCCCACGGCAAACCTTTTCACGTCACCCAAATCACCCATATCAGCATAAGCGAAATCGAAGACAAACATATGCTTACCTAAGGGGAAACGCAATCCGGCCCCCAGCGAAAAATCTTCGGAATCATGCCCAAATATCTTGCCCGTTCGCAGATAAACCGTCTGACGGAAATCGTATTCCACACCGGCTTTCCAACGGGTCAATCCTTCATTCAAATGACTGCCATCGGCGGCGATAGTCAACCCATGCATACTGCCATCACGGAAGGCGTTAGTCATCCCCGCCACCCGCCAGCCGATTCCCATGGCAAAAGTCAAAGGCAGCTGCCATTCCGACATCTGATATTCCGCAGCGGTCTCTTCCGGCCCCGAAGTCAGCAAATCCCTTCCTTCCAGCGTCATCGCCCGCCCTAAATTTGTCATCGCCATCCCAATGGAAAATCCCGGTAAATCGGTATCCAAATGCGTCCCCATATCGAAAGCCACTGTCGAAGCGCTTTCATTGAACATCTCTTGACGAATATACTTAATAGAAGCCCCAAAACTGAATCTAGAAGTCAACTTGTTGGCATAAGCCGCTCCCAGCGCTAAATCGCCATACTGCACCATCACCCCGTTGCCTTCCTGAAACGATAAAGTTGTCTGTTCGAAATCATCTCCATCCAAAGACACCGCAAAAGCGCCGATCGCCGAACTTTTCCCCACCGGAACGGTAAATCCCAAAAACTGATGCCGCAAATCGACAAACCAGTCGGCGTAATAAGCGGCAAATTCCATTTTCCGTTCACCCACGATCCCCGCCGGATTCCAATACAGCGCGTCAGTACCCTGCACTAAGGCTGTCCCCGCGCCCGCCATTCCCGGCAGTCTCCCCCCCACTCCGATCTGTAAAAACTGCGCAGCGGTAGTGCCGACTTTATCGAATGCCGCCGCGCCGGAAACCGTCAATAAACACAAAATCAGCGCATATTTTAATATTTTACCTTTTTTCATGATATGCCTCAAGGTATACCGGTAGGTCGGAGTTTTATCCCCCGACAAATCTAACGAAATGTTCACTTGTTACTTGACGCTTGCTGCTTGCTGCTTGTTACTTGCTGCTTGTAACCTGTTACTTGCTTTTTATAGCAATCCCGCCTTAATCATCGCTTCACGAAGCAGTTTTTCTGTTTCCGCTTTCACCGGGGCTAAAGGCAGGCGCACTTCCGCGGAGCAAATATTCAACATCTCCAACGCTTTTTTGCAGGGCGAAGGGCTGGTCTCTACAAACAACGCTTTGAATAAAGGCAAGAGTTTCTTCTGTGTTTCCCACGCTTTATCGACTTGACCCTTTTCCCAATACTTCAATATATCCGACATCGCTTTCGGCGCCACATTGCCCGCCACGGTAATCACGCCGGCGCATCCCAAAGGCATCATCGGCAGCGTTAAAGCGTCTTCCCCGGACAGCAGTGTAAATCCCGGCGCGCATCCGGCGGACATTTCCGCAAACTGCGCCAAATTCCCCGAAGCTTCCTTCAATCCGGCGATCCGTTCGACATAAGACAATTCCACCGCCGTCTCCACCGTCATATTCACTCCCGTGCGGGATGGAACATTATACATTACTATTGGCAGATTGGTATTAGCCGCCACCGTTTTGAAATGCAGCAACAGGCCCGATTGGGTCGGCTTGTTGTAATACGGAGTGATGACTAAAGCTGCATCAGCCCCCAGCTTTTGCACGCTGTTCACTAAATCGATAGTGGCGTAAGTGCTGTTATTGCCGGCCCCGGCGATGACTTTCTTCCCTATCGGGCGGCACATCTCCACCGCTATCGATATTACATTCTGCCGCTCTTCGGAACTTAAAGTGGGATTTTCTCCGGTAGTGCCGTTAGGCACCACTCCATCCGCGCCGTTATCCAGCGCATATTTGATGAGCTTACGATAAGCCTTTTCATCGAATTCGCCGCCTTTAAAAGGCGTTACTAAAGCCGGCAGTATTCCTTTGAACATTTTTTTCCTTTTTTAGTCTTCAAGTCTGCAAGTCAAGAGCATCTATAAACTTACTTTTCGTACTGCCTGCTGCTTGCTGCTTGCTGCTTGCTGCTTGGCACTTGTTCCTAATTACTTAAAACTCGCATCTACGCTCCTTTGACAACCAGCCAGTAATACACATTCGCCACAATGGCAAACTGCGCCACCACGGAAACCACCTGGCTGACCAAATACCACAGCGAACCGGAAACGATGACTGTGTCTTCCGGCTTCAATTGCGGGATTTCCCGAATGTCGCCGGTCTTCAAATACTTTTTAATATTGACGATAATCACTTCCGAACCGCCTTCGCCGGAACGGACAATATGCACATTGTCCATCCGGGATTTATCCGCCGGGCCTCCGGCGGCGGAAATTAAAGTGATCAAATCGGTCGTCGATGGTACGAAATATTGTCCGGGTTTCATCACCCGCCCCCACACATTGACCCGCATCAACAGTTCGTTAGCATCGCCGATGTAATACTGAGCCGCCCGGTCCATATTACCGCCGGGAGAAGCGATTATCCTCTGTGACTGTTGAGCGAAAACCGCTGCCGATTCAAAAATTAATAAAAGGGAAATTAGAATTGTTCTTCTCATATAACTCTCAAAACTCACAAAATAGAAAAGAGGTAAATGTTTAAATCGTATTGGCTTTTAAAAACAGGAATAACAAAAACGCCTCACTCCACGGTAAAATAATAATAATTCGATTCCGCTCCGGAATATTTCTCTTCAAGGATAAATTTGGGCATTATGTCCACTCGCAGGAGATAATCTCCCATTCCCATATAATTTGCGCTTCCGTTATAATTGAATTTTACCGCATAAGGATCCTGCCCGCCGCTGTATTTGACCGACCAAATGTAATATCCATTATCGGCGCGGAACACGCGAATAGCAAAATCCACATCATAATCCAGATTATAAGGATACGACCATCTGATAGTATCCAAATTGACGGCGATATTCACTGCAATGGGCTTCCGCATCAATTTGTAATACACCGTATCGGAAGGCAGAGATTGATTGCCGGTCTGATCGTAAGCTGTCAAATAATAATAATATCCCCGTCCTTCACCGGTTTGAGGATCCGGCGCTGCTTCCGGCGACATATCCGTGTACTCCGGCGCTTCCGGTTCCATTAATTGTGATAATGGCAGTATTTCCAATAAAGTATATGTTTCCGCAGTATCCTCCTCCGCCATCCGCCAGATTTGATAACCTTCCAAATCTTCTTCCTGATTCGCTTCCCATTCCAGATATATCCAATCGCCTTCCGGCACCGCGTCGATACCAGCTTCCAGTTGAGCCCATTCCACCGACTTATCAATCATCTGAGGACTGGCCGGCGCGGAAATATCTTCCTCACTGGTTTCCTTAGCGCAGGACAGCATTAATAAAATCGAACCAATGATCACTGCTATAAATATGTATTTATTTAGCATTTAAACACCTGAAATGACCTGAACATTTGTATCGCTACTGTTTTTCATAATTATACGATTATTTTTACTCTTAGCAGTTTTTCTTTGCTTTTACTTTTACTTGCTACTTGATACTTGATACTTGTTACTTGCTTTTTTAGGGTAAAACATACGATACCGAAATCCGGTTGACCGCACCCAAATCCGTATTCAGGAAAGCATAATCCACCGACAAACGCCTATAAGTTCCCCCCGCTCCCACCGTCCAGCCATGGTACTGATGCCCCAGACGAAGGGCTAGTGTCTTGCGAAAGATAAATTCCATTCCCCAATGGTCTTCCCCGCCCCACCGTCGATCCTGATCGTAAGTCAAATTTACTGCCCCGTTGATCCAAGGTAAATCCTGATAAACTGCCATTCCCCATTTCAAATTCGGCGGAATCGCATCCACTCCATTGTCCCCCCAATCTATCCCAGTACGGGTAATATCCTGATAATTCAATCCAACGGCAAAATATCCCATTTCTTTCACATTCAACAATTCAGCTAAACTGAATTTAATCTGCGTACCCAAATCAGCCCCCATCCCAAAAGATGAATAATCGCCCAAAGTCTGCCGGATGATTTTAAAATTTACTCCCAACGGTATTTCAATCGGTAAAACAAAATATTGCCAGCCGAAATCCAATTTTAAAACATTCATCCGGGCAAAAGTGATGAAAAAAGCTTCTTCAATATCGGAAAAATATCCGTTCGGCGAACCATTCGCATTCAGAATTAAATTCATCCGGGAATTATAATCCAGACTGGTATAATCCGGGAAGCGTGGTATATCCGGTACCGTCAATCTGATCCAATTGATCCCCACCGTCGACCCGGAAAAAGGCATCGTGAAGCCCAAATGATGGTAGTCCGCCAAAGTCGACCCTAAACCCCCATACAGCGGCGCATACATCCCCGTAAACTGCATCTTATTCAGTCTAGCGCATCCCGCGGGATTCCAATAGAACGCCGAACCGTCATCCGCCAGCGCGGAAAAAGCTCCCCCCAATGACATCGCCCGCCCGCCCACGCCGATTTGCAGAAACTCCCCGCCATATTTCGCCGCAAACACTGTCGACTGAACTGCCAACAAGAAAATCAATAACAGGAAAATACCCGTGATATAATATTTACGCTTTTCTGGCATTGAAATCAAATTTATCGATACTTTAATGCTGCTTTATAGTTTACTTCCCATATACTGATGGCTGCAGTTTAGGGACAGAACACTCAGGCTGTCCCGGAATACCGTCTGACCTTGTCATTCCCGCGCAAGTGGGAATCCAGCTTTTTGTATATTATCGACTTAGAGATTCCCGCTTTCGCGGGAATGACGGATTTAGGCGTTTTTTATTAATTGTGGGACAGGCTCACTGTTCTGTCTCTACCTAAACATGCGAAAAGACTTTTTGGAAACGGTATATGTGTTATTAGCTTTGAGCTTTGCGCTTAAGCTTTTAATTTTTCCAAACTTACGCCCGCACCTTAGCGATTTTTATTATCTTCTGCCGCTTCTTATCCCCTTTGTGAGCTGTCACTTTACAAAAATATACTCCATTAGCTATATTATTGCCTTCCTCATCTCGTCCGTCCCAAAAAACTTCATCGTAATTTATTTTCGCCGCTTGACTAAGTGTCCGGATATGCCGCCCGGAAACCGTATATACTTTCATCTCGATTTCACCGTCCGGTTGATCTGTCAAACTGTAGGTAATCAAAGTCTCATCCGAGAACGGATTGGGATAATTGCTGACAAAACGGAAATCGAAACCGGAAGCCACCACAATTTCCACCGGGAAAGCGGTCAAATTCCCGCTTAAATCGCTCCCGCCGAAAATGACAGTATGTTCCCCCGGTGGAAATAATTCGTGAATACTGATAGTGGAAGAAACATTGTTTTCCGATAACACCGGCAGGGATATTAAACTTTGCTCGACAGTATCGGCATCCACCGTCACCCAGAAGGAAGCGGGATCGATTCCCCCAATATCCTGGAAAAGAGCGCTGATCCGGGGACGGGAAGGCACATACCCTCCCTGCGAAAAATCCTGCCCGTCCACCGATACTTCCACCGTCGGCGGCATATTGTCAAAATTCTTCATCAGCACAAAACTCCCCAACTCATTGCAAATCGCTGTCGCCCGGTAATATCCTCCGGTATCCACCATAAAAGTAGTCGTTAGTTCTTCCCAAATCGAACTGTTCGACTGCCGGCGGTGCAGATGCAGACTGTCCAAATCCGCAGAATCACCTAAAGTGAACAAAACATAGATCAACAATCCGCTGGGATTTTGTAATTCCGGCGGCTGAGTAGTGAAACTCAAATTTAACGCTTCGCTGGAATCATAAACGGAAATCCCCGGTAAACTTGTAGTGATAGTATCGCTTAAGCTGGCTATCAGTAAAGTCGTATCCGCCACCGAATTAGGCATTACCTTAAATGTATAATTCCCGTAGTGAAACAAACTGCTGAGACCGCCAAGATTGGTTCCGACAACCGGATTTGTTTCAAAATGATCGACAATGATGGTAGTATCCGCCGAATTATTGTCGTAATTCAAATCATCGAAGGCATTATATGGATCTATCATCACTTCAAGATGATATTCCCCGTCGTCGAAAGGGATTGACGGTATTATTTCCACTGTTGAAGGAAAAGCTATATTGACATTTTTGGCCCAGGCAATCCCAATCAAATCGTCGCGTTCTTTGCCCTGCCCCGCCCAGAATTGCACTAAAACCGAATCGGCAGTAATCACTGTAAGGTTCTTAATTATCGCACTGACCTTGATTTTATCCGTTCCCGTAAGAACGACATCCGGTGCTGTCACTGAAAAATCGATGTGATGGTCATATATAGTGGGTGTTTCCGCGTAAGAATTGGTCAGATTCCCCAGATTATCTATTGATTTGCAGGGAAACCATAAAGTATAATTGACATATCCGCTGAAAGGCGGCAATACTGCCGATTCCCACATAGTTTTATCTGCATCGAGGGGGATTAAGTCGACCGAATCTTCGATTACCACAATCGAACCGTTACGGACTTGATATAATATGTATGCTGTTGCCACTGTGTCCGGATCATATATCCGGCAATAAAACTTCAGTGAATCCACATCGGTGAAAATCTCCGGGACCGTCGTCAGCGAATCGTAAACCGCCCCGTTGATAGAATCCTGATTGAAAAAATCGAAATAGGCGGCGGTATTGAAAATATCTGTTTCGGAATATAAATCGATACGGATACTGCCTTCACTGGGCAATCCGGTGATTGTAGGATTTATATCAAAATTAAAGTTAGCGCTATTAAATGAAACCGGGCCGTATTCCCAAATCGATCCTCCGATCATCATGGGTATATGAAATTGATTATAAATCCGAGCCACCGCTTCGCCGGGAAAAAACGGCGCTTGAACCGGCAGACTTAAAGTAACATCTCCCGGAACTACCGGAAACTGTATAATTTGCTGGACTTCCGTCGGCATCGCCAATTTCGCTGATGGATCCCCCAGCAAAATCATATTCATCATTGTAGCATAGTCCAGATTATCCAAAAAGCTCTGACTGCTGCCGAATTGCGCGCCCAGAAACAAGATTTTGGATATATTCATCAAATCGCCCTGCATTAATTGAGCCCCGGAAGTCAATGCGTTCGACATCGACTGCTGCAATTCCCCGCCGCTGATACCCCAGCCTAATCCGGTAGAACCGAATACCCCTAACGCTCCCTTATCTTCGGCAAAAACGAATTCCTCCCCCAAAGTTGACCGCCATTCCTTTACATCGTACTGACATATATAGCAGGTAAAATTAGCGATAAAGGGATATAATCCCTCGTTCTGCAGATTCGCCACCCTTGGCACATCCATAATATTATTATCGTCCCAGACTCCGCCACCGCCGTGACCGTTATAACTCATTATCCCGCATCCGCCGTTGAAAAATTCCTGCAATTCCGAATTGCCCCCGAAAAACGGCGATTCGGTATTTCCGGTCGACAACCGTTCCACAAAAATCCAATGCGGCAGCATACTGATTGCCTGCTCTGCTTTTTCCTCCAAATCTTCCAGCGGGTCTGTATCGCGGCCGGAGATAAAGAGGTACTTATTCCGCCAAGTTCCGTTTACTGGCTCGTTCTCATTTTGCAGATATTTACCGTAATAAGCATCGATCTCCTCATTCTCCCGCGCCGGAATCCGCCCGAGACAAACTTCCGGGATAAAATCGTTGCCTTCCAATAAAGTGAACCAATAATCTGATGCGGAATAGCCATAATTCATCGTCTGCACATAATACGAGGGGATCAAATTGCCGCCTTCGCCAAAACGATCCTTCTGATCCCAGGAACCGTCCCCGGCTAAAACAATGTAGTACGGTTTGGGCTCAGCCCAATAATGATAAGCGTATTCCAGAAAACTCTTTATCGCTTCCGGCGATTGGATGCCGTAATTGAATTCATCGTAAATGTCCTGCACATTGACCATCATCGAACCATTAGTGGAATTCTGCTGTAAAGCCGACTGCAGGCTGGCGTTTTCCTGAAAGTCTCTGTGCGCGATGATCAAATATTCCGCTTGGTTCGCCGGGCTGGTCAAATCCGAAACCTCATCCAGCTCTATCCAGTCAGGCGCTTTCACACTGTCCGCCGTCAACGCCACATATTCTTCCCCGCCGAATAAGCGGTCCTGCATCGTCATCCGGTACAATCCGCTGATAGGATTTTGATACATCTCATAATTCAACAATCGGGAAGAGCCCATTTTATATAATATGACTTCATCGGTGGGAAAATTCTCGATGATAAAATGATATACTGTGTCCACCGGACTATCGGGAGGGGCGGTGAAACGAATGTATCCGCCATCCGCCAAATACTTCTTGGTGTAGGTCACTTCGAACCAATTCAGCAGGACAGTATTGCTGTTCC
>Ga0172368_10000953_pt1 | contig 40444 bp, 27 predicted proteins | sample Lak11m_FD_114540 | JGI IMG/M metagenome (GOLD analysis project Ga0172368, IMG submission 114540) | Freshwater microbial communities from Kabuno Bay, South-Kivu, Congo - kab_022012_11m | ecosystem: Environmental > Aquatic > Freshwater > Lake | place: Democratic Republic of the Congo: South-Kivu... | reverse complement strand
GATTTGTAAAAGCTGCTAAACATGAAAAAACACCCTTCTGGCACGACATGAAACACACAGCCACCAACAAAAACTTTATCATGTTGACATTGACTATTTTCACGCTGGCTATGGGCTTTAATTTCGTACAACTGCTTGGATCATACATTCCTATTTTTTATGTTTTTGGAGGTGACAAAGTTGCGGGTGCCACTCTGCTTGGGATTAACGGCACCGTTTGGGCCATAACCGGACTGTTAGCTGTCTTCCCCCTTAACTGGATCAGCCCGAAAATGGGTAAACGTAATACCCTTACCATTGCTATTTTACTCATGTGCATGGCACAACTTTCCAAGATCGTCTGCTACAACCCATCATATCCCTATCTGATTATCATTCCCACTGTGTTGCTTTCCGCCGGTATGTTGTTTTTCTTTACGCTGGGAGCTTCCATGGTGGGCGATATCTGTGATGAAGACGAATTAAAGACGGGTTATCGTTCCGAGGGTAGTTATTACTCGGTATTCTGGTGGTTTATTAAAATGGGTTCCGCCCTTGCCAGCTTTGTCGCAGGCGCCCTGATCGTTTTTACTATGTTTGACGAAACCCAGGTGACAAAAGTCGATAGGATTCAGGGGAGTGTCAGAGAGATGCGAAGTGAGGTACAATCCCTGAAAGAAGGTAATCCTATGACGGGAAACATGAAGGAGTTGTTAGAGAAGGCCAAACAGCGGTCAAATGAGCTCAAGTCGCACCTGGGAGTTAAATCCCTGAAAACAACAAATAGCAAAGAACATTATAAAAGGCTTATCGATGAAGTATCAGGGATAAATAAACGCCTTGCAAATCTGAACACAACATCATCTCCGGATTCCCTCGATAAAGAGCTTGGTGATGTTGAAAACAACATCGCACCACTCACACAGCAAACACCTTATACGCTTTTAATGATGCGTGTGGTTGAGATCGGACTGCCCCTGTTATTAAGCATCTTTTCAATTTTCTTTGTCCTCCGTTATTCACTGACTGAGAAACGAAGTCATGAAATTAAAGATCTTCTCAAACAGAGAAATTTGGAACGTTCAAAAGAATAGGTATGACATTTAGTATAAAAGGAGCTAATTTTTACTTAAATGATAAAAAGGTATTCCTAAATTCGGGAGAGATACATTATTTCAGAATACGGTGTGATCTTTGGGATAAGCATTTGGAAGCAGCAAAAGAAGCCGGTTTAACAACAGTGAGCACTTACATTCCATGGGCATGGCACGAATCAGTAGAATCTGTTTTTGACTTTGAGGGGGCATCCTGTCCGGAACGAGATCTTAAAGGATGGCTTCAGCAATGCCACGCACATGGATTAACTTGCATTTTAAAGCCGGGTCCATTTATTCTGGCGGAGTTTCGGGGAGCCGGACTGCCGGACTGGTTTATGGATCAATACCGTAATGATGTCAAAATGCGTAACAGCCAAGGTGAAATAGTTCAAAGTGACGGAGTCAGCCTGTTTAATAGTAGATATCTGGAAAAGGTAACCCTGTGGTATGATCAGATCATGCCGTTCATCAGTGAACATCAAATATCTGTTGGTGGTCCGGTAATCATGATGCAGATCTGTAATGAGATCGGGCTTTTCTCATGGCTAACAAAACAAGGAGATTACTGTAATACCGTGAAAGATCGTTTCATTTCATACTTATCATATAAATTTACAAGTATTTCTGAATTAAATAAGTTGTGGGGTACAGATTATCAGGACTTTGCTTATGTTGATCTACCTCCTGATGGTAATATTCCTTATGCGTCAAAGGGTGATAGGAGCCGTGATTATGATTGGCATTGTTTCTGGAGAACATATTATGGCGACTACTTGAGAATGCTGAGCGCCATGGCCAGGGATAGAGGTATAAGTGTTCCTTTATTTCACAATCTTCCCGGTTGGATCTATGGTCACGGCCATGAATTTCCTGTCAATATCACAATGTATGAAGATTTATTTGATGATAAAAGTGAGCTTATATTCGGTGTCGATCATATTCCGGAATTTTTATCATACCGTAATATGCATGATGACCGGATCATTAATGATATAACCTTTGCAATGCAAGGGAACAAGCCGTTGTTTGCTGCTGAGTTCCAGTGCGGTTCCCGTGAATATCATGTTGTAACTAACCCGCGTGAAATGGAACTTTTCTACAAAGCAAGTGTTGCAAACGGTTTGGTCGGATGGAACTACTATATGTTTTCCCAGGGGAGAAATCCAAGCCGAAAGGGTTATTCCGGAGAAATTTTTTACTGGTTCAATCCCCTTACAGAGGGAGGTAAGCGCACCAACGCTTTCCCTTTGGTAAAACGAATGAGTAAAATTGTAAAAACCTCCGAAAGCATTATTGTTAATGCAAAACGTAAAGCTGAGGTTTGTGTTCTTTTCTATCCTCCATATTACGCTACTGAGCTGGAAAGAACTGTTGAAGAGGGTTGTAACCTTCAATTCACGCCTTCTGCGATCCGCAGACCGGCATATTTCGACGGATTGTTGAAAGCCCTTCAGGTGCTTAATGTTGATTATGATATGATTGATTTAACCAACGCTTCTGTAGATACGTTGCGTATTTACAAACAGGTCTGGGCAATCACAACTGATGAGATGAATACCAGGGATCAGCAGACCATTGTTGATTATATCAGAGCCGGTGGGAATATTGTTCTTTTCCCTTATCTGCCTGATCGTGAAATGTCGCAAATACCTTGTACAATCATTCGCGATGCGCTGTCAATATCACCATCCGGACGAGAAACCATTGATTCACCATTGATCGATATATTTGACATGAAAGATATAAAGTGTGCCAATCCGCAAATCACCTATACTGAAGAATCTTTAAGCGGTTTAGAAGTCATTGCCAGGACCATCAATGGTTCTGCATGTGGCTTCACAAAAGTTCTCGGACGTGGATCCTTGATACACCTGGGTACTTGGATCGGATTCGACACTCAGGGGCATAAACTGGTATATGAAGAAGTTCTGAACAGATCAGGTGCAAAACTCAGGCAAGCATCAACTGTAAATGATAGTATCGTTGTCAGAGAACGTTTCACAGAGGCAAATTCTGCAGTTCTTTTCGTAGGGAATTATTACAACGAAGAACAAGTGAGCAAAATTACCTATACACATCCTGGAAGTGGTGAACCTATTTCGATTCCATATACACAGAATGAGGCGTTGTGGCCTGCATTGTATGGTTTGTTAACGCCGGTGTGCCTGGAAGTTTCTGACGGAATAACGATTCTGCACAGTACCTCTGATATCCTCGGCGTTACAGTGATTAATGATCAACTTGAGATAACACTGTATGGAGATCGTGACCTGTTTGGAGAGATCGTCTTTGAAGGTACAAATGTTAAGAAAATTAAATCTGCAAAATTAAATGGTGAGGTTGTTAAAATGGTTCGTGATGACAATCGTATTGCTTTTAATTACATCCACAGACACAGGAATGAGATGATTCTGAATATCAAAATAAACTAAATGAAAATTCAAAATTCCCTGGGGCTTTCAATCAATTTTTTAGAAAATGGCTCTCTTCAGGTTATTGAAGTTAATCCTGTCAGAATAAGCCTAAAACCGGCATCACCTTTTTCAAAATCAGGAACAAATCTTTTTTTGAGAAAAAAAACAAAACCCTTTGAATTCAAAGCTCTTTTAGGTCCAGGGAGCAATAGTCATTTTAAAATACAGGAAGACTCGTTTATTGCAAAAGGAAGTTGGGCCGGACTGGATTATGTTTGTGTACTACAACTTTCAAAGAAAAGTTTGAGTTGGCAATGGTATATTGATATTACGAATGTATCTGATAATATTGTCGAGCTTGATTTAATTTACGTTCAGGATGTAGGATTAAAACAGGCAACGGATGGATTAGTTAACGAATATTATGTAAGTCAATACCTTGAACGGAGAATACTTGAAGATAAAAAATATGGATCTGTCATTTGCTGTCGACAGAACATGAAAGAATCTGTTGGTAATCCATGGTTGATGATGGCATGTAAAAATACTGCGATGGCAGCAAGTGTAGATGGCATGCAGTTTTATGGTAAAACCTTCAGGGAAACAGGAACAGAAGAAGGTCTGCTTGCAGAAAGGCTGGGGGGCGAATATGCCGGAGAATCGTCCGTTCTTGCCTTGCAGGAAAAACCATTCAAGCTAACCGTCGGAGATCACCATAAAAGTCTTTTTGTTTCGTCCTATTTACCAGATCACACTCATGCGACTTCAGACGAAGATTTGAACCGGCTGTCTGACCTGATGGTTGAATTTGGTGATGAAACTTTGTCTCCGAATTCAAATGCATTGCTTACTCCGGTTAAAAACATATTTAATACATCAGTTTTATTACCTGTTGAGGATTTGAAAGATGAGGAGCTTGACCGGTTTTTTGGTATGGAGAGGCGTCATTGTGAATCAGAAAATAACCGGTTGTTATCATTCTTCTGTAAGCAAAACAACCATGTTGTGTTACGCACTAAAGAAATAATTACTGACCGGCCACATGCACATATCATGCAAGCCAGGGCTGGATTTGCACCTGATGAGAATATTGTATCCACGACTTCATTTGCATTTGGCGTATTCAATTCACATCTTACTCAGGGTAATACGAATTTCAATATTATGCTTTCGGTTTGTACAAGTCCCTTTAACCTGGATTCGGAAACCGGGCAACGAATCTTTGTTGAAATTGAAGGCCGGTTATATCTCCTGGGAGTTCCATCAGCGTTTGAGATCGGTTTAAATCATTGTCGGTGGATATATAAACATGACAGGTATTGCTTCCAGGTTCGCAGCTGGACATCAAAAACAGCGCCAAAGGTAAACATGGACTTCAAAGTTGTGAGTGGTAATAATGTAAAATTATTAATTACCCATCATTTTGATCATTTGAATGACTGGACTGTTATCCAGGGCAATACAACTGGTGAGTATTTGGCTAAACCAAAGGCGGATAGCATGATCGCGGGGAAATTTCTGCAGGCACAATTTAGTATTGTAGTAAATAGTGTACACTCAGATTATAGGATCGGCGGGGATGAAGTTCTGTACAGGGATCATAAAAGTCATGGGAAATCCTTATTTGTTCTCGATGTTCATGAAACATCAGATTTCTGTATGAGTTTTATAGGTGAGGTATGTTCCACTTTTAAAACATCTAAAATTGAAGATGCAGATGATCAGTGGATTTCAGATTGTAAAGATGCCCAGTCTGCATGGCAGGAATTGTGTTTAAAGCTTTCATTGAATGGAGATCAGGAAGACATCGCAGCCATTTGGGAAATTCTGCCCTGGTATGGCATGAATGCACTTACCCATTTTTTAACGCCATATGGTTTGGAACAATTCAGCGGGGCTGCTTGGGGCACGCGCGATATAGCCCAGGGACCATTTGAATTACTATTGTGTACGGAGAAATATAATGAAGCAAAACAAGTACTGTGTCTTATTTTTTCGAATCAGAATACAGATGGGGGATGGCCTCAATGGTGGATGTTCGACAGCTACTCAAACATCCGGGCAGATAGCTCCCACGCTGACGTTTTTTACTGGTGTCTTATTGCGCTAAGCAACTATATCAAAGTTACCGGCGATATGAAAATCCTCGACGAGATCTTACCTTATTATTATGAGAAGGGTGTGGACAAACTTGAACAAACACCACTTAGAGAGCACGTTGAAAGACTTATTAAAATGATTGTTGATTCATTTATTCCGGGCACTGCATTGGTACCCTTTGGGGGCGGGGACTGGAATGATTCCCTGCAACCGGTTAACAAGGAATTGGCGCAACGCATGATTTCAAGCTGGACCGTTGAAATGAATTACCAGGCATTTAATAATTACAGGACGGTTTATGAAAAATCCGGGAACAGTACCAAAGCCAGAGAGTTGAAAAAACTCTGTAAGCAGATTAAAGAAGATTTTAACAAATATCTGATTAAAGATGAAGTAGTCGCAGGGTATGGTCTGGTTGAAGGAGATCGCAGTATCAGCTTGTTGTTTCACCCGGGAGATCATAAAACCAATATCCAGTATAGTATTTTGCCGATGGATCGCGGTATTATCAGTGGAATTTTTACAAAAGAACAGGCCATACACCACCAGGATTTGATTGAAAAGCACCTGAAAGGTCCTGACGGCGCTCGTTTGATGAGCCGTCCGATCAAATATAAAGGAGGCATACAGACATTTTTTCAGAGAGCCGAAAGCAGTACATTCTTTGGTCGCGAGATTGGCATTATGTATGTGCATGAACATATTCGCTATGCAGAATCTCAAGCAATTACAGGTAGGGCAGATGCTTTTATGAAAGCGCTTCGTCAGGCAATTCCGGTCGCGTACAGAGTTATTGTGCCCTGTGGGGATTTCCGGCAATCAAATTGTTATTACACTAGTTCAGATGTTACATTTAAGAATCGATATGAAGCTGATGAACGATATGAAGAAATAAAAACAGGGAAAATAACCCTGAAGGGAGGCTGGCGTGTTTATTCCAGCGGGCCTGGAATATATATTGGTCTTATTGTTTCTCGATTGCTTGGGTTGCGTCATGAATTTGGTAAGATAATTATCGATCCGGTAATTCCACATTCATTAGATGGCCTTTCTGCCTCACTGGATTTTATGGGTCATGCCATGACATGTATTTATAGAATAAAGGAAGGTAGTTTTGGTCCCAAAGCTATTTCCATTAATGGAAATCCCGTAACATTCAAGCATGAGGATAACAAATATCGCAAGGGTGGGGCAGTTATTCCAACTGATCAATTTCTGACAATGTTGAATCAGAAGAATAATACCCTTGAGATACGATTGTGATTTTTTATGAAGAAAAATCAGGTGATTTTCAGAATATTATTTAAGTTTGTTCAACGATAAAAATCCAAAAAAATACTATGACTTCAGGCTTTACTTTGAGTTGGATCGACTACACGGTAATGATCGTTTATTTCGTTTTTGTTCTTGGAATTGGCTGGGCACTTAAACGTTATATGAAAACGGCGAATGCTTTTCTGGAAGCTGGAAGGGCTATGCCTGCATGGGTTGCAGGATTAGCTTTCATTTCCACGAACCTTGGAGCCCTTGAGGTGATGGGAATGACGGGTTCAGGCGCCAAGTATGGGATGCTGACTACTCATTTTTATTGGGTCGGAGCGATTCCGGCAATGGTTTTTTTAGCCCTGTTTATGATGCCTTTTTATTATGGTTCCAAAGCTCGCTCAGTACCCGAGTATCTGAAACTCAGGTTTGATGAAAAAACCCGCGGACTCAATGCTATTCTTTTTGCTGTGATGACAATTCTGGCATCTGGTATATCAATGTATGCATTGGCAATCCTGCTGGAAAAAGTATTAGGATGGAACTTCCATTTAAGTTTGTTACTATCCGCGGCCATTGTCCTTGGATATACGTACCTGGGCGGTTTGTCTTCGGCTATTTATAACGAAGTATTGCAGTTCTTCATCATTGTGATAGGATTATTACCTATAGTTTTTCTTAGTTTGCAGGATCTTGGAGGTTGGTCTGGGATGAAAGAACAGCTTGCGCCAATCGTAACAGCCAAAGGATTTGCAGCCGACACCTGGACCACCACCTGGAAATATACTGGATCGGCTACTGCCAATCCGTTGGGGGTTGAGTGGTATGGAATTTTTGTCGGCCTTGGTTTTGTTCTTTCTTTTGGATACTGGTGTACCAACTTCCTGATTGTACAACGGGCAATGTCGGCCAAATCACCTACCGCTGCCCGGAATACACCATTGATCGGAGCACTCCCGAAAATGTTCATCCCATTTCTTATTATCGTTCCGGGAATTGCTGCACTGGCGCTTCTGAATAAAGAGGGATCCGGATTTTCATTACCTGAAATTTCTCCGGGTCATTACAATTATGATTACACGATAATCGCCTTGTTGAGACAATACCTGCCTGCCGGTGTACTGGGATTGGGAATTACTGCCCTTCTGGCTTCGTTCATGTCAGGAATGGCCGGAAATGTATCGGCATTCAACACCGTTTGGACTTACGATATTTACCAGAGTTATATTCGACCAATAACCGGGAAAAAGGAAGACGATGAAAAGCATTACCTTTTTATCGGCCGCATGGCTACAATATTTGGAGTAATAGTTAGTATCGCAGCGGCATATCTGGCCAGTCTCTTCGGAAATATTATGGATTTCCTGCAAACTATCTTTTCCATGATAAATGCTCCCTTGTTTGCCGTTATTTTTCTGGGAATGTTCTGGAAACGGACCACGGGTCATGCCGCCTTCACCGGCTTGCTTGCAGGTTTCTTTATTGCATTGATGCACCATGGATTAACCTCTCCGGTAGGAGCTGCTACTCTTGTAAAAGGAGGATGGATTTGCAACCTCTATACCTATCCGGTGGAAATGGCCCAGAATTTCTGGACAGCCATCTTTGCATGGTCAACTGCTACCATTGTTACAATTGTTATCTCACTGGTAACAAAACAACTAAAATCGGATGGTGATTTGAAAGGGCTTGTTTATTCATTGACACCAAAATTCAAGGAAGAATATGTAGCCTGGTACTTCCGTTCATCCACACTGGCCATCTTTGTCCTGGCCATTGCAACGGTATTAACAATATTATTTTGGTAAAAGGTATATGAATGATACACGATTTATAACTCAAAAACATTTTCAAATCATAAAATCATCATGGGCATCGATATAAAATTTCCAATCGGATTAATGTTCAGCATTCTGGGACTGTTGCTGACTTTTTTTGGGATTATCACAAACGCCGAATCGGCGTTATACAGTCGATCGCTCGGTATAAATATCAACCTCTGGTCGGGACTTGGAATGCTGGTTTTTGGTCTCCTCATGCTTCTCTTTGCACTCAGAACTCAAAAATCCAAAAAATTATGATATGAATCCCATGAAACGGGCCTTTCTGAAGACCCCCATCGGCTATGTTGAAGTCACCGGTTCTGAAAAAGGTCTAAGAAGCCTGTACTTTCTCGATTTTCGAGTGCGAATTCACCGTGTGCCTTCCTGTCTTAAATCTTGTATAGATCAATTGGAAGAATATTTTACAGGATCCAGAAAAACTTTTAACCTCAATTTAGACCTGACTGGGACTAAGTTCCAACTTGATATCTGGACCGAATTACAAAAAATTCCTTATGGAACGGCCATTTCATACTTCGAACTCGCCCGGCGCGTGGGTCAGGTAAAGGCTTTACGTGCTGTAGGCGGCGCCAATGGCAGAAATCCCATCTCAATTATTATCCCATGCCACCGTGTTCTTGGACATGACGGCAAACTTGTAGGATATGGAGGCGGTCTGTGGCGTAAAAAATGGTTGCTTGAACATGAGCATGCCTTTGCCCAACGAGATTTATTTTATGGTAAGATCTGATTACCTTTATTAGACAAGTGTTAACTGAAAAATATGAAAAGGATACTCGTCACAGCTATCTTATTCTGTCTTTTTTCATCAAATGGATTTGCGCAGACCTGGCTTCAGTCACTTCGGTTTAACCAACCCGAATCATTTACCATTGACGGGATTTCGCTACGGGAAAAAATTGAAATAAATCTCCCTTATGAACTCCCTCTCTATTCGGTATTGATCGATGGTAATTTTTACAATTCATATTGTTCAAAACCTTTATATAAAAAGGATGAAATCCGTTTTATTGTTGCGGATAGCATCGAAGGAATTGTTAAATATGATAAAAAATTCCAACCTGGTCTGAAATTTACTATCCGCTTTACAAATTACGGGAAGGGTAACCATAAGATCGAAAATCTCGTTCCGCTTGGAGAAGGTAATGACAAAGTATATATCACTGCAGAAGGGACGATGGAATGGCCACAATACTTATGTCGGTCCAGGCTCTACCGTCCTGGGTACGGGCCGGTTGGGGTGGTTTTACCAGATAACGTATGGCATCTTGGATTCTCCGATTTTAAGATAAATAATGATATCTCATTAACCGGGTTGGCTCGCCGGAGCCAACGGGATAAAGAAAAAACCGAGCTCGACCGCTGGGCAGTGACACTCAAACCAGGTGGGTGGGTCGAATACAATTTGTTCTTTGACATTCATAAAGGTGAGTGGCAGGAAGGATTGAAGATGATATTTCAGGATCGCTGGGTTTATGATTTACCAACATTCGATGAAAGTATGTTTAAACGCCAGGATTTGAGCTGGATGCGAAGCACATATATCATGCTGCTGCAATTTGCCTGGGATACTAAGTTTTTTGACTATGCAAACAAGAAATACAACTTTTATAATAATCTCCGTGAATTCGATTCTTTGATTGGAGGATACGACATTTATACACTCTGGCCGACATGGCCCAGACTCGGATTGGATTTACGCAACCAATGGGATATGTATCGCGATCTTCCGGGAGGATTATCGGAACTTCACCTCCAGGTCGAATTTACACATAAACTGGGTAAAAAATATTTTATCTCGTACAACCCATGGGATGAGGGAACGCGGAAAGAAGACCAGATGAAAGGGATGGAAGATTTGCTCAGGGCAACTAATGCTGACGGTGTGGTTTTGGATACAAGGGGTTCTTCAAGTAAAGAATTACAGGAAACTGCGGACAAAGTCCGACCGGGAATCATAATGTACAGCGAAGGAATGGCGATTCCGAAAGATATGCCTGGAATCGTATCGGGACGGGTTCATGATGCCCTGGTTATGCCGCCACCATTAAATTTAAATAAATTTATAAAACCTGATTTCGCAATATTCAGAGTTCTACAACTTGCCGATGATCGCCTGCATCGTGAATTAGCCATTTCATTCTTCAATGGATACGGAGTGGAGATTAATACAATGCGTCCCGGTCGACCATCGTGGATCAAAGAAGAATTTGAATACATGGGTAAGACTACTAAAATTCTACGGGAAAACGATGCCGTATTTCATAATATGAACTGGATGCCATTAATACCGGCTTTGATTGATTCGGTTTATATCAACAGGTGGATGTCTGACAATAAAATCCTTTATACCATTTATAGCAATAATCCTGATGGCTGTCACGGAGCCTTATTTGAGCTGAATAATTATCCTGAGAGCCTGGGAAATTCCACAGAACAAGGTAATTTACATGCTGTCGATCTGTGGAATCATATTGAAATCGACACAATTATGAAAAATGGTAAAGTGACTATTCCGGCTACAATTCAGCCATTTGACCGGGCATGGCTAAATACACGCAGGGAAGGAAATGTTGGATGCATCGCATTTTTACCAACACTACTTAATATAAAAATGACAGACGATTCTCTTGATTTTAAAGCTTCCAGGGGAGACAGAATAATAATTACCGGAGAAAATCCCACTTATAATTCAGACCAGAAATTATTTTCAATCGCAGGGAATACAATATCTTTTTGGGAATACTTTGGCGAGAATACAGAGAAAATTGTTGTTCAGCTCTTCGAAAAAAATGAATTACTTGATGAACGCGTATTCTTTCCGATACATAATTTACCCAGACTTATTTCTCATCAGCAAAAGACTATCTCAGCAAACAGTATACCTTCTGAGATGATCATCATTCCTGCAGGAAACTTCAGGTTTTACACAAAACGTGATCCCAAAACCCTTGATCCATTTATTCCATTTCCCAACCACACAGATACGGTTGAAATCAAAATGAAAAAGTTCTTAATGGATAAATATCCTGTTTCCAACCATTTATGGAATATTTTTCTAAAGAAGACATTCTATATCCCTGAAGATACGACGAACTATCTAAAACATTGGGTAAATGGGCATCCGCCGGTTGGACAAGAGGACTACCCGGTAGTTTATATAAACCTTGATGATGTTAAGGCATTTCTGAATTGGTCATTAAAACGGTTACCGACAGAAGTTGAATGGCAATATGCTGCTCAGGGCGATTACCTTAGGAAGTATCCCTGGGGTAACCAGATGGACTCAACGTTATGTAATTATAACCTGAATCATCCAACAGCGGTTGATATATTTCCTAAGGGAGCCAGTCCGTTTGGAATCGAAGATATGGTTGGTAATATATGGCAAATGACGAGTGATGTTTACTTTAATGGATGTTATTACTATAATATTATCCGGGGAGGAAGTTATTACCATCCGACTTCAAGTATCTGGTATGTAACTGGAGGTCCGTTACCTGCTGATCATCCGGAAATGTTATTATTGATCGGTCCCGGACTCGACAGAAATGCTACCGTAGGATTTCGCTGTGTTATGGATATGGAACAATAAGTTTTATATTATTAATTTTTTAGCATCCAGGCATCTTTATAAACCTTCTTGACTTCATAAAGCTTTTTCTCCGCTACTGATTTACTGACCGATTCAAAAACTGAGATACGAATCTTATTCCCCAGAAGAATGATCTTGGCATCCGGATATCCTTTTGCTTTTATTCCGTCAAGTAGCCTACGTGCATCAGCTAATGAAATTTGACTCTTTACAATCACATAAATCTTTCCATTCATCCCATCAATGCATTCAGGTTTAACCATACACAATTCCTTTGTGATGCTATCTACGTTCTTAGTATTAACTGCTTTGACTCCCGTTTTAGATGTTTTTGTTGCTTTGCCTTTTAATAAGCTGTTATTTAAAGTATCAGGAGGGAGGGTTTCAGCAATAATTCCACATATTGCCGGAAGCCCTTCATGATCTGGTATTTCACCGAACCAGGCACAAGCATAGTTTTCATAAATTCCAATTCCAATAGCATTCCAACTCTTTCCCTGCCATTTACCAGTGTTCATTAGAAAATCTTTGAAATAATCTATCGATTTCCAGAATGCAATGACACTATCTATTACAACTTTATTATTTTCCCAATACACAATTTCATATCCTTTTCCCCTGTACGAAGTGAATTCCTTTGGTTTATCCCAAACTGAATTTTTCTTGTTTTCATCCCTGGGATAGCAGAAAGGTTTCCAGGGACCCTTATCTGACCAGGAATGGAAGTTACATGGTTGGTCGTCTGGATGGTTAAAATATAGGTCCTTCACATGTGACGCTGCTACAAAACAGAGAGACTTTGAAAGAGGGATAGGAGGCAGGTCAAACTTTTTCCTGTATTCATTTACCATCTTATATAATTTAACCTCCAGGGTCGAAATACAAAAATTGGTCGGAACGGAATTCACAGTCTTAACTACCTGCTGACCAATAATCAGATTAGCCAGACAGAAGGTCAAAACAAAAAACATGAAACAGTTTCGACTAACGTAAACTAAATATTTATTTCTTTTTCCCATTTGATGGTTTCTCCTGATTTGCACTTGTCACAAGGAGATTTTCAGGGTCAAGCAATCGAGCATAAAAACCATATCCTCCCAAATTGTTCTCAATTTTTAATAATAATTTATTCCATCCGGGTTTTATATTTAAAGTCAGTTCCGATTGGTCGGGTTCAGCAACACGAATTCCTGTATAACGGAAAATTTCCTTATTGTTGAAAAAAATTTTCGTACCATCGTCTGATCCAATAAAAAAGTTAACTTGACGTGGTGAAGTTGAATAAATATAAGTTACGGCATAGGTCACTACCAATTCATTCGGGGACACCCTATCAACTAACGAAACATAGCCGGTCTCTGGGGTTTTTACGTATTGCCAGCGAATAGGTTTCCCACCAATCCCGCTATAAGTTATCTCGAGATCAACGCTTTTTTCAGGTGGATAAATAGAATCCAAACCCAGACGAATATTTTCCGGGTTCATAATATTTGGGAATGGACCAAGGATAAACCATTCAGGAATAAATATTCGTTTTGGTTCGAGAAAAATCCCGTCGATTCCGATTCTATATTCCTTGGCGTTTGTATCTTTTCCTGACACTAAAAAAGTTAAATCCAGCGACCGGTAAGTGTTTCTTATATTTTTAAAAGAGATTTTTCCACTTGGTAGAACAAATGGAGAATAACCTGAAATTTCTCCAATCTTTTCCTTCCCCAGATAAACCTCGGCATTGCCATAATCCGGACCTTTTGTATAATATAAATCAAGGTTATAGGAAACTTCATTCAGGTATGGAATATTGATTCTGAAAGTCGATCCTTTTCGTGCTTCAATGACAATCTGTTTGTTTCCGGCCCACTCAGGTCCATAATCTGTCATATCCATGTGGAAGGATTTCAATCCCCCAAGGTTATATTTTAATTTGTCGGCATTTATTATTCTTGCCGGTTTAACAATCCTAAGAGGAATTCTTTGTCCGGCAGACGGAAACCGAGGAAATACCTTATGTGGCTCAATCTGATACCAGTATACCGTACTACTGTAATCTGCAATCTCTTCATTTCCATGTCCATGCTCAATGGTAAACTTGATTGATTTTCTAAATGGAATCGGATCAACAATATGCATCCTGTATGCCGCAATTCTTCCTAAAGAATCATCTTTAAAGACAAGACCATTGTACGGTCCGAAAAATTCACCATTTTTGAAGTACCATCCGCCTGAAAAGTAGTCCTCTGTACCTGTCCCGTGAATTGATGGTTTCTTCTCATTATCAACATAAATATTCTCATCGCCTTCCAGATAACTCAGACTGCCATCATAAGACTGTATGTTCATGTTTACTCCTACAATATGACCTTGACCGGTGGTGTTAAGTATAACATAATTAGAATCATAATCTGTCCGGATATTACGTTTCCATAAAGCATGAAAATATCCGATATCGCGATCCAGAGCTCCCTCAAACTTTTGATAGTCTATCTGATAATAAAATGCATAAATCTCCTGCATCGTTTCATTAGTTATCTCTATCCTTGCATGCTCTTCAAATGGCATTGGAAAATAGCAAACAAAACCCCCGCTTGTCATTCCAAGAAATTCAGAAATATACGGTCGGTAAGTAAAACCATTTCCAAAAAAATCACCTATTGGGGCCTCAACCGATGGTGTTTCTTCATCGTCCCAATAAATTCTAAGGACAATCCTGCGTAGGTAATAAGGATCCCGGGAATCAACAGTAAACCAGATCCTGCAAATCATTCCAGGGCCATCAACGTCAAAAAGAGTCGCTTTTTTTCCCGGAGCAATTGAAATTCTGTCATTATTTCCGCCAGTCGTATCATAACTTGAAACCTGAATCAATTTACTTGGCTTTAAATAAGGTAATGCCGATGGAGAAAGTAATCGTTCAAGGTCTACACGGTTGACAGGATTACATGCAGTGAACAATATAAAAAAGAGGCAAATAATAACGATACCGACAAAATGATTCAAGCTTTTCATTTTTTATATTAATATTGTTTTGTTAAAATTATTATTTCTTATGTTCTTCAATCATCAATTTCGAAATGATCGCATCCCAGATATAGTTTGGGGGACAATTCAATACCTCATTATCAGGACTGTATGACTCCCAGTAATTGTGGTTTTTGGATAATTGAACCGTTACGCATTCTATCATCTTCGATGCAAGCTGGTGAGCGAGATCATTATACCCATATAACTTTAATCCATCATAGACCATGTAGTCCCATAGTAACCAGACTGGTCCGTTCCATTTACAACAATAATCAACATAAGGACTATACCATGGATCTTGTGCCGATAGGGTAGGGACTCCATATTTTCTCCAAAATTTTGTTGTATCAGTTAATGTTCTGATCAACCGGGCTGCCCTTTCCTTGGGAGCAGCCTCTGCCCATAAGGCAAGAAATCCAATAATCTCCTGCCGTCTTAAGTCACGCGTCATGAACTTAAAAGAATGGTCCTTCTTATTGATAGAGTAATAAAATCCCGACGAATCGTCCCACATACGCTCATTAACCAGATTGGAGGTCTTTTCCGACAAATCATCCCACCTCCTTGATTCCTGCTCCTTACCTAATACTTTAGCCATCTTTGCAAGAGATCGTTCTTCTTTTATAACCATTAAGGTTAGATCCAGACACTCAAGTTCATCCGAAATATCCTCCTTATCCACATCCAGGTACCTCTCCGCGGACACCTGGAAAACAGCATTGTACCAATCTCTTACATTTTCAATTATTCCATAAGGCCCCCATTCAAAAGTTCCATCGTGATCTGTATCACGGTTCTCGATAAGCCAGTTTAAATATTTCGTCCCGGAAAGATAAGCATCCTGAAGGAATTTCTTATCCTTACTGACGTTATAAACTTCCCAGTTAATCCAGCTAAAGAAAGGCGCTGATGTCGTAGGCATATTATTATGAGGATAATCCTGCAATCCCCGTGGGCCATGACGGTAAGCAATAAGTCCGTCATCACGCTGCTGTTCGATATAAACACGTTGGGAACCTTCTGCAGATAGCGGATCAAGATAAACATAGCCAAGCATACTCAGGGATTCATGTAAAACCTGATGCCCATGACCCCAGCCCCACAAGGGATTCCTTGAGAACACATAATAGTTGTATTTGGTTTTATCCGAGGCAGGATACATACAACCCCGGGCTAAGTTATACGCTCCGATATAGACAATCTTTTCATTCCTGCTTTTAAAATTAATCTTCGGAACTTTTGAAAACAGAATGAGGTCATCCTCGTAATATGTTTTCAACATGACTTTTTTTAACGAATCAATCTGACTGGAAAGAATGTCTTCACTTTCATTCTGTGCCTGAATGCCTCTGAAATATCTGAAATTGACAGTCTCATCAGATCTTAACCTTTTCTTTAGATGTAGTGAGATATAATCCACATTACCAAATATTTTTGCATTCAAAGAATCAATTCGTTTATTAGAATAAAAATCCGTTTTAATAACATTATAAAAATCGCTCATATCACCTGAATATCCACCATAAGAATAGACTTTTTGGTTTGTGGTGAAAATGTCCCTCAACCTTGTAGGATATCCATAATCTGTTTTTAAACTGCTGATAAGACGGTAAGGACTTTCATAATGATTTGTTACATATCCATCAAGTGACTTATTATAGTGAACGATTTCCAGAGAATCATTCCCCATCTGTAATACCGGATATATCGCTACCTCATGAGGGATTTTGTCAATGTTTTTTATTTCCATATCGACAATAGCAATAGTCGAACTGTACACGAAAAATGTCTCTCTCACTTGAATACCTCTGAAAGGTTCATATTCCAGAATTGCCATGTCAGGAAATGAAAAATGTACCACGGGTTTTCTGTAAAATTCACCGATCCTGTTGATAACGACTTCATCTATCTTCCATAAACAAAACATAACTCCGGAATGGTCACTTGAATAGTTTACCGGCATGCAGTCTGAGTAGTAATCCATTTTATATGCTTTGTCCCCGTATAACCGCGACCGTGATATGGCCGCACAATAGGTTGTATACAACGGATCACTTGCATTTGCCTTAATCCTGAGATAATCCTCAACAAGTTTAAATTGCTGGGATGTCATTACAAATGAAATACCAATAAATAATAAAGAGAGGACAGCTCGTTTCATATTTTTTTATATGTGAATAATGAAAAACTACTCAGCTTGATTACTGTTATTTAGGTCGATAAAAAAACGCGACACAATCCCTGCCCAAATGTAAGTCTTATTCCAGCCTGCCTGAAATGCATCAGGGCTATAAAACTCCCAGAATACATGATCATTTTTTAAATGATAGATCATATTCTTTGTCACCCGTTCGGCCAACTCCTCTGCATCCTGACGATAACCATGGTCTAATAACCCTCTGAAGAGTAAGTAATCCCATTGAACCCAAACGGGTCCATTCCAGTAACCGATTGGGTTATAATAATCACTTTGAGCGCTTAATGTAGGGACTCCAAATGGTCTCCAGAATTCCTCGGGATCTTTCATTTTATTAATTAGATAAACCGTTTTTTCATTATCGCTCACCCCTGCCCATAATGGTAGAAATCCAATTATTTCTTTTATTTTCAGATCATCCTTGTGTTTATAGCAAAACGACTGGTTCTTTTTATTTATATTGTAATAAAAATGTGTCAAAGTATCCCAGCAAAACTGATTGATTAATTCAGTCCGTGATTCAGCATCTTTTTCCCATCTTTTGACATCATTTGTATTTCCAAGTATTTTAGCCATTTCCGCAAGCGATTTTGCCTCTTTTACCAACATAGCATTTATGTCGGGGCCCTCGAAATTGCCAGGCCAACCTACATTATCCCAAACAGCAACCCTTGCATCGCGCACAGATTCCAACTCGGCGTGTGCGCCCCATTCACATAAACCATTCAGATTTGAATCTCTGTTAGCCACATAGAATTGATAAAACTTTTTACCGGAGATATAGGCTTCGTTTAAAAATTTTTTATCCCTGGTGATTTTATAGATCTCAAGATTTTGATAATTGTACCAGGGTGCCGAAGAGGTCCTTTTCCCGTTGGTCTCTATTGTTTCATTCAAATAGGGACCGGTCCGATAGTTAATATACCCATCTGTTGTCTGCCGCTCCATATAGACTCTTTGAGAATTCATTGCACCCGTCGGATCCATATAAGCATATGCAAGCATAGAAAGACTTTCATGGAATACCTGCCCGCCATATCCCCATCCCCATTTCGGCTCCCTTGAAAAAACATAATAATTGTAATGACATTCTCCTTCGGGGGGCATCATGCACTGTCGCAAAAGTGAAAAAGCGCTCCAGTACATCATCTCCTGGTCTCTATCTTTAAAGGTCAGGAGAGGAACCCGTGAATAAGCACGTTCATCATCCTTTAACAATTTTTGCAAATCACATGTTAATAACTCTCTTGATCTTCTGGATAAATTAGCCAGATGTGATGAAGAATCCGCTAACCCGATTATGGTACGGAATTCGGTAGTATCGCCTGGTGCCAACCTGAGACTTCTGGCACCTATTAATAGTTTTAAACGCTTCAGAATCAATTTCTGATTTACGATGGAATTCTTGATTCCTGAGTATTTGTCAGTGATGGATCCCCCTTTAAGTTGGCATGGTTTCATTGAAAATGTACTGACACTATCAAATAGGAGTGAGGCCAAGAATAGCCCCCTGATATTCTCAATCACTGGGATATTATGTTCAACCATCCATGAATCCTTCTTTTTCTCCAGGTTAAATGAATAGCCATCGGCAATATCCGAATGATCAAATCCCGCATACTCGTCATTCGATTGATAGAAAAAATATGGGAACACTCCAAGTTCAAATGGAAAGCCGTCTTCGTTGATAATTCGAAATCTGCAGATCGCCTGTTGAGAACTGTAAACCGCAAAAAGAACTTCAACCCGTATACTTTTGAACGGATAATAAAAATAGTTTATCAGGTCACTATATGAACAAGTCACTATGGGTTCCTGGTACAACTCACTCAATTTTAACCGCGTTTCAGTTCCTGAGGAAAATGCGATTCCTAGGTTGCCTCCATCTTTGGAAATAAATACAACGCCTTGTTCAGGGTCATTCCATAGCAACTGGTAACCTTGATCAAGTCTATAGTCGGAACGGGAGAGAGGGGCAGCATAGGTGGTGTATAAGGCGGAGTTTCGATCTGCATGAAGTTTAGATAGAAACTGAGCGGACAATGGAAATTGGAGAATTAGAAAAAAAATTATAACAAGCTGTTTCATAATCCCATCCGTTATTTAATAATGATTTTTACAGTTTTCAGAGGATACTTCTGACCATTTGAAGGGAAATCTACACCGATTTCCAAAATAGTACCATTCTGTTGAATTAGCTTGCCGTTTTCTATACAATCAATCTCCTGATTGTTGCAATAAACCTGTATAATTTCGCTAGTCATTTCCTTACCTTCCAATTCAATACTATATTCTTTACCAACTAGTTTAGTTGAAAAGATACGCAATCCCGCTGCCGGATAACCAGGTTTAGGATCGGAAATGACAGGAATAACTGATATTCCTTTTTCAACCTGAACTTCAATTTGCGCATGATCATCAAGTTTAAAATGTGTCAACAGGGTTGTATTTTGCCTTGTTGAAAAGTTTGTAAATGGTATATCATTCCCATTTAAAGTAACTTTTCTGAAAATGGTGCCAGGTGGGAACAATGGCATAAAATCAAACATGACCGGCAAACCAGCTGCAAGGTTAAATTGAAATTGGCTTATATCTTTCTCCCGTTTATATTTAACATTACACCATCTGTCAGCTATACGGATATTTTCGATTTTCATAGAATCCCAGTTGGCCGGTATTTGTGGTGAAAGATAAATCTTGTTCTCAATGGCATTCACATCCAATCCGATCAATCCTTCGATAGCAGGCTGAAGTACCATCGTTTCCGACCAGCACTGATGCGGACAAACACCCGAAGGTTGATATTCTGAACCGTTGAGGACCTCTTCAACAAAACCCAGTCCCCAATTTCTGTACACAATTAAGTTATTCATTAAATGTGAGAATCCTTGCTGGTAATTCCCATAAGCGTATTCAGCCAGTGAACACCATCCCGTAAATAAAGGCCAGACACTACCATAATGATAACCTCTGGGATTAAAATAAGGACTGTCATCACGAACTATTCGCGTGCCCCAGTTTGTGGTAAATGCATTGGAAGCATATTGCTTCAGGACAAAGTCGGCTTTTTCTCTTTCCGCCAGTTTGAAAGATATCGGGACTGCAGGAAGAATGGTTTGATCATTCCGAAAAGACCCATTTTTGTTTTTCCCATAGGAATAAAAATGTGTGTTCTCGTTCCAGAAATCACTATTGATAATTTTTTTAATTAGGTTTGACTCAGAATTATACCTTCCGGCTTCAGGATCGCCGACGAACAAGGCCATATTCCTTGCTTCTGCCAGGGCAGTTGCCCAACAACCGGCCATGTATAAAGTCGCATGAGATCCATATAACTCTCCTCCTTCGACCCAACCATGCCCCACATTGGTATTCTCAATAAGATGATCCTGGTCAGTATCAGTTGAGAAACAAAAGTTAATTGCCATTTTAATATTCGGCCATGACTTTCGGATAAAGGCTGTATCATTACTAAATCGGAAATATCTTCCTGCCAGAAGGATATATAACGGAGTGGCATCTGAAGCATCATAATGAATGAAACCCGAAGTGGTCGCTTCATGAAAAATTTTTCCTGTCAAATCCTGATACTTGTTATAAAATTCAAGCTCGGATTTCACCTTCTCAAAATCACCATAATCAGTCATTGCTAAACCACTCCATTCACCATCTCGTCCGAAATACCATCCGTATCCCGGTCTTCCGCTTACCTTTTGCCCTCCATCCCAGCCATGCCGGGTTGTGGAATATCCTGCTACAAGCGACCGCCCCATCCCGGGTGTATTCACCATAAAACGCTCTGTACCAATTAATGCCCACCGGTATCCCTTATTGAAATTAAGATTGGGAGTCGTTATCATCAATCGGCTGGAGAGAAGCATCTCAGTACTTTTAACAGCATTTTTGAAGACTCGATAGGGATCGGAGATTGACTCAAGGTAAATGTCATATGTCTTTTTAAATCCCTCGCTTGTTGCTGAAAAAATGATGTCGAGAATGTCGGTTGCAGAAAAGGAATAACGTAATAGTGCGGATACCTGAAAAGCAGATGTTGGAATTCTGTTAATTCTCTGTCCGGAACTTCCTCCAATAAATCCTTCAAATTGTCCTGAAACTTCTTCCAATGGCATCCGCGAACATCCTATTATCAGATTAAGATCGTTCGATTTATCTTGAAAAATAAAGGCCTTAAGAGTAGAATCCCATGAATGACTTATCGAACCTGTCACCTTTTCTGAATATGGCCACATCCACCTGAAATTTGTTTTGAACCGTATTATCATTTCTGCTTCATAAACACCATTGTATTCATAATGAATAACTCCGGCAGGATTGACCGGATCATTTACTATAATCTCCTTCAGATAGGCTCTTGGAAATTTATATTGTCTTAGAAAGTAACCTGGATGGACTTCAAGCTCCGGTCGCTCATCATTTAACCAATAGATCGTATCCCGGTACCCGAATTTAATGCCAACTTCATAATCCCTGAATGCCATGAAAGGATGTGCCCATACCTCTTCAATTCCGCCATTTTCTCTTCCCATCGTCAATAAACGTTCACCGGCAACATCAAAATAATTAGCGGAAGCATACCTCCTTTTGATAGTCATTTTATCATCTTTATCTTTCCAATAACTACCCTTTTGAGGTGTGCTGATTGATGACGTGTTAAATTTGTTGCTTTTATCTTCAATCACAATGTTAGATGAATAATCCCAGTACCATTTCTTGATTCCTTCATACTTACCGGCCAAATAGTTTAATGCATTTGTTATAAATAGTTCCAAATGTTGACGATTTGTATTCTCTATGATAAAATCAATATAGGCTCCTGCAGCGATAACTTTTCCGCTTCCCACTGTATATTCTAGAATAAGTTTCGAATCTTCTCTTACGAAAATATAGTCCCAGTCTACTGCAACGACTTTTCCGTTTATAGGAATGCTATTTCCGAAGAAACCGGTAATCCGTGTTGCCATATCCCTTTGAGGTCGCAAGATATAAGCTCCAGCATTCATTTTATCAAACAACGGGTGATCCCTGAATGCATGAAATCCGAGCCTCCTCCCATAACCATCATCAACACATAACTTTGTACTGTCATGTGGTATCTCTGTTTCGAGTCCAAGTTTATTGATATAATGAAACGCCCGCTGTGTCAGTAATAATTTTCCCCCATGCTCTAAATAGGACCCAAGTGTAGCAAGGAGTTTAGGGCTGGTTTCTTCCTCAGAGAAATCAGTTGTGTCAGGCCTATGGATCCAAATAACTGAATAATGGTATATATCTTTCCCCTTTTTAACTAACTCCTTATAGGAAATATATTCTATGTTATAGTATTTAACCGACTTCAAATAATCAAATGCACATTTGATTGTGGGAGATGATTCAGTGTATGGTTGTCGGCTTACAAATCCAATCAAGGGAATACTATCTGAAATACTATTCTCACCCTTCTTTTTCTTAAGGCTTATTGAATGAGTTCTTATACTTTGACCCTTGATTGTTTGTGCAGTAATAGTGCCGTTCCAACTCACAGGAGAATTGAACCCTATAATTAACAGTCCAATAATCAACCACTTCATAAAAGCTCTTTTAATTCAACTAATGATGGTACAACTGGTAAATTCAGGGCTTCCAACCGCTCCCTCGAATTATGCCCATTGGAAATCAGAATACAATCAATTTTGATTTCTTTTGCAACTTCCGCATCATGACAGGTATCGCCGATAAAAAGAAGCTTTTTCCCGGGAACCTTAAGTTCATTCACCAACTTCATTCCGATATCACTTTTCCCATGTGCATAATGATCATTGAGACCAAAGATGGCATTAAAATATGTAGCCACATCAAACTCCTGGATTTCATGTTCCAACTCATTCTGTTCACGTGCCGAAAGAATGTATTGATTGTAACCTTTGATGGATAACAATTGTAACATCTCCGGTGCACCCGGATGTAAAAAACTCTCTTGGTGTCGTTTGTTATAAAGGATCATAAATTCCATTCCCACCTCCATAAAAGATTCTTTTTCAAAATCATAACCAAGTTTGGCATAATAATCCTTTACCGGAAAATCGAAAATATTCCGATATTCCTCCAAAGTTTTCAAAGGTAATCTCCTCTGCGAAAGCATTCCATTCATAATATCCACACACAACCATGCATCATTGAGTAAGGTCCCATTCCAATCCCAGATTATGTGTGAATATTTTGAAAAATCAATCATGGTAAAACGTACTTTTGTCGTTTCAAAAATAGGTAAATTACCGTTGTCCTTTATGAATTTCGACGCCTTTCTTTTACCAATTGAGGAATTGAAGGACTGTTCTATTTGTCCTCGAAATTGTCATGCCGACAGGTTTTCAAATAAACTTGGATATTGCAAGAGCGACGCTTCGTTTAACATCGCATCGATTTGTATTCATCGGGGAGAAGAACCTGTAATCAGCGGACCAAAGGGAATTTGTAATATTTTTTTTACTAATTGCAACCTTCAGTGTATCTATTGTCAGAATCACCAGATCAGTAACACCAAAATCAAAAGAGACACAACCAGGATGAAATTGGATGAAGTTGTCAGTAGCATCACGGAAATTATGGATCAGGGAATTAATATGGTCGGATTTGTCTCTCCATCACACTTTATTCCGCAGATGAAGGTCATCATTGCAGCAATCGAATCGCTTGGATACAGACCAATATGGGTATATAATACTAATGGTTATGACAAACCCGAAACTATAAAGACACTTGAAAATCTGATTGATGTTTATCTTCCTGACTTAAAATATTGGGATGGCTCACTTGCTTTAAGGTTCTCCGATGCAGAGGATTATCCTGACATTGCTTCCCGGTCATTAAAAGAAATGGTTAGACAAAAAGGAACATCTATAATACTTTCGGAAGACGGAACTGCAGAGTCAGGTGTTGTTGTTCGTCATCTGATTATTCCGGGATTTGTCGAAAATAGTCTGAATGTTCTTAGATATATAGCAAATGAAGTCTCTCCACACTTGCATATTTCATTGATGTCACAGTATTATCCAACCATGAATGTGCTTTCACACCCTCACTTATCCATGAGTATTTCTGCCAAAGAATATAAGCAGGTAACGGAAGAAATGGAATCTTTGAAAATGTATAATGGTTGGCTTCAGGAAATCAACAGTCTTAATCATTATCGCCCTGATTTCTTCAGAAAGCATCCGTTTGAAGAATGCTGATCAAAAGAAGATCATTTAATACGGAAATCGGTGATCTGGTAATATTAAACCTTTAATCACAAATGTTCATAGAAAATTCTTGTAACCTAATAAAGTAGTACTTACTTTTGAATGGCAAAATATCATGATCATTTTTAACAATCTTTAAATCAAACATGTTATGAAAAGCTTTGTGCAATTGTTGTTCGTTTGCCTTATTTTTTTATCCTCCAATTCTATCAATGCACAGGAAACAGAAAAGAAACCGGATACAGGTTATCTATTCTCAATAGTTAAGAAACTACCTGCAACTTCTGTAAAGAACCAGTATCGTTCAAGCACCTGTTGGAGCTATTCTACCATCGCATTTCTCGAGTCGGAATTACTGCGTATGGGTAAAGATACTTTCGATCTTTCAGATATGTACCCTGTCAGGATGTCATATTCTGATAAAGCAATCATGTACATCCGTTTCAATGGAAAACATAATTTCGGTCCTGGTGGCGCAGCCCATGATGTAACGAATGTCATTAAAAGATATGGGATTGTTCCAGAGGTGGTCTATTCCGGTCAGGTCATTGGTGAGGTAAATCCGGTTCATGGAGAGATGGATGCAGTTCTTCAGGCTGATATTGATGCTGTTTTAAAAAATCCCAACAGGAAGCTCACTCCGGTGTGGCACCATGCTTTTGAAGGTTTGTTGGATGCTTATCTTGGACAGGTTCCGGAAAAATTCTCCTATAAAGGAAAAGATTATACTCCCAGGTCATTTACCGATATGCTCGGTCTCAACATGGAAGATTATGTTGTGCTGACATCCTATTCACATCATCCATTTTATTCAAAATTTATCATTGAAATACCGGATAACTGGGATCTGGGCGAAGTTTATAATGTACCGGTCGACGAACTAATGCAGGTTTTTGATTATTCCATTGATAATGGCTATACCATTGCCTGGGGAGCCGATATCAGTGAAAAAGGATTCTCGTGGAAAAATGGAGTCGCAGTTGTTCCTGATAAAAATGCGCCTGAGATCGCCGGACTTGAAAAAGCACGTTGGGAAAAAATGTCGGATAGTGAAAAAGAAAAGCTTTTATTCAAGTTTGACAAACCGGTTCCTGAAAAAAATATAACCCAAGAAATGCGCCAGACTGAATTCGACAACTACCAAACAACTGATGATCATGGTATGCAAATTATTGGCATTGCCAATGATCAGAATGGCACGAAATATTATTATGTTAAAAATTCGTGGGGTACCGAAGGGAATTCCTACAAGGGGTATTTCTATGCTTCGGAAGCATATGTAAAGCTAAAAACCATGGATATTATGGTTAATAAAAATGCCATTCCTATGGAAATTAGAAAAAAACTTGGCTTATAGTACTGCTCTGAGAGCCTTTGATAATCTATCACAAGCCTCCTCAATCTCGCTTTCAGTTATTGTCAGGGGTGGTGCAATCCGGAAGGTTGCTGGTTTAAATAAATACCAGTCTATTATGATCCCGTTTAAAAGAGCTTCTTCACTAAGATTCTTCCGCTTTTTGGGATTCACCAGATCAATTCCAAGTGCTAGACCTGCGCGCCTGATTTGCGCAATTACAGGATTTTTTATAATAAAATTCTGAAGATAACGACCTTTATTTTCAACCGAACTAAGGATATTCTCTGAAAATATTACATTTAGTCCGGCCATTGCTGCTGCACAACTCACAGGATGGCCTCCAAATGTGGTGATGTGACCTAACTCCGGTTCAAAAGCCAAGGTATTCATTATCTTTTTATCAGAAATAAAAGCGCCAAGGGGCATACCGGCACCAAGAGCTTTGGCCAACACTAAAATGTCCGGAATAATTTGGTAATACTCAAAACTTGAAAACTTTCCCGTCCTGCCCATACCCATCTGCACATCATCTATTACAAGTAAAGTTCCTGTCTCCCTGCACCGTTTCTGAAGTTGAAATAAATAACCTTCTGCAGGTAAAATTATTCCAGCCTCCGCCTGAATAGTTTCGGCAATTACACAAGCTGTCCGTTCAGTAATTCGTTCAAGCTGATTAAAATTATTAAAATCGATATTCAGTACATCCGGAAGTAATGGACGGTACGCCCTTTTTAACGTTTCATTCCCTGCTACACTGAGCGCTCCTTGCGTCGATCCATGATAGGCATTGTTAAAAGAAATAATCTCTGTCCTACCGGTAAATCTTTTTGATAACTTCAAGGCTCCTTCTACAGCTTCACTTCCTGAATTGACAAAATAAACAGAATTCAATGTGGGAGGAAGAACCTCCGTCAGACGCTTTGCTAACCTGACTTGCGACGATTGAATAAATTCCCCATAAACATTTACATGCAAGTGTGTATTGACTTGCCTGATAATTGCTTCAATTACCTTTGGATGTCGATGCCCAATATTGCTGACAGTTATCCCTGAAACAAGATCAATGTAATTATTTCCATGACGGTCAAATAGATAAACTCCCTCAGCATTTACGATCTCCAGCGCTAAAGGATTAAAGGAAGGTAATCCCAGATACCGGTAAAACATTTCCCGTTCAGTCATTAAAAGTGTATTATGGTCCGAAAATAGCGAAAAATAATACTACATTTGCAGGAATCATGTATGTAATGGAAAACAAGGTAATTATAATAACAGGAGCATCTTCTGGTATTGGAAAAGCGCTGTCTATTGAATGCGACAGATTAGGCGCTAAATTGTCATTGGCAGCACGGAATGAGAATAAATTGAATCAATTGAATGCACAATTAAAGGGATCAGATCATCTGTTTATACGAACAGATGTAAAAAATGAGAAAGAATGTGAGAATTTGATCCGGAATACAGTCGAAAAATTTGGTTGTATCGATGTAATGATCAATAATGCTGGCATCTCTATGCGGGCTTTGTTTAGTGAAGTCGATCTTAATGTTTTGCATCAACTGATGGACACAAATTTTTGGGGAACGGTTTATTGTTCCAAATTTGCCCTTCCATATCTTCTTCAATCTCATGGTTCCTTGGTTGGTGTCTCCTCTGTTGCTGGATATAAAGGATTACCCGGACGTACAGGATATTCGGCCTCCAAATTTGCAATGAATGGTTTCCTGGAGGTAGTTAGGATCGAAAATATAAAAAATGGATTGAACGTGTTGACTGTCTGTCCGGGATTTACTTCTTCTAATATCCGGAATGTCGCATTAGCGAAAGATGGATCAGCTCAGGGAGAAACACCTTTGGAGGAGAGTAACCTAATGTCAGCTGAACATGTGGCAGTCGAAATCGTTAGAGCAATAAACAAGAGGAAAGATAGACTCACTTTGACAACCATGGGAAAAACGACTGTGTTATTGAATAAATTCTTCCCGAAATTCATGGATAAAATGGTCTATAATCACATGGCCAAAGAACCCAACAGCCCCTTTAAATAATAGGTAACACCGCACCTCAACGCCACTGGATCACTGCACTATGGCACCACGGCACTCTTTTTATTTACTTCTCGGATGAAACTGGATAATTGTACTCCTCAGGAAATCTCTGTCCAGATGTGTATAAATCTCCGTAGTAGTTATCGATTCATGCCCCAGCATCTCCTGAACCGCCCTCAGGTCAGCCCCGCCTTCAACAAGATGAGTTGCAAAAGAATGACGTAATGTATGTGGACTTATTGTTTTTTTTATTCCAAGCTTTTTTGTCAATTGCTTAATAATAGTAAATATCATGACTCTGGTCAGTTTCGCACCTTGCCGGTTTAAAAAAACAATATCCTCATTTCCATGTTTAATGATAATATGGTTTCTTATATCGGATAAATAAAATTGTATCTCTGATTGGGCGATGTGGCCAATAGGAACAAGTCTTTCTTTATCACCTTTTCCGACAACTTTGATGAACCCATCATCGAAAAACAGGTTTGAAATTTTTAAATCGACTAGCTCCGATACCCGTAATCCACATCCATAGATCGTTTCGATTATGGCTTTATTTCGTTTCCCTTGAGGTGTACTGAGATCGATGGCTCCGATAATAGAATCGATCTCTTCAATACTAAGGACTGTAGGTAATTTTCTTCCTATCTTAGGCGATTCAAGGAGATCGGTGGGGTCCTTGCGGATTATGTTCTCCAGAAGTAAATACTTGAAGAATCCTTTTAATCCTGAAATAATCCTCGCCTGGGATCGGGATGTCATCCCAAGTTCAGTTATCCACTTTAAAAAATTCAATAAGTTTTGATGGTCAATATTTTCAGGCACAATCTCAATTTGAGCAATCTCAAGATACTGGCACAGTTTCTCTACATCATGAAGATAGGCTTCTACAGAGTTGGAGGAGAGAGATTTTTCCAATTGGAGATAAGCCTTGTATCCGGAAATATAGGAGCGCCAACGACTCATAAATTGATAATAGATGAATTAGCCCCAGAACTTAAGGGGAATAAAAGTATCAAAATATTTTTGTTTTTAAGCTGAAATGAATTAATTTTGCAGTCCTTAAAAATCGAGGTAAAGTAAAATGGCGAAAAAGAGTAAAGATCAACGAATTCAGGTTATTCTGGAGTGTACCGAACAAAAAACCAGTGGTGTTCCCGGTATTTCAAGATATATTACAACAAAAAACAAGAAGAACACACCTGAAAGATTGGAAGTAAAAAAATATAATCCGTACCTGAAAAAAGTCACAGTTCATAAAGAAATTAAATAATCTGATTTTATGGCAAAGAAAGTAGTTGCAAGTTTTAAAAGTTCTACTGGGAAAGACCTGACAAAAGTTATCCGTATGGTAAAATCACCAAAAACAGGCGCTTATACCTTCAAAGAATCAATCGTTCCCAATGATATGGTCAAAGACTTTTTAGCAAATAAGGAAAGTTAATACAATTGTTAAATATTGTGAAAGCCCGCCGCGGCGGGCTTTTTTTATACCCGGCAGGGGATTAATTTTACATATAATATTCTGGTGATGGGTCTTTTCAATATTTTCTCAAAAGACAAAAAAGAAAGTCTGGAAAAAGGACTTGAGAAAACAAAAGCGAACATTTTTACAAAAATATCCAAAGCAATAGTTGGAAAGACTAAGGTCGATGATGAGATACTTGATAAACTTGAAGAGATATTAGTTACCTCAGATGTCGGGGTTGAAACCACCCTTAGAATTATTGAGCGGATTCAAACCCGGGTATCGAAAGAAAAGTACCTTGGAACTGCTGAACTTAATGTCATACTGAAAGAAGAAATTACTTCGCTTCTTCAGGAAAATAATGTCATTGACTTCAACGAATTTGTTCTCCCTCATAATAAGTCGCCTTATGTCATAATGGTCGTTGGGGTAAACGGTGTTGGTAAAACTACTACCATAGGGAAATTGGCATATCAAATCAAAAAGTCGGGAAAATCAGTTTTACTTGGTGCAGCTGATACATTCCGGGCTGCTGCAGTAGAACAGCTTGGCATCTGGGCTCAACGGGTCGGTGTCCCTTATATAAATCTGGGAATGGGAGCAGATCCTGCATCTGTGGCTTATGACACTGTTAAGTCTGCAATTGCAAAAAATATCGATGTCGTTATCATCGACACCGCCGGCCGTCTACATAATAAAATTAACCTTATGAATGAACTTTCTAAGATCAGAAAAGTTATTCAGAAACTTATCCCCGAAGCCCCTCATGAGGTACTTTTGATTTTAGATGCTTCAACTGGACAAAATGCTTTTGAACAGGCAAAACAATTTACCGATGCTACTGATGTCAATGCAATAGCCCTGACAAAGCTGGATGGTACTGCAAAAGGTGGCGTCGTAATTGGTATCTCCGATCAATTTAAAATTCCTGTAAAATATATTGGAATAGGGGAGGGGATTGAAGACCTTCAATTATTCAATCGTCAAGAGTTCGTTGATACTCTTTTTAATCAGTAGCAAGGAACCTTGAAAACCAAATCACGACCAAATAGCATCGGTTTTGTTTCTCTGGGATGTTCAAAAAATCTGGTTGATTCGGAACAATTGGTTCGCCAAATCGAAGCAAACCAAATAAAGGTCATTTTCGATCCGGAAACGATAAGTGGTTACGACACTGCAATAATTAACACATGCGGTTTTATAGGAGAAGCGAAACAAGAATCGATCAATATTATTCTCCAATTCATTGAAGCAAAACGGAAAGGCCTGATTTCAAGGGTTTTCGTCTTAGGATGTCTATCCGAGAGATATAAACAACAACTCGAACTTGAAATCCCGGAAGTCGATGGCTACTTTGGGATTAATGAACTTAAACAAATTATTCAGGAAATTGGATGTAATTATAAAAATGAACTCATAGGGGAACGCTCAATTACAACTCCTTCCCATTATGAATATCTGAAAATTGCTGAAGGATGTATAAGAAAATGTTCTTTTTGTGCAATCCCGCTTATTAGAGGAAAACATGTTTCAAAACCAATTGAGGATATCCTGAATGAATCTAAATTGCTAATAAAATCGGGAGTAAAAGAAATAAATTTAATTTCCCAGGATACCACCTATTACGGTCTTGACCTATACCATGAGAGAAGATTACCGGAACTTCTTGAGAAGTTGGCATCTTTATATGGGCTGAAATGGCTTAGAATTCATTATACTTATCCTGATGGATTTCCTATGAGAGTACTCGATGTTATGAACAGGCATGAAAATATATGTAAGTATCTTGACATTCCTCTTCAGCATATCAATAATCGTATTCTTAGATCAATGCGCCGAAATATTTCTACAAATAAAACTAAAAAGCTGATCGCGACTATACGGAATAAAGTTCCTGGCATTGCTATCCGAACAACGCTTATGGTTGGTTATCCTGGTGAAACGGACAAAGAATTCCAGGAACTTTTGGATTTTGTGAATGAATTTAAATTTGATCGTCTTGGAGTATTTACATATTCTCATGAAGAAGATACTGAAGCATATTCTTTGATAGATAATATCCCCGACAAAGTAAAGAAACAAAGAGCAAGCGACATTATGTCATTACAGGAATCTATTTCATATCAACTTAATACGCTTAAGATCGGTAAGACAATTAAAGCTATTGTCGATAAGGTTTGGGATGATCATTTTACGTCGCGCTCTGAAATGGATTCTCCGGAAGTTGATAATGAAATAATAATTAAAAAAACATCAGGGAACTTAATGACAGGCCAGTTCTATGAGGTTAAAATTATTGGAGCGGAAAACTTTGATCTGTATGCCGAATTGGTATAATTTTGTTGAACACATTTGAACATTTACACGAAAAACGACTACTGTTCGTTATAGTTAACATTAAGGTATAAGTAATATCATTAATTAATCAAAAGATGAAAAAAATTCTGTACGTAATGCTTTCCTGTTTCATTTTGGGATCTATCTCTCTTATGGCTCAAAAGTCCATTGATAAAAAAGCAACTGATACTTTAAACCAGTATGATTCTAACCAATTAAAAACCGGTTATTGGGAAGAACGAGAGGGAGAAACGGTAATTAAAGGGTATTACATCGAAAACAAAAGGATCAATAACTGGATTGGTTATCATCCTAATCACATGATGCAAAAAATTGAATTTTATTCAAATGGATTAAAGAATGGTATTTCCGTTCAATTTGACCGAAAAGGAAAAATCACCTTGGTGGAGAATTATAAAAATGGTTTATTGAACGGATCTGTTATTCTTTATAATCAATTTAGTGAATCCCCTGTCTCTGAAACACATTATCTAAATGGGAAAAAAAATGGAACCGTACGGCTCTATTATGATAATGGAAAACTTCAGGAAGAATCTATCTATTTAGATGATCAGAAAAATGGGACATCCAAGTGGTTTACCAAAAATGGGAAAACTATTGCTACTTATAATTATAAAGCAGGGAATTTCGAAGGAACACAGAAAACCTTTTTTGAGAATGACTCAATTCAGGTTTTGTCGAATTACTCAGGGAATAAACTCTCCGGAGAATACAAAGAATTTTTTAGAAACGGCAAGGCCAAAGTCGCCGGAAAATATATCAACGGACAGAAAGACGGCCCATGGATCCAGTATGACGAATTAGGAAGAACTATAAAGGTTACAAAATTTAAACTTGGAGTTGAGAAATAAGAGATTTTCATTCAAGGTTCTGTGAGAAAAATAGTAAACCCTTTCGCATCATTAGAAGGATATAATTGCTTTGGATGTGCCGAATCCAATGACAATGGCCTTAAACTGACATTTGTCGAGGACGGTAATGAGATTATTTCAAATTGGGTTCCTAAACCATTTTTTCAGGGTTACCTGAATGTCCTTCATGGAGGAATACAAGTGACGTTGATGGATGAAATTGCTAGTTGGACGGTATATGTAAAAGTAAAAACTCCGGGTGTAACATCGAGAGCAGAAATAAAATTCCGGAAAACTATCTATATCGACGGAGGCCCCGTTCATCTTCGTGCTAAAGTTCTTCGACAAAGAAAAAATCTAGCCGATATCAGTGTGAAAATATTCGATATAACCTCTCAAGTCTGTGCTGAAGGCTTATTCACTTTTTTCACATTTACTAAAAAAAAATCTAAGGAAGGTCTCTATTTCCCCGACTCTGAAGATTTTTTTGAGAAGGTGAATGGATTATAAAATCACAATTCATTACACAGTTTTTCAAAGAGTTCGGGCCACGGTACATTGGCATATTTTGCACCAAACCTTACAATAATAATTTTTTTATGAGGACAAACGAAAATATATTGTCCCCCGACACCTTTTGCAAAAAAATCACCTTTGTCTGTGACCCTCCACGAATATGTATAAGAGTAATGATCCAGGTCACGTGAGTCATTATTTATTGACAGGGACTCCTGAACCCATCCCTTGCTGATAATTATACTCCCGCCAAACAAACCTTCATTTAAGTATAATCGTCCAAATTTGGCAAAATCAACAGCCCGTGCATTAAGACAACAAAAAGCCTTTGTCTCCATGTTTCTTTTACTGTCAACATTCCAAGTTGCATTATATTCGGCTCCAATTCGCTTCCATATCTTTTCCTGAAAATATTCTGATAAAGGAACCCCGGTAGCTCGCTCAATAACAATTGCTATAAGCTGAGTATTAGCGCTCTGGTAATTATATTTTTTACCTGGTTCATCAATGACCTTAAGATTTAAACAAAACTCAAGAAGATTTCGACCGTAGTAAAATCGTGCAATATCACCAACCGGATTCAAATAATCCTCTTCAAATGAAATTCCTGATCGCATCTCCAACAAATTTTTCAATGTGATCCTGTTAAAACCCGGGTCTTTTAATTCCGGAATAAAATCCGTAATGGGCTGGTCAATGGAATGAATATAACCTTCGTCTTTTGCAATCCCAACTAATGATGCGACAAAAGTTTTCGCAATAGAAAATGAAGATAGGACGGAATCTCTTGTATATCCCTGAAAATAATGCTCATATACTATGGTGTCTTCTTTAATTATAAGGAAGGAAATTGTTTTCCGGTCTGCTAAAAAAGTCTCAAAAGAAACAGGTGATCTGTCATGAAAGATAACCCTGGGAAGCTTATCTTCTGCATTATTCCTCGATTCAAGGAAATTCCAGGAGGAAGTTGATTTCAGTATTGTATCGGCTGGAAATTTTTTATAGTCTGCCATATCAGTCACATTCCATGCAAAAGATCTGACTATATAGCAAGATGAGTTTTGTAAAAGAAAAAAAAGAAGAATTAACTTTGAAACAACGAAAAATATTTGCTTAACGAGCATTCCTGATTACATAATCTTTTCTAACAGGTCGCGATTTATTTTTATATGGGGTTCCATATTTATTCCGATTTTTACTAACCTTGGTGGTTTTGTATTGCCTGTTTGCGTCACATATTGCTTTGCGGGAGGTGCAAGAGGGTAGAATAAGAAAGCCTATAATAATGGTTGATAACACGGTAAAACATATTTTTCTTGTGGAAACCATGCAATTTAACATACCGTTAATAAAATGAAAGAACAAAAATAGAAAAAATCGAGACCGGATGAAAAAAATTGTACTTTTGTTGCTGGGTAGCTTGAATACACTACCTGCAAACTATTGTTTAATTTTAAAATTGATATATGAAAAAATCGGTTTATACTTGTTTTGTGTTAATTATAATTTCATTGTTAATCAATGATTTTGTTTTAGCTCAACGTAATGAGTGGGTCAACCAGGTAATAGTTGTAAATGGCGGGAAATATGAATCAGGTTCTAATCCATCTGATTATGTTACTGTTCAGAGTTATAATCCTAATACCCAACAAACTAATGTTTTTGGGACCATATATACCCAATCAACACAGCATGTCATTATAAAGGACAATTTTGCTTATGTTGCTGCACAAGACTCAATTATCAAGTACAATATTGACACATATCAAAGGGTCGCCGCAATCAAGGATTCTGGCCTTAGTAAGTTATATGTATATAATGACCGCCTGATTGTTACAAAACAATGGCCCATAAAACGGTTCTTTGTTGAAATTTTAGATGCTGCGGACCTTTCTTTAATTTCCAGGACACAAAATATTACCGGTGATTGTGGAGAAGCCGTTTTCGCTGGAGATAGTCTCTATGTAGCCGTAAATGAAGGTTTTCTTGGCACCGAAGGAAAACTGGCTGTTATAAATCCTTACAATTGGACACTCTCCAGGGAGATCAATTTTGGGCCTGATGCGATAGGGATTTGGAATTTATATAATTACAATGGTTATATCTGGGCTGTTTGCCGGACCCCATCCGGGTCAACCGGAGTTGGGAATATAACTATGTTTGACTATTTTATCAGCAGTTTTATAAATAATCCGCTTGGGGTTACACTTGGTGAAGGATATGGTTCTAAGGATAGTATCCTCTATGCCAATATGAATCATGGCATCGGTTCTTTTAATTTGCTTACAAAACAAATAGTTGATACAACGCTTATCCCTGACCCGGGATTTGTAGATCGTATCGTAATTTCTTCCGCAAAAGTTGATTATGTGAATGGATTGATTTATTTGAATATTGGAGATATGGTCACTTTTGGACGCGGAGTGATTGCGAACGTTGCAGGCGATTCCATTGGTAATTATACTACAGGCCTGAATGCCGACGCCATTGCTATTGATTACCGTACTCCCGTCGGTATAAATTCTGCGTCGGCCACTCCTGAATTCTCTATCTTTCCGAATCCAGTTACCAACGAATTGCTTGTCGAAATAAAAGACCAGAGCCTGATTAATGAAATGATTATTTCTGATCCGACCGGGAAATCTTATAATAGCAGGTTTACTAACTCAAACAGGCTTCTCCATGTGAATTGTTCCACCTTACCTAAAGGACTTTATTTTATAACTATAAAAACTGATAGAGGGAATTCAACGAAAAAATTCATAAAAGAATAGTCTTGATGTTGACCTTAATGTATTTTATACTAAAAAACATTCCTGTAATCAAATTGATCAGAAAAGTTTGCAGCAGCTTAGTATTAAGCATTATTTTTTTATCGATATGCAATATTGTCTCTGCACAATTTGCTCCTCCTGTTGGACATCCGGGAACAACCGCAATTTACAAGGATAGTTCAATAATCATTGGATGGGCGAAGTCCTGTCAGGTCGAAAGGGGTTTCATTGATATTTCTGATACCAATAAAACCTTCGGAGGATCAAACAAGGCATCCTATGGCAATATATATATGACAGCCGATACAGCTGATAGTTTCGTTCTGGCTTTAGGTGATGGAGGCAGCGCTACCCTTGGATTTGCTTCTCCAATAGCAAATGGCCCTGGCTTTGATTTCGCGGTATTTGAAAATAGCTTCGACGACCTGTTTCTTGAGTTGGCTTTTATTGAGGTTAGTTCTGATGGATCTCATTTTGTGCGATTTCCGGCAATTTCGCTCACCCCCGAACTTCCGCAAACATTCACTTTCGGTCCAACCGATGCTACTAAAATTAACAATTTCGCGGGTAAATATCGTGGTCTCTACGGAACACCATTTGATTTGGAAGATTTAAAAGACAGCATTGACATTGATTTGAACCATATAATCATGGTGCGTGTTGTCGATGTTGTTGGCTGTGTCCAGGATCTTTATGCTACTCACGATTCACAAGGACACAAAGTGAACGACCCATGGCCAACGCCATTCGATACCGGAGGATTCGATCTTGATGCTGTTGCGGTACTTCATTTTGCCACAGAAGGGATCGGAGATATAAATGAAAACTTTCAAATTTACCTCTATCCAAATCCTGTCTCAGATAAACTCACAATTATTGATAAATCGAATTCAAAAATCTATTTTTCTTTTTGTGATTTATATGGTAAAACTATTTTTTCTGAATACTTTACCTGTAACACTAAAATTGATCTTTCTTCACAACCCAGCGGAGTCTACATTGCGAATTTCCTTTTTAAGGATGGAAAATCAATCAATAAAAAAATTATCAAGAATTAGCTCCTTATGTCTCCTGGTTCATTTTGATAAAGCCAACAAAATACCTTGATTACTGTCTGGTCGTCTTGTTCTTTTTTAGTTTTACCAAGAATTCCGTCGCTCAATCTGAAAAGGATACCCTCCACCTCCCCGAATTTGAAATTAAATCGAACTATATTTTCGATAATTTAGGTTTTAAAAGAGTCAAATTAGATTCAGTTACACTGATCCCTCACCTGAACTCAGATCTCTCTACTATCCTTTCTGAATATTCTACCATATTTATTAAATCATATGGAAATGGAACCTTGGCAACACCCTCATTCCGCGGTACAACTGCCCAGCATACTCAAGTCGAATGGAACGGGATAAACCTGAATTCACCCATGCTCGGCCAGATTGACCTATCCCTTGTGCCGGTTTCACAATTCGATGGAATTGAAATCCTGTATGGTGCGGCAGGTTTATCACGTACCAGCGGGGCATTCGGTGGAGTTATCAATCTGGTTACAACTCAGGATTGGAACAACATCACCGACTTGATGGTTGCACAAACAATAGGTAGTTTTGACAATTATACAACAAATGTAAATGTAGCATTGGGAAACAGGTTCTTTCAGTCGCATACTAAACTAATTTATTCTTCAGGCTTAAATGATTTCCCATATTACAATGATTATTTAGCTAAGTATGTGAATCAACAGAATGCTTCTTTTAAAATTTACGGTATCTCTCAGGAATTTTTCTGGAGACTTAAAGATAAGCATCTCTTCAACGCCAAAATATGGTATAGCCAAGCCGACCGTAATCTTCCCCCGACAACCTCGAATTCTGATACCAATGCTTTCGAAAAATTGTCAGATAAATCCCTGAGAGCCGTTATTGAATATAAATATATAGAATCCGGATTGAACCTGATGGTTCATTCAGCAATATCAGACCAGGAGATGAAGTACAATAGCCTGCTTACTACCGGTAACCACCAGCCGAATACCTGGATAAACCGGATAAGGTTTTCTTATAACAGAATCCGTAACCTGAGTTTAAAATCCGGTATAGATTTTAATTATGACTGGGTATACTCAGACAGCTATTCGGGAATGAAAACGCGCTCAACGTTTAGTTTGTTTGCCGAAATTAATTATGAATTCAACAAAAAGATTAAATCTTCATTAGTTATCCGTGACGATAACATTGATGGAAAGTTTATGCCTATAATCCCGGCCATTGGCCTTGAATATAAACCCTTTAATAAGATAAACTTTGTATTGACCGCAAATGCAGCCCGTAATTACCGTTATCCTACACTCAATGAGCTTTACTGGGAAATATCCGGAAATCCGGATTTGAAACCGGAAACAAATTATATAACGGAACTGGGAAGCATATATAATTATACTTCCGGGAACAAGAGGCTATTTCTTGAAGTGACACTATCCGTATATTATTCATGGATCTATGACATGATTATCTGGACACCTGTTGAAGGAAACAGTAGCTTATGGAAACCTGAGAATGTAAGGCAGGTCAACGCCAGGGGTTTTGAGGTTGGAACGAATATAAACTGGCAAATCATGGGATTTGATCTGGGATTAAAGGTAAACTATACTTTTTGTCATTCTACAAATGAGAAGTCTCTAATACCCAACACTAATATAGTAGGTAAACAACTGATTTATGTCCCGGTGAATAACCTGAACAGCACAGCATCAGTGGAACGATGGAAATTCTATTTTAAATATAATTTCCTGTTTATTGGAAAACGGTTCACATCTTCAGATAATAGCTACTATATGCCTGCCTATAGTTTGTCAAATATTATTTTTGGTAAAAATATAGGTTTGAATAATTTTATTCTATCTTTACAGGTTCAAATTAATAATCTATTCAATATAGATTACCAGTCTGTCGCAAGCCGGCCAATGCCGGGAATAAATTATGCATTCACACTGAAGCTCTCATTTAAGAAGGGCATCAACTAATAAAGGAGACTGACCAAAACTCCAAAAGTGAAAGAAAAAAGGATCATAATATTTAAAATTCAACCACTTTTAATAATTTCCCTTCTTGCTATTTTCTTGGCATCTTGCTCTAAAACCCCTATACGTGAAACTCCTGTTGATCCTCCTCCTGACACAACGGTTACACCCGTTACTTATGAAAATGGGATCTTTGTTATAAATGAAGGAAATTTCAACTGGGGTAATGCATCCGTTTCATATATCGATAACTCTTCAAATACTGTTCTTCAGGATATATTTAAAAAGGTCAACCAGCGCGGGCTGGGGGATGTTGCTCAATCCATGACCTTATTTAAAGATTATGGTTTAATCGTGGTTAATAATTCTAACAGGATTGAAGTGGTTACTTTGAAAGACTTCAAATCATACACTTATATATCAGGATTTTATTCACCACGGTATCTGGAATTAGTTGATTCTACAAAAGCCTATGTTACCAGTCTTAAGAAAAACATTGCTGTTATTGACTTATCGACCTTTACAATCAAGAAGGAAATTCCAACGCCAACCTGGACTGAAGTTTTAGCCCGATTTGATCATTACATGTTTGTTACAAGCGTTGGAGATTTTAGCGCCTCCAATGAAAAAAGGAAAGCTCAATTATTTATAATCGATACTCAAAATGATGTTATAGTTGATAGTATTATGACCGGGAAAGAACCGATGGGCATTGTTATTGATAAGAAACAGAAAATATGGGTTCTATGTACCGGCGGGTATGATTTCTATGAAGCGCCAAGTCTGATAAGGATTGATCCAATTCTGAGGATTGTAGAAAAAAAGTTCAACTTCCCTAATGATGGAAATCTTCCAAAAAAACTTTGTATAAACTCAACACGGGATACTATTTATTTTATTAAAGACGGGGTTTTTCAGATGCCTGTAACTGCCTCCGATATCCCTACTCAATCGATTATCACATCAAATGGCCGGGTATTCTATGGACTATCAATCCATCCCACCAACGGATCTATATTTGTCTCCGATGTACTTGACTATGTTCAGGATGGCACAATCTATCAGTACGGTTCATCAATGGGAACTCTGTTAAACACCTATAAAGTCGGTCGGATTCCTTCATCATTTTGCTTTACCAATTAAAATATTGAGGTTTTTTCAAATTAATCTTATTCTGTTTACCTTAAAAAAAAGGAATATTTTTTATCATTTCCTTGAACTCGCTTAATATCATTGCAGTGGCACCCCAAATCACATTTCCATCAATGACAAAGCAAGGTACTTTCAACGATAATCCGGTTCTCAACT
>Ga0172368_10000951_pt1 | contig 40488 bp, 38 predicted proteins | sample Lak11m_FD_114540 | JGI IMG/M metagenome (GOLD analysis project Ga0172368, IMG submission 114540) | Freshwater microbial communities from Kabuno Bay, South-Kivu, Congo - kab_022012_11m | ecosystem: Environmental > Aquatic > Freshwater > Lake | place: Democratic Republic of the Congo: South-Kivu... | reverse complement strand
TCGGGATTGGGCGGACGCAGAAAAGGGCAGTCTTGCTGCGGAAGCTGCACGTTGAGCCGCCATGCGCCCTTCCTCAAGAAGCCAGGGCGACATCTGGTTGCCTCTTTACCCGCCTCCTACCGGCGGGAATAAGGACAGCAGGTCTTCGTTCTGGACCAGTGTGCTCTGTCCTTGCAGGTATTCCACCGATCGGCCGTTGAGTAACACTGTCACATAACCCGTCCACTTGCCATCAGCGTCCCACAGTTTGTCGGCCAGGGGCGGATAATCAGCCACCAGGCGACACAACACGTCGCCCACGGTAGCCGGCTCATCCAGTGGAATGTCCAGTTTGCTGATGCCCAGCCGATCGCGTAAGGTGGCATAAGCCCTGATGAGCATAGTCGCCTCTCAATGTCCGTTCGCGCAGGTCTGTGCGCCTTGCCCGCAATTATCGCACTCCACCTGGATCGTCGTATGATGGAGGTTGAATCGCTCGGCCAACATTTGGCGGATGCCTTGCTGCATCCGCGGCGTTTCGGAGGTGAATGGGTCGTCCAGGACCACATGTACGCTGAGGGTTACGAAGCCTGGACTGACGGTCCAAATATGCAGATCGTGAACTTCTGACACGCCGGGCGCTTGACAGATGGCGTCCGCAATCTTTCGCACGCTCAGCCCTTCAGGTGTCCCTTCGATGAGGATGTGTAGCGATTCCCGCAGCACCCGCCCCGATCCGACGAGGATGATCACGCCGATCAACACGCTGACGATGGGATCGGCCAGGATTTGACCCGTAAACAAGATGATAAGGCCCGCGCCGATGACGCCCACCGACGAGAGCGTGTCTCCTAACACGTGCAGGAACGCGCTGCGCACGTTCAGGTCATCATGGTCGTGCTTGCGAAGGATCAGCGCCACAGCCAAGTTAATGAAGAGGCCGATCACCGCCACAACAAGCATTGGTCCAGCCAACACTGGCGATGGTTCACGCAGCCGCAGCCACGCCTCCCGAAAAATGCCTACGGCGACGATGAGTAGTGTGGCGCCGTTGACCAGCGCGGCCAACACCTGGAATCGGTGATACCCATAAGTGTGACGTTCGTCAGCCGGGCGTGCCGCCAGGCGTAGTGCCCCATAACTCATTCCTAATGCCAGCATATCGAGGAAAATATGCGCAGCGTCAGACAACAATGCAAGGCTGTCTGTCAGCAACCCTCCGGCTATCTCGACAATCAGGATCATGCCTGTCAAGACCAGCGCTAGGATAAAGCGACCTTCAATGCCAGCGGTATTTTCTTTCATGATTCTTAGCGCCTGACCTAAACACTTTTGTCCAGCTCGTAGCTCACGCCCGAGATCGATGAGTTAGGGATGCTCCTTCATTCCCAGTATACCAGCAAGTGCGACTGTGCGGCAACTCGCGGTGCGAGGTTCCCTCTCTCTTCTGGGGGCGGACGTGGAAACCCAGTTTGTAATTTCTAATACATTGGTGTAGAATCGCCGTTATTGTTCCGCCGTCCATCTTCGCTCTTTGTTGACGTCTTGGTCGCGTGATAAAGGGCACAATATGACAGGCGTCATGCGTCAGGAAGGTCATAAGTGCTAGCATTCACGCTGGTATTCATTTCAGTCGCTTTCAAACGCTGCGAAAGGTTGCTGAATCTGGCTGCTTGCTGAATTGGCAGAAGACTCAGTCATTACGAGGTCACTGTTTCCGGTCCGGGCTTGCCAGCATACCGGAGCAGAAAGCAAAGAGGATAAATCAAGGAGGTGCCTAAAGCTCTACTTACGATCTGGTCAGAACCATTTCACTATCCCACCTACAGTCCGCTAATCCGAGAAAACCTACAGGAGGACCGATGAAGGTCGTAAATCGCAATCTGTGGATTGTGCTGGCGGTTGTACTGCTGATTGCTCTGTTTGCAGTAGTGCAAGTCTACGCTGCCCCGTCCCGCCAAGAAGCCCCTAAGACTCCGCCCGCCGCAGTCCTGGAACTCGTCTCTGCCGCTGGCAATGACAATGTCAAAGGCGCTGATCCGGCCACACTGCCGATCACCGCCTCGTTCAAGATCGTGACCGACACCAAGGTGGGCTCGAAACCGGCAACGGTTGTGCTGCCCCTTTCGGGCTTGAGCAATGTTCCCATCGACTTCCCGGTGCGCCTTAAGGCGTCGTCGGAAGATGCTGCGGCCAAGGTCATGACGTACACCTGGAGTTTCGTAGGCAAGCCGGCTGACTCGAAGGTCACGTTGCCCAAGGATGCTGCCAAGTCGGCTACATTGCAGTTCATGCCTGACGTGCCCGGCGCTTACATGGTCTCCGTCGCTCTCACCTACGCCGATGGCACCAAGTCGCCTGAACCGGCGTTCATGACGATCCATGCCGGTACTTACGTCGGTGTAACCGCCGGTAACTGCAAGCAGTGCCATCCAGACAAGGTCGAGGAATGGGCCAAGACCGGTCATGCCACGATCTTCACGGATAACATCGACAACCTGCGCACTCCCGACGTCCCAACCCACTACTCTGAAACCTGCGTTGTCTGTCACACGACCGGCTGGTATAAGGGCTACACCGGCATGGGTGGCTTCACCGATGTCATGTCCAAGACCAAGTGGGTCATGCCGACCTTCGCTGAAATCGATAAGGGTGGCAACTTCGCCAAGATGCCGAAGGATCTGCAGAACATGGCGAACATTCAGTGCGAGGTCTGCCATGGCCCGGCCGGCGAGCATGTCGCCGGCAACGGCCGTCCGCAAGTCAGCATGGATAACGGCGTCTGCGATACGTGCCACAATGGTAGCTCTCACCATGACAAAGGCCTGCAACTGAAAAATTCCGCGCATTCGGATGCCACTGCCGCGGCCTGGAACACTCCGACCGGCCCCGCCGAGCAGCAATGCGTGCGCTGCCATTCCGGCGCCGGCTACGTAACCTTCCTCGACGATCCCACGAATCCGGCTGCCTGGGATAACTCCAAGCAGACTGTCGGCTGCTCCACCTGCCATGACCCGCACTCCAATGCGAACCCCTGGCAGTTACGCGTTGTCAGCAAGCCGGTGGCGCTGCCGTTCGAAATCACAAAGGATGTGGGCCTGTCAGCCACCTGCTTCGAATGCCACAACTCTCGCACTGACCCGGCGAAGGCGGTCAACGGCTCGTTCCCGCACTACAGCTCGGCGGCTGAGCTCCTGAGCGACACCGGCGGCGTGACCTACGGCAAGACCGCCCCCAACTCACCGCACGGCATGATGGTCGGCGCTGCGCCGATCCCGAACCCCGCTGCGGCGGACGATCCCGAGGCCGCAAAGTTCCTCTTCTCAGCCACGGATGACACCAAGGGTAACATCCCCGGCCCGTGCGTGGTTTGCCATCAATGGCCGGGCATCACCGACAAGGCTGATCCGAACTACGAGAAGGTCGGCGGGCACTCCTTCAGCACGACCAGCCCGGACGGCAAGTTCGACTATACCGCGGCGTGCAAGAGTTGCCACGGCGATCAGAAGACCTTCGACTTCACGGCGAAGGCCGACTATGACGGCAACGGCAAGGTAGAGGGTGTGCAGGATGAGGTCAAGGGCTTGCTGAACGTGTTGTGGGGCGCGCTGGAGAAGGCCGGCATGAAGAAGGTCGATACCGGCTATCCCTACGCAACGTTGCCCAAGGGCAAGGACGGCAAGACTGACCCGAAGATCTCCAACGCCTGGTATAACTTCCGCATCGTCTACGGCGTGATGTGGGGTACTGATACCGGTGATGGCAACCAGGGCGCGGCGCAGGCAGTGCACAACTTTAAGCGCTCCGCCTGGCTGCTGCAGCAGTCCTACAAGGATCTGACCGGCAACGACGTGCCGAAGGCCACACTCATGCAGTAAAGGGGCACCAAGCCTCCCCGCCAGAGTCGTCATCTACAGTCCCGGTAGACCGGCTCCGGTGATGAACGGGTCGGCACCCTGCCCAGGGTTCCGGCCCGTTTTGTTGTCCACAACCGATCTCACGATCTGCTGCCCGTGGTTTTTCATATCGCTTGCGCTCTGTGGTAGAATGTGATCGGTTCCACGCAGGCTGATGGCCTCTACCGCTTGATGCCGGTAGAGGCTTTCGTTTGTTGCTGTCTTGGTATCTATTTCAGGAGGGATGTTCGCATGTCCACCATGATCACCGATGTTATCGGGCGCGAGATTCTAGACTCACGTGGTAATCCTACCGTCGAGGTGGAAGTCTGGCTGGAAAACGACGTGATGGGGCGAGCTGCAGTGCCATCCGGCGCATCTACTGGCGTGCACGAAGCATTGGAACTGCGCGATGGCGATAAGAGCCGGTTCGGCGGCAAGGGTGTTCTGAAGGCCGTGGAGCATGTCAACGAGGAGATCGCTGAGGCGCTTTTCGGCATGGATGCGCTGGATCAGGTCGCCATCGACCAGGCGATGCTGGAGCTGGACGGCACCCCGAACAAGAGCAAGCTGGGTGCCAACGCGATCCTGGGTGCCAGTCTCGCCGTGGCCCGCGCCGCGGCCGAGTCGCTTGATCTCCCGCTCTACCGCTACTTGGGCGGCGTAGGGGCTCGCACTTTGCCCGTGCCGATGATGAACATCATGAACGGCGGTGCACATGCTAACTGGCAAGGCACCGATCTGCAGGAGTTCATGATCGCACCTGTCGGCGCGCCGAGCTTTCGAGAGGCCCTGCGTTGGGGATCTGAGACCTACCAGGCTCTGAAATCCGTGCTCAAAAGCAAGGGTTACCCCACCGGCGTCGGTGATGAGGGCGGCTTCCAGCCGGCCTTGAAAACTAACGCCGAAGCTGTCGAACTCATCCTGACGGCGGTCGAGAAGGCGGGTTATAAGCCCGGCGAGCAGATTTGCATCGCGCTCGACCCGGCCTCCAGCGAAATCTACGAGGATGATGGCACCTATAACCTGCGCACCGAGGGCCGCCAGGCCACCTCGGCCCAGATGGTGGAGATGTACGCCGACTGGGTCAAGAAGTACCCGATCATCTCCATCGAAGACGGGTTGGCGCAAGACGACTGGGATGGCTGGAAGCTGCTGACTCAAACGCTGGGCGACAAGATTCAGCTCGTGGGCGACGATCTGTTCGTGACCAATGTCGAGCGATTGGCTCGCGGCATTCAGGAGAATGCCGCCAACTCGGTCCTGATCAAGCTCAACCAGATTGGCAGCCTGACCGAGACCATCGCAGCCATCGAGATGGCGCGCAAGGTGGGGTGGACCGCCGTGGTATCGCACCGCAGCGGCGAGACCGGCGATACCTTCATCGCCGATCTGGTGGTCGCCATGGGCACCGGCCAGATCAAGACCGGCGCGCCGGCCCGCAGCGAGCGTGTGGAGAAGTATAACCAGCTCATGCGCATCGAGGACGAGTTAGAGAGCGCTGCGGTTTATGCGGGTCGGGCGGCCTTCCGCCAGTAACGGTTGCGTGGGAGTGTGGGGGTTCGAGAAAATGGAATACCACACTCCCTCACGGATCATCTCAGCTCGAATGCCCGATAAAGACGTCCTCTACCACGAACTTCTCGAAGCACTCCAGGCCGGCGGATGCGCCATATGCCGGCTGAGCCGTCGCGCGGGCGATAGTTACCTTCACGCGCTGATTTATGAAGGCGTGACTGACCCCGGCTTGCGTGAACGGCTTCGGAATGCGCGGGGCCCGTGCCATCGCCATGCCTGGCGAATGGCAAACCAGCGCGGCGCCGTGTTGGGTACGGCGATCATCTATCGTGACGTCGTCAACACGCTGGCCAAGGCGTTGGAGGCCGGCGGGGACGCGCCGCGACGGCTACGCTTTGGTGGACGCGGGCGATCCGGCCTGGATGCGGGCCTCGCACCTTCTGCCGATTGTCCCGCCTGTATCCTGGAAACCGATGCCGCCCACCGGACTGCCAAGATCCTCCTCAAGCACCTCGATGATCCCGCTATCGAGCGCGCTTACGTGGTGGCCGGTGGCTTATGCCTGCCCCACTTCCGGCTTGCGCTATCTTATGCCAACGAAGGCGCCTCGCGTATCCTGGCCGATTGGCAGGCGATTGCGTGGCGTCGTCTGCGCGACGATCTGGACGAGTTGATCCGCAAGCACGATCATCGGTTCCGGCACGAGAAAATCACAGATGCGGAGGCCGAATCCTGGCGCCGCGGTGTTGCTGCTGCCGTCGGTGAGCCGGAGATAAAGGACGATTCAAGCCCCATGTGATCCCCCCTGACGTTTGTGTAATCTAGGTTGCAGTGGTAAGATAGAGCCACCGTTCACCAAGTGACGGTCGCACATCGGGGTGTGCGGTCCTGGTACCCCATCTGATACTATCTCCCCAGAGAAGCGAGGCAATTATGGCAAAGGAGAGCGCTTCGAAGCCGCGAGGCGAAGCAGCTACGCTCGAGGATACGGCCTTTCAGCCACCAGAAAAGGCAACCACAGCACCGTCCGCTCCTGCCAAACCGCGGCGTGGCAGGTGGCGCATTTTGGGGATCGTTGTCGGTATTCTTGTCGTTCTGTTCGCGTTTTTCATCGGCTCGGTGACGTTCCTTGACTACACCGAGTCCACGCCGTTCTGCTCGCTGTGCCACGTTATGTACCCCGAGCGGACGGCCTACAACGGCTCGCCGCACTCGCGGGTGGACTGCGGCACCTGTCACATCGGTCCGGGTGTCATCCCGGCCGTGCAGGCCAAGCTGGAGAACATGCGCTACCTGTGGGTGTATCCGCTTAACCTCTACAAGCGGCCTATCCCATCCCCGATCACGAGCTTACGTCCCACGACGGTCGTCTGTGAGCAGTGCCACTGGCCGGACAAGTTCTACGAGAATCGGTTGCTGGTCATTCCCAAGTACGGGGAGGATCAGGCCAACAGCTTGACCCAGATAGAATTGTTGCTAAAAACGGGCGGCGGCACGCAGGCATCTGGCCTGGGCCGTGGCATCCATTGGCACATCGAAAACCCTGTGTACTACATCGCCACCGACGACCAGCGCCAGGTCATTCCCTGGGTACAGGCGACCTACAACGGCAAGGTGACGGAGTACATCTCGACCGATAGCACGCTGACGCCGGAAGATATCGCCAAGGCCGAAAAGCGCAAGATGGACTGCGTGGATTGCCACAACCGCGCAACCCATATCTTCGAGAAACCGGACGATGCTCTGAACGCCGCGCTATCTGCCGGTATCATCCCGGCCGGTCTGCCTTACATCAAGCAGTACGGCGTCGAAGTGCTGAACAAGACTTACAAGACGGAAGAAGAAGGGGATGCGGCGGTTGCCGGCGTGCTCGATCTTTATAAGACCGAACATCCCGACATCTACTCGGCTCGCCAGGCAGATATCGAGAAAGCGGTTGCCGGCCTGCAAACGATTTTTGGGGAGACCCAGTTCCCTTTCATGAACGTTACCTGGCAGTCGCATCCCGATAACATCGGGCATCTAGACTCGCCGGGCTGCTTCCGTTGCCATGACGGCAAGCATCTGAGCAGCGATAACCAGGCCATCCGGTTGGAATGCAACCTCTGCCACAGTATCCCCGAAGTCGCCGGTCCGGGCCAATCTTTGCCGGCTGTCCAGCTTCCGAGCAGCACGGAACCGGACTCCCACCATAGCACCACCTGGTTGGCCGAGCACCGTTACAAGTTCGATGCGACCTGCGAAAACTGCCATACCGTGGATAATCCGGGAGGCAGTGACAACAGCAGCTTCTGCTCGAACAGCGCATGCCACGGCACCGACTGGCAATATGTCGGGCTGAACGCGCCGCAGGTGCGCCAGATCTCGGCGCCGCCATCGGTGCCTTCGAAGGGTGTGCCGAACCCTGTTCCACATCCTATCGGCCCGCGCACCGATTGTGAGCTCTGCCATGGGCCGGGCAAGGTGAGGCCGGCGCCTGACAACCATGCTTCCTTCACAACGGACATGTGCACGCAGTGTCACCAGGTGACGGTGACGGAAAGTGGCGCAGCGCCTGCACAGCAGGCGAACATCGTGCCTACCATCCCGCACGACCTGGCCGGCCGGGAAGACTGCCTGCTCTGTCACAATCCCGATGGTGGCGTCGTGCCGGCGCCCGCGGATCACACCGGCCGGACCAACGACCAGTGCCAGATGTGCCACAAGCCGGGACCTGTCCCGACGGCCACTCCGACAGCCTCAGGAGGCGCGCAAGCAGGGCCGCCGGCCATCCCGCACGACCTGGCCGGCCGTGATAACTGCCTGATGTGCCACAACCCCGACGGTGGCGTCAAACCGGCGCCGGCAGATCATGCCGGGCGGACGAATGATACCTGCCAGGCGTGCCACAAGCCCGCCGCGGCCCCCGAAGCCACCTCCGTTACCACGCCGGCGGCTCCATCCGAGGGCGCGCAAGCAGGGCCGCCGGCCATCCCGCATGATCTCGCTGGCCGCGATGACTGCCTGATTTGCCACAGCGCTGATAGCACCCGTAATCCTGTGCCAGCGGATCATGCCGGCCGGACCAACGACACCTGCCAGACCTGCCACAAGCCCGCCGCGGCGGCTGAGGCCACGCCGGCGGCTTCAGCCGAGGGCGCGCAAGCAGGGCCGCCGGCTATCCCGCATGATCTCGCCGGCCGCGACAACTGTCTGATTTGCCACGCGGCCGACAGCAGCATCAAGCCGGTGCCGGCGGATCATGCCGGCCGGACCAACGACACCTGCCAGGCTTGCCATAAGCCGAAGCAGTAATCCCGCGGCGAGCCTGCCGAGAAGCGATCAAAAAGCAAAAGAGCCCGGCACTTGGAAAGCGCCGGGCTCTTTTGCATCTTGTGGTTTCTACGCACTTTGTCTGCTATTTGACTTTTCTTTTGTTCGACTTTTGGGTACAATTAGCTTCGCTATCGCAAGATGCTGGTTAGTCTATTGAATGGACTTCGACCGGCGCCTATTTGCACGAGACTTATCAGGAGGTCTTCATGAACAACGGACAAGAGCAGGACATTTACAAGCCTTCGCCGGATGTTATCGCCAACGCCAACGTGAAAAGCTACGAGGAGTTAGCTTGTCATGCGAGCGAGGACCTGGCCGGCTTTTGGGCTGAGCAAGCTGAGCAGTTCGAATGGTTTCAGCACTGGGACAAGACACTGGATGATTCCGATCCGCCGTTCTATAAGTGGTTCGCCGGTGGTAAGGTCAACATTGTCTACAACTGCCTGGACCGCCATATCAATACCTGGCGTCGCAACAAGCTGGCACTGATTTGGGAGGGCGAGAACGGCGAGGTGCGCACTTTTTCCTATCACGCGCTGAACCGGGAGGTGTGCAAGTTCGCCAACGTCCTGCGCAGCATGGGCGTGAAGAAAGGCGATCGAGTGACGATCTACATGGGTCGCGTGCCCGAGTTGCCCATTGCCATGCTGGCGTGCGCCAAGATCGGTGCGGTGCATTCGGTGGTCTATGGTGGCTTCTCGGTGGAGGCGCTGCACGGTCGGCTGGAAGACAGCCAGTCCAATGTGTGCATCACCTGCGATGGCGGCTATATGAACGGCAAGATCGTCGAGCTGAAGCGGATCGTGGATGAGGCGCTCAAGCGCGCGGCGACGGTCGAGCATGTGATCGTTTTCAAGCGCACCGGTCACGACGTGCCGATGGAACAGGGGCGTGACTACTGGTGGCATGAGCTGATGGGATTGCCGATTGCGCGCGCGAACGGCGGTAACCGGTGTGACACCGAGGTGATGGACGCCGAAGATCCGCTGTTTATGCTGTATACCTCGGGCACCACCGGCAAGCCTAAGGCCATCCTTCACACGCACGGCGGTTACATGGTCGGCATCGCAACCACCATGAAATGGGTTTTCGACATCAAAGAGGAGGATCGCTGGTGGTGCGCGGCCGATCCGGGCTGGATCACCGGCCACTCGTACATCGTCTATGGGCCGCTGCTGCTGGGCGCCACCAGCTTCATGTACGAGGGCGCGCCGACCTACCCTTACCCGAACCGCTGGTGGAGCATGGTTGAGAAGTACGGCATCAACGTGCTCTACTGTGCGCCGACCGCGATCCGCGGGTTGATGCGCTTCGGGGAGGCGTGGCCCAACCGGCACGATCTCTCGTCGCTGCGGTTGCTTGGCACGGTAGGTGAGCCGATCAATCCCGAAGCGTGGCGCTGGTATCATCGCGTCATCGGCAAGGAACGCTGCCCGGTCATGGATACCTGGTGGCAGACGGAGACCGGCATGTTCATGATCACACCGCTGCCGGTGATGGATCTCAAGCCGGGCAGCGCAACACGGCCGTTCCCCGGCGTCGAGGCCGACGTGCTTGACGAAACCGGCAAACCCGCTGCCACAGGCGAGGAAGGCTATCTGGTCCTGAAGAAGCCGTGGCCCGCGATGTTGCGCACGATCTACAAGGATCCCGACCGCTACGTGAGCCAGTACTGGACCAAATACCCCGGCCTCTATTTCACCGGCGACAGCGCACGCAAGGACGAGGATGGCTATTTCTGGATCATCGGCCGCGTGGACGACGTGATCAAGGTCTCCGGCTACCGGCTGGGCACCGCCGAGATCGAGAGCGCGCTGGTGAGCCATCCCGCGGTGGCCGAGGCCGCGGCTATCGGCCTGCCGCACGAGATCAAGGGCAACGCCATCCACACCTACGTGATTCTGAAGGCCGGCCACGAGCCCAGCGATGCGTTATCCGAGGAGTTGAAGGCGCATGTGAGCCACGAGCTCGGCCCGATCGCCAAGCCGGAGAAGATCAACTTCGTGCCGCAATTGCCCAAGACACGCAGCGGGAAGATCATGCGCCGCGTCCTCCGCGCCCGCGCGTTGGGGATGCCGGAAGGGGATTTGACGACGCTGGAAGAGTGATTGCGGGAGCGTGGGGCGTGGAGCGTGGTGCGTGGTGCGTGGTGCGTGAAGCGTGGTGCGTGAAGCGGGATGCATGAACACGAAGTGCCGGACGCCTGTCAGGTGGTTCGGCACTCTTATTTCGCCACTTTCACCAGGCCGCTCGCTTCGATCGCGGGGTCGGTGGTCAGCAATGGCAGATTGAGAGCCCGTGCGGTGGCCGCAATGATCCGGTCGGCAAGCTCGGGCACGGCGGAGGGGCCGAAGTCGGCCATTGCACGGACCATATCGAGGTCGAATGAAACAACGCGCAAGCTAGCAGCCGGCGTATCGGGAAGGGTGAACAAACGCTGCACAACAGACTCGGGTACGCGACGGCGCTCAGCCAGGAACACAGCTTCGGCTAGAACCATCGTCGGCACCAGTATCTGTGCGGTACCAGCCTCTGCTGCCTGAAACGCGTTGCGCACCGCTTTGGGCATCCGGCGCTGTTCGTCGATGAAGTGCCAGATAGCGCACTGGGTATCCGACACAAAGCGCCTCATGGTATGTCCTCAACGTGAAACTTGCGCCACATTTCCTTTCTCGCCTCAGCGATGAATCCGGGCGAAAAATCATAGCCTTTTAGAATACCTCGCAAGCTGCGCGCGGCTGTCGTGTCGAGAATCTCCGTTTCATCTTCCTTCTCCCTGTGCGGCTCTGATCTGAAGCGCAGAAACTCGATGAATTTCTCCAGATCAGGCAAGCTCTCCGGCGGCAGTTCCAGAACTTCTTGTTGGATCTTCTGAGCCAATGCCATATCATCGCTCATGCTACACCTCCGTGGGTCACAAGCCATGCCTGGATTATAGCGCGGCCGGCGCAGGTGTGCAAAGGGCACTCATTTTGTAAAGTGCCGGGCACTTGCCTTTAACTGAAAGCGTAGCTAACCCCTGTCAGCTTCTCGGATACCGCCCACAGCCGGGCCGCTGCGGCGATGTCGTGAGACCGCCCGTTGGACGTTACCTTCTTCGGGAACCCACTTTGCCCCAATAATCCGCCCGGCCCGATGTAGTCGCCGCCGAGCACATCAGGTGACGCCGCCGCATAGATCATCGGCAGGGCGCCCATCTCCGCGCTCTGCGCGAAGACACGATTTGCGGTCGTCATGGCCTTTTCGCCAAGGGTGGAGCCTTCCATTTTGGCGCCAGCGGTTTGCAGGTTGGTGGCGGCGTAGCCCGGATGCGCGGCTACACTGATCACATCGCTGCGCGCAGCGTCAAGCTTGCGCTGCAACTCGTACGCAAATAACAGGTTCGCCAGCTTGCTTTGGCAGTAAGCGCCCCACTTGCTGTAGGATCGCTCGCCCTGCAGATCGTCAAAGTTGATCCTGCCGAACATGTGCGCCCCGCTGCTCATGGTCGCCACGCGCGCGCCCGGCGTCTTCAAGATCAACGGCAACAGGAGCCCGGTGAGAGCGAAGTGGCCCAGGTGGTTGGTGCCGAATTGCATCTCGAAGCCATCGGTTGTCTTCCTATAAGGGATGATCATCACACCGGCGTTGTTGATCAGCCTGTCCAACCGGTTGTGGTTGGCCCGAAAAGTCTCCGCGAAGCGGCCAATTGATGCCAGGTCCGCCAGGTCCAACGTCATCACTTCCAGGTCGGCAGTCGGCACGGCATCCTGAATCCTGCGGGCCGCATCGTCGCCTTTGGCCGTGTTACGCACGGCCAATACCACACAAGCGCCTTTACCTGCCTGCACCCTGGCTTCCTGGAACCCGAGGCCGCTGTTAGCGCCGGTGATAACCACCACCTTGCCGGCCATGTCGGGGACGTTACGCGTAATCCAACGTTCATAATCGGTCATACTTGCCTCGTCTCTCTTGATCCTCGCCTGCCTCCAGATCGCACATTGACAGCGGTTATTGTCTACGGTTTTCAGGCCTGTGTCTGTAAACCAGTATGCCGCATTATGCGAAGGCGCGCTTCTGATTTACTGTCGCGTGCAACCAAGCAGCGCGAACTGCGTAAAGAAAGGCGATTGGGCGATGCATAACCCGACAGATTCGTGCAGTGATCATCGCCACGATATCTTCTTCTATCTCGGGAGGACAACTATGGCTCATTTCTTACTAACCTGGCTCATCACCGCGGTAAGCTTGCTGATCATCTCCGCGCTGCGGCTGGGCATCGAGATCAAGGGGCTGGGCACCGCGCTGGTGGCGGCGCTGGTGCTCGGCGTGCTGAACGCTGTCGTGCGGCCTATCCTGGGCTTCCTGGCGTTGCCGATCACTATCCTGACGTTGGGCCTGTTCGCCCTGGTGCTGAATGCCCTGATGATCATGCTGATGGCCGCGCTGGTCAAGGGCGTTCGCCTGCGCTACGGCTTCTGGGGCGCGTTGCTCGGATCGATCGTGCTCAGCTTGCTGAACTGGCTGATTTTCAGTATCGTGCGGTAGGCGGATTGATGAAGAGCTACCGAAAAGAGTTGTGGTTCAACATCCCCGGCCGCCGGGGCTTCGTCAACATCACGCCACAGGTGGAAACGGCGCTGCGCGAAAGCGGAGTGAAAGAGGGCCTTTGTCTGGTCAATGCGATGCACATCACCGCGTCTGTGTTCATAAACGATGACGAGGGCGGCCTGCACCACGACTACGAGGTCTGGCTGGAGAAGCTCGCGCCGCACGAGCCGGTGAGCGGCTACTGGCACAACCGCACGGGCGAGGACAACGCGGACGCGCACATGAAGCGACAGGTGATGGGCCGCGAGGTGGTGGTCGCGGTGACCGATGGCCGGCTGGATTTCGGCCCGTGGGAGCAAATTTTCTATGGCGAGTTCGACGGCGGGCGGCGGAAGCGGGTGTTGGTGAAGATCATCGGGGAGTAGGGCATTTCACGCCAACAATTCGTATCCGCCGTCGATGACCAGCGTCTGGCCGATGATCATGCGGGCGTCGTCGGTGCACAGCCAGGCGACCAGCCGCGCGACTTCTTCCGGGGTGACGAAGCGGCCGGCCGGCGTGCGGCGCAGGCCTTCTCGCAGGATGGCGTCTTTGCTGGGGAAGAAATCCAAGGCCCCGGTCTCCACCACGCCGGGGCTGACCGCGTTGCAGACGATGCCGTGCGGCGCAAGCTCCACCGCCAGGTAGCGGATCAGCGCCTCGATGGCCGCTTTGCTGACGCCGACGAGGCTGTATTCCGCCAGTACACGGCGCGACCCGAAGCTGGTGATGCCGATGATGCGTCCCCAGCCGTTCTTCAGCATGTACGGCGCGGCCGCCTGCGCTCCGAACAGAATTGACCGGGCATTGATGTTGAGCGTCCAGTCCCAGCCTTTGGCGTCCTGCTCGACCGCCGGCTTCAACACCCCCGAAGCGGCGTTCCCCACGAAGATGTCTACGCTGCCGAATGTCTCGGCGGCTGCATGTACCAGGCGCTGGACCCCTTCGACTTCACCCACGTGCGCCTTGACGACTACGGCCTTGCCGCCCGCGGCCTCGATCTCTGCGGCGGTCTGCTCGGCCTGAGCCTTGTGCCGGAAGTAGTTGACGGTCACGTTGGCGCCGTGCCCGGCCAGCTCCAGGGCGATGGCCCGTCCGATGCCGCGCCCGCTGCCCGTGATGACGGCGGTCTTGCCGCGCAGGATGTCGAAAGGGAAACTCATGAGCATATTCTAGCACGCGCCCACTTCAGCGGCAAGTTGTATCACGCGAAAGCCTCACAGATCAAATGCGATCGATGCATCTTGAATAGTTTTGCCAGATCACCTGGATTGTGTTATTACTGACTTCAGGGTTGGATTTCGCTTTTGGTCGTTTCATTGAGGTGTCCGAGTCGATGCCTACGCTTTCTCATAGAATCTCAGCAGAGCGGGGGAGAAATCTGGAATGAGTGTCGAAGCAACCAACCAGGAATTGGAGCAAGAGCGGGAAGAAGCCAAGACCAGAATGCGCCAGCAGGCCGCCATCGCCGAACTCGGTCAACTGGCGCTGATGACCGCCGATTTATACGAGGTGATGGACAAGGCCGCGGCGCTCGTCGCCCAAACGCTCCAGGTGGACTATGCCAAGGTGCTAGAGTTGCTGCCGGCGGGTGACGCTTTGCTTTTGCGAGCCGGCATTGGCTGGCGCGCCGGGTTGGTAGGACGCGCGACGGTAGGCGCCGGTTCCGAATCACAGGCGGGTTATACTTTACTCACCAACCAACCCGTGATCGTGCGAGACTTGCGGACTGAAACGCGCTTTAGCGGCCCGCCTTTACTTCACGAGCACGGCGTCGTCAGTGGGATGAGCGTCGTCATCCGGGGGCGAGAGCGGCCTTACGGCGTATTGGGCGCGCACACGATCCGGCCGCGTGAATTCACGCCGGATGACGTGCGCTTTCTTCAGGCCATCGCCAACATGCTGGCTTCGACGGTAGCACGCAAGCGAACGGAAGAAGAGCTTGCCCGGCTGGCTGCCATCGTCGAGTCATCGGGGGATGCCATCATCGGAAAGACGTTGGATGGCGCCATCGTCAGTTGGAATAAGGGCGCAGAAAAAATCTATGGCTACACGGCTGATGAGGTCATCGGCAAGCCCATCTCCATCCTGGCATCACCCGGCCAGACCGACGAGGTGCCGCAAATCCTGGCGCGAATCGGGTGGGGTGAAAGCATTGACCATTACGAGACGACACGGAAATGCAAAGATGGCCGGCCCATTGCGGTCTCGTTAGTTATCTCTCCGATCAGAGACGCCTTTGGCAAGATCGTGGGCGCTTCGACGATCGCCCGCGACATCACCGAGCGCAAGCGCGCGGAGGAAGCGGCGCGTTCCGCGAACGCTTACCACCGCAGCCTGATCGAAGCCAGCCTCGACCCGCTCGTGACGATTGGCCCGGACGGCAAAATCACGGATGTGAACGCGGCGACGGAAAAGGTAACGGGCTGTGCGCGGGAAGAACTGGTCGGCACAGACTTCTCGGACTATTTCACCGAGCCGGAACGGGCGCGGGCCGGCTACCAGCAGGTCTTTCGGGAAGGCTGGGTGCAGGATTACGCGCTCGAAATCCGGCATCGGGATGGGCACATCACGCCGGTGCTGTACAACGCCTCGGTGTACCGGGACAAGGCAGGCCAGGTCATCGGCGTGTTCGCCGCCGCCCGCGATATTACCGAGCGCGTCCGAATCGAAGCGATTCGGACGCGCGCCGAGAAAGCGGTGGAAGCCGAACGGCGGCGGTTCAATGATGTCCTGGATATGCTGCCGGCCTACGTGGTGCTGTTGACGCCCGATTATCACGTGCCTTTTGCCAATCGCTTCTTCCGGGAACGCTTCGGCGAGTCCCACGGCCGGCGCTGTTTCGAGTACCTTTTTGGATACACTGAGCCCTGCGAGACTTGTGAAACCTATACCGTCCTGAAAACCAACGCGCCCCAGCACTGGGAATGGATCGGCCCGGATGGGCGCAACTATGACATCTTTGACTTTCCCTTCATCGATGTGGATGGCTCTCCCCTCATCATGGAGGCAGGCATCGACATTACCGAGCGCAAGCGCGCCGGAGAGGCGCTGCGATTCGCCAATGCTTACAACCGCAGCCTGATCGAAGCCAGCCTTGACCCGCTGGTGACGATTGGCCTGGACGGCAAGATCACGGACGTGAACGCGGCGACGGAAAAGGTGACGGGCTGCACGCGGGAAGAACTGGTCGGCACGGACTTCTCGGACTACTTCACCGAGCCGGAGCGGGCGCGGGCTGGCTACCAGCAGGTCTTTCGGGAGGGCTGGGTGCAGGATTATGCGCTCGAGATCCGGCACCGGGACGGGCACATCACGCCGGTGTTGTACAACGCCTCGGTGTACCGGGATGAGGCGGGCCAGGTCATCGGCGTGTTCGCCGCCGCCCGCGACATCACCGAGCGCGAGCGCGCTAGAGATGCAATCCGCCAGCTCAATGCCGAGTTGGAGCAGCGCGTCGAGGAGCGGACGCGCGAGCTTACAACGCTGCTGGCAATCTCGCACAATATGACCTCTACGTTAGAGTTGAGACCGCTCCTCAGCCTGATTCTGGATCAACTCAAGGGCATGGTGGATTATACGGGGGCGGTCATTTATCTGGTGGAAGGAGAAGATTTGAGCGTTATGGATTATCGGGGACCGGTATCTCTTGACCAGGCATTGCGAATGCGCTTCCCGATAGAAGGAGCAGCCGGCTACGAAAAGGTGATTAGAGAACGTTCCCCCCTCATCATTGCCGACATTCAGGGAAACACGCCTGTGGCACAAGCATACCGGAAGTCACCCTCGCCACTCCAGTGGCAGCTTCTGGGTCAAGCGCGTTCGTGGGTGGGGGTACCACTCATCGTCAAAGATCAGGTGATCGGCATGTTGAGGCTCAGCCATGATGAGCCGGGCTATTATGCCTCTCGCCACGTGCAGTTGGCGCTGGCGATTGCCAGCCAGGCCGCCGTGGCCATCGAGAACGCCCGGCTGTACGAACAGGCCCAACAGATGGCCGCCTTGCAAGAACGGCAGCGCCTGGCGCGCGAGCTGCATGACTCGGTCTCCCAGGCGCTTTATGGCATCTCGCTGGGGGTGCGCACGGCTCAAATCGTGCGCGACCACAACCCGGCCAAGCTGGACGAAGCGCTGAGCTACATCCTTTCGCTGACCAACGCAGCCTTGATGGAGATGCGCGCCTTGATCTTTGAGCTGCGACCCGAGTCGCTGCAAATGGAGGGTTTGGTGGCTGCGCTCACCAAGCGGACAGCCGCCTTGCAGGCTCACTATCAGATCATCGTCAAGGCGGAGTTGTGCGAAGAGCCTGACCTGCCGCTGAAGATGAAAGAGGCGCTCTATCGCATCGCCCAGGAAGCCATGCATAACATCGTCAAGCATGCCTGTGCCACGAGGGTTGACCTCCAGTTAGGTCGCACTGACGAAGAACTGGTCTTGGAAATCGCTGACAATGGGGTGGGGTTTAACCCAGCGCAGACTTTTGCGGGTCACCTGGGCTTGCATTCGATGCACGAGCGGGTGGCGCGCCTGCATGGAGCGTTGAATATCGAGAGCGCGCCAGGACAAGGCACTCGCATCCGCGTCAGGATTCCATTGTAATCTGGTTGGTGGATCGGGAGACTGGTAAGCCGGTAAACTGGTAAATCGGTAGACTGGTAAGCTGGTAGGCTGGTAAATCGGTAGATTGGTAAACCTATCGCCAGGTCACCAGTTTCCCAGTCTCCCAGTTTCCCAAGTTACCAGTCTCCCCGCCTCCCTTCACCCCACGATCGCTTCCCCGCCGTCCACGAAGATCACCGAGCCGCTGACGAACTTTACGTCCGGCTGGCTGAGTGCGACGATGGTCGCCGCGACGTCCGCGGGCGTGGTCATGCGCGCCTGCGGGTTCCGGCGCAGGGTCGCTTCGATCATCGCCTCGTGGCCGGGGATTTTGCGCAGCGCGGCGGTGTCGGTGACGCCAGCGTTGATGCAGTTGACCAGGACGCCGCGCGATCCCAGCTCGAAGGCAAGTTGGCGGGTGTGCGATTCCAGTGCGGCCTTGGCAGCCGAGACTGCGCCGTAGTTCGGCACCACGCGCTGGCTGCCCTCGCTGGTCATGCTGAAGATACGGCTGCCCCGGCTCAAGAGCCCGCGACGTACCAGATCCTGCGTCCAATAGACCAGGCTGTGCGCCATCACGTTGGAGGTCATCTCCATCTGTGCCTGGTCGATGGCGTCCTCGGGCGCGTCGGCGATGAACGGCTTCAGCGTGCCAAAAGCCAGCGAATGCATGAAGACGTGGACGGTCTCGCCTGGCCCCAGGGCCGCCGCGATCCCATCGAGTACCTTGCCGCGCTTGTCGGGATCCGCCGCGTTGGTGTTGAAGAAGAGCGCCCGGGCACCTGTTGCCTCGATGTCAGCGATGGTTTGTTTGGCGATCGGCAGCGTGGCGCGCAGGTCCAGGTGGACGCCGGCGATATTCATGCCGGCCGCGGCCAGCGCTTTGCCTGTCGCCGCGCCGAACCCGCTGGACGCGCCGAGGATGAGGGCCCATTTGCCTTGAAGGGGATTGTTGGACATGGATTGGCTCCTGGAAAATGGGTATTGGATATTAGATATTTGGTATTCCAGCTACCACCACTGGGCTATACCGTGTACTTAAACCCTCATTGGTGTTTCTGTCGCGCCGGATGTATCTGACATCGTCGCGCGCGGCTGGCGCCAATGCCCAATACCTAATACCTAATATCCAATACCCAATACCTGCTACCTAATCTCCTACCAACGCGCGCAGGAAAAACAGCAGGTTCGCCGGCCGCTCGGCCAGGCGACGCATGAAGTAGGGGTACCAGTGCGTGCCGTAGGGGACGTAGATGCGCATCCGATGGCCCCGCTTCACCAGCTCGGCCTGAAGCTCGCGGCGGATGCCGTAGAGCATCTGAAACTCATAGGCTGCGGGCGGGATGACGTGCTGGTAGGCGTAGGCGCGGATGAAGTTGACCACTTCGGTGTCGTGGGAGGCGATCGCAGCTTTGGCGCCCCTGGCGCAGCCGGCCGGCTCCAGACAGGTACGCGCGAGCTCGATGAGTGCCCGCGTCACCTGTGGCCGCTCGCGGTACGCGATAGCCGCGGGCTCGTCGTACGCGCCTTTGCACAGCCGGAAATTGCCGATGCCTTCGGCGATCAGCGCCTCCACGTCGGCCTGGCTGCGGTGAAGGTAAGCCTGAATAACGATGCCAGTGTTGTCGTACTTTCGCCGCAGCCGCCGGTAGATGGCGATAGTGCGCTCGGTATAGGGCGAGCCTTCCATGTCGATCCGCACGAAATTGCCCACCTCATCCGCCCTCTGCACAATCCGGCCCACGTTGGCGAAGCAGAAGTCTTCACCCAGGTCCAGGCCCATCTGTGTGAGCTTCACCGAGACGTTGCAGTTGACCCGCGTCGCGGCTAAAGCGTCCAGCGCGACCAGGTACTCGTCGGCCGCCGCGATCGCCTCGGCCTCGCTCGTGACGTTCTCGCCGAGATGATCGAGGGTCGCGAGCATTCCCTGGCCATTCAGGTTCTTCACGGCGGCGATCGCGTCATCCAGCGTCTCACCGGCCACGAAACGTCGCGCCATCTGCCGGGATATCGGAATGCGCACGATGAGGTCTTGCAGCGTTTGGTTTTTGGAGAGGGCGATCAAGCTCGTACGCAAGACAGACATGATAGATCTCCTGTGCCTGGAGTAACTTTGGCATCAAACTTCCAGCACCAGCGGCAGGATCAGTGGCCGGCGACCGGTGCGATTGTAGCAATACTGGCTCAGCACGTCCTTAATCTTGTTGCGCGCGGAGGATGCTGCGCCGGGCATCCGTAGCACCTGCCACATGCGCTCCTTGGCGCCTTCGATCAGATCCTCCGATTCGGCCACGTAAACAAAGCCGCGGGTCAGGATCTCGGGATCGACCTCCACCTCGCCGGTAGCGCGGTTGATCGCGACGATGGCCACCAGGAAGCCGTCGCGGGCCAGATGCTTGCGGTCACGCAGCACCGCCGCGCCGATGTCGCCCACGCTGAGGCCATCCACCAGCACGTGCCCGCCGTTGATCTCCTCGCCCAGGCGGATAGCGTCGGGCCAAACCTCGATCACCTGGCCGCTTTCGACGATCAGCATGTTCGAGGCGGGGATGCCGGCTTCCTGTGCGATGCGCGAGTGCAACACCAGGTGCCGGTATTCACCGTGCATCGGCACGAAGAACTTGGGCCGAACGAGGGTGAGCATCAGCTTCAGATCTTCCCGGCTGCCATGTCCCGACACATGCACGTCGCACAGATCGGAGTAGATCACATCCGCGCCCAGGCGAAACAGGTCGTCGATGATGTGATTGACCAGCTCCTCGTTGCCGGGGATCGGCGTGGCCGAAAGCACCACGGTGTCGCCGGGCTCGATCTGGAGTTGCGCGTGCTCGTTGGCCGCCAGCCGCGCCAGCACCGCGCTCGGCTCGCCCTGGCTACCGGTGCACACGATCACCACCTGTTCGGGCGGCAGGTTGTTCATCTCCGCAGTTCCGAGCAGATCATCGAAGGCGATGTCGAGATAGCCCAGGTTAACCGCCATGCGCACGTTATTGACCATGCTGCGGCCCACAACGCCCACCCGCCGGCCATAAAGTCGCGCCACGCTGATCACCTGCTGGATGCGCGAGATGTTGGAGGCAAACGTGGCGATGATGATGCGGCCGCGCGCGGTCGACATGATGTCTTCCAGCGTCCCGTTGATCGCCTGCTCGGATGGCGTGAAGCCGGGCGTGTCGGCGTTAGTCGAGTCGGACATCAACAGCAGGACACCCCCATTGCCCACCGCACGCAGCTTATCCACGTCCGTCAGCTTGCCATCCACCGGGTGCTGGTCGAACTTGAAGTCCGTCGCGTGGACGACCGTTCCCACCGGCGTGTGCACCACGATGCCGACCGCATCCGGGATGCTGTGACAAATGTGGAAGAACTCCACGGTGAAGCAGCCCAGCGTCAGCACATCCCCGGTGGTGACGGTGTGCAACTCGCTGTCGGCCAGCAGCCCGGCTTCCTTCAGCTTCAGCTCGGCCAGGCCGCGCGTGAGGGCTGTGGCATACACCGGCACGTCCAGGTATTTGAGCAGGTAGGGCAGCGCGCCGATGTGGTCTTCGTGGCCGTGCGTCAGCACGATGGCCTGCACCTTGTCGGCACGGTCGGTCAGGTAGGTGATGTCAGGGTAAACCAGGTCGATGCCGAGCATATCGCTCTCCGGGAACATCAGCCCGGCATCGATCACCAGGATATCCTGGTCGTATTCCAGCGCCAGCATGTTCTTGCCGATCTCCCCGAAGCCGCCGAGAGGGATCACACGCAGTGGTAGGTCAGACAAATAATACCTCCGTTGGACGGACCATAGACCATTGACGATAGACGATAGACCATCGACCACCTTGATCGCCCATGTTCTACCGTCTACGGTCCATCGTCTATCGTCTCGTCTATCGTCAGAATAAACTCAACTGTTGGAACTTTCCGCCCTCGTCTTCCGATGCAGGCGGTTGGACCTTGGGCTTCTTGGCCTCTTCCAGCTCGGCGAGCAAATCGGGGATGCGCCGGATATCTTGTGCCATCTCCTGCCGCCACTCCTGGTTGCGCAGGGCAGCGGCCGGGTGGAACATCGGCAGGTAGAACACATCTCCCACCCGCTTGGGCCGGCCATGGATGCGCGAAATCGACTGGCCGGGGAAGTAGCGCTCCATCGAGAAGCGGCCCAGCGTCACGATCACCCACGGCTTGATCAGCTCGATCTGCCGGTCAAGATAACTCCGGCACGCGGCCAGCTCAGCAGGCTCGGGGTCCCGATTGTTGGGCGGGCGACACTTGATGACATTGGTAATGTAAACCTGGCGGCGATCGAAGCCGATGCTCGCCAACAACTCCTCCAGATAATGCCCCGATGCTCCGACGAAAGGCCGGCCTTGCATATCTTCGTGGAAGCCCGGTCCCTCGCCGATGAACATGACCTTTGCGATTGCCGGACCCTCACCGGGGACGGCGTGCGTGCGGCCTTGAGCCAGTGGACAACGCTGACAGGCACGCACTTCAGCGGCAATTTGCTCGAGTGAGTCGGGCATAGGACCCTCCAAAGGCGACGATGGACGATAGAGCATAGACCATCGTCTATCGTCCATCGTCCTTTCAAAACATCTCTTCAATCGAACCAGCGCGTCCGCGCGCGCTGCCGCCAATCGTTCCTGCATCGCCAGATCACTGAGCGGCGGCGTGGTCATGATGAAGCCATCTTCGCCGTCACGATAGTAACGCTTGCGGGTGCCGACGATCTCATAGCCGAGTTTTGCGTAGAGGCGCTGCGCCGACACGTTGTTCCGCCGCACCTCCAAGGTCGAGCGTACGGCTCCGCGCTTGACCGCTGCATCCAGTAGCGCCAGCATCAGCCACGCCCCCAGCCCACAGCCGCGATGGTCCGGGTGAGAAGCGATGGTCGCGACGTGCGCTTCATCCATCAACAACCAGAAGCCGCCGTAAGCCAGGATAGCTGATGGCTGATAGCTGATGGCCGATGGCTGATGGCCGATGGCCGATGGCGGATAACTGATCGCCGATGGCTGATGGCCGATGGCTGATGGCGGATAACTGATAGCCGATGGCTGATGGCCGATGGCCGATGGCCGATAGCTGATAGCCGATGGCGGTTGGCTGCTATCCGCCATCGGCCATTTGCTATTTGCCATTCGCAGCGTCAGGTACGTCGCCATCTCATTGGTCGTCAGATCGTTGAAATACATCCGCCGCGTCCAGGGATCGATGAAACACCGGCGCTCCAGGAGCATGATTTCGTCAAGGTCGTCTGGCGTCATCGGCGAGACCGCGAGTGGGATGCCGTTCACGGCCTGGCCTCGCTCCCCGCGTACGAGCCGAAGGTGCCATCCGGCTGCTGCAAATAGATCGGGCTGAGCGTGGCGGGGTCGTCCGCCGCTCCTGCCGCATAACGCGTCCAGGCCAACTCGGCCACATATCCTGCACGGCGCATGGACAGCGCGGGCGGCAGGAAGCTGGCACGCGGCCGCCCAGCCCATTGCACCAACATCTCTTGATCCGCTCGCGAGATCTCGCCGACGAACATCATCGGCCGCACGACAGCGTTCGCCATCTCGGGCAAGGACGATAGCCGCGGCGTCTCCTGCGCCGCCCAACCGCCCGGCCCATGCGCGTAGGGCGCCCAATAGACCCGCCCGCGGCCGGCCTGGAGCACGGCGATCACCGGTACCGGCTGCGACTGATGGGGATACGCAATCGCGTCCAGGGTGGGAATGCCGACCAACGCCAGGCCATTTGCCAACGCCAATCCCTTGGCGGCAGCCAGCCCCACGCGCAGCCCGGTGAACGAGCCCGGCCCGATGGCGATCCCAACGGCACGCAAATCACGCGGGGACACGCCGGCCTGGGCCAACATCTGGGCAACCGCGGGCATCAACTCCACGGTATGCCGGTTGGCCGAATGCCAATTGTACTCGGCAAGCAGCCCGCGAACCCCGTCGTACAGCGCGATGCCGGCCTGCCTGGTCGATGTGTCTATCCCAAGAAGCATTTTGCTCGTATCTGTAATGGTGAGAGACGTGGGAGACAGCCTGAATGGCTCACGCCAAGACGCAAAGAACGCCAAGACACCCTCTGTATGGATTCTTTGCGCCTTTGCGCCTTTGCGTGATGCTCTTCCAAGTCCAGCAGGTCATTGACCATTACACATTTTGCTCGCATCAGATCGGAAGACGTTCTCCGGCCGTGTAACGCATCTGGCGGAATCAGCCAGCCGGGTGCCCGACCGTCTTCGCCAGTTGTTGAAGAAGCCCGCGATAGCGTGTTCCATAGGCGGTCATGCAAATCCGCCGCCGATCCTCATCCACATACTCGAAAGCAATGTCGAGACGATCCTCGGGCAGCAGACCTGGAATGCGGTCGGCCCACTCGATCACGACGACGTCGTCGCCGGCGAACAGATCGTCCAGGCCGATGTCCCACATTTCGGCGGTCGCGTTGCTCAAACGATAGCAATCAGCGTGCTGGAGCACGTGGCCGCCGGCACCCACGTAACGATTGACGAGCACGAAAGTAGGGCTGGTCACCGGCGCTTCGATGCCCATCCCCTGCGCCAGCCCTTGCGTGAAAGTCGTCTTCCCGGCGCCCAGGTCGCCGCTCAATGCCAGCACCGGCGCGCCCTCGCCCGGGTGGTCTTTACCGCAGAGCAGTTTTCCCAGCCGCGCTCCGCACGTCTGCGTTTCCGCAGATTGATTGGTTTCCAGCAAGAGATGACATTCTTCCATAGCCGGCCGACATTATACCGCGGGAGGCTGGAAGCTGGAAACTTGACAGGCGCAACGCCCCGGCTTCTGGCTTCCGTCCACCAGTGGTATGATAGGCCCACTTCGAACCGAGGAGCTCCGCGATGCGCGTACTTGTCCTCTCCGATATCCATGCAAACCTGGCCGCGTTCGAGTCCGTATTGAAAGACGCCGCAACAGTGGGTTATGACGCCGTATGGTGCCTGGGCGATACGGTCGGGTATGGCCCGGAGCCTGACGAATGCGTGACGCGCGTGCGGGGTCTGGGCGCCGAGGCGGTGGTGGGCAACCACGACTGGGCAGTGATCGGGGGCATGGATGTCGACGATTTCAACCCGGAGGCGCGCCGCGCGGTGCTGTGGACGCAGACGCATCTGAGTGCTGCCAGCCTGAGCTGGTTGAGCCAGTTATCCAGCGCGCCTCTGATCAAGGGCGCGTTCACGCTGACCCACGGCAGCCCGCGCGACCCGGTATGGGAGTATATTTTGCGCCCTTCGGATGCTGCCGAGAATCTCCAGTGGTTCGAAACCTCGTTCTGCCTGGTCGGTCACACCCATGTCCCGGTGATCTGGATCGAGAAGGATGGCAAGATGCGAGCGGTCACTCCGCCATTCGGCAAGTCCTTCCCCTTGCCGCATAACGGGCGCGCGATCATGAACCCCGGGAGCGTCGGTCAGCCGCGTGACAATGATCCCCGCGCCGCTTATGCCATCCTCGACACCGAGGATTCATCCTGGCACGCGCGCCGGGTGGCCTATCCCATCGAGGTGACACAGGCGCACATGCGCGCCGCGGGCCTGCCCGAGCGGTTGATCAACCGGCTTGCGTACGGGTGGTAGACAGGATCTTATCAGGACAGGTACGCTTCCACCTGCGCCAGTGCTTCTTCGAAGCTGGCCCGGCCCAGCCCTACCCGGAAGTGGTTCCCCGGATCATCGAAGACCTCACCTGGCAGGATCATCACGTCCTTTTTCTCCAACACATCACGGCAGAAGCGGCTGACGGGCAAATCGGCCCGAAGTCCGGGGAAAGCCACTGAGCCTGCCCGCGGTGGCAACCAGGTGAACAGATCGCTGTGCCGCGTACAGAATGCCTGGCACGCGCCGAGGTTGCCTCGGATGATCGCCAGGTTCCGCGCGACGATCGACTCGTGGGCGCGCAACGCCATGATGCCGAGCACTTCGGCCGGCGCGCTGTTGCAGATCGTCGTGTAATCGTGAAAGGCAATGCACCGGGCCAGCAACTCCCGGTCGGACATCATCAGCCAGCCGATGCGCAGCCCAGGCAACGCGAACGTCTTCGACAGGCCCGATAGCGCAAGCCCGCGCTCGTAGACGTCGGCGACAGAGGGCAGGCGCGCGGCCGGGTCATATTCCAGCAGGCGGTACATTTCGTCCGAGAAGACGTAGAGGCCGTGCGCCCTGGCGATCTCCAAGATCCGGTCGAGTTCATCCCGGGAAGGCAGGTAGCCGGTCGGGTTGTGCGGGAAGTTGATGACGAGCAGTCTGGTCTGGGACCGGATGTTGGCGGCCAGGAAATCCAGGTCAAGCTGCCAGCCGTCGGGGCCTGGTGTCAGCGGCCAGCGTGTCACCTCGCAGCCGATCGCGTGCGCGATCTCGTAGAGCGACTGGTAGCCTGGAAAAGTGACGATCACGTGATCGCCTGGCGCCAGCAGCACATTCATGGCGATGAAGATCAGCTCTTCCGGTGCGGCGATCAGCACGTCTTCGGGCTTCACGGCAGCGGACAGGTGAGCGATCTCCGCTCTGAGCAATGGATGGCCCTGGGATTCGGTGTAGCTCAGCCTGAGGTCGCGCCAGAGCGCGAGCGTTTCCTCGTCGGCCATGCCGAGGAGCTCATCCAGCGTCAGTGCCTCGCAATCGGAGGCACTGAGCAGGTAGCGTACCTTGAATTCGTAGGCGGCGAAGTGCCGCTCCAGCCTGAAATCACTGATCCGCATCATTCCTCCAAAATGCGGCGCACAAGCCGGGCCCGCGAAGAAGCCCGACTCGTGCGCCGCACGAGTTACGACCGAAGTTGAGGGGTTCTACTTGCCCGGCGTCGCCGTCGCGGTGGGCGCCGGTGTCGGCGGATTCAACGCGGCGTCGATCTTGCTCTCAAAGTCCGCCAGGGCGGGCGCGCCTACAATATCGGCTACCGCCTGGTTTGCTCTCAGATCGATGAACAGGAAGGCCGGGACGCTGGGCACTCCCACTTGCTGCCCGAACGACAGCGTTTCATCGACGCGCGTCTGGGTCTGCGGATCGGCGAGGCAGGCGGTGAACTTCGACTCATCCAGCCCCACGCTCTTGGCGTAAGTGAGCATCGCGGCCTGGTCCCCGTCTTGCCACTCGGTTTGATGGTTGTATAGGGCTGCGCGAAATTCCCAGAACTTACCCTGGTCCGAGGCACAGAATGCCGCGGCAGCGGATTTCGGCGCCTGCGTGGGGTAGAGCTTCAGCATGACCCGCAGTTTGCCGGCCGCGATGTATTTGTCGCGCAGCGTCGGCTCGACCGCTTTGAAGTATTGCGCACCATCTCCGCTCTTGAAGTCCTCGAAGGCGAGCATGAGGATCGGCGCATTGGCATCTCCCTCTGTAGGACTTCCATCATACGTCAGGCCCGGCCGGTTCGGATCCAGGTCGTAAATCTGTGCTCCCGCGGGCAGCGGCGTAGGGGTGGGCGGCGGGTGAATGCCCTGCTGGGCTTTCGCGATGTAAGAGTCGAATTCCGTGATCGGCAGGGCGCCAAGGACAAGCCAGTCGTTGATGAAGAACGACGGCGTACTCTGTGCGCCGAGTTTTTGCGCGGCCGCGGTGTCCTGCTGGACGAGCTGGGTGTACTTGCCGGAATCCAGGCACTGGTTGAAGGCGGTCGCATCCAGGCCCAGGTCAACCGCGAATCCCTTCAGCTTGTCCTTGCTGAACGCGCCCTGGTTTTCTCCCGACTGGCTGGCGAACAGCTTATCATGGTACGGCCAGAAGGCATTCTGGTCGGATGCACACTCGCTGGCCTCAGCGGCCCACTGTGATTCCTGGCCGAGGAAAGCCATGTGAAGATAACCGAAGCGAACCAATCCCGTATTGACGTATTTTTCATCGACCTGGCGACCCGCGCCAGAGGCATATTGCCCGCAGTACGGTCACTGGAAGTCGCTGATTTCGATCAACACGACAGGTGCGTCCGGATTTCCTTTCCAATGTCGTGTTTCGGCCGCCGCGGGGCTCTTCGATATCGATGGTCCCGGGTCTTGACTTGACTGCTGCTGAGGGGACGTGGCCCCGACAGTGGGTTGGCTGGCCGCGGGCTGGGTCGCCGGCGGCGCGGTTGTCGGGGTTTGTGTGGCCGGCGCGGAAGCCGGTGCACAGGCCGCACAAACCATGAGGGCAAGCATCAGGAGCCCGCCCAACACAAGTGACCTGGAGAATGGTCGCATTCGAAAGTCCTCCATTACTGAAAAGCCAAACACAAGATGTCGCGAGCTGGTTCACGACATCTTGTGTCCGGTCTGTTACACGTTTACGGCGCCGGCGTCGCAGTCGCGGGGGTCGGTGGGTTCAAGACCTCTTGAAGCTTCGCATCGAACTCGGCGAAGGTCTGCGGGCCCAGGAAGCTCGCCACTGCCTGCATCTGCCTCAAATCCACTACCAGGAACGCCGGGACGCTGGGTACACCGACCTGGTTGCCGAGCTCGGCCGAAACGTCGACCTGAATCCGGGTGGCTGTGTCAGCGAGACACTGCGTGAACTTGGCGTCGTCCAGGCCCAACTCCCTGGCGTATCCGATCATCGCCGCGTTATCGCCGTCCTGCCACTCCGTTTGTTTGCTCAACAAGACGCCGCGATACTCCCAGAACTTGCTCTGGAACGCCGCGCACTGGGCTGCCACGGCCGCTTCGGGTGCGTTGGTCGGGAAGATCTTGTAGACGATGCGCATCTTGCCGGTCTTCACGTACGCATTCTGCAATTGCGCTTCCGTATCCTTGGCGTATTGTGCGACATCGGGTTCCTTCAGATCCTCGAACTGAAGCATCAACAGCGGCGCGTTCGCGTCGCCCAATGACGGGCTGCCGTCCATCGCCAGGCCGGGTCGCTGCGGATCGGGATCGTAGAAGTTCGCACCTTCGGGCAACGGGGTGGGCGTGGGGAACGGCGTCGCGGTGGGCGCCGGGTGAGCGCCCTGCTGGGCCTTGCTGATCTTATCCTGGAACTCGGAGAACGGATAAGCGCCGCTGATGAACCAGTCGTTAACGAAGAAAGCCGGTGTTCCCTGGATGCCCATGTTCATGCCGTCATCGAGATCCTGTTGGATGCGCGCTTCTGTGGCAGGGTCCCCAAGGCAGGTGTCATACTCCGCGCCATCTACGCCCAGGGCCAACGCCTGGCTACGGAACTGGCTGGCCGCGGCCTGGTCGCTGGACCAGGTGTTCTGGTTGGCAAAAAGCCAGTCGTGCATGCCCCAGAAGTACTTCGGGGCTTGCTGACCGGCGCAGTAAGCCGCTTTGGCAGCCGGTTGCGCGTTCGGGTGAATGTCCAGCGGGAAGTTGCGGAAGACGTGTAATACCTGGCCCGTGGCGACATACATAGCGTCGATCTGAGGACCGGTTTCCGCGACGTGACGGCTGCAATAGGGGCACTGGAAGTCCGAGAATTCCACCAGTGTGACGGGCGCTTTGGGATCGCCCTGGTAAAAATTGCCGTCGGCGTCCACACCCGCGGGCAGATCCACCCTGGCAGCCGGCGCTTGAGGAGTTGCGGTCGCGATCGGGCTGGCGGTCGGAGCACTGGTTGCTGTAGCGGCCAGCGTGCTGGTTGCGACAGGAGTGGCGGGCGCGGCTGGAACACAGGCTGCGGCCATCACCCCGGTGACAATCAGCACCAGCGCGAGGGCAAAGGTTCGCGATCGGGTGCGCGAACAAAGTTGGCTCATCAATCTCTCCTTGGAATGAGTGAGGCGGCTTGCAGTGAGCTTGCCTCTACGATGGGTCTTTATCCGCGGTCAGCAGTTGCTCCGCGAAGTCCCGGAAGCGTCGCAATAAGCGTACGTCTTCCTGCATGTACTGCCACAATCGTTCAATATCCATATCCCAGTACAGATGGACGATCCGATTGCGCAGCGCCACCATCTCGCCCATCGCACTTGCGAAGTCCGGCTTTAGATAGCCTGCTTGGGCGAGAAGCTCGAATAGGTCACGTTGCTGTTGTGGACTGCCCAGGTTGTACACCGACACCACATGGCTGGCGATGTCTATGCAACTTTCCATCGCCGCCTGAAAAGCTCGTTCGACCGCCAACTGAGCGGTGAAGTCATCGCGAAACTTCGCCAGAGGCAGTGATTGATGCTTTTCTAACTCGGCGATGTATCGCTCCAACTTCTGCAAGCGTAGCCTGATACTCTTCGTGTTCAGCATCACTTCGCTTCTCCTGCAGGCGGCGTTCAAAGTCAATCCATAACTGCTCAAACAGTGGCTCCAGATCCCAATAGCGACGGCGCGCTAACGATTCGAAGTCAGCGACTTGCTCCACATCCCTGGCCCAAAGTCGCTGACCGCGAGTAATGATCTCGAATTGAGCCGGCGGCGGGACCAGGTTGAGCACATGCAGATCTATCCGATCCGGTAGGGAGACCGCCCACTGATCTTCCAGCCGCCAGAGCCGATGTTTTGGGATATCCTGGTCAGCAAGGATGGCGATGTCTACGTCGCTAAGCGCGTTCGCATACCCTTCGGCGACTGAGCCGAAGAGATATATGGCCTGGATCGCAGGCTGTTCAGCGGCCCAGACGGCGATGAGCTTGATCCAATCGTCAACCGTTACTGCCCGCAAGACTTGTGCATCCATGACGATCCTACAACGGCAGGTACTGCACGTCGTTCTTTAGGTCTTCCGCTCGCCAACCTTAGCGATGATCTCCAGGTCTCGAACGCAGACGCCGATCGAGACCAGCATTTGATGCGCATAGATGACGCCGCCGAAGGGAATGCCCGCCTTTTGCCGGCTGGCAGCCTCGACAAGCAGGTCGTCGTCCTGGGAAAAAAGCACGCGGCCCAACTCGGCGGCTCGATCCAGCATTGCGGGGTCAGCCAGCGTGTGCGTGCCGTCCTCAAAGGCGGTGACCAGGTCTACTTCGCGCAGGCGTAGTCCAATAGCGATGGCACGCGGCACGTTGTGATCCATGTAGAGCTTGAGCGGCATCAGAGCAATCCTTGGGTTTCTAGCCGAGCCGTCAACCGAGAAGGACGCGCCGAACGGCGTAGCTGCATGACAAGCTCAAGCCGCCGTTCGATGTCCCGATCGAGTTCCTCCTTGTGATCCCAGTAATAGGCCAGCGCGGAGTAAATTTGACCAAGCGTCAGGTACGGATGTTGGAAGTGCAACTCCTCGGGACTCCAGCCATGTGCAAGGTATTCCTGGACTAACTCGATCACCTTCATGGTGGTTCCATTAATCACTGGGACCGCGGTGTCGTTCAGCGTGATGTGTTCGTAACGTGTTTCAGCGAGACCCATACATCCCTCCAAAGCTAGACCAATCAGTAGATGAACTCGCGAATATCATACTTCGAGCACTGCGGCGGATGCATCGGATTGTGAAACCGTAGCCCGGCGCGGATGACAGCCTCCTGGCTGACGATCTCGGCATCATCCAGCGCGGGGATGCCGGCTTCGGCAGCCAACCGACCATACTCGGAGCCGGAATGATCCACAAACGGCGAAAAGTAGATGATGTCTCCGGCCTCCAACGGCATCGCATTCAGAGCCGCAGCGGTGCCGGCGGCGTGTGCAGCGGCGAAACGGTCCCCGCCGATGCCGGTCATGACGATCACGCTGGCGGCGATGCCGGCTCGCTTCAGCAGGCGGACCGCATCGATCACGTCGGCGACGTTACCGGGCTTACGGAGCCAGCGCAACAGCGTGTCGTCGCCCGTCTCCATGCCGATGTAGACGCGGCGCAGGCCCCGTCCGGCCAGCTCGGTCCACTCGCCAGGCGACTTGCGGTGGACGTCGAACGCGTCCATGAACGAGTAGATGCCGGAGCCACCGGGCAGGATACGCGTCTCCGCAATCACGTCCAGCCAGGCACGCAGCCGGGGCATGGGCGCCACCAGCGCGTTGGCGTCGGCCAGGAACAGCGACTTGCGCAGGCCGATGGCCGGGCCGAAAAACGCCCGCACCGCCGCGACGTGCGCCCAAAGCTCATCCGGTCCTTTGATGCGGAACGGCCGGCCGCGATAGAAATCGCAGAAAGTACAGCGGTTGTACGAGCAGCCTTCGGTGGCCTGGAGCACCAGCGCAAGGTATTGGTCGGGCGGCAAGATGCTTACCGGGCGGTACACCCCGGCGAAGCGAGCCGCGTCCGCCTGCAACGCGGGCCAGTCCCAACCCAGCAAGACGGCTAACCGTGGATCGTTCAGCGATTCCGCCGCCCGCCCGGCCAGACGATACGCCTCGACCAGGAAGGCCTGGGCCTGGTCCGGCGTGAGCCAGCGGCGTTGCCTCTCTCCGCCGGGAGCACGCCATTTGCTCAGCACCCGGTTGTCCAGCCCCCGCCGGTAATTCACCCCTTCGACGAACGCGCCGATGAGCCGGCCGGCCAGGTCGAACGAGTAGCTCGGCTCCTCCTGGCCCACCAGGAGGTTGATCGCCTGCGGGCGGATGCGGATGGCGACTTCGCCGACGCCGGGCAGGGTACAGGTCAAGGGTTCGAGTAGCATAACCAACCGAATTCGATCAAGTTGTTCTGCCCTTGCGGCCAGGTTCAAGAATTATAAACGACAATGAAGCAAATGGCTAGAACGCTGAATTCCTCCCATATTCGCCTTGTATTCGGCGCCGGTGGTATAATAGCCGGGTACTTGGAGTGAAACTGTCGCATGTCGCTACTCGTTGCAACAGGCTTGAGCAAAGCCTTCGGCGCGCTGGACGTGTTTTCGGGCGTTGACGTTCGGATCGAGGCGGGTGACCGCATCGGCTTTGTCGGCGCGAACGGCGCGGGCAAGACTACGTTGTTGCGCATCCTGGCCGGCGCCGAGGCTCCGACGGGCGGTGAGGTGTTCCGCAAGCGCGGCCTGACCGTCGGTTACCTGCCGCAGGACCCGCCACCGGCCGGTGACGACACGTTGCACGCCGCGATGTTGCGTGTCTTCGAGCCTTTGCGTGCCCAAGGCGCGGCGTTGACCGAGATGGAACACCGGTTGGCCGATGCTGCGAGCCGGGGCAACGGCGACTACGACGTCCTGCTAGAGGAATATGGCCACGCGCAGACCGCGTTCGAGGTCGCCGGTGGCTACACCTATGAGACGCACATCCGCCAGGTGCTGGGCGGGCTGGGTTTCAACGAAGACGAGCACGACAAGCCGATGGCCGTTCTGAGCGGCGGGGAGCGAACGCGTGCGCTGCTGGCCCAGCTCTTGTTGCTGGAACCTGACTTGCTCCTCCTCGATGAGCCGACCAACCATCTCGATTTGGAGGCGGTCGAGTGGCTGGAAGAGACGCTGCTGCACTGGCGCGGCGCACTGGTGGTGGTCGCGCACGACCGCTATTTCCTGGACAAGGTAGCCTCTCGCATCTGGGATATGAACCGTGGCGGCGTCGAGGCCTACCGGGGCAATTACACCGCTTTTCACGGGCAACGGGAGATGCGCCGCGAGCGCCAGCGCCGCGAGTGGGAGTCGCAGCAGGAGTTTATCGAGAAGACGGAGGAGTTCATCCGCCGCAACCTGGCCGGCCAGCGCACCAGGGAAGCGCAGGGACGTCGCACCCGGTTGGAGCATTTTCTGCGCGATGAGGCGATTGACCGGCCGCAGGAAGGCAAGCAGATTCGCCTGGGCCTCACGACGCAGATCCGGTCCGGTGACCTGGTGCTGGCGACTAAAGACCTGGCGGTCGGCTATGATCGGCCGCTCTTTTACTGCCCGGACGTCGAGGTCCGCCGCGGGGACCGGGTGGCGCTCATCGGCCCCAACGGCGCGGGCAAGACGACCTTGCTCAAGACGATCCTCGGGCAACTGGCGCCGCTCAGCGGCCGGGTGCGCTTCGGGGCCAGCGTGCAGGTGGGCTATCTGGCGCAGGCGCAGGCCGGGCTGGACCCTGACGAAACGGTGCTGGACAGCATCCTGGACGTGCAAAACCTGCCGATCAGCCAGGCGCGCAGCTTCCTGGGGCAGTTTCTCTTCTCCGGCGACGACGTCTTTCGGCCCATCGGCACGTTGAGTGGCGGCCAGCGCAGCCGGGTGGCCCTGGCGCGGCTGACGTTGCAGGGCGCGAACTTCCTGCTGCTGGACGAGCCGACTAACCATCTCGACATCGACACGCAGGAGATCCTGGAGCAAGTGCTGCGGCAGTTCCCCGGCACGATCCTGCTGGTGACGCACGACCGGTACCTTATTCAGGCGCTCGCGACGCACATCTGGCGGGTGACTGGGGACGAGCTGAAGGTTTACAAGGGTGCTTACGAGGAATACCTTCGCCAGCGCGAAGCAGAGACCGAGGGTGAGACCAGGATCAAGACCGAGGCCGATCAACCGGCCGTCCAGGAATATGATCGGGAGCGCGCCCGTGAAGAGCGCCGGCAGCGCAAGGCCGCCGAGAAGCTGGCCGAGCAGGCCGCAGCCCTGGAGAACGACATCCACGCGCTGGAGGCCAGGCTGGCCTCGTTGAGCAGTCAGCTTGAAGCCGCCAGTCTGGCGGGTGACGTGAGCAAGATTCACAGCCTGGGGTTGATGTATGAGGCGACCGAGATGGAGCTGCATCGAGCGATGCATGAGTGGGCGGAGTTAGCGTGAAACGGGGCGGGTGAGGCATGATAGGAGGCAGACAAAATGACTCTGATCATCGAAGCTGAACAAATCCCTTTGGTGATGGATGCCGCTGGCGTAATACGGATCGGTGAGACACGAGTGACACTGGATACCCTGATCTCTGCCTTTAACGAGGGCGCGACGGCCGAGGAGATCGTTCAACAGTACCCGTCACTGCGCCTCGGCGACGTCTATGCCGCGCTGGGTTATTATCTACGACGACGTCTCGATGTCGAGGTCTATTTGCGGCAGCGACAAACGCAAGGCGCGGAAGCGCGCAAGCTGAATGAAACGCGTTTCGATCCTCAGGGTGTGCGCGACAGGTTGTTAGCTCGTCAAGGCGAGCAGAAAGCCACCGGGCATGCTCAGGCTGCTGGCTGACGAGAACTTCAACAACGATATCGTGCGTGGCCTCCTACGGCGACAGCCGATGCTGGATATCGTTCGTGTTCAAGATGTCGGGCTTTCAGGGGCGGATGATCCTGCTGTGTTGGCATGGTCGGCTGCCCAAGGACGCGTTCTCCTCACGCATGACGTTTCGACCATCACCGCGCATGCGTATGATCGGGCACTGAGAGGCGAGCTCATGCCAGGCGTGTTCGAAGCGAGCCGCGCTTTGCCGATAGCACAGGTGATCGAGGATATTCTGTTGCTTGTCGAATGCAGTCTGGACAATGAATGGGCCGGGCAGGTTCGTTACCTGCCCTTACGGTAGAGGCTGAATATGCCTGTCGGACCCGTCGTCATTGGTTTGACCGGCACCATCGGCAGCGGCAAGAGCTACGTGCGCAGTTTGCTCGTGTCGCTGGGCGCCGATGGGATTGACGCGGATGACGTGGCCCACGAGGTAATGGCGCCGGGCGGCCCGGCGTACGCGGGGATCGTGGCGGCGTTCGGGGCGGACGTTGTTGGCCCGGACGGAGCAATCGACCGGGGGCAGCTCGGTGCGCAGGTTTTCGGGGACGCGAGCGCGCTCGCCCGGTTGGAGGCCATCACTCACCCGGCCGTCTACGAGGCGACGCGGGCGCACGTTGAGGCCTCGACCGCGCCGGTGGTGGTGATCGAAGCGATCAAGCTGCTGGAAGCCGGGTTCAGCCGGCGGTTGTGCGATCAGATCTGGGTGACGACGTGCAGCCGGCGGGAGCAGTTGGCGCGGTTACAGCGCAGCCGCCGCATGACACCGGAAGAGGCGCGGCGTCGCATCGCCCACCAGATGTCATCCGCGCAGATGGCCGCCCAAGCCGACCGGGTGATCGATACCAGCGGCACCATGGCCGAGACGGCGCTCAAGGTGCTGGCAGCATGGGTTGAGCTGGGGTTGCCGCTGCCCCAGGCGGTGATTCGCCCTGTGACCCTCGCCGACGCGGAAGGGACAGCGGCCGTCCTGAACTCTATCGTCCGTGAAGGCGGGCTGACCATCGCGGGGCAGACGTTCACACCGCCGCAGGAGCGGGCTTTCCTGCGATCCAGGCCGCCGCGTTCGTTCCTGACCGTGGCACTCCTGGGTGAAGTGCTGGTCGGCTTCCAGGAGTTCGAGCCGTATGCCACTTTCACGCACACCATGGATCACGTCGCCAGCCTGGGCACGTTCGTCGCTGCGCCGGTGCGCGGCCGTGGCCTGGGCCGGGCGATGTGCAAAGTGACGTGGGCTGCCGCGCGGGAAGCAGGTTACAGCAAGCTGGTGATCACGGTGCGGGAGGATAATCCCCGCGCGCAGGCATTTTACGCCGGCCTGGGCTTTCAGCCGTGTGGCCGGCTCACACGACAGGCGTTTGTGGACGGCCGGTACGTCGATGAGTTGTTGTATGAGTTGTTCTTGGATGAAACTGACGATGGACGATAGATGATCGACGGGTCCCGGTCGATTGCGTGGTTCATCGCCTGGCCGGAGGTTGAAATGACGCAACTTCGCAAACTTTGGAACGATCACCCGAACCTGATCTCCTGGCTCGCCCTGGCGGTCGGCATGGTGGTCATTGTCGTGATCGCGGCGCGAAATGTGGGGTTCAAGGCGGGGCAGTGGGCTGCTCTGATAGCCGCAACGATTGCGCTGGCAGGGCTGTGTGTGTGGATTATCAGTTGGGAAGACGACGATAAAGAATGAGCAAGCGCGATTACTACGAGGTTCTCGGCGTTCCGCGTGATGCGGACGAGAGCGCCATCAAGAGCGCCTATCGTAAGCTGGCGCGGCAATACCACCCGGACGTGAATAAGTCTGGCGACGCGGAAGAGCGCTTCAAGGAGATCAACGAGGCCTACGAGGTGCTCAGTGACGGGGAGAAGCGCGCGGCCTATGATCGCTACGGGCACGCGGCAACCCAGGGTGGCTTCGGCGCGGGCGGACCAGGCGCAGGGTTTGGCGGTTTCCCGGGTGGTTTCGGTGACATCTTCGAGGAATTCTTCGGCGGCGGCTTCGGTGGCATGCGTGGCGCGCAACGCGGGCCAGCGCGCGGCAACGATCTGCGCTACGATATGACGATCACCTTCCAGGAGGCCGTCTTTGGCGCCGAGAAGGAGATCGAGCTGCCGCGCATGGAAGTTTGCCCGCAGTGCCAGGGCTCCGGCGCCGAGCCCGGCACCAAGCCCATCCGCTGCCCGCAATGCAATGGCACCGGCGAGGTGCGCCGGGCGCAGCAGACCATCCTGGGGCAATTCGTCAGCGTAACCACCTGTCCGCGCTGTAACGGCGAGCGTGAGATCGCGACTACCCCTTGCACCATGTGTCGCGGTTCCAAGCGTGTGCGGATCACGCGCAAGCTTTCTGTGAGCATTCCGGCAGGTGTGGATGACGGGATGCGCATCCGTCTGGCCGGTGAGGGTGAACCCGGAGAACGCGGCGGGCCACCTGGCAGCCTCTTCGTGGTGTTGAGCGTCAAGCCGCACCGGTTGTTTCAACGCCAGGAAAACGACATCTTGTTGGAACTGCCGATCAACATGGTGCAAGCCGCGTTGGGCGCGGAAGTTGAAGTGCCCACCCTGGACGGCAAGACCAAGCTGACCATCCCGCCCGGCACCCAACATGGCGCGATCTTCAAGCTGCGCGGCAAGGGTGTGCCGATTCTGCGCAGCAATCGCCGCGGCGACGAGGTGATCTCCGTGCGGGTCGTCGTGCCCGACAGGCTGAATGACAAGCAGCGCAAACTGCTTGCGGATCTCGGCGAGACGCTGGGGATGGAGTCGCTGGGCAAGGACAACCGGAATATCTTCGAGAAGTTTCTGGATGCGGTCGGCGATGCGTTTGGCGGGTAATGGCGCATGAGGCGTGGGGAAAGCAAGCATGAAAACGATCTATAAACTACCCTTAGTGACGATGCCGCAGCCGGAAGGCGGGTACACCGTGACGTGTCCGCTGCTGCCTGAGTTGATTACAGAAGGCGATTCGGTGCAAGAGGCGCTCTTGAATGCCAGTGACGCACTGTCGGCCATCATCGAGGCGTTTCATGATTTGGGGCGACCTTTGCCACCGGTGTTACAACCAACCGTCACGGATGCGCCCATATTGGGGATCGAAAGATCTCAAGCCGGGCACACTGCGCGCCGTGGTAGCACAACTCGGGCTTGACTGGGACATGTTCAAAGACGCATAGACGTCTTGCAGTGAGGCACCTTCGTGGACTGGATTGAGATCAGTGTGCAAGCCGACGGCGAGGCAGCAGAAGCGGTCAGCGAGCTGTTCAATCGGCTCAACAGCCGGCTCGACGGCCAGGGCGGCGCGGTGATTGAGGTGGGCGGGTTCGACCTGGTGGGCGAAAATCACCACCCCACAGTCGTCGTGAAGACCTACTTGCCCGCCGACACGGTCGAGACGGCCGGCCTTCAGCGGCAGCTTGAAGAGGGATTATGGCATCTCGGCCGCATCTACCCGCTCGGCGAGGTTCAGGTGCGGCGCCTGGCCGAGGAGGACTGGGCGAACGCCTGGAAGTCCAGCTACAAACCGCTGCGCATCGGCCGGCGGTTCCTGGTGATCCCGGCCTGGCTCACGGATGAGGCGCCTGATGAGGTGCCCGATGAGGTGCCCGGCACTTCCGAAGTGCCGGGCACCTTGGGCACTTTGCCGATCATCCTCGACCCCGGCATGGCGTTCGGCACCGGCCTGCATCCCAGCACGCAGCTTTGCCTGATGGCGATGGAGGATGTGCTAAGACCCGGCGAGCGCGTGCTCGACGCGGGCTGCGGTTCCGGCATCCTGAGCATCGGCGCGGTCCGATTGGGCGCGAGGCAGGTGGACGCGTTTGACATCGACCCTATCGCGGTGCGCGCCACGGAGGAAAACGCGGCCCTCAACGAGTTGTCCGTGCCGATCAACGCAGTCATCAGCAGCGGGCCCGGAGAAGATCCGCTATGGGCGCAGATCGACGGTTCCCGGCCGATTTGGGATGTGATCCTTGTCAATATCCTCCCGCACGTCATCATCGGGCTGTTGGAGAGCGGGCTGCACACTTATCTGGCGCCCGGCGGGCGCATGATCCTGGCCGGTATCATCGAAGAGCGGGAGTCCGAGGTGCGCACGGCGCTGGCCAGGCATGGGCTGCGCGTGGTCAGACGACTGACGGATGAGGATTGGGTGAGCTTGGTGGTAGTCCGAAAGGTCAGGGACTAACATGAAAATCAACTTGTCCGGGCGGACTGAAGAAAGCGCCGCCGCCATCCAGGAACTAGCCGATTTCCTTGAGAGATTCGGCGAAGTCAAGGAAACATATGAAAACATCCTGGAGATAGATGGACGGGAATTTCTTCTGGTTGCTTTCAGCTCTCAGTCGTACTATGAGCGCAAAGGCTACTTCTGGTTTTCATTACCAAAGACGAAATACGCCCGGCTCTTGCTGAGAAGTGATGACCATGCCTGGGTAGTGCTTATTTGCGGCGCCCAAGGTCGGTATTTCATCCCAATCGGTCAGATCAAAGCGCTTCTGACGGCGATGCCATCAAACCGCCGAGACGGTCGATGGGATTTGTATATTCGCTTTGAAGGTCAACAGGCCTTCTTTGGAGTAACACACATTGAAAATCAACTGGACGTCACAGACCAATTATCCCATTTCGAGCAGGTTTGGGCGAAGCCGGCCGTGGAAGAGGAATACGCAGATGAGGCGGTTTTCATCCCGGATAGTCTTCCGACGCCGGATCGCAGAAGTGGCAAAGTAGTACGCGTAGTGCGCGACACGACACAGGGCAAGACGGTCAAGGAGTTGTACGGCTACAGATGCCAGATTTGTGGCTGGACCACGTTTTCGCCGCTCCTCCAGAGCCACTGGTACTGTGAAGCGCATCATGTTCAGCCACTCGGGCAAAAGTATAACGGCCCGGATCACGTGAGCAATATCCTTGCTCTGTGCCCCACTCATCATTGCATGATGGATTTGGGTGTATTGGCCATTGAACCCTCAAATCTGGAGGTTCTCTCAATCGACAAGCATGAAGTGACTACGGGGCAGAGGCTGACCCTGCACCGAGAACATGGCTTGAATCAGAGGTTTCTCAAGTTTCATCTCGATCACATTTATCTCGCCAACTACGAAGGCAGGGAAATCCGATTGTCAACGTCTGAAATTGTACCAGGAGCCTGAAACATGAGCATCTCTCAACTCCGTCACACGTATCATCAGATGATCTACAAACACCTTCTATCTGGGCAGGACATTGCCTTGGGAGATACAGACTCAGAAAGCCGGATCTGCGAGGTTATCGTAGCGGCGCTTGTAGAAGCATTGGTCGGTGTTAAGCATGGGAAACAACATATCCATCACGATGCAGATCAATTGTTTGCGGAAGCAACAAGAGAATTTCTTCAAGATGCGCTTGCGCTGCTAACTCCTATTCGTCCATGCGAATGGCGAATTTCCACTGATGGCGGTCTAAGTTTCGCCCAGTACGAACACGTGACTAATCTGCAGCGGTTGCTGCGAGAAGATCCCGACTTGAAATCTGCCCTGGGTGGCGATTACCTGATCACTCCGGACATTACCATCGGTCGCCAACCGGTCGCTGATGCCGAGATTAACCGGGACGCCGTGGTGGTTGGCGATGTGGCATCAGTATGTCAGTACAGTCCGCTCCGTGCAGCCAATCGCACTGAC